>Ga0210408_10000466_pt1 | contig 51840 bp, 47 predicted proteins | sample IncBWH4MmetaG_FD_155471 | JGI IMG/M metagenome (GOLD analysis project Ga0210408, IMG submission 155471) | Forest soil microbial communities from Barre Woods Harvard Forest LTER site, Petersham, Massachusetts, United States - Inc-BW-H-4-M | ecosystem: Environmental > Terrestrial > Soil >...
TGCATAACTGCCTACCCACGGGCGGCTTCCTTCAAACAGCTGTATCGGACGCGCCCCGCACCACGTCCCGAACCTACCTGCGCTCTTCTAATGGGGCGCATCCGATACAGCACTAGCGTTTATGGACACTCTCAGTCGACGGACGATTCAAGAGTGATCGACGAAAAGCTCTAATCGAAATGCCGGAGACGCAAATGCGTGCCGTGCGTGCCTTCAGGCGCTACGCTCCCAATAGAGCACCAACGATGGTGCAGGATTGGATTTGTAGATGATCGCGGCGGGGTAATCCATTCAGCCACTTGTGCTCAAAAAGTATCTCGTCCACTCGCGCTTCTGAGCGTTCGAAGACATATGTCTGACTACGATCTTCTTCTTGAGATGGCAGCGGTCCCGCTGTTTCTACTGGCGGTGGCTGCCGTGGCGGCATACTTTCTCCGTCGGTCGGTCGAGCGATCCATGAAGATCAATTTCCCTTTCTGGGACCACGAGCGAGGTCGAAGAACGACTTGCTGTGCCTAATACATGTGAACGCCCGCGCCTAAGTTTTCGTCGGCTGAATCTGTCATCCACGCTGTGCTTCAGAGCACCCACGGCGGCGATTGTTTCAAAAGTGACTCGTCGCCACGTTTTGGCTGCTTTCTACGCTGCCGCCCTGGCTTACAGCGCGATAACCACTTCGGCTCTGGTCGTCGGAATGTACTCCCTGCATCACTATCACACGGATGTCTTAGTAGCGTTGACTTATTTGCTGCAGTGGCCAAATCTGATCGTCGTATTGTGGCTCACAGGCATCCCACTGCGAACGAAGATCTCGGTTTTGGGCATCTACTTCGGTTTGGGATTGCTGCTAACCACGTTCGCGTCCAGTGTTTACCACGCCGCGCTGTTGGCGGAAGCTATGGTGAGCTTCATTGTTTTTTCTCCATTAGCCGGCGTGATTCCGTTGCTCATCCGCAAGTTGCGACCATGGCTTCTAGCTATGGTCGCAGTTATTCTTTTCCTTTCCCTAGGTACCATTCCCTTGGTGCTTCTCAAGGTGAATACGAACATACCCCAAGCGGAATCTTGGTCCTTGGTTCTCGGAATCGGTTACGTGGCTCTCGCTGTTTTTGTTGTGGGATGGATGTTGAGACGTAACTCCTGGAAGTTGCCTCTCAGTGCTTTGACGACGCTCTTGCTACTGGCGATTCTGTTCATTTCTCTACACAAACTCACGATCGGGTTTATTCTCATTGGATTGCCCAGCAATGTAGCGCAAGTCTTTGTCGTCTGGTCGATCTTCAAGGCGTTGGTGCATTTGCAAGAGCGAGAGTTTCTTCCGTCCCGTGTATTGCATTCCCATCTGAGTTGGGGCGTGCTTACGCTTTACCTTTTGGCTGTCGTTCTGCAAAGTCGCAATCTCTACGGGCAAAGGTGGTGGCAACCGTGGGCGATAGCCCTCGCATACGCAGTGTATCTGGGAATTCTGCACGTGAGTCTACACAGGATATGGAGGGCGCGGGTTAAGCTTCCCGGCAAGCGGCTGCTACTGCTGCGAGTCTTCGGCGCAGCAGACAAGCGTGAGAGCTTACTGGATTGGCTGGAAGACACGTGGTGCCTCGTGGGCCGAATCGACCTGATTGCGAGCACTGATCTTGCGGTACGCACGCTGGGCTCGCGCATGTTGGAATCCTTTCTATTGCGGAGGACGGATAAACAGTTTTTACATACCAACACGGACGTGGATCAGCGGTTGTCCCACCTTCGCTCCGAACTGGAAGGAGATGCGCGTTATCCCATCAACAGCGTGTATTGTTACGCAAGTGCCTGGAGACACGCAGTTGAGCATCTCGCGCCCGAGTCGGACGTCGTACTGATGGACTTGCGCGGCTTTACCAGCAAAAATCAAGGCTGCATATTCGAACTAGATTGGATTGTGCCAAATCTCGATTTGACGCGAATCGTCCTGCTCACCGACGCCTCAACGGACTACCCGACGCTGGAGAACGTGGTTCAGCGAGCGTGGACGAGTCAGCCATCTGATTCTCCCAACGCAAGCAAGATGCAGCCGGTGCTCACGATGTTGAACGTTGCCCAGCGATCAAGTTCTAATAGCCGTGATCTGTTTATGTTTCTCTTGAGCGCTGCCGGGCTGGCGGAAGAACAGCGAAGAGTCGGAAGCGTCGCGGCATAAGCCGCCCACTTCGCGAATCGCCAGGACGGAGCAACCCGCGCTTGAGCAAGATGGGCACACCAAATGCAAATTCTGCAACGGTGAGTCTTCCGAGCCCGAAGTCGGCATGTGGGAAGTCTGCCGCTAAGAGGCGCTGGAATTCGTTCCGAACGACGGCCAAACGTTTCCCAACCCGATCGTGCAAGTAATGTCCGCCATACATGCATCAATTTGGTGGAACCCACGTCAAGCTGTCGTCCGACGCGCTACAGTCCGGCGGCGTCCAAGACTGGTCCAATCCGCGCCAGCAACTGACCCTTCGCGGTGTCCGGCACCCAGAAGTTGAATGCCACAGCCAGGTCGAGGCCGCTATCGCGGCTCTGGGCGATCGTGCCAGTACCCTCGAAATCGCCGTAGCGGGTATTGATAATACGCGGGCCGAGGTCCCAGACTGCATGAGAGCCGATGAAACGAGCGACCGTGGCCACCGATGTAGCAAAGCCACCTGCGCCCGGTGCCACTTCAAGCACAAATGAGCCTCCATAGGCACCGGGCGCCCACGGGCCAGTTGTGTCGAGCATCGAGGGACCTGCATTGGCGCTGTCGTATCCGGATACTTCACCGGCAAGCCTCTGTCCAACCGCGGTGCGCGCGACAAAGAAGTCGCTGACACCAAGCGGAGCGAGCAGGCGCTGCCGGATGTAGGCGTCAATCGGTTGTCTCGCAGCTTGCTGGACGGCCGCGCCCAAAACGAAGAATGCGATATTGGAATAACCATTGTCTATCGGGCTCATGGTGCCGGGGTCGCTCACCAACTCCATGCCGTAGACATAGCGAACAACATCGTCCAGCGCGGGTGGGCCGAGGTGGCCCGCGAGCAGCAGGGACACGTCGCGCATCGTCGCGTCGCCAAAGGTACCGTCGGGACGATGGCCGAAGAGGTCGCGATGCATTCCGGTTATGCGCGTGGCAGCATGGCGCGATGTGATCTGCGCGACCCGTGGATCCACCGAGACATCCACCGGAACAGGTGTTGTCGTGCCGAGGAAGCCGAACATGGGTGTATCCAGATTCAGGATGTTGTCATCGTGCAGCGCCTGGGCCGCTGCCGAGGTGAAAATCTTGGAGACGCTGGCCAGCCGAAAAAGCGCGGCGGGTTGTGTTACCGGATACCAAGTCTCAGCCCAGGTGTAGCCGCGGGACACCAGCACCACACCGTTTCTGGCGACGGCCAGCGCCGCGGCGCGGACACCGAATCGGCTCATCGTATCGGCCATGGCAGCGTCCAGTTCCGCAGCCAACGCATCGGGGCCTGGTGAGTCGACCGTCACAGTCCACACGCGCGGCACGGCAGTCTCTTGGCTGGCGAATATCGCTGCGTACTGCGCCGAATCACCAGAACCGCCGGCCGCGACGACGATGGGGCGGTGATCTTGCTGGAGTTGACGGTCGAATTCGGCCTGGTACTCTTGAGCGCTGATCCGATGTCGCGCCGTCCATGCTCCGATTTGATCTCCGCGAAACACCGACAACACGCTTCCGTCGTCGCTGACCGCTAGAGACGAGGGGCGATTGCCACCGGCCACCTGTGCGTCGAAGAGACGCTGGTAGAAGTCACCGTCTCCAAGCCACCACGAGGCGCTGACGCCGTCGCGAGCCTCCCACCAAATGCCAGCGTACCGGCGGTCGTTCGCATCTCCATAGACTGCGAGACATCGTGGAACCTGACCTGCCGCGTAGGCCTGCTCGGACTGGCCCACCATCGTGTCCGGTTGACCTGATGCACCCCAGGGGAGGCCGTGTCGCGCCGTCCACGATCCAACATCTCGCTGCTCGAACATCGCTGCCAAGACGGCTCGGTCCGCGGGTCCGGCGGCGGAAACTACGGATGGCGCCAAACCCGCCCCCGTGAGTTCGTTGAAACGCTGCTGATAACCAGCGGCGTCGAGATTGTGCAAGCCGGCCCATGCGCGGCCGTCGCTTGCTACCCAAATGGCGGCGTAGCGAGCATCGCTCGGGTCGCCGGAGACGTTGATCCAGGTCATTCGCAGCCCCTGAGCCAACAACTCGTCGAAACGCTGTTGATGGGTGGAGGCATCCACACCGTGATACGCGACGAATGATTCCATCGAAGTTTCTCCTTCCGGTTCAAGATCTCGAGTGCGGCGTTTGACCACGTTGAGCGCCAACGCGAGAATGGCGGAAGCCGGGGTGGTTGACCACCCAGGCTCCGAACAGTTGTACCGATTCATGCGCTATGGGCGCAATCTATTGGCAAAAGCAGCCATGAGGAGTGTGAACGCATGTACCCCCGGCAGCTTCACAGGCTCTGCAAATTGAGCAAGAAAATGCCGACTTGCCGGGACCAACATCATGCGACGTATTCTGTTGCGCCGATGCACCGTTGCGCAGCCGAGATTTGCTTGCCTTGTAGAAGAAGGCTTCCGCAGTCAATGCAGGAATATCCGCTTCCGCCGCTTTCGGGTCGCAAACGAACGAGCCGGTGTCTTGGCTGCCGCCGCCGGCCGCGTTGACCGCTTGAACGCTGTCGGAGGTTCCGGGCTTGTTGTTTCGCGATTGGTAAGTGGCGGTTGCGTGGTCGCCTGTCGACTTGTTCTGGGCTAGCCCAAGATGAGCGGCGCACAGCGCGAGACTAATGGCGAGAATTGTTCGTGAGATGGTGTGCTTCATGGTCGTTTTCTCCTTGTTGAGTTTGGGAGAACTCGGCGGGGGAAGCTGACCGGGACTGGTCACCGTCTTTGTCCTTCACATGCATATGCGGAAAGAAGGGGTTGAATTGGGTCACAGCAAGAAAATGTTGTTGGTGTTTGGGAGCCGAGACCGGAGGGTACCATCGCATTCCGAGGCCAGTCATAACCATTTTCGTCGGCATGACGAGATTGCGTCGCAATAACAGGGATCGCCGCCGTATTCAAGGCTACTGGCCCGTACACGACACCATTGCTGATCGCGTCACGTACCTCCAGTGCATACGAAGCCGGAATTAACGGCGTGTCGGTAGACAGTGAAATCGGCATCGCACTTCCGGCGATGCAGGACCAAGAGCTTGGATAGCTGCGGATTCCAGCACTCATGTGCCGCCTCCAAATTTGCGTTTCCAATTGGACCCGAGAGCGAGGAAGGAACCGTATTTTACAACATTTTCTGATGGCGTTGAGTTTCAACGACTAGCTCGGAAGGGTAAAGTGTCGACTCGGGCCCGAAGTCGGCTTGTGGTCAGTGATTCATCACAAGCGAGCCGGTTCGTTTCTGGTTAGGGAAATGCCCAGGCTGTATGATTTCTGCATGGCCGCTATCGAGACGAGCGCATGAATGTAAATCGGCGGAGTTTTCTGGTGCAGGCTGGCGCGGCGTCCTTCAGCACAGGGATTCTGGCCACACACGCGTTGGCTGCGGATGGCGTGAGCGCAATTGATCGCGAGCGGATGCGATCTGTGGCTGCCTTCACGGCGGAGACGCTGAGCACGGATCATCCGATGCCGTTCGGCGCAGACATTGTGAACTCGGCTACCGGTGAGCGGCTGATGCGCGCGGTGAATCGCGTGGGTCCCGACCACGATCCCAGCGCGCATGCCGAAACCCTGACAATTCGACTCGCTTGCGCAAAGCTGGGCTCGGGATCCCTCAAGGGCTACACCCTGTATACGACGTGCGAGCCGTGCGCGATGTGCATGGCCTGCGCTCTCTGGTCGGGCCTAGACCGACTGGTCTTCGGTGCCACGATTGCCGATGCGGGCCGGTTCGTTTCACAGATTAGGATCCCGGCGAAAGAGGTAGCCCGACGGACCGACCTGCAATGTGTGGTAGCTGGGCCGGTCGAGCGCGAGGTTTGTGTGAAACTCTTTACCGATCCGCGCATGCAAAAGGCGTTTGCAATGTGGAAGAAGCATTGAGCGAACTCCGGGTTTAAAGTCAAATATTTCGTAACCCTGATGACTGTCGCTTCTGCTGGCGCATCGATAACATTGAGCCGGACTTGTGTGAATCGATTCCAGAAACTCCTGGATCCCGAGCTAACCGGAAGTTATGTGTCGGACGGACTCTCGACGACGCGGACCAGAAGTCGGCTTCTTGAAGTGGTGATTCATACACCCTATAGTCGCCATTTCGGCCAAAAGTGCCAAAACCTCTCGCCGCTGCAAACTCAAGTAGTGAATGATAAAGGACGTTTGTTTCAATGAACCGAGATTGATCTTCTCAGGAGCAGGGAGCCCGGTGTCTGCCGGCCATTTCTGAGGCAAGATGCCATGAGTACAAAGCTGAGGAGGCGGCTAAAAGGAGCCGCTTCCCATGTACCCACAAGAGCAGTCCAGTACTGTCGGTCACTCTGCGTCCCTAACCATTCCTGAACTGGAACAATCGAAGACGGCCGTTCTCAATACGCTCGCCTCTGAACATTCTCGGCGGAGCTATGCATATGCCATCGAAAGGTTTATTACCTGGTACTGTAGCGAGCCCAGATTAACGTTCAACCGAACTGTGGTGGTGAGGTACCGCTCATTCCTGGAACGTCTCACTCTGTCCGCCGCTACGATCAACTTACATCTTTCAGCGATCAGGAGGCTGGCCGATGAATCTGCTGAGAGCGGCTGGCTGAGCCCGGAACTTGCAATTGGAATCCGGCGAGTTAAGGGAGTGAAGCGGCTCGGACGAAAAAGTGGCAACTGGCTCACTCGCAATCAGGAACAAGAGTTAGGAGACCTCCAGCTTCAAACGCGGTGCTCGCGATTTTATTACGTAATTGGAGTGATGCCAACTAGTTGCGACAACGCCTTCCAGTGCCGAGGATGCGGTTGTCGTCTGCCCCGTCGAATGTCGGACGCATACAGGATAGACACACCAATCGCGGAGGCGATCTGGGAAAGCGTGACGTTGAATAGTTTGGGTTCTATCTGGTTCCTGTAGAAGTCCTCAGTGAGCCAATCCGGCTGGCTGCTAGGGTTCCAGTTCCAACGGGCAGTTGCTTGACGGTGCTGCGTCGTCGCGAGCCGCGCTCTGGATTCGGGACTCTTGGAAGCAATCCGACCTTGCTTCGCAATTTCCGCCATCTTGGTTCGGGAAGACTCTAATGCACAGCCGGCGCAATGCATACTCCCACCCGCGACTTCCTTTCCGCACCCTAGACAGACGTTCTGGGGCTGAGGGGCGGGGCGTGGTACTGGGCTCGTCTTACATTTCGCTTGACGTTTGTTGCTTTGAGTGAGCCTCGTTGCTAGAGTTGTGTCCGGTCTCCGAATGGTTGACCAAATCGCGCGAGCGAACCATTCCGCAATCGGAGCCACAGCTGGTCGCCAGATCGGCGCTGTCTCGGAGAGACGAACGGCGAAAGAAGCCGTTAGCCGACAATTTCCGTCCCTTTGTTCGGAGAACCACTCTCGCCTCAGTGGTTGTCGGGTAATCCAGTTGCTTGAACATGGAAGGCCCTTTGGTGAGCCGAGAAGCGTGGGAATGGAGACCGAATCGGTCTAGCTGACAGTGGCGGTAGATGAACCTCCGCCGGACCGCATCAAGGCAAGCTTAGGCCGTTGAAGTGCCTGGTGCTAGTTAGAACAAACGAAATCCGAGCATCTCAGATTCAGACCGTCTTTCCGGCTAGGCCCTTTCATTCCCGCCTTTACCTTGCTCCTCGCGCCCTCTGCGCCGCTCCAATCTTGTTCTGCGCAGCTGGCAAAACGGCCCCGCTTGCCACGGATCGGAACAACTTGAGCCTGTGTACCTGATTCTTCCCGAAACTTAGCCTAACGCGCTCGCCGGGCTGCCGCGATACGCGCCCGCAGTGTTGGCTGAGAGTTGTCTCGGGTTGATTCTCTTTCTTGACCCTTTACCGAGAACCCCAAGGGCAGTTCTCATTTACGGAACCGACTGAGTTGGAGCATCGTTAATAGGATTGAGACGGGCTTGCGGAACAATGAGAAAATGGTGGCATCGTGAGCGGTGTCGCTTCAGATTTGGAAGAGTGGCAGAAGACTCTATCAGTCGTCGCAGAACGCCTGCAGGAGGAGTTCCACCGTTCACACGCCTTCGCAAATGATGGCGATGTTTCCCCGAGCCTTGTCGCCCTGCGGGACGCATTCTACGCATTTCCTGTCTCCTCCGATGTGATACTTATAGACGCAGGCTCGAAACAATCTGTTGGCCATTATGCGAGTATTGTCATGGGAGCCAATTTCTCCCTTGGCCCTGTTTGGACTCTGATTGCTCACCACTTAGGAGACACCTCCCGAAAACAAGTTGTGTTTCACGGCACTCGTTCTCTGGGCGATTTGGATAGTTACCTCCCACTCTTGGCTGAATCTTTCGGTCTCGATGACGACAATTACCGAGATTCGATTGGAAGTCTGCAATTCTCTGGGTGTTGGACTTGGGATTCCACTGAGATAGTTGATTTCGTTCCATACGACGTTCGTAAGTTCCCAGCGGAATACGGCAAGTATCTAGCTCAAAACCTTTTTATGTCCCACACGGATGGATTAATCAGTCGATTCAAAAAAGAGCTGCATTTCAACGCCCTCTACAACCTGGGGACAGACCCCATTCTTCCGTTGGAAGAATGGACCAAAATGGATTCCATCACAGCGGCTTTCGTGAAGCTAGAAGACTCGCAGCCACTTTCCTTTGAAGAACGCCAAGCGCATGTCATCAACATCCAGCTGATCCCGAAGGTTCCAAGTGACGTGCAGGTTGCCTTTCGCCGGGCCAAGGATGCATACGTCTGCGGCTACTTCCGATATGATTTCTTCACCGTGGCAGTGCACTACGCATCGCTTGCTCTTGAGGCAGCCGTCAAAGCACGGTGGAGCGCCAGTCTCCCGAAAAAGGTCACTATTACATGTGGCAGCGACAGAGTCGAAATGCATTTCCCGTCCCACACGAGGATTCTTGATCTTTGTGTCAGAAACCGGTGGAGAAGGCCGAGCGTGTTCGTCGACGCTCAGCGATTTCCTCTTTCGATGAATGCAGTCCTAGAGTGGCTAGAGCAGGAAAAGATTGTCACCAGGTGGGAGAGGGAGGGCCTCAGAATCGGATTGAACATGAGAAACGCGCTTTCGCACGTAGAGCACTCATCGACAGACATCCCCTCCGCCGACAAGTTGCGGTTCCTCGCAGGCCTCGTCAACAAACTCTTCCACAGTCTCCCGTAGACGGCGAGCTTGCCTTCAGTGGAAAAGCGACCCGCGGCCGAAGTATGGCTGTCCAACGAATAGGCTGGTGAGGTCACTGATGAATGCATCGAAATATGACGGGGAACCGGTTTTACGGCTGACACCGCGAACCGACAAATTAAGCCGTCTTTTTGGCGCTCTTCACCTTCGCCCATCGCGCTCTTTGCGTAGCGGCGATCTTCCTTCGCGCGGCAGCCGAGAGTGTCCGCTTTCCCCGGATGGGAACCACCTTGGCGGATTTGTCCGCGTTCGCCTTGAATCTTGCCCATCGCGCTCGTTGAGCAGCAGCGATCCGGGCCCGAGCTGACTTGGACAGCTTTCTGGTGCCGGTTCCCTGTCTGTATGTTGCCGAACGCTGCGAGCGCGCCCCCGATGCGATGAAGTTCCGTGGTCAACCGATCCTGCTCCTTCTTTAAGAGACGAACCACTCCAGCTAAATTGGACATTGAGTTCCCCTCGCGGAGGATTGTAAGCTATGATTCGGGGCAGTATCGATGGGGATCTATCGTTTATCAGGACCGATCCCTACAAATCTTCCCAATCCGACGTCTGGGCGGATAATTTCGGGTTTGCCCGTCACTCGATCAGAACCCGAAAACCAGAGAAGTGCCACGACGGCACGACGTTTGGGGCGCCAGACGCCGAATGGGTCTGCGGTATGGAGGAAAGGAGAAAACTGCGGATACGCTGGCGGGTCAGCGATGGGTCTTGGACGACCATGATCACGAACGCTTGGCCGGTCAGGACGCGAGCCAGTCATCACTACAAGCCAAACCGAGGCTAGCCAAACCCGCGCACACAAGCCTTGGCAGGACTTCCGAGCGCAAGTACTTGTCGCAGCAACTCTTGATCTAAGTGAGCGGCACCGGCCGTCCAGCACAAGAATCGGGCTCTATAGAGCGGGTGAGAACGGCAGGGACTGCGGCTCGTGCAGCACCGCTGAGGCATCCAAAACCGCTGAGGCGGCATCTACCGGCAAAGGTCAACGCTTAAGCTTACGCTACTCACAGTTTACTACGTACGGGGATTTCGACCGTCAGCCTTACGTCATTGGGGCGAAATAGTCTGACAGACGATCTGTTCCCGCAGGTTAAAGACGTTAATGTGTGGGATTCTCGGGTACTCCCACATCTCGCGTGAACTACCGTCCGGTGTGTTGACATCTGGCCTGAATTGCCTTGTCCACCGCGGGCCGGATCACCAGGGGCGATTCGTCTCTGGCCAGATCTCCATTGGCGCGACGCGCCTACGCATCCTCGATCTCGAAGCCGGCGACCAACCCTTCCTCAGCCCGGACAAAGATGTCGTTGTCATATTCAATGGGGAGATTTTCAACCATCGCGAGATTCGTGCTGAGTTGGAATCTGAGCGATTCCATTTCCGGACCCACTGCGATACCGAGGTGGTTCTGCACGCTTTCCAGCGCTGGGGCAGCACTTGCTTCTCACGTTTCCGCGGAATGTTCGCCATTGCCGTGTGGGTGCAGTCCGAGCATCGTCTGATTCTAGCCCGAGACCGCATGGGCATTAAGCCCCTGTATTACTGTCTGAAGGACGGCGAAGTCTATTTTGGCTCCGAGCTGAAGTGCATCTTCGCGCACCCTGACGTTCCGCGAAGACTCTGTCTCCAAGGCTTGAACTGCTATCTCAGCCTGAACTATGTGCCGGGGCCGTACACGCTTATCGAAGGTATCGAGAAAGTAATGCCCGGTCATGTACTCGAGTGGCAGAACGGCCGGCGCAGTGTTCGCTCCACCATAGTGAGTGCTCCCTCGGAGCCTCCGTCTTCAATCGAGGAGGCCCACGAGCAACTCGATTGGCTGCTGACACAATCAGTTGGTGAGCAACTCGTCTCAGATGTGCCGGTTGGCATCTGGCTCAGTGGCGGTCTTGACTCTTCCACGGTGTTGCACTACGCCGCCCGTGCCTACCCTCGCCGCTTGCGGACTTTCTCCATCACCTTCCGGGGGCGCTCGTTCGATGAGAGCCGCCACACGGGCGAAATTAGCCGACGGTACGGTACCGAACATTCAGAATTTGATCTCAGCCCTAGTCCGGAGCTGGCAGACGCGGTGGAACAGATCTCCTACTACTCCGATGAGCCCAGCGCCGATGCCGGGGCACTTCCGGTCTGGTTCCTCGCTCAAATGAGCCGAAAGGATGTCACGGTTCTGTTGAGCGGCGAAGGTGCCGACGAACTCTTTGCCGGGTATTTAACCTACCGCGCCGATCGGTATGGCGCGGCCGCTCGCCGGCTGCCAGCCTTTATGCGGAAGGCCGCCCTCGCCGCCGCCGGACTACTACCGGTTTCGGACGAGAAAATCAGTTTCGAATACAAGGTGAAACGCTTCTTGCAAGGATCGCTGCTTGCACCGGAACTTGCACACGTCTTCTGGAATGGAACGTTCTGTGAGACGGAGAAGCGAAACCTGTTTTGCTACGCGGACTCAAAACCTCTGGCAGGAATCGTGGCGGCCGAGGAATGCGGAAGTCGCCTGCAGCGTTCGCTCGCCTTCGACCAACGCTACTATTTACCGGACGACATTCTCTACAAAGTGGATCGCATCAGCATGGCCCACTCGCTAGAGGTTCGACCTCCATTTCTGGATCCACGCATAGTGGATTTTGCCAACAACCTACCGGACCACTTCAAACTGCGAGGATCCGAATCGAAAGTTATACTCCGCCGATTGATGAAAAGTAGGCTACCAAACTCAACGGTGCGGCGACCCAAGGTCGGATTCGACATTCCAATCCACGACTGGTTTCGAGGCGCTCTGAAGCCTTTGCTCCTGGACACTCTCTGTGAAGAGGCCGTGTCTTCAAGCAAGCTGTTCCGTTGGGCCGCTGTCGAGCGCCTGTTGCGCGAACACTTGGAGAGGAGAGCAAACTGGGGGTATCACCTATGGGGTCTCGTGATTCTGTTGATATGGATGAGGCGCTGGAAGATCGAGCTCCCGTCGGCGGTGACCACCCTGCCGAGCGCGTTGGTCGAAGTGCAAGACGCGGTTGGCTCGTCGTCGCAGCAGCTAGCCTCGTCTTCGTCGCCAACATTGTCAGTCCCCCTCGCCTGATGGACGATGTGGACGCCGTGCAGGCGCAGATCGCCCGGAATATGCTCGCATCTAGCGATTGGGTCACTGCCCGCCTGAACGGGGTCGCTTACCTCGAGAAGTCGCCGCTGGTCTACTGGATGATGGCGATGTCGTACCGAGTTTTCGGCGCTCACGACTGGGCTGCGCGCCTGCCGCTTGCACTTGCCGTTGTGCTTCTTTGCTGGGTCAATTACCGCTTCGGCTGCTGGGCCTTCAACGTTGAGGCTGGACTCTACGCTGGCATAGCCCTTGCAACATCCGTGGGACTGTTCCTGTTCACGCGGATACTCATCCCGGACGCCATGCTCACTCTCGCCATTACTGGCGCCATCTTTGCGTGGTTGCAATTGCTCGAACCGGAGCGCGGGCCGGCATTTCGTTGGTCGGTGGTGCTTGGTGCTTGCCTGGGAATTGGCTTGTTGCTGAAAGGCTTGATCGCCATTGTCTTCCCCCTGGCGGCGGGCCTCACGTACATGGCGATCTCGCGGCAATTGATCTACGCAGACGCATGGCGTCGCCTGCATCTGGGCACCGTGGCGGCAACCGCCATGTTAATCGCTGCTCCCTGGCACGTGCTCGCCACGTTACGCAATCCGCCGTACTTCGCCTTTTCGATGCACAGTGGGCCAGGAGAATATCACGGATTCTTCTGGTTCTACTTCATCAACGAACACGTGTTGCGATTTCTGAATCTGCGCTATCCGCGCGACTACAACACCGTCCCAAGGTTGTGGTTCTGGCTTTTGAGTCTGGTTTGGCTGTTTCCGTGGTCGGTCTACTTACTTGGTTCCAGCACTCTCTCGTTCCAACGGGATACGCGTGCAGGCCGAGCACGGTTGATGCTTCTCTGCTGGATTGGTACGGTCATGTTGTTTTTCACGTTCTCGACCACACAGGAGTATTATTCGATGCCGATCTATCCCGCCGTCGCCCTACTGGTGGGAGCAGCATTGAGTTCCGGCAACCGCTGGGTGCCGATTGGTACGCGGGCCCTGCTGGCCCTCTTCGCGCTATTATTCATTGCGCTTTCGGCGATCCTGTTGTTGGTGTGGCGGCAGCCCGCGCCGGGTAATATCGCGAGCGCCCTAACCCAACATGCGGACCTGTACACGCTGTCACTGGGCCACCTGCGAGATTTGACCCTCCATGCCTTTGCTTACCTGAAGCTTCCCCTCGGACTGGCGGCTCTTGCTTTTGGATCGGGAGCCTTGGGAGTGTTGGCCGCGCGCAGCAATGTCCGGCGAACCGCGCTCGTTGTGGCCGCCACTATGATTGTTTTCTTCCAGGCTGCCCGGATCGCACTTGTCCGCTTCGAGGACTATCTGGGTTCCTACCCGCTAGCGGAGAGCCTTCAACAAAATCCGCCGGGACAACTGATCGAAGCTGACGCGTACTATGCCTTCTCGTCTGTGTTCTTCTACACGGGCCGCTCCGCTCTTTTGCTCAACGGACGCGAAAACAACCTGGAGTACGGCTCGTACGCGCCGGGTGCTCCCAACGCGTTCATCGACGATGCCCGCTTCGTCTCTCTTTGGAATGAGCCGGAGCGCTGCTACCTGCTCACTTACGGCACTGACTTGCCGCGTCTGGAAAAACTGGTTGGTCCGGCGAATCTGCGCGTTGTAAAGAAGAACTCGGACAACTATTTGCTAACGAATCATCCGCTTCCATGACTATCTCCGGCGAATGGTACCCTTGGTGAGTCACCGTTCGAGTTGAGATTGTTCGCTGCGGAAATCAGCCCTACGATGCACGATGAGTCTCCCATTGCGCGGTTGCTGATTGCGCGCTTATTGGCTGCGGTGCTCGCCCTGTTTCCGCTCGCGTGGGCCACAGATGCCGGCCAGCCAATCAGCCTCACCCTGTACGTGGTTGATGAGAATCAAAAACCGCTGGCACAAGCTCAAATTGAGCTTCATCTAGGGGGACAAATCATCGCCAGCGCCACAACGGACGAGACCGGACGCGGGAAAATGACTGTCCGTTTTGCCGGAAGTTACTTACTGCGCGTGACAAAGAAAGAATACGTCACGAGCGAAACCTTTCTCCAAATCAAGTCCCCGGACACCCCCGGAAGCGTCGATATGATTCTGTCTCACATCGACCTAAGCAAGCAGGAGGTGACGGTGCAAGGGAAATCCTCGGACCCAGTCACAGAGGAGTCCAGCATTCCATCCACCTTGGCATCCAAGCAGGCCACGCAAGTGCCATCGCGTCCCGCCACCCTTATGGATGCCCTGCCCCTCGTTCCTGGCGTTGTCCGGGCCACAGACGGCAGCATCGGGATCGCAGGGTACGCTGAGAGCCACAGTTCGTTGCTTATCAACTCCGTTGATGTTACTGATCCTTCCACTGGCGGTTTCGGACTTAGCGTGCCCATCGACACGGTTGAAACGATCAATGTTGCAGAGATGCCCTACCTGGCGCAGTACGGAAGATTCATTGCCGGCGTGGTCACGGCCGAGACGCGGCGTGGTGGCGACAAATGGAACTTTAGCCTCAATGACCCGCTTCCGGAATTCCGGATTCGGAGCGGACATCTTGTTGGCGTTAAGGACATGTCTCCGCGTTTGAATTTCGGGGGTCCTCTGATCGCAAACAGGTTGTTTTTGTCAGAGGGAACTGAATACCTGCTTCACAAGCAAGCGGTACGAACCCTTCGGTTTCCTGCTAATGAAACACGGTTCAAAGCGATTAACTCCTTTGGCCAAATTGACGCTCTCATCTCTGCCACCCACAGCCTTACCGCCAGCTTTCACTATTCTCCCCATTCGTTACAGTATGCCGGTCTTAATTTCTTCAATCCGCAACCTGTAACGCCCAATGCCGATTTCCATGAATCCACAGGAACGGTCATCGACCGAATGTCTTTGGGTGGTGGTGTCCTTCAAAGCACGATTGCAAATACACGCGTAACCACGGCGATCGAACCCCAGGGCATTGCTGAGATGATGCTGAGTCCGCTAGGGAACAGCGGCAACTATTTCAGCCAACAGTTTCGCCAGGCGACTCGCTTCGCTTGGATCGAGAACTGGACGCCTCGTGCGCATCACTTTGTCGGTGATCACATCCTGCAAATTGGTTCAGTGCTGAGCCATAGCGAAGATGAGGGGCAATTACAAGCTAGACCGGTCCAGATTCAGGATGTCACCGGACGCACGCTGCAGCGCATCGATTTCACCGGCGGACAACCTTTCACAATCTCCGATTATGCGCCCGCAGTGTATGCACAAGACCATTGGATATTAAACACTCACATTGCCTTCGATTTGGGCGTGCGCTTCGAAGAGCAGACCATCACCCTTACTTCGCGCACTGCTCCTCGCGGCGGATTTGTGTGGACGCCAAGCGAAGACAAGAAAACGGTGTTTAGAGGCGGAGCCGGTGTGTTCTATGATTCCGTTCCTCTTGGGGCCTACGCCTTCAACAGTTTTCCCGAGCAGATTGTTACGTCGTTCGACGCTTCCGGCGTTGTCACCGGAGTTCCAATTCACTACATCAACATTACGAAGGAGAAAGCAGAGTCGTGCTTTCCGCTGGTGGATAGAGCGAAAAGAAGCGGAAATTTCGCTCCATACAGCGCCGCTTTGCAGCTCGAACTTGAACGCCAGGTGTCCAGATTCCTGATAATCCGGGTCAAGTATTTACAAAGCGCGGCGCGCGATCTGCTCACTCTACAGCCTCAACTTGTGCATGGACAAAATGCGCTGGTGCTTGGGTCGTCTGGCGCTGCCCGGACGCAACAATACGAATTCACCGCGAAGATCGGTTCCAATCCGCAGCGACAATTCTTTTTCTCGTATGTCCGGCAGCATGCGCGGGGCGACGTCAACGATGCCAGCGGCTACACTGGTAACTTCCCATTCCCAGTAGTTCACCAGAATCTGATCGCGAGTCTACCCAATGAAATTCCCAACCGTTTCTTGCTCTGGGGCATGTATGCTCTGCCTCGGAAATTCCAGCTCAACCCTCACATCGAATTGCGCAACGGCTTCCCTTACCAGCCCGTCGACGTGCTGCAGCAATACGTCAATATCGGGGTTGCAAGTCGGCCGAGATTTCCGCTCTACTTTTCTTTCGACCTTCTCGTGTCCAAGGATTTTCAAATCACCAAGAAACACGCCGTCCGAATATCCATACCAATGACGAATCTGACTAACCACTTCAACCCGTTAGAGGCGCATAGTAACATCACTGACTCGCACTACGGCGCCTTCTTCGGCAACTATCCTCGACGTATCCTCCTCGACTTCGATTTTCTAAACTAAAAGCCCTCCCCTTTTGCCCTTATTGAGCGTGTGCCCGACGGGTGCGTTCTTATGCGCTTTCTGGGCAATTCTGATCGACGAGCGCCCAATGGTGTAGACCCCTTATGAAAAAGGTCACGAACGATTCGGCAAAAGGACCTAACCGTGCCGGATCAATCGCTTGGCTGGCCTGGAACGTTTGGTTAGAAAGTCATGTGCGCACGGGCTAATTTGTTCGGCGGAAGAATAGGCCCAGCGTGGATCGGCAATCAGAAGCAAGGGCCGCTAACGAAAACACAAGACACGAGATCAACAGCATCGTGACGTTGACAACACGGGGGCGGGTGACCATTTGAAACTCCCAGCGATTATTACTCAATCCTGCTTGGAAACAAAGCCTGTTACCACTGTTGCGTCTGCGGCCTTACAGGATTACAAGCGCCTTACTGGAATCCCGAAGTTGACGTTTGATCGAGGCCAACTCTTTCCCACAGAATCCCCGTTTCGCACACAGTTCCTCGTCGAGCCACCCTTCAGGGATGCGACATCCGACGACTTCCTCGTTGAGAACAATCTCATACGTGCCGTCATCATTCTTGGTAACTTCGAGAGCGATTCGATGCGTGGATTGCCGTGCTGAATCTTTCCAAGTTTGGCTCATCTCACGCCCTCCCTGTTCGAGGCAATTCGATCCAGTATCTCTGACAACTTTGCCGACTCAATGTCCGACACATCCACTCCGTAGACTTGACGAATCTTCGCAATCAACTCTCCATTATCTTCGGATGAATGAAAGTCCCAGAGGCTTGACTCATCGGATATCCAAGCCCAATCGAGATTCAGAACACGCCGTGTGAAGTCCTCTGCAAGTTCGGAGTGAGCATCGACCCGTTGCCGTGACGCAAACTCAATCGGTACGTGTCTGCCCGGTCGAGGAAGTGGTTTCCGGGCTTTGGTTCTCTCGACCTTTTCGGCTGCAAACCGCTTTTCCAATTCCTCCAGCGCCTCCCGCTTCGTGTCACCCCCGCCACTCATCACCCACCAGTTCACTATGGCAACTGAGTATCGGTGCTGTTTCAGTCGGGTGCCCGCATAGTCTGAATCAATCTCGTGCACACGCACCGAAAGTGGGTAATCAGATAGTGTCCAGTCACGCTTCAAGAGCGACAGAGACCACTTCCACGCAGCCTGAACGTGGTTCATCACCCGGAGACTGAAATTGGAACGCATCTAGGAACCCATTATGACTTCGACTGACCGCAACAACGGTCATAGATTGGGGAAGCCTCGCTGTACCCAACCGACTGTATGATCTGCCATCTGCAAGTAGGCTTTCGCCCCCATATTGTCATCGAGCGAGCGAGCCTTCGAGACAAAAGAATCGATTGCGCCAGCCTCAACGGGAATATACAGACTTACAGACTGAGGTTCGCCTACGCTCTTACAGCCGTCAGCCCGAAGCCTTACAACCACCACTGCGTGTCCCGCTGAATCTACACAACGAAAGGCCATCTCAATACCGCCTCCCGCAACATCCGGCTCAAATGCACCAAGCCTGATATTGCGATTGTCTTCGACGCTCGATGGGAAGCCGGCTAGAGTGTCCGCAGCCTTCAATAATTCGTCGTGGGCCAAATACATCTTAGTTGCGCCGCAAAAAGGGCCATTCGAGCACGTAACCCTGCACTCAATTACGTCCTGATCGAACCAGACAACCTCCACCTCAATGCCTCGCATGATTGGAGATTGTAAGGTATGGTTGTGGGGAATGGGCGATTGCGGCGGTTCTTTTCGGCGGTTCTTTTTCTTCGCCTGCGGTTCGCTGAGACTGGTTGTGAGGCGGTCTATTTTCTTCGCTTACGCTTCGATGCATGAATTACTGCACGTTTCGGAGCGACTCATGAGAAGAGTGATGGCGGCAATTGCCGCAAGCATGTGATCGGGGTCATGGCTTCTTGGCAGCAGGTGTTCAATCGTTGATGCTGAGTCTCTGGAAGGTCGAAACTACTGAAACCCGTAGCCTGATCGTTGCTTTTCTTGAGCACCTCAAAAAGGGAGAATCCAAAGCAGATGCGCTAAGAAACGCAAAGCTGCGAATGATTGGTGGACGTAAGAATCGACCATACTACTGGGCTGCATTCATATTGGTCGGTCAGTAGCGGGTGACCGCGCTGCAGAATGAGGGTGGCACAAAACCCTTCAGGGTGGACTGTCGGCCACTCGAGTTGGAACTCTGATGCGACGGATGCCAACAGATTGTCTGAGTCGCGAAAGTTCGCAACGTACAGCAATCGAAATGGAACAGGAGCTGGCTGCACCGAAGAACGTAAGCGTCTGACCAACACACCTGTTCGACAGGCGTGGCCTGTGTTGAAGTGTCCGGATGACCGCAAAAACAGAGTTGTCAGCGCCCACGCGACGTAGACGGATCGTACATATAGACCGTGTTCAGACTCGACACGTGGAGCACTGAGGCGCCGATGCTCACGGCTCGACAGCGGTTGGCCGCCACCGACGCCAAACGGCCTCGTTTACGCGATTGGGGAGCGGCCGGCGACCGATCCGGCGGGATTTTCCGCCTTATAGATTAGGAGGATGGAATATGACACGCCTTGCAACGCGTTACGACACAAACGACCACACAGCTACTCCGCCTCATGCTTTGGACCTACGAAGGGGCGAAAGCGGCGGTCGCGTGGGTGTGGTCCGGACTATTGAGGACTCGAAAACGTTTCAGGATTGCCCGATCATGCTCACGCGGTAGAAGTCGCACCGTCCCCTCACTGCCGAGGCAAGGTTCTCTGCTCCAACGGCCCGATACACGCCGATCAAGGCTAGGTCACACGATCCAATTAAGGCCTTTACAGTTCGGCCCTGCAATGATGCGCTCCTTCGTCGCTGGTGCAGCACCCGCCATGACTCCTCGCATAGGTCTTCATGCGTTGATAGAGGAAGATTTTCTGACGCTCCATTTCCTTCCATGGCAAGATACCTGCGGCGTGCTAGGCTGATGACTATGCGGGCCGTCAGAACTCTGCCGGTTTTGTGGGCAATCCTGGCCACCTGCCTTGCAGGCCAAAACCAGAGAGACCCGCGGACTCCTCCCAACGTTTTCCTGATTACGATTGATACCCTGCGGGCGGACCATGTTCACTGCTACGGATACGATCGCATCAGAACGCCGGCGCTGGATGCGCTGGCCAAAGATGGCATCCTTTTTGCGGAAGCCTTCACGCCCAGCCCGATCACCAATACGTCACACACCTCCATCCTGACCGGACTGCTACCGAGCACGCACGGGGTGACAGACTTCGCCATACCTTTGGCAGGCGAGAATCAGACTCTGGCTGAGTTGCTCAAAAAGCAGAGCTACGAAACGGCAGCATTTATCGGTTCTGTCGTTCTAGACAGCAAAGAATTCGCGCCTGGGTTGGACCGAGGATTTGATTTTTATGATAATTTCCCGCACCCGGCCCGGACCAAATCGCGATGGGGCCGGCTGGAACGGCGGGGAGAAAATGTCGTTCAACATGCGAGTGCCTGGTTGAACGCGCATCCCGCGTCCCCGCGTTTCGTTTGGATCCATCTTTACGATCCTCATGATCCTTACGAACCTCCTCCACCTTATTCGGAAATCTACAAAGAGCGTCTTTACGATGGCGAGATAGCTTATGCGGATTCGGTTTTGGCGGGTTTTGTTTCATTCCTGAAAAAGCATGCCTGGTATGACCCCTCCATCATCGTGGTGGTGGGAGATCACGGCGAGGGCTTGGGAGAACATCGCGAGAAAACGCACGGAATCTTCCTCTATGATTCGACCACGCACGTGCCTTTGATCATGAAAGTGCCGAATCAGCGGACTGCGGGGAGAGTTGTGAAAGCGCAAGTGCGGACCTTGGATATCCTTCCGACTATCCTTGATCTGCTGCACATTTCTCCGCCAACGCGGCTGGACGGCGAGTCCCTCCGACCTTATTTTTCTGCCGGGCAAGACAGCGACCGGATCGTATTTGGAGAGACCGATTATCCTTTGCGTTTCGGCTGGGCGCCGCTTCGCTCCATTCGTGCGGACGGTTTGAAATTCATCGAAGCGCCTCGCCCGGAGCTGTATGACCTAACCCGCGACCCGCAAGAAGAAACAAATAACTACGCGCCGTGGGACGTGAGTGTGCAGAAGTTCCGCGCTATGTTGGCGGATGGGCGCAGGAAGGCGTCCCCGACTTCACCCTCCGCTCGGTCAATTCCCCAAAGCACGATCCATGAACTGAAGGCCCTGGGCTACTTGACTCGCGCGGACGACGAAAGCTCAACCAACTCGGCCGAGCCATCGTTGTTGCCCGATCCGAAGGACAAGATCGAGGAGCAGAACCTTCTGCACCAGGCGATGATCGCCTCCGAGGACGGGCGGTCCGGCGAGGCCCGTGCCACCCTCGAGAAAGTTGTGGAACTCGATCCTCAGTCGGTCGCGGCGCTCGGTCAGCTAGGGCAATTGGAATTGCAGATGAAAGACTACCCAAAAGCAGCGCACCATTTAAGCCTAGCGCATCAGTTGCGCCCGGGCGACTCGACGCTTGCTTTCGACGAAGGTAGGGCCAAGGAAGGGAATGGCGATCTAGCCGGTGCGAAGGAGGCGTTAGAAGTAAGTCTGACGCTCAATCCCGCGCACCTCGATGCGCGCTTGCTGCTCGGCAAGGTTGATCTCAAGCTGAAGGATCTGAAGGCTGCGGAAGACGAGTTTGAAGCCGCATTGTTGCTGCAACCGGAAAACAGGGAAGCTCAGCTCGGGATGGCAAAGGTGCAACTCGCCTCGGGGAAATTTCGTGAAACCGTGAAGCAATTGGAGGCGATGGAGGTCTCACAACCTAGCAACGCTGAAATTCTCGACCTGCTCGTGCAGAGCTACACTGCTTTGGGCGAAAAGGAAAAGGCAGAACAAGCGGGGAAGCGGGCAAACACTATGCGGAAAGATTCACGACCGTGAACCGGTTTATTGCCTGCCAGTGCGGCGATTATTTCTGCGCGACGTTTTCCTTTGAACCGTCGAAGATCTCGTTCAGCACATGCCCGCGCATCTGTTTCGGTTGCTCAATGCCGTAAACGTATAAAACCGTCGGTGCAATGTCGTAAACGGAGGCCTCGAATCCCATCAGGCGCAGGCCGTGCTTGATCCCCGGACCCATCGCAAAGAATGAGCCGGGCACATCGTCGCCGTCGGCGAAATCGTGCTTGGCGATTACGGGAGTCGTTTTCTCGTGATCCATGTGCGCGTGCAGATCGGTTTCTTCGAATTCGCGCAGCGGCTTGATACCATGGTCCGAGACGATAAAGACATACGTGTTATCGTCCGCATGCTTCAGAATTGTGCCCAGCACCTTATCGAAGGCGACGTACTGGTTGGGAAAGGCGTCAGTGCGAACGCCGTTCACCTTTGGGTTGTAGCCAACATTGTAGGGCGCGATGGGATAAAGCCAGTGGCCGGTACGGTCTTCACAAGATTGCACCAGCCAGGTGAAATCCGTGGAATGGTTGGTCAATAAATAGTCGAAGAGCTGCGTTTGCTGGTCGCGGATCAGTTGCACCTTCTTCAGCCAGGCATCGATGACCTCGGCTTCGTGCCCGTTTAAGTCGGCCGCCGACGGCATGCGCTCACAATCGATGTAAAAGTCGCCCACGTTCTTGAGCAGTTCTGCTTTCATCGCGGCGGGGTACACCGCGTCGCCACCTTCGACCTCTGAAAGTTTGGGGGCACAGAGAATGCCGTCTTCGCAATTCTTGCCGCGGGTCAACATGCCGCTGATCATGTAGCCGTTCACCGGTAGCACAGGGAACGTTGCTGGAACATTGGCCATCCCGACGGTAACTCCATTCTTCGAAAGAACGGACCAGAACGGTTCCTGCTTCAGCATGTTCGTGTTGGCGGTGATTCCGCCGACCACAAATCCGGTAACGCCATGCTCAGCAGGCTGTGTGCTGGTGAACATGGTCGAATAAACCCTGGGGCAGTTCGGTGCGTCGACCGTGCGGAGCTTGCCGTGTACGCCGTTCTTGATAACTCTGGCCAGGTTCGGGAGATCGCCCTTGAGCAGCAGCGGACGAATCACATCCAACTCCATGCCGTTGACGCCGACCACGATCACGCGAGGTTTGGGCTTGCCTGCGCTCTGGGCTTGACCGAGGAAAGACCCGGCCAGCAAAGGGAGAAGGAATAACAGTGCTGGAAACCTGCGCAACGCCATACGAAACCTCACCATTTCAACCGATGAAAACACTGGCCGCCACCTTAACTAGGCGCCGGCCAGCACACAGACTTAGTTCAATACTTCCGATCAGATCAGAACTCAATTCTCAACGCCAGCTGTCCGACGCGGTTCCCTCCGGCGTCACCGATGCGAGAGGCGAGAACCTGTCCGAATGTGCCTTGGCAAGGCGATCCCGCACACTCAGTCAGATTTTGGCGCGGATCATCGAAGTTTGGGTGGTTGGGGAGATTGGTAAAGCTGCTCTCGAACTTCAACTTAAACCTCTCCGTGAGCTGGAAGTCTTTAGCGAGCCCTAGGGAGAGGTTAATGGTTCCGGGGCCAACAAGCGACCCCACGCCGGCGTTGCCAAAACGGCCAACGACGCCGCCGTTGGTGAGGCTTGAGCAATTAAGCGTGTTGTTGGACAAGCCAGTTCCTGGGGCAAAGCCGGGACAGGAGAATACGTTCGGATCCCACCACTGCGTGCGAGTGTGGTGAACGTTGTTGGGATTGCCCCCAAGGTCAGGCCGGTTAAAGCCATTATTGGCGTTCCCGGAGGAATCAAACTGAATGAACGGAGTTTCGTAGGGGCCAGTTTGAACCAGGAAAATAGTGCTCAGCCGCCAACCTCCGACGATCCCGTTCAGCACTCCGTTGGCGTTGCCCAGAAGGAAGCGCCCTTTCCCAATCGGAAGCTCGTCGACCATGGTCGTGATCCAACGATGTTTTCGGGTGCCACCGACGTTGCCGTAATCCCCTCTCAAGTTGTATTGGTTCATCGTGTCGCCCGTAACTTCCCCGGAAAAATAGGAACCGGGCCACGATTCGGTGTCCGCCAGGTTGCGCGCCCAAGTCCAGGTACTTTGGAAGGTGAGCCCGTGGGAATACTTGTGGATTAGCTCGGCCTGCATCGATTCATAGGTGCTGATGGCGCCGCCGGAACGGCTCCTGACCTTATTCCAGGCTGGAAATGGCGTGGGCCCGGGTGTGCCATTCACAATGGGGGGCTGATTCAGATTCGGGGCCCAGGTAAGCTGGTCCCCGCGGTTGGCAATATACGACACACGCAGGGCGGTGTTGCCGTGGAGCAACCTCTCGACCGACAGGTTCCACTGGATGCTGTACGGATCTTTTTTGTTCAACTGATTCGCCGTGAAGAAGGATTGCGTATGCAACAGGAGCCCGTTGGGGTCTTGGACATTGGGGAACTGGAAGAACCCCGGGGAGCCAAACCCAGCATTTGAATAATTAGCCTGGAAGCCGTCGTGGATACCTGCCACGGAGAAAAATACGGCTCCCAAGGTCGTAACGTCGTAAATGCCGCCGCCGCCGCGAATCACCGTCTTATTGTCCGCAAATGGCCGATATGCAAAACCGACGCGAGGAGCCCAGTCTGTGTAAGTGTTGCGCAATTGTTTCGGCCACCCCGCCTGTTGCGAGGTCAGGAAGGGAGTGCAAACCGCCGGAGGTGGCAAGGGACTGGGATTTTTGTCGTTTGGTGTGTTGCAGGTGTTGACGGCCTGTGCCCACAGAGGTTGCGTTGCCGCCAGGGACCTGGGGTCCGAGGAAATGATCACGCGCCCTGTGATGGGAACGCTGGGATCGAAGTTGGTCAGGTTTATGGGATCGTACAAACCCGGCAACCTCGAAATCCTTAGGCCTACGTCCAACGTCAGTTTCTGAGTGGCTCTGAACGTGTCCGAGGCGTAACCGTAGTAGTGAGTGGTTGTGCCATCGATGTTCCTCGGTGGAGTATGGGTGACGTAGGTGTAATAGGGAACTCCAAGCAGGAAGTCGGCAAAGTTGTTTCCCGTGTACTGGCCATTAAAGAAAAAGTCTCCGTAGTCGTCCGCCGCCGACGACCCAGAGTACCAGGCAGTGATCAGGTGGATTTTGCGGAGATCGAAGCCAAACTTCATGGTGTGCTTCCCCTTGGTCCAGGTCAGGTTCTCATTGATCTGGAAGTTCTGGGAACGCTCCGGATTGGGCCGGGTGTGAACAATGTTGGTGATGTTGCCATTCCTGGGTTCGAAGACAAAGTCGGGGAAACCGCCGGGAGGGAAAGGTCCCAGTTGCTGGGGATTCAACCCCAGTTGTTGCATGAAGGCCGGTCCATCGATCGGGAAGGTCCCGTCATTCTGTCTGCGGCTGATTCCTCCGCGCAACTCATTCACCAGGTTTGAAGTAATAGCATAGTTGTGCGCGAGCACGATCTGATTGTCATGTTCGAAATCTTGTTCCGCAGGAAGGCCCAGGCCAGAGGCGCTCACAAACCTTTTGTTCTTGTACGTCCAGCGTCCGAACACGGCCTGCTTGGTATTAATGGTGTGGTCGATGCGAATGTCGAACTGATCGGAAACGATAGGATTGGGAACGTTTAGTGTGTGGTTGAAGGGCGCAAAATTGTCCACGCCCCCCTGGATTGGCAGCGGATAAAACGGGAGAATCGCGGTGGCTCTCGAATCGAACTCACCCGTTGGGATAATGTTGCCCGGATAGGGCGTTCCGTCCAGGTGGTGCAGTTGGAGGTGGGGAAGATTTGGATCCGTTTCGTCGCAAATCTGGTTTACGTCATAGTGATCGCAAAATTGGGAGAAATTGCCATTCCGCATGGCCTGGTTGGGTACTGTCTCTTGGCTGAGCGTTTGAGTCCGGTACCGCATGCCTTCGTAGTCGCCAAAGAAGAAGGTGTGATTCTTAAAGATTGGTCCGCCGAGGGACCCTCCGAATGTGTTTGCGCTTTTAGCAGCCTTACCCGGAGTGCCAACAACGAATCGCGTAGCATCCATGGCCGCGTTCTGAAAATACTCAAATACGGATCCATGATATGCGTTTGTGCCCGACTTGCTGGTCGTCGTAATGTCCGCCGGGCTGCCATATTCTGCTCCGCCGCCCGACCCCTGCACCTTCATTTCTGCAATGTTCTCGGCAGAGGGGAACATTTCTGTTTGCGGCCCGGAAAAGCGGATATTGGTTGTGCTAATACCATCCACCGAATATTCGGCTTCATTGGTCCCTGTTCCCTGGACCGAGATGCCGCCACTCTCGTCGCCCGTGACACCGGGGAGAAAAGCCAGCAAGGCATACGGGCTTGTGCTTCCAGCCCCGCGGTAGTTGGCCGGCAACCCCAACACCTCGGTGCTGGTGACGTTGGTGGAGATCACCTGCGTCTCCGTGTTCACCAGCTCGGCGTTCGCTTCTACCGTGACTTTTTCTTCCGCGCTGCCCATCGTCAGCTTCACATCGGCGCGCACAACCTGCCTCGCGTCAAGACGGACGTCCGTCAAAACCATATCTTTGAAACCGGTGGCCCTCGCCGAAACCCTGTAAAGCCCCGCCTTCATGTTTTCCGCTTGGTAATTTCCTTGGGCATCGCAGCGCACTTCGTGCGAGATGTTTTCGCCCTGGTTTGTGACGGTGATCACAGCGTTGGGCACCACCGCGCCGGAGGGATCGGTCACAGTACCGAGGATCGTTCCAAAAATGGACTGCGCGAGCGCAGTTGTGGCCAAACATACCGCGCACAGGACAATGCTCAGAGATATGACGAAAGGCTTGAATTTCATTAGAGGTCCCCCAGCCCGGCAATCGGCGTGCTCCGATACCGCACAAAATGAAACCGGTTACATATCCCCAGAAAGTGGGCGAAGCATATGCCACACTGGAAACAATAGTCAAGTCGAAAAAACGTAAATTCGTCAGTGTGTCTGGATGTAAACTGGCCCTCCGTCATGGATTTCGCAAGAAGGGTGTTGCCGTGGATTGTCTCTTTGACCTGCTGGGCGCAGACCACGACCCGGGTGCCGCTCAAGCCCCGCGCTCCATCCCGCCCGAATGTGGTCCTGATCACCCTCGATACTACTCGAGCAGACCGTATGGGGTTTCTGGGATGCGATCGTGGCCTTACACCGAACTTGGATCGACTGGCGCATCAGGCTACCGTCTTTTCGCGCGCCTATGCCCAGGTTCCGCTGACTACTCCTTCGCACGCCGGTATCCTGACCGGGACCTACCCGCAGTTCAATCACGTGAGCTATATGGGAGACCCGCTGGGCAAAGGGCTTCCGTTCTTACCCGAGATACTTCACAGAAACGGATACCAGACCGCCGCCTTTGTGGGGTCATTGGTACTCGACCCAACGAAGCTGGCTCCCGGTTTTGACAGGGGTTTTGACACTTACGATGCGGGGTTTCACCGTCGACGTGTCGGGGAAGACAGCTACCATAGCCTGGAGCGCCGCGGGCAGGAGGTGCTGGGTCATGCCGTCGCTTGGCTGAACAAGCGCTCAGGCGGGCCTTTTTTTCTTTGGATCCATCTTTACGACCCTCACGATCCATACACCCCCCCGGAGCCCTATCGCACGCGGTATCAGACTGAGCCCTACGACGGCGAGATCGCTTACACCGACTCAGTCGTCGGGAAACTCCTCAGCGAATTGCGGACCCGAAATCTCTTTGATGGCTCTCTGATTGCCGTCATGGCGGATCACGGCGAGGCGTTCGGAGAACACGGCGAAACGCACCATGGCATTTTTCTCTATGACGAGACGATTCACATTCCTCTGTTGTTCAAACTGCCTTACCAGCAAAGACCTGCGAGAGTGGACGCGCGGGCCGGATTGGTAGACGTCGCACCCTCCATTCTGGGCGCTCTACGTTTGCCCGTTCCGGAGGCCATGCAGGGCCAATCGCTTTTGCCTTTCATGAAACCGGGCAAAGCGGCTCAGTCCGCGGAACACACGGATTCCGCGTTGCCCCGTGCCATTTATTCGGAAAGCGGATACGGTCATCTCTCGTTCGGCTGGAGCATGCTGAAAGCTTGGCGAACAGGGAACTACTTGTACGTCGATGCTCCCGAACGTGAACTCTACGATCAAACAGTGGATCTCGGGGCGATGCACAACCTGGCTCCAGACCTGAAAGCTGTCACCGATACGGCGGCGGCGCAGATGGTGGAGTTTCGCCGCAAGACCGTAGCGGAGAGCACGGAAAGAACGCAGTTGACGGCGGAACAGACCGAAAACTTGCACGCGCTCGGCTACATGGGTTCAGATCCTGAAGCTCTCAGTGAGACCAATCGAGAGGCAGGATCAGATCCCAAACAAAAGATCGCCATTGCAAATCTGCTGTATGAAGCAATGGTTCATACCGAGAATGCAAAGTACCAGGAAGCCGTACCGATTCTCGAGGAGGTCGTGAAGCAGGAGCCTCGCGCACTCACGGCTTATTTGTTGCTTGGGCGCGCGTATGTTTCTCTTAAGGAATTTCAGAAAGCAATACCGCCGCTTCAACATGTGGTCGAGACGGCCCCTACCAATTCTTTCGCACGTTACGAACTGGGATGCGCTCTAGTAAAGACAGGACACTGGAACGAAGCCGCGCCCCAGTTTGAGGCAGCCGTTTCCCAGATGAACAGCTCGGCGATGATGCATTTTTATTTGGCGCTGGTGTATCAGCAGACATCGCGCAACGACGAAGCCCTGGTTGAGTTCAAGGACGCACTTCGCTGGGATCCGAAGAATTTTCCCGCCAGTCTTCTATTGGGTCGACTGTACATCAAACAGCAGAAATCCGAGGATGCAATTCCTCTTTTGCAGAAGGCCGCAGCGCTTCGCCCGGACGCCATTGACCCGCACCGGCTTCTGGCTGAAGCCTATGGCCAGTTAGGTCGAGAAGAAAGCGCGAGCCGGGAACTCTCAGAAGCAGAGCGCATTCAGGCGAACGGGGGCTCGAGACTTGGTACGCCGCCAGAAGACCATCCGGAAGACTAGTGATGACCTCAGGGCTCGAAGTACTTCCAAACTTCCGCGCGAAGAGCGGGCTTTGAAACCCACGCAAAGCGACCAAGATCCCGAACCGCCTGTTCGTATAGGGAACTTCCCCGCACCAAGGCAAGTTCAGCGTGGTCGCTGGGTTGCCGTACGTCGAGGCTGGACTTCTTGTAGCGAGGGTTGGGCGTCCATTCGATTTCGCCGCTTGCGTTGACCATCGGATACCAGGCAAGGCCCTTGCGCTTCCTGATCGCTTCATAGTCAAAGCTATATTCGCGGTCGCAAAGAGCGCCCAAAGCCATGAAATCTGAGGGGTCCGCGCTCATCGCAGCGTGAGCCCACGCGGGGGGTACCACAACGATGTCGCCGGGCTTAGCCAACACTGCATAGCAACGTCCGGGATCGTCCGCCGCGTGCTCCTGCATATAAACATAGGCGGCTCCGTCCCAAATCTCGTACACCTCGGGTGGAGACCAACCGCTATGCGAGGAGATGTGGTGCACATGTCCTTGGCTGCGCACGGGTTCGTCGCCGAGCTTTCCCGAGGCGTAGATCACCGCGCCGAAGAGGAGCATTCTTTTTTCGAGTTCGGGTCGAATTTCACCGCGGCCGATATCCATTACGATGGCATAGGCAGGATCTGGCCCGGTGCAGGCGGGGTCGCGCAAGCTTTGCCGAATGGAATCGAGCGAGCGCTTTTCAGGCTGCGGACCAAACGTGCCGGGTTCATAGCGAAATCCTAGAGGCTGCCGTACGGGAACTACTCCGATGCCGGGATCGAATTTCATACTGCGGCCGTCCTGACTGCAGCTCGAATGGTAGCGCACTGACCCATCCCTTCCGCAGGCCTGACGCTGTATCTTCCCGCTTTCGCGGGCACGATAAACGTCTCGGCATAGTGAATGTGAAACGGCTCGAAAGCCCCAGACGGAATCTCCACGATTGCCTCTTGTCCTTCGACGAGGTTTACAACATGCACGCCAGCGGACGCGTCGTGTTCTACAGCAGAACTAAACCAGTGCCTTCTGGTCTCGATGAACTCCAGTTCGTGCAATCCGGTCCTTTCTTCGATCCACCCACGGCCCTCGCTGATCTTCTCGATACGATTCAACAGATTCTTTCGCACCCATTCTGTGTCCCGATTCCATTGAATGTTGGCAGCGCCGTGTTCTAGGTGAATCGGGCGGGGGCGGCCATCCAGTCCCGGCCGGCCCCAATCCCACAGCTTGAAAGTGAAGATGTATGGCGTCGCGCTGATTTCCAAAACCATGCTATTCGCGCCAGAACAATGGATCGTACCCGCCGGGATAAGAAAGTGGTCATGCTTCCGAGCCGGCCACCGATTTACGTAATTCGCTGCCTCAAACGATGTGCCGTTTTCTTGTGCGCGGTGCAGTTCTCTGACCATCGCTGTTCGGTCAATACCCGCCTTCAGTCCCAGGTACACGCATGCGTCCGGCGCCGCATCGAGCAAGTAATAGCTTTCATCCTGCGTATAAGCCAGCCCGAAATTTTCGATGATGTATTGATTGAGCGGATGGACCTGCAGCGACAGATTGCCCCCCTGCATGGTGTCGAGGAAATCAAAACGAATTGGAAACTCCGACCCGAATCTCGCGTATACGCTGTCGCCGACCAGTTCACGAGGATGGTGCAGCACCAAATCCTGTGCCGGAATCTCGATTTTCACACCGGACATATCCAGCAAAAGGCTGTTTTCTTCCGGAACACAATCAAAGCACCACGCCTAGTTCGGCGGACCGTCCGGCAAATCACACACTTCACGCATCCACTGTCCGCCCCAGGGGCCGGGGTCGAAAAACGGTACTACCCGAAACGGTCGGCTCACTGTGGATCGAAGACCTGCCCGAAACGCTTGGCCAGTGCACATCTTGGGCGCGGCTGGATTGTTGGTATCCAGGAGATAGTCGATCCGGTCAATCAGAGGCTGCTTGATGCGGTCCGCTACACGCCAGTCGACAAAGAAGGCGCGCTTATATTTCGCCGCCGCGGATTCACCCATGTCTCTGGCCGTTAAGTTTCCGATCTGGTTGGCGCGCTGGCGCCGCTGGATTTCCCAACGCGCCAGATCCGCCAGAATCAGAACATCGGGTTCAGGAGCCAGAAGTGCGGTCCCCGTGCCAAGAATGAGGGTGACGCCCTCCGCCGATCGGCAGGACTGTTGGAGCTGTGCGGTATGACGAGCGTCAGCGAAATCTTCGATGGTGAGTTGGCTGATGCGGCCAAATACCGGGTCATCGGTCAAGTCGCCACTGACCATCGCATCGATTTCCGGCGGCGTCTTCCAGCCATCACGAGTACGGAACACGTGGGCGGGATGCAAACCCTCCACGAACGCTTCGCGCACTTGCTCCTCGAAAACTCCGGGATAGATTTCCACGGAAATTGTCTGCGCGCCGTGGCTGACCTCGCCAGCGATTCGGGCGACAATCTCTCGCCAGCCCTGCCACACTGAATCCCGGCGCACCGGTACTCGAACGGAAGGAAATTTGTCGTAGTTGGATTGCCTGCGATTCATGGCTCCGGAAGAAACAAGGGCGGTTACAACCCTCAGTGTGTGGCGGCCACTACCTTGACGTAACGCCGGCTTTGCGTCGACACGCCATCTCCGTATTCAATGATAGCTCGCAACAGGAAATCGCCCGTCCCGCTTGGGAACTTGAAGTCGCTGTAGACGGTGCTCTGGCCGAGCGCACCAATCTTGAACTTCTTTGTCTGATTGGCTACTCGTTCGCCCTTTGGGTTTTCGAGCGCGAGAGTAAGCGTGCCCTCGACCTCATGGTGCTCGTCATTCACCAGCATGACCTGCAGCGACTGAAGGATTGCCGCCTCGACGGATGGCTGCCAGAAGCTGAGGTACACACCCACCGCGGCAAACGCGTTGCTCATGTAGTCACGAAATTCGGGATGGAGTTCGAGATTTGTCACATCCCGAAAGTGGTCTGACGTGTAGCCTGCCGGGTCGCTGGCGGTCAGATACACGAAGTGAAGTACGCCGGCATAGTGTCGGTATGCTCGCCAGTACTCGGTCAAGCCTGCTAGCAAATAAGCATTGAGGGCGAGTCGCTGCTCGGGAGTTGAATTCTTGCCCAGAAGCGCGGGATAGAGGTTCTTCGTGAGCTCAGTGGGGCTTCCGTCCCGATTCAGCCACAGCCAGCCGTATTCGTTCAGAATCAGGGCGTGGGCGCTCGGGGCACCCGGAGCTTTCGAGTTCGAACTCTCCAGGGTGGTCATACTGAACGCCGGACCCCCATCCGCCATCTCCTGATGTTCATAAGGGTGATCTTCGACGGGATCGTCCGGACCAACGAGGGGATTGTAGCTGTTCTCCCAAGGCCGGTTTGACAGATCGAGACTGCGAACCGCGGGGATGATCTTCTCGCCGAATGCGGGATCCCAGGTCTCGTTATTCGCGTCCCAAATCACTACGCTGGGATGATTCCAGTTGTCCCGCATCCATTCCGTGTACTCGCGAATCATTTCATCGGTGTCAAAGTGCACCTGATTCTCGGGACCATGCCAGTCGTGACCGGTCCAGACAAAATATTCGTTCTGAATCAGAAGACCTGCCTCATCGGCGATATCGAGCCATTGATCCGGGACCGGACCGATGCAGAATCGAAAACTGTTCCAGTGCATTTCGTGCGGAATCTCGACCAGCAATTTACGAACCCAGGCTTCATCCCACGGCAAGGTGCCAGTTAAGGATCTTCAAAGAACCGGTGGAGTGTGATGTTTGAACCGCGCATGAAATAAACGCGGCCATTCAGGTAGGCGCGTTTGGTAGCGGTGTCGAAGTGAAAATCGCGCATGCCGAAGCGAGTAACAGCGGTGTCACCGCCGGTGCCCGTCTCCAGCACCGTAGAGGCTCGGCGATTCAGGAGACCACAACTGCGCTCCCGGGATTGCGATAGATTGCAGAACTACCTTGCTCTCGCCTGGGCCGAGAACGAGGCTCTGCGGCAAACACGTGGCGACGATAGCCGTTTGTTTCCACCCGTGCAGTTGCTGAGCCAAGCGAAACGAGACTGGATTACTTCCGAGATTGCGCAAGATCGTCTGTACCGCGATGGAGCTGTCGGCAATCTTCGGCGCGATCTGAACGCTCTCAATCAGCGGATTTTCACTGAGCGCGAGGGAAACACTGCCGTAGATGCCGGGAGTCCAGCGGATCTTTTCGAAATCGGTCCCGCCAGAAACTGAAGCTGGAAGCACGCCGGGATGAGCACCGATGCGGACGATCAATTCGTTTTCTCCCCGTCGGATCGCCTTGCTCACGTCAAAGATGGCCGCAGTGAAACAAGGCAGGTGGTCACCGATCTTGACACCGTTGAGCCAGACTGCTGCCCCGAACTGCGCCTTGTTGATTCGCAGAATGGCTACACTTTTTGTCTCAAAAACTTCGAACGGGCGCCGGTACCAGAACCAGTTTCGCTCTTGCCGCGCCACACCTGCGTTGTAGACGAGAGCGCTCTTGGGAAGCTTGCCCTGACTGACCCTGTTCTGGATTAACATCCGGCTGTCGAACTGATCCACCTGCGGAAATGCAGGTTCGGCGGAATGCGCGAGTCCCGGCACCGGAACTTTGTGGCTCCATGCCACGGGGATCGCCTTGACGTCCTTTGAATCCTCGATTTGCCATGTGCCGTTGAGCGAAATCGTCGTTCTGTCCGTTGCCCATAAGCACAAAGTCAGCGCCGCAACACCAATAAGGATGACGAACGACTTGAAAAGAAAATGTGTGCTCATGTCGGACGATCCTAGTTAGGACCTTTGACTCAACCAGATTTGTTCGATTTCCTCTAAAGTCCTGCCCTTGGTTTCCGGAACTTTCCGCCAGACAAAAAGAAACGCGGCGATGCAGACAACTGCATAGAGCAAAAAAACTCCTGCGGCCGTAAACAGGGTCACGAAAGAAAGAAAGGTCAGTGTCACCAGGAGCGTTCCGCACCAGAGGCACACAGTAGCTAGAGACATGGCCCGACCCCTCACTCTGGTCGGGCAGATTTCTGCCATCAGAACCCAGGTGCCTGTACCCACCCCAACCGCAAAACATGCTACGTAGGTAAGGACGAAGACCAGAACGATCATGCCCGAGGCTTGAAGACGAATGGCGGCTGAAACCGCAACGAGAGAAAGAGCCATTCCGCCAAAAGCGGATATCAAAAGCGACTTTCGTCCGGCGCGGTCGATGAGCAGCATTCCAGCTATGGTAGCCGCAAAATTGATCACTCCAATAATGACGTTTGCCCAAAGTGCGGTGCTGGCAGTTTGATGCGGCACATGTTCCAGGAAAACAATCGAGCCGTAATAGATGATGGTGTTGATGCCGGTGAACTGACTGAACAGCGCGATCACGATGGCCACGATCAGCGCTTTTCGGAATGTGGGATCCAGCAAATCTCCGCTCTCTTCCGAGATCGCGGTACGGATGGCGTCGATCTCTTCTGCGGCCGCTTGCGGGCCAACCATCTGTGCCAGAAAGTGTTTCGCTTCTTGCTCTCGTCCTTTCTGTACCAGCCATCGCGGACTCTCCGGAATGAAAAGCAGCGTCAACAAGAAAGCAATCGAGGGCAGGGCAGCCGAGGCGAACATCCATCTCCAGTTCGCCGGGCCCGCGCCAGTCAGCAGGTAGTTCACACTATAGGACAGCAAAATTCCTGACACGATCGCCAGTTGATTCAGGGAGACGAGCAGGCCGCGCTTTTGTGCCGGAGAGATTTCTGCGATGTAAAGTGGCGAAAGCGTTGAGGCAATTCCAATGGCAATGCCTCCCAGAAGACGCGCAGCCGAAAACTCCATCAAATTCCGAGGCAAGGCAGCACCTATCGACGACAATGTAAACAAACCCGCCGCCCCCAGCAAAACCCGCTTTCTGCCAAAGCGGTCGCTAGTAAAGGCAGCTATGCTGGCACCGACGACGCATCCCAGCAGAAGGCTGCTGGCGGCAACTTCGGTTTGCGAATCACTCAACCCGAATTGCTGCTTGATGAAGACGATCGCACCGTTGATCACCGCAGTATCAAAACCGAAGAGCAATCCACCGATGGCGGCTACCAGGGCGGGCAGGTAAACGGAGCGGGCCGAGCCTTGCTGTAACTCCGTATTTGGGATTGAATCCATCTGGTGATGCTGCCGCACCACATTCACATTTCAAATTGCCAATAAATTCTGCTTCAAGAAGACCAGACCTGCTGCTCCGGCGACTCCGCCGTATCCGACAATTTTCTGAAATACAATCGGAACTTCCCGTCCCAGCAAGGTTCTCGTCCGGCGCGCGATCTTGTCCTGAATGGGGGCAATGAGTTGCAGTCCGGCAGCCACGATGTTGCCTCCAAGGATGAATATCTCCGGATCGAAAGTATGCAGAAAGCTCACCAGGGCGGCGCTTAGATACTCCAGGGCACGATCCACGACATAGCGGGCGCATTCATCCCCATTGGCTGCTGCGCGGAAGATAGCCTCGGGATTCGGAACCTCGCCAGTGCTGCTGATCGACAGTGTCGCCGGCGCTGCGCGGTGCATATGCGCCCAATAGTCGGATTCGATGGCACGCGAGGAAAAGCGGGTCTCGAGGCAACCATAGTTGCCACAGATGCACAACCCACCCCGCGGATCGATCGTGATGTGACCTAAGTGGCCGGCAGCGCCGTTCGCTCCGTGCAGGATCGCTCCATCCACCAACACGGCTCCGCCAACTCCGGTTCCCAGGGTCAGCATCACAACATTTCGCTTCCCACGGGCAGAGCCCCAAAGCACTTCGCCGATCAGCGCCACGCGCGCGTCATTTTCTGCGCAGACCGGGACATCACCGGCGCCGATCACTTCGCTCAAGAGTTTGCCTTCGAGGAAGCACAAGTCGCCGGGCGAACTCTTCACGCAAGTCGAATTGGCGTCGATGATTCCTTTGCAGCCTACTCCAATTCCTAGCACCGGAACTCCGGCGCGTTTTACAACCGAATGAACAAAGTCCCGCAAGGCAGAGATACTGCGCGGCGAGGGTTCATGAGCAGTCTCGAACAGTTCTCCACTTCGGCCTACAATGCCGGCCTTGATTCCGGTTCCACCAATGTCTACGCCGATCGCCAGGGGCTCGACAGCATTGGCGCTGGTAATCTTCTCGTTCACAATGGTTTGTGCATTATACCCACTTTGTGCAATTCTACTGGGCAACATGACCAAGCCTGGAGACTGGCCGCGCGGACACGCCGACCTTCTGGCACTTCTGCTTTTCGCGGCTAAGGAGCACGAAACTATCCGTGACTGATCCCGCCTCTAACCAAGATGTCAGCAAGCAAGCGGGCCTGGCCTTCTATGACCATGCCATGAACTTGCTGCGCGAGTTGAAAAACACTCAGTCAGAGGTGATTCAGAAAGCGGCTGAACTGTGCGCGGAGCGCATCGCCCGCGGAGGGCTCGTCTTTCTTTTTGGCAATGGTCATTCGCGCATGATGTGCGAGGAGATGACGCCTCGACAGGGAGGCTTCCCTGGCTTTGTAGCGCTGGTGGAGATGGCACTTTCAAATCATGCCGCAATCATCGGAGCGAATGGCTTGCGCTCCTCGCTCTATCTCGAAAACTACGAAGGCTACGCCGAGCAGATTCTGAGCAGCTTCCATTTTGGCGTGCATGACGCCTTCATCATTATTTCGACCAGCGGGATTCGGCCTGTCGTTGTTGAGATGGCTATGGGAGCGCGAGCACGGGGGATGCCCGTGATCGCGATTGTTTCCAAGGCGCACTCCGATGAAGCGAAGGCTGTGCACTCGTCCGGAAAGAAGTTGGTGGACTGCGCCGACCTCATAATCGATAATCTCTGTCCGCCCGGGGATTGCGTCCTCAGGTTGGACGGACTGGAGTGGAACACCGGGCCAGTGTCGACAATCATCGGCGCCATGATCATCAACATGATCCGCTGCGGGGCGGCGGAGGCGCTGCTGGCCAAGGGAATCAAGCCGGTCATCTTGCCGAGCCATCAGTTTCTTGACAACACCAGCGCCGCCGAGCAACTGGACGCATTTTACGAGGCATACCGGCAGAGTCTGAAACACTTGTTTGAATAGACAACATTGAAGGAAGTTCTCCTAGTCACCGGTTCATCGGGAATAGCGGCCGCTACAGCCCGCTTGTGGGCCGCTGAAAATCCGGTGTTTGTTGTCAGCAACAATGGAGAGGAATGCAAAGCTCTGGCAACAAATCTTGGGGAGGCAAGTTTCGCAACCGCGGATGTCCGTGACGAGCTCGCGGTGCGAAGTGCAGTCGCTGCATGTCTGGATCGGTTTGGAAGAATCGATGCCCTTTTTAATGTTGCTGGTATTAGCGCGCGCTCTGCCGGTGATGGCGCGCTTCACGAATGTAAGCCTGCGGCCTGGGATCTTGTGATGGACGTGAACGCGAAAGGCACATTCCTGATGTGTCGAGAGGTTCTTGGCGTGTGGACTAGAAATGCGCAAGCGGGCGTTATTCTCAACTGTGGAAGTGTGCTAGCGCGGCGGCCGCAATACGAGTACTTCGCAACTGTGGGCTATGCAGCGAGTAAAGGAGCGATCGAAGCGATGAGCAGGTCGGCGGCAGCCTACTACGCTCGCGCCGGCATTCGCATCAATGTGATTGCTCCGGGCTTGGTGCACACTCCGATGAGCGCCCGGGCGCAAGAGGATCAGCGCATCACCGAATACATGACCCATAAACAGCCGCTGACCAAGGGCATGCTGAGCGCGGAGGACGTGGCCAAGACGGCTTGCTTCCTTCTGCGCGGAGATTCAAGCGCGATGACGGGCCAGGTGGTCACGGTGGATGGCGGCTGGACGGTGAGCGAATGAAGCCCGCGACTACTGCAAAGAAATCCGGTTCCATGCCCGTGCACCAGAAGCCGCATCGTCGTCCTCTGCAAACCACAGTGATTGGAAGCTATCCATTTCCGGGATGGCTTGAGTTCGCATCGGCCCACCAGGATCAATTCGGCGAGGCCGACATCGAGGAACTTCGCACCGACGCAGTGATAGCGGCGGTCCACGATCAGCTCGCCTCAGGATTAGACGTCATTACAGATGGCGAGCAGACTCGCTATGACTTCAATCTCTCCTTCTATGGCCGGCTGGAGGGTCTTGATCCGAAGGCTGCGTCAATTCGCCGGTTTGGCCCCCCCGCCCACGATCAACGCGGAAAATATGAGGTCACCGGCGAACTACGCTCCCAACACGGACTCGGAGCAGTCGCGGAGTTCAAGCTTCTGCAAAAGATCACGCCCCCGGGTCCGGTCCTGAAGGCGAGTGTGCCGGGTCCTTATACACTGAGCGGCCGAATTAATCCCGGTGGAATTTACAAAGACCGCTGGGATGTAACCCAGGCCTTGATTCCAATTGTGAGAGAGGAACTCCTACAGTTGGTGGAATGCGGGTGCCACGAGATCACTTTGGACGAGCCCTCGATGAGCTGCTACGCGCATCGCGAAGATCCCCGCCGCTTCGTCAAGATTTTCGCCGAGACGGTCAACCCAATCTTGGGACGTTGCCGGCTTTCCACTCATCTTTGTTTTGGCAATTACAAAGGCCGCGCCGTTGGTCCGCGGCGGTATGCGCCGCTGTTTCCGGCATTCTTAGAGCTGCCTGTAAATGAGATGCATCTGGAAATGGCCAGCCGTGAGTTCTCGGAAATCGAAAAGATACACGAGATTGCCGAACAAGGAATTGACGTGGCGGTCGGAGTCATCGACGTGAAGAACTATTACATTGAGAGCCCCGACGACGTTGCCCAACGCGTGCGACTCTGCCTGAAGTTCGCGCCCGGGGAAAAACTCTCCTTTGCTCCCGACTGCGGGCTGAGTCAGACCGCCCGTTGGGCTGCAAGACAGAAGTTGGCCAACATGGTAAGCGGTGTTGCCATCGTGCGGAAAGAACTTGGACTCGTGTGATCCGGCCGTTCCAATCCAATGACGCACTGATGACCGACATTGACGCCTCCGATCGGCGCAATGGAGGCTTTCGTCTGTGGTGGCTGGGACAGAGCGGCTTCCTGCTGCAATGGCAGGGCGTCCACGTACTGCTCGACCCCTATCTATCAGACTCACTGAGCAAAAAGTACAGCCAAACTGACAAGCCGCACGTGCGCATGACGGAGCTGGTTGTAGATCCGGCCAGGATTTCATTTGTCGATATCGTTACTTGCACCCACAACCACACCGATCACCTCGACGCCGAAACGCTCTCACCCATTCTGGCAAACACGCGGGTGAAGCTTGTGATCGCAGAAGCCAATCGGGCTTTTGTGGCGGATCGACTGAAGATTGACTCCAGCGTTGCCATTGGTCTTGACGACGGAACGTCTGTCGAAATCTCGGGCATCAGATTTTCCGGCATTGCATCGGCGCACGAAGCGTTGGATCGCGATGAGTGGGGTCGTGCGAAATATCTCGGATTTGTTCTCCAATTTGGTGGCTGGACGATTTACCACAGCGGCGACACTGTGCGATACGAAGGAATGTCAGAAAAACTGCGGCCCTTCAAGATAGACGTTGCACTTCTTCCCATCAATGGGCGGGCGGCGGAGCGGCGCGTTCCCGGAAACTTATTCGGGCGTGAAGCAGCCCAACTAGCCAGGGACATCGAGGCGGAACTGGTCATACCGTGTCACTTCGAGATGTTCGAATTCAATACTGCCTCGCCGGACGAATTCGTCGACCAGTGCCGGAAGTTAGGACAGCCATTCAAAGTGCTACGCTGCGGCGAACAGTGGCACAGCTAATGCCAACGGTCAATCTGCATTTGGGGATGCCTCGGCTTTCTTACCCAGGCCATGCTCATCTTCGACCACATAGGAGCAAATCCGAAATGAGTCACAGTCCACGCCCGACAACCTCGACAATCGTTCGGCCGCGAGCTGGACCGGCAGGACGTCAATCACAAACTGCCAGCCCGGCAGAGAAGTTGGCAGCTGACAGACGAGGTCTCCGGCATCACGCGGAAGGTTCTCTCCGACGAGCATCACCGATGCACCCAATTCCCTGAGATCATGAGCCACGGACAAATCCTGATCTCGCATCTGTACCTGATCAATCCACAGGCAAACTCGCAGGCCTTCCCTGACGATCTCCTGGGGACCATGGCGAAAGCCGCTCGTGCTCATTGCTGTGGCCGGGGTCTTCACGCTTTCCTCCCACAACAATCGCGCCTCATGGCAAGTTCCTAAACTGCCACCGCGTGCGAGAAAATAGTAGGGTACGCGGCTTGCAAGCCAGTTCGACTCTTGCAACTGCTCCTGACAGAACTCCAGACTGCGACCGGCCTCGCCGATGGTATGAAGTAAAGAGCCAGCAACAGATGCAAAGCCCGTGGTAGCTGAGCTAGCCAATGCACTGGCAGTAATCAGGAGCGTCGAATAAGTATTTACTGAAATTGCATGGTCGAGCATGGTCGGTACTACGATGGCTACGGCAGACTCTCGGGCCAGCGGACTATCGGCAGAGTTAGTGACGCCGATGACGGACGCGCCGCTGGCTTCTGCCTTGGCAAGCAGCTGAACAATCTCAATGCTGCGTCCAGTCCGTGAGATAGCGATAATGACGGCCCCGCGCGGGATCGCTGTGAAATGCAGCAACTCGCCTGCTTCCTGCATGTACACCGGACGTCCGCTCGAATAAAATAAAGCTCCCGCAGAGAGAGCAGCATTCCAACTTGCTCCGATGCCGGTGATAATGACATCCCGAGCCGACCGGATCAAAGAACTGGCCCGCTGCATGGCTTCCTGTCCGGGCCCCGTGAGATAGTCGACCGTCCGGTGCATTTCGACTGGTTGACGGATTATGTCCTGCAGAAAACGAGTGGTCACGCTCGGCCTTCTTCAGGGATGCGGTATTGGCGCGATCGCGCGCGCTTGAATGCTGTGAAAAACGGAAAGCAGCTCTCGGGAGGCGCGCGCAGGAGACGAGTCACAGGCATCGCCAGAAGTTCTGTGAAACCGGTTCCAAAAACCTACTTACAGTATCCGCGCGCATCGGGCTTGTCAAGAAGCGTATCGGTAGGAGGACAGTTTCGACAAGGGTCGTGATAGGCTTTTCCATTCAGGATATAACCCGTGGCGAGATGTCCGGGGCCGCCTTCCTGGACTCTACGAGAACCGCAGATATGGCTCACACTATGCGTGAAGTCGCCAGGCGAGCCGGGGTGTCACTGGCAACCGTTTCACGCGTGCTCAACAACACTCAATATATCTCTGAAGAAACCCGCCGCAGTGTGCTCGACGCAGTTCGTGAACTCAACTACTTCAAGAATGTACATGCCAGGCGCTTGGCGACCGGACGCAGTGATTTATTCGGCCTTGTTATTTCCGAGATTGCCAATCCATTCTTTCCGGAGATCATCCGGGGCTATCAGGCGACTGCGTGGAGCCGCGGATTTGACGTGCTCCTTTGTAACACCGAATACGACCGGGAACGGACGAAGATGGTCATGCGAAAGCTGAGGGAGAGCGACGTTCGCGGAGTTGCGATCGTTACTTCCGCGGTGGACCGGAGTATGGCATCAGAACTCACCGACGCTGGTATACCGTTGGTTTTTTGTAACTCCGATCCCGCCACCAAGCTGGTTGGGAACATCTGCATCGAATATGAGCATGGCGTCAAGAAAGCGATTCAGCACGTCGTCGAACTGGGCCATCGCCGCTCAGCAGTCATTGCCGGTCCGGCCGAAAACCGCACCGCCGTGACTATCAAGAATGCTCTTGTGTCAGGGCTCACCGCCTGCGGATTGAAGCCGGTTTGCGTCCTGGAAAGTAACTATCGGGTTGATGCCGGCGCCTCGGCAGTTCGAGAAGTCTTGGCGCGTCCCGAAATACCTACCGTCGTGTTCTGCGGAAACGATCTGATTGCCATGGGCGCGATGAGTGCACTGGAAGAGGCAGGAGTGCGGGTGCCGGAGGATGTTTCTGTGCTCGGAATTGACGATATTTTCTTTGCTTTCCTGGCCCGGCCTCCGCTGACCACTATCAGCGTTCCTCGTGAACAACTCGGGGTGAAGGCCTTTGAAGCACTCGAGAGGATGCTGAACCTCAAGCGCCATAAGGGGTCGAACTATACGTTAGGAACCGATCTTGTCGTCCGCAGTTCCACCGCGCCGGCGCGGCGGCGAAGCCTAAATATCCGTTCATAGATCTGGAGTCGAGCCCGGTGATTTGCCCTTGACACTGCACGAGAAGGTTTGAAGGACAAAGTCCATGAAATTCTGCAGGCGCACTCTCTCTGCCACGGCGAATCTTCTTGTTTTTTCGCTGGGGGTGATTTGGTTCACCGCGGTCGCGTGGGGCAGCACAGAATATTACCGCCACGTGGTCTTCGACAACAGCATTACACCCGACGCTTACTTCTACAGCCAGGGCACGGCCAATGGGTCGAGTTTTCTGGAGTTGGGAGGAAAGGTGTATGTCCTCCTGAAAATCAGTAGGAGAAGTTTGTGACAGGATGGCGCGCCACGCGACCCGGGACGCACCCCAGAGATAAGGTGACTGCTCGGGAAAACTGACATAGCCGGCTAATTTCATTTCGTTTTGATTCTTGACATTCCCACGCGGGGAGTGCCGCCCAGTCGACGGAACGCTTTCTCGTGGAGTTCTGCCCAGATGGGACTGAAACGTCAGCAGACGTACTGCCTTGCGGCTACAGCCCAGGGTCAGGACGAACAGACAGGTGCGTCGATACTTTCCCGTCCGCGCATCGCGGACCATGGGACCTTTGTTTCCGTAATCGACTTGTGCTTCTTCACCCGGCGGCGTGCAGATCACGGCGCGGGCCTGGGCTGCCTGGTTTCCACGCAGCCGACGAACAAAGCGTTGCACCGACAGATAGCCCGCTCCAAGGCCATGCTCGGCCACCAGATCCTGCCAGATGGCCATGGCATTGCGGCCAGGACTCAGGCCGAGCTCGATGGCTTCCCGGAATGGTTCGCAGGCCGATGGCGTTGGAGCGGGTTTTTTCGAGGCGGCACCGCTCAACCCTACGCCAAACCCGGTGATCACCTCGTTGGCCGGTTTTGCGGTTTGGCCTTTTCCTTCCCCAGATCCCCAGAAAGATTTTCGGGGTTGGTGTTACCCTTCCTGGCCGGCGATTCGGCCCCCGACCCGGTGATCACCTCGTTGGCCGGTTTTGCCGGCGGTCGCCGTCCCCAGGCTCTTGGCGGTCGCACCCCAATGCCCGCGGCCTTCAGGTAGGCACTGGCCGTTTCCCGGCGCACGCCGGTCTCTTGCTCGATGCGTCGTAAGGGCCAGCCCAATCGCCCCAACGCGATCACTTGCTGTCGTTTCTCTTCGCTCAAGACGTTTCCCATGCCGACGAAGGGTACAAACTCCTTCGCCGCTGTCAACGTCCCGGTCTTTCAGTTGGCCGGTTTTGAGGTGATCTTTATTGGCCGGTTTTGCGTGATCGCTGAGGTGGAAACCTCGCGCGCAACACGCTCCTGAATTTCCCGCGCAGTGCTCCCTAAATCGCGCTCATGCACTTTGGCTTCTACGGCAATCCGTCGGCTTCCAGATTCGCGACGAATCGAACTCGGGCCGAACGTCTCCTCTACCTGTGCGAGTTGCCCCAGTGGAATTGGACTGCCATCATGCCGATCGATCAAAAGAGACTGGATGGCTGTTGGGTCGCCTCGCTTCTCGTCGCGCAATTTCACTACGAGCCATGCCGAGCAAATCCCCGAATCTTCTGCAAGTGTCTAAATCCGCATCCCATCGCGGCCAGTGTTAACCGTACACCTGGTCGGTGCTCTGTCCGACCTCGATAATGTAACCGTCAGGATCGCGGATGTAGCAGCGGATCTCGCCGTACTTGGGTATTGGCTCGGTGATGAACTCGGCTCCTCGACTCTTCCACAATTCGTAGCACGCTTGAATATCTGCAACGCGGAAATTCATAAAGCTGTTGATGTGATTCGGGTCGGGGACGCTGAGCGTTACCGTCGGCTTATCCGGGGTCGGCCCGCCCCCAACGTTCAGAATCATCCAGATATTCGCGAGTTGAAGGTACCCGGGCGCGTTGCCGTCACCCAGGCTCAGAATGCGAGCGCCGAAGACCTTTTCGTAGTAGTGGGCCGATCGCTCGATGTCGGCGACGGTGAGAAACTGCGCGATGCGGATCCCTTCTCGCGGGGGCATCTCATAGCTCTTTTGTTCGATTTGTACGCTGCTCATTGACGACTCCTTTCCGATGCAGCACTCATTTGTTGATTCTGATTCTCTCGTATTCATAACTGCTGCCGATTACGCCTCTAGAAACCATGCAAGCTAGCCGGCCATCGTAAACACTTTAAGTTCCTCGCCTCCACCCATCGAAAAACGCGGTGAGTTGGGCAGTCTTTTTTGTGGTCGTGAACACACAACAGGCAAAGCTGGGCGAGCCCCCGTCGACTACGCGGCACTCCCTGATTTCGGTTCGATCGCGTTCTTCCTTTCGAGTGCTACGCCTACAGCTTCCAGGCTCTGTTCGAGTTCGCATCCCGGAAGCTTAGAGTTGCGCCATCAGCTCTCATGCTGGAGCAGTTAGACGCCTCGCTGATCAGTTTGTTCCTCGAACATCTGGAGACCGTACGTGGCAACTCCGCGGAGACACGAAATATCCGTTTGGCTGCGATCCGCTCGTTCTTCCGGTTCTTGCAGCACAACGAGCCATCCGCCGTCGCACAGGTTCGCCGCGTTTCAGCAATCCCCTTCAAGAAAACGGACCATCGTTTGGTGCCGTATCTGGCCCAGGAAGAAATGCAGGCCCTGCTCGATGCTCCTGATCCATCCACGCGAATCGGAGTTCGAGACCGAGCCATATTGCACTTGGCGGTGTGTGCGGGCCTCCGAGTCTCTGAACTGACAGGTTTGCGCACTGATGATGTCGCTCCTCAGTCTGCGAGCATCCGCGTGCGTGGCAAGGGGCGCCGCGAGCGTGCGCTGCCTCTTTGGAAAACGACGGCCGCAGCACTCCGCGCTTGGTTGGCCATTCGCGGAGCAGTCGCGTCCCCTGAGCTGTTCGTAAACGCCCGCGGTACGCCCTTCAGTCGATGGGGTATTGCGTACGTTCTGCAGCGTCACACCGAAACGGCGGACCGAAAATGCTTAACGCTGCGCGGCAAACAAGTCTCGCCGCACGTGCTTCGACATACCTGCGCAATGATCGTGCTGCAAGCAACAAAAGACATTCGAAAAGTTTCTCTGTGGTTGGGGCATAGTGATCTGACCACTACGGAGGTCTACGTTCGAGCCGATCCTACTGAGAAACTGGAGGCTATCGAGGCAGTCGTGCCGCCAAGCCTTCGCAAGGGCAAGTTTCGACCGCCGGACAAACTGTTCGCCCTTCTAAAGGGCAAACCTTAATGGAGAGTCGAAAGGGCGTGGCCCCGTGTACGGCATGCCCTTTTACGTTGCTACTCCCCATTAGAAAAAACTCCCCATAAGGCAACTGTTGTAGGAGATGGGCGGACGATACGTGCAGTCGGTGCACTCATCGAGATGCCCGCCCAAGGCGGCGGTGCGACAGCGCGCAATAGCTCGCAACACCTTGAGATGTTGCCAGGTGATCCATTTACGGTTGCGTTCGATGAAGGTGCGTCCCGCGGCGCGAACCAGATCGGCCACCTCGAGTGGTGGCCGGTTCATCTATTCGCTCTGCGGTACCTTGTCTTTCAGCCGGAGCGAGTCCAGGGGACTCGCGGTGGCGTTGAGGTGCCGTTGGGAGAGATGGAGATAAATGGTCGTCTCTTCCAAGTCACGATGGCCTAACAGTACCTGGATAGTGCGCAAATCGGCACCCGCCTCCAGCAGATGAGTTGCGAAGCAGTGGCGCAGGGTATGCGGATGGATTTTCTTGTGGATCCCCGCCCGCTGGGCAGCCTTTTCGCAGGCATTCCACACTACCTTGGGAGTGATGGGATGATTGGCGGTGTGCCAGCGCCCGCCTGGGAATAACCAGTCTGTGGGTTTGCGCCTCAGCCCCCGCCAGTACTCTCGCAAGGCTTTCAACAACGTCGGGCTGAGCATAACGTCACGATCTTTGCGGCCCTTCCCGCCTTGGATGTGGATGACCATTCGCCGACTGTCAATATCGGTGATCTTCAGTCGAGTCAACTCCGCGCGCCGCACTCCGGTGGCATACAGCGTCATCAACACAATGTGATGAAAGGGAGTCAGAGCGGAGTCAATCAACTGGGCGACTTCTTCCGAGCTCAGGATGATCGGCAGACGTTGCACTTTCTTGGGATACGGAGTGTCGGCGATGCTCCATGGCTTCCTCAGCGTCTTGATGTAGAAGAATCGCAAAGCGGCGAGGTGTTGCGTCACCGTGCTCGGTGCTAGCTTTTGCCGGCCGAACAGATGGGCTTGATACTGGCGGATGTGCTCAGGTCCTAACTGGTTGGGAGGGCGGTGAAAGTGAAGGGAAAACTCGGCAACTGCACGCAGGTAACAGTCTATGGTAGTCTGAGCGTAATTACGACGCTCGAGTTCCTCGAGCATCATTTTGCGAAGGTGGGTCATAGGTTTGCTCCTTATGACCCAACCTTATCCCTTCACCCACACTGCCGAAACTGCTGACACCAAGCACGCGAAAGCGTCTGCCGCAACGCGGCTTCGTTCAAGTCGGCTTCTGTGGATCGATCGCAGAAACTCCTGGATAACGAGCAACTCTGACGTAACGCGATTAGGGAAGGGTAGCCGACCAACCGCCCGGAACCGCAGGTCAAGAGGTCAACACTAGGGCGTAATTCGGTAAGAGTTCCCAGAAGGTGACGTCTGACCCGTCATAACCGCGACTGCCCGTCAGCGGCCCTTGCATTATCAGCAAGGTGTAGCTAATCGCCGCTAACCAGTTTCACGAAATCGGGATCCGGTAGATATTCCTCCGAATGTTCGTTATTGTGTACGAGTATTTCTCCGGACCAAGCGCCGAATCCATTCCTCTTGGCAGTACAATCCCTCCATTCGATTTTTCTAAGTATTCAGGCCCCCGCAGTCCTTCTGGCGGCAACTCCGGCAGCCTGCGTTTGCCACTCACCGGCAACAAATAGGTTTGTGATTGTGTGTTGGGTGTCGGTCCGAATTGCAGAGTCAGATACTTCCCATCCACGCTCCACTGCACAAAGCACGCCGCGCAAACCGTCACTGCTTTTCCCCCGCTATTTGGATAGGCCAGCGTTCGATAGGGGTGATCCTTATCCGCGTCGTCCTTCTGGAGGACCATTATCCATTGCCCGTCCGGGGACACCGCGTCCAGATCCAGAACCGCTTTCTCCAGCAACTCCTTCCTCCCTGATCCATCCGGCTGCCGAGTGTAAATGTAATTCTTTCCGCCCTCGCTCGCCCGGTAGATCAGATTCCCATTCGGCAGAAACATCGGCTCGTCCTCGTTCTCAACTGACGCAAGTTGCTGAGGCGAAGTCCGGTGATCCGTCGTTGCAATCCACAAATGCGCAATTCCCTTTTCGTCCTTCTTCACAAAGGCCACGCGGTTTCCGTCCTTTGTCACCGCGTAGCTTGCGTAGTAGCCTGGAAGAGTTGCGTCGATCCCATACCCTGGTACGACCCGGTCGCTCCTCCTGCTCGTCAGCTCCGTGCTCCACAATTCAGCTGCGTCGTTCTGCCCCTCCCTCTTCAAGTAAAACAACTTCGTTCCGTCCCTTGAAAATGTCGTGGAGAACGCGTCTCCCTCGGAAGACATCTGATGCTCCCCCTTTGCATCGTGAATCCAGATCGTCGAATATTGCGTCCCCACCGACGTTAGAAAGGACCTGCCATCCTGCGCCATCGCGATCCCTTCCTCTTCCGTTGGTCCAGATGTCACCTGCTCCGGCTCTCCTCCAGGGAAGCGTTGTCTCCAGATGTGAAACCGCCCTCCCTGGTTCGTGCTCAAGTAAATCCAGTTCGCATCCGGCGACCAGGCTCCTGTCGTACACGTCGCGCCGGCGGGCCCGACCAACTGCTCCTTGCCGCTGGCATCGAATGGCACTACGCGGCACTGTACGATTTCCCCCGTCTCGTTCATCTGATTCGCTGCCAATACCCACTTCCCGTCCGGCGACAGATACGAGTGGTGTACCATGCTCCGGTCTCCCACAGGCAGATACACATCCCTCCTCTGTCCACGCCCCTCATCCGTCGTGACAACTCCCATATGCATCCCGCCCTCGATCTCTGAAAACAGAAGCCGCTTTCCACCCTCAATCCAGGTGAGCGACGACGCGTTGCGCAACATCAGGCGCGGTTCTCCTCCCAGCACTGGTACTTCCCACGTATCCCACGGGTCCACCGTCCCATATACGATCCTGGTCCCGTCTGGCGAAAATGCTGGACTCAACTTCACCAACTTGTCGTGAGTCAGTTGGACCGGCTCACCTGACGGCAGCATTTTCACGTACACGTCCCCGGGCCCCAGAAACGTGCTGCTCCCCCTGATGAACGTCAGCAATCGTCCATCCGGCGACAATGCGGGGTACACTGCCGCATCAGTAAGGAAAGTCATTTGCTCCCATTTGTTATCACTCTTTGGCACTATTCGTGTGGCACGCACGTATAAATAAGTCGCGAGAGCCGCCGTGAACAGCAAAACTCCGAAGAATACGAGCGCGAGCATCCCTTTGTGTCTTCTTGCTTCACCCAAAGGCGTCGCGGTGCTTGATGACACGCCGGACGCCGAAGCCATCGCTGGGCTTGAAGTAGTAGCACTCGCTGCTCCGAAACGGCTGGAATCCGTGTCCCGCTTCAACCGCTTCAGTTCTGAACGAATATCCGAGGCGCTCTGATAGCGGAAGTCGCGGTCCTTCTCCAGGGCACGATTGACAATGTCTTCCAGTTTCGGAGGAATTTCGTTGTTGATGCGTGCTGGAGGCACTGGAGTCTTATTAAGGATTGCATTGAAGATGGCTGCCGGCGTCTCGCCCTTAAACGGGAGCGTTCCCGTCGCCATTTCGTAAAGAACAACACCAAACGAAAACAGATCGGTACGAGCATCCAGATCTTTGCCGAGTGATTGCTCCGGCGACATGTACGCAACGGTTCCCACCGCCGTACCGGGACTGGTCAGGTGCTCTTCCAGCGTCGCAGTTGATTGCGCCGGCACCCCAGCTTTCCCCATGTCGCTCAGGACGGGTGTCACTTTGGCCAGGCCAAAATCGAGAATCTTCGCGTGTCCTCGCTTCGTGAGAAAGATATTCGCTGGTTTGATGTCACGGTGCACGATCCCTGCGGCATGAGCGGCATCCAGCGCGTCGGCAGTCTCAATGGCCAGAGAAAGAATCAGCTCCGTCTCCAGTGGACGACCCGCGATCTTATGTTTCAGCGTCATGCCATCCAGAAACTCCATGACGATGAACGAATGGCCTTCGTGCTTGCCTATCTCGTGAATCGTACAGATATTGGGATGATTCAAGGCCGAAGCGGCACGAGCCTCGCGTCGAAAGCGTTCTAACGCTTGCGGGTCTTGCGCGAGGACTTCGGGCAGGAATTTCAATGCGACAAAACGTCGAAGCTCCGTGTCCTCAGCTTTGTAGACCACGCCCATACCACCGCCGCCCAGCTTTTCAACAACTCGGTAATGGGACACTGTAGTGCCGATTAGTTTCGATTCCCATTCCCTGATCCCTGGCTCGCGAGCCACCAGTTTGCCGATCACTTCCAGAGCGGGCGACTCCATGAAATGCTCGGCGTTTGTCTCGTGAGCAAGGAGCGCCTCCACTTTGCGCCGAAGTTCGTTGTCGGCCCCGCAGGATCGGTCGAGGAATTCGCCGCGGCGGCCCTGGTCAAGCTTCATAGCACGCTGGCAGAGCTCTTCAACCCGACGCCAAAGTTCAGGCTCCATGTTTCAGTTCCCCTCGCTCAACTCCTGCAGCAACCACATCTTTGCCATTTTCCAGTCTCGTCCGACTGTCTCTGCCGAAACGCCCAAGACCTCGGCGGTTTCTTCAACGCTCAGCCCGCCAAAGAATCTAAGTTCTACAACCCTGCTTTTTCTGTCATCTATTGCGGCCAACGCCTTCAAGGCATCATCTAGGGCAACGATATTCGCATCGGGTTCGTTGCACACCGACGGAGCCTCCTCCAAGGAAATGTGAGGCAAGCCTCCGCCCCTCTTCTGGTAACCGCGGGAACGGGCAAAGTCGATCAGAATGCGCCGCATCAGGTGGGCCGACACGGCAAAAAAATGCGCCCGATCCTGCCAATTTACTTGTCTACAGTCCACGAGCCGCAGGTAGACCTCGTTAACGAGGGCGGTCGTTTGGAGGGTATGCCCTGGTCGTTGCCCCGCCATATAGTGTTGCGCTACTCGATGCAATTGCTCATAGACGAGAGGCGTGAGTTTTTCCAGAGCCTCCTGATCTCCGGCAGTCCAAGCCTTGAGCAGCCGAGTGACCTCGTGAGTCGGAGAAACAGCCACCTGAGCCTCTACAGGTTCAATACTTTACACCCGGTATTGGCCAGAACACACGATGTCTCGCCGCCCAGCAGGACTCAGCAGTCTCTATTCACAATCTTCTGCTTCAACCGGTGACGGTTTTCACCTCCATTTCCCGTCTTACTAGTTGTAAGGGATTCGATAGGCAAGTTCTGATTAAGGAGGACAATATGAAATCTCTGTCACTGAATTCCATTTGTGTTGCTAGCTTATTGGCCGTCCTCGCGATGCCAGTACGGCTGGTCGCCCAAGAGCAATCAGCGACGCAGGAACAGAAACCAGCTCCTACTCGCCTTATGATCACCGAGCTCGGCCCACAGGAGCGGCCCAAAGCTGACGACCCGAATACTCGCTACACGATCCTGGATCTCGGTGTGGTTGGGACAAGTGCTAACCAGTCTGGCCAGCCGTTCGTGATCTCGAACAGCAATTGGGTGAGCGGGGGCGCCGGCGTCGGTGCGGCCCTGCATGCGGTTCTATGGCATCGCGGAAAGATGATCGACATCGGAAACCCCGGCCTTGGCGGCAACAGCATCGCGTTTGGCGCGAACGAATGGGGCCTAGCGGTTGGAGAGGCAGAGAATACATCCGCAGATCTTTCGACGACTGAAGACTTCTGCGGTTTTCAAGTGATGGGCTATTCTTCCTCGCCGACGCCGTGCGTCCCGTTCATCTGGAAGCAAAGCAAGATGGTTCCGCTTAAAACGCTGGGAGGCGTGAATGGGGTTGCCAATCAGATCAACAGCTGGGGCGCGATCGCTGGGTACGCTGAAAATACAACGAAGGATCCGGGTTGCGCTTTGCCACAGATCTATCAGTTCAAGCCTGCTGTCTGGTTCGGAAACCGGATTCAGCCGCTTCCGACGGGGAGCGACACGGAAGGCGTGGCGTTTTCGATCAACGACGTGGGCCAGGTGGTCGGCACGTCTGGAAGCTGCGGCCCGTTCAATCCAATATGGCTGTTCAATCTCTCACCGGTTCATGCTTTGATTTGGCAAAACGGAGTGTCCACCGACCTCGGCAGTCTGGGAGGGGTGACTAACAACATGGCTCACGACATCAACAATCTCGGTCAAGTGGTCGGTGGCTCCGATGTGCTCGGCGACGGGACGACTCACGCATTCTTGTGGACACCGCAAACCAGGAAAATGAAAGACTTGGGTGTAGTCGACAACGATTTCTGGAGTTTCGCGCTCGGCATTAACGATGAAGGTCAGATCGTCGGCGCTTCGGCAAACGCTGACTTTAGTGTCCTTCGCGCGTTCGTGCGCCAGAACGGAGCGCTCCTCGATCTCAACAGCCTCGTAGCCGGAACCACCGCTCTGTTTTTGGAGACCGCCTGCTCGATCAATTTCAGGGGTGAAATCATCGGGCTCGCATTCGACCCGAACACTGGTTACATACACGCTTATCTGGCAATTCCAACACAGGCAGCCTAAACCAGCAACTCGAAGTGCCCGTAAGCCTATGGTGCTCCCAGATTGAGTGAGAGCAAAGCTTAGGTTTGCGACGCCCATTTAAGCCCGCTTGATACGGCCGGATCGCGGAGATCCGGCCTTCGTTTTCGCGACTGTGGGTGTGTGACGGGTCTGAACGAAGCCGCTTTGCGGCGGACGCTATCGCGTGCTCGAAGCAAGCGGCATCGGAGATTCGAGACGTGCATGAGAAAAGATCACAAGCTTGAGCGTCCAGGAGTTGTTGCAGAATGGTGTATCGC
>Ga0210408_10000467_pt1 | contig 51787 bp, 50 predicted proteins | sample IncBWH4MmetaG_FD_155471 | JGI IMG/M metagenome (GOLD analysis project Ga0210408, IMG submission 155471) | Forest soil microbial communities from Barre Woods Harvard Forest LTER site, Petersham, Massachusetts, United States - Inc-BW-H-4-M | ecosystem: Environmental > Terrestrial > Soil >...
CGCGCCTGTTTAACGTCTACGAGCAGACGCAGCATCCCGAACTCAAGTTCAAGACCTTTGTCCCGCGTGAACTCCGGCTGACGGCCAAATCGCAGGACTTGTTCGAAGAACTCCGCCGCCACGATGTGCTTCTCCATCATCCCTTCGATTCCTACGATGCGGTAATTTCCTTCATCGAGTCCGCATCGGAAGACGACCGGGTGCTCTCGATCAAGCAGACGCTGTATCGCACCAATGAACACTCGCTGATCGTTCCGGCCCTGATCGCCGCCGCCTCAAAGAAGGAAGTCACCGCGGTGGTCGAACTAAAAGCCCGCTTTGACGAGGCGACGAACATCAAGTGGGCCCGCGATCTGGAAGACGCCGGAGTGCAGGTCTTCCACGGCCTAGTTGGGTTGAAGACCCACTGCAAGCTGTCGCTTCTGGTGCGCCGCGATCCCGACGGCGTTACCCGGCGCTACGCGCACATCGGGACGGGCAACTACAACGCCACGACGGCGCGCATCTATACCGATCTGAGTTTGCTCACCGCCGATCCCGAAATCACAGGCTCGGTCCACGATGTCTTCAGCTTCCTCACCGCATATGCCGAGAATCCCAGCTACGAACCCCTGCTGGTGGCCCCGCTCGACCTGGCAGAAAAGCTGCTCGCCCTGATTGAACGCGAGGCCGAGCACGCGCGCCAGGAAGGTCGCGGCCGCATCATCGCGAAAATGAATGCGCTGCTAGATCAGAAAGTGATCGCGGCTTTGTATCGCGCCTCGCAGGCGGGCGTCGAAATCGACCTGCTCGTGCGCGGCATTTGCGCCCTGCGTCCCGGAGTCCGCGGAGTGAGTGACCGCATTCGCGTACGCAGCATCGTGGGCCGTTTTCTGGAACACAGCCGTATTTACTTCTTCGAGAACGGCGGCGAAGAGGAAGTCTATATCGGCAGCCCTGACTGGATGCCGCGTAACCTCTACGAGCGTGTCGAAGTGCTGGTCCCGCTCCGCGACCCGATGCTGCGCGAGCGCGTTCGTCAGGAGATTCTGGAAGCCTACCTGGCCGACAATCTGAAGACGCGCGTGCTGAACCGGGATGGATCCTACCGCCGCATTTGGCAAGCCGCCGGCTCCAAGCGAGCAGTAAGGCCGCCTTCCGGTCCCGCGGCGTTCAACGCGCAGGAATTTCTGATCGGCCTGGCCGAGGGCAAACAATCGTTATTGGCGATTCCGGCAGCGCCCGCGCGGACCACGCGGCGCCGCAGTTTCGTGGGAAAGGAACGATAGCCTGCCATGATCGTTTACTTCCTGCGCCACGCCAACGCTGGCGTTCACCTGGCGACTCCGAAGAAAGACGAGAAACGGGGTCTCGATCAGGAGGGCATCGAGCAATGCGGCTACGTCGGCCGCGCCCTGGCCGCGCTCGACGCCCAGGTCGACACCATCATCTCCAGTCCCCTCAAGCGCTCCACTCAAACCGCGTCTCTGGTCGGCAACGAGATGGGGTACGAAGCGAAGATCCAACTCGACGCCGCCTTGCGCCCTGAAGGCACATTCGCCGATTTCCGCAAAATGCTGGATAAATACGCCCGCTTGGAAGCCATCATGGTGGTCGGTCACAATCCCAATCTAAGCGAGTTTCTAGGCAGGATTATCAGCGAGCCGGGCTGTGAGGCCTCGCTCGAACTACGCAAGGGAGCGGTTGCGAAGGTCGAAGTCAGGCGTAGCTCGGGATCCCTGCAATGGTGCCTGACGCCAAAAGTCCTGCGCGCTCTTTACGCCGCCGCTGCCGAAAGCTCCCGGCCGAACAGTTCGCGAAAGTAGTCGCGATCTCTCTCAATCGCCCACAACTCCAGGTCCACTCCCGAACGTTTCCGGGACATCAGGGTTAGCTTCACCGTGCCGTCGCGTACCGTAACCCGCGACCTCTGCACCGCGCGGCTGCGGCTGAGATTCATCGCCCGCGCCAGGCGCAGCAGCATGGAAGCCTTGGCCACGCACTCCTGTTCGTCAGGCAGCAGGCCTTTCAGCGCCCCGTCGCCGGGGGTGGGCCGCGACTTGCCCAGGTAGCGCGCAATACCCGAAATGATTTTGCGCTGCTCCGGCGTGTATCCCAGGATCTCCGAGTTGGCGATGATGTATTGCGTGTGGCGATGGCGCCCGTTGCGGTTTACGAAATCGCCGACCTCGTAAAGCATGGCAGCGGCGGAAAGCCACTCGCGGTATTCAGGCGGCAAGCGGTGCAGCGACTTCAGGCCTGAGAAAAGCTCCATCGCCGAAGCCCGCACCGCTAGCGCATGGTTCAAATCGACCCGGTAATGCGCCACCGCCTGGTTGATCGAATCCCACCGTTCCGACTCGATCTGCCGGCCCGAACGAGTGCTGCGGTCGTACTCCGCCGCCATCTGGGCCAGCAGGCCGTCGCGCAAACCGAGCGGCGAGTACCGAAACGTCCGAACTTGGCAACGCTCGAGCAGTTCGTGATAGACCAGCGCGCCGGCCACGATGATTTCGGCGCGCCGTGGGCCGATGCCGATGATCTTCTTCCGCCCGTCCAGCGGAAGCCGGCTGATCAGCTTGGCGATCTGCTTCATTTCCGCGCGCGAGACAACCGGGGGGCGGCGCTTCTGGGGTCCGATCAGGTGGCTCGCGGCCGCGGCCAGCGCGGCAGCGGTACCCGACGTGGCGATCGCCGCTTTCACCCGCGAAGCCACGATCTTGTGCGACACCCTTCCGACCTCGCGGGCAACGAAGCCGCGGAGACTCTGCAGCTCCGCCTTTCGCGGCGGGTCATGCGCCAGGAACTCGTCGGTAAGCCGAACCGCGCCCAGCGGCAGGCTCACGGTTTCCTTGATGTGCCCGTTGCGCGAAACGGTGAGTTCGCAACTGCCGCCGCCCAGGTCGATCATCAAGACGGTTGAGTTGCTGAGGCGCAAGTTCGAGACCAGCCCCAGGTGGATCAGGCGCGCTTCCTCCAGGCCAGAAATGATCTCAACCGTCCACCCGGTCGCGGAACGAACCCACTCCAGAAAAGCTTGCGAATTGCGCGCATCGCGCAGGGCGGCGGTCGCAACCACCCGCACCGAATCGGTTCCCAGCCGCTGCGAACTGCGGTGGAATCGCCGCAGCACCTTCACCGTTTCCGCCATGGATTCAGGAGAGAGGAAGTTGGACCGGAACACGCCTTCACCCAGTCGTGTCACTTCACGGTCTTCATGAATGGAGTGCAGCTTCTTTCCGCGCAGGCGGGCGATTTTCAGACGAACCGAGTTGGACCCAATGTCAACCGCGGCGAAGATGGGCATGGACGTGCCAGCACGGCGCGCAAAGCAGCATCATGCAGTGAATCATCACTGTTCTCAGAAGTCAAAGTTGCAAAGCAACGGAAGAGTCAGTGGACCAAGTTGCCCCGATCGTGAACTGTTCCTGCCAGGCGTCACTCCGACGCGCAAAGCGCAACGAGGCAGGAGGAATCTGCTTTATATCGCCGGATGTCACCCTCAAACTGAAAACCATCTAGCCGCGGAAGGGCTTCTCGCAACCTGCTTCGAGGAGAGTCTGAACGCCCGCGATATGGACGGAAAGAACACGACGGTAAACCCCTTTTTAACACCCCTGTAACACACTTCTGATACCTTCCGAGGGAATGGCCAATCAAGCGCTCCCACATCCGCGCCTGACCGGTCCGCAGCCTGTGGTGGGACAGGAGGTTAAGACCCGTCTGAACCCTCTCGTGAAGTCCTCCGATGGCGTCCTCGCGGATCGCGTGTTCGGCTGGGCGATCCTGGGTTGCGCGCTGGTCGTTCTGGGTATTCTGGCGCTCATCGTGTGGCAGTTAGTGGCGCGATCGCAGCCCTCCTGGCAGGCCTTTGGATGGAAGTTCTTCGGCGGGCAGGACTGGGACCCGGTCAATGACCACTACGGCGCCCTCCCGTTTGTCTATGGCACCCTGGTTTCGTCTCTGCTCTCGCTGGTGATTGCCGTCCCGTTGGCAGTGGGTGTCGCCGTGTTCACGACGGAAATGTGCCCCAAGTGGCTGCGCGGTCCGCTCTCATTCACCACCGAATTGCTCGCGGCGATCCCTAGCGTGATTTACGGCCTGTGGGCGATCTTCGTGCTGGTCCCGATCCTGAGGCTCTACATACAACCTTTTCTCGCTAAGACCTTGGGCTGGACTGGCCTCTTCGAGGGACCGCCCTTCGGCATCGGCATGCTGGCTGCCGGAGTGATTCTGGCGATCATGATTATCCCCATCATTTCGTCGATCACGCGCGAAGTTCTTTCGGTCGTGCCCCAGCATCAGCGGGAAGCAGCTCTGGCCCTCGGTGCCACGCGCTGGGAGATGATCCGCTTGGCGGTACTGCGCAACGCACGCGCTGGAATCGTGGGCGGAATCATCCTGGGCTTGGGCCGTGCTCTCGGCGAGACCATGGCGGTCACCATGGTGATCGGCAATCGCCCAGAGATCGCGAAGTCCTTGTTTGCCCCGGGATACACCATGGCCAGCGTTCTCGCGAATGAGTTCAGCGAGGCGGCTGGAGACTTGTACCTCTCCGCCCTCATCGAGATTGGATTGGCGTTGTTTCTGGTCACCATCATCGTGAACGCTCTGGCCCGCTTCATGGTTTGGAGCGTCACCCGCGGCCAGCCTGCGAGGGCGCGTGCCTGATTCCGCCGCATCCGCCGCCGGGCAGCAGAAAGTCCTCGAGATCAGTCTATGGCGCCGAATGGCCGACCATCTGGCGACCGGGTTCGCCGTGCTCACGGTTATTCTGGTGCTGGCGCCGCTGGTGGCGATCTTCGGCTACCTGGTCTACAAGGGAATTGGCTCGGTGAACCTCTCCTTCCTGACCCAGATTCCCAAACCGCCGGGTGAACTCGGCGGCGGCATGGCAAATGCCATCGCCGGATCCGTGGTGATCCTGGCCATCGCCAGCTTGCTGGGTGTTCCGGTGGGCATTGGTGCGGGCATCTACCTCGCCGAGTATGGCCGGAACCGCTTCGGAGACTCCATCCGCTTCGTTTCCGACGTGCTCAACGGCGTGCCGTCGATCGTGATCGGTATCGTCGCCTACGCCATCGTAGTTTTACGGCAGAAGCATTTCTCGGCCCTCGCGGGCGGCGTTGCTTTGGCCATCATGATGGTGCCAACCATTACGCGTACCACCGAGGAAATGCTGCTGCTGGTTCCCAATGTCTTGCGCGAAGCAGCGTACGGGCTGGGCATTCCGCGCTGGCGCACCATGCTTTCGATCACGCTACGCACCGCGACTTCCGGCATCATCACCGGCGTCATGCTGGCCTTTGCGCGTGTCGCGGGAGAGACCGCGCCGCTGCTCTTCACCGCTTTCGGAAACCAGTACTGGAACTGGAAGCTTGACCAGCCGACGGCCGCATTGCCGCTGCAGATTTTTACTTACGCCATCTCGCCCTATGACGACTGGCACCGCCAGGCCTGGGCGGGCGCGCTGGTTCTGATCGTGCTTATCGTCAGTGCCGTGGGAGCCGTGCGCTTCGTCGTGCGGCGCGGAACTCTGGGAGGAGTTGCTTAGCCATGGGCGTCGGAATCCAGGTCGAAAACCTGAATGCCTGGTACGGAAAAAGCCAGGCGCTCCACGACATCAACCTCAAGGTCGAGGCCAACCACGCCACCGCCTTGATTGGGCCCTCGGGCTGCGGCAAGTCGACATTCATCCGCTGTCTCAACCGCATGCACGAGACCAGCCCCGACGCCCGCGTTCAGGGCAAGGTCAAGATCGGCGAATTGGATGCCTATAACGGTACCTCGCCGACGCAACTTCGCCGCCGCATTGGCATGGTCTTTCAAAAGCCGAACCCGTTTCCGACCATGTCCATTTACGACAATGTGGCTGCAGGTCTCAAGCTGAATGGGTACAACGACAGGAAACACCTCGACAACATCGTCGAGCGCTCGCTGAAGTCCTCGGCTCTGTGGGAGGAAGTTAGAGACTCGGTGCACAAGAAGTCGGGCGCCAGCTTGTCGGGCGGCCAGCAGCAGCGCTTGTGCATTGCCCGTGCTCTCGCGGTCGAACCGGAAGTGTTGCTGATGGACGAACCCTGCTCGGCCCTCGACCCCATTTCCACGGGGAAGATCGAAGAGCTGATTTTTGAACTCAAAGCCCAGTACACCATCGTGATCGTCACCCACAACATGCAGCAGGCCGCGCGGGTGGCGGAGTACACTGGGTTTTTCCTTCTGGGGCGCATGATCGAATACGATAAGACCGAGAAGATCTTTACGAACCCCTCCGACAAGCGCACCGAAGACTACATTACAGGCAGGTTTGGATAATGCGAACGCGTTTTCAGCAGGGCCTCGATGAGTTGCGTGACAAGCTGCTCCGCATGGGCGGACTGGCGGAGCAGGCTGTGGATCGCGCCTGCCAGGCTTACATTGACCGCGATCTGAATCGCTGCCAGATGGTTCTGGAAGGCGAAACCCAGATCAACATTTCGGAACGCGAGATCGACGAACTGGCGTTCGATCTGCTCGCCATGCAACAGCCGATGGCGGTGGACTTGCGCTTCATCCTCGCCGTCACGAAGATCAATGCGGACCTGGAGCGCGTCGGGGATCAGGCGGTCAACATCGCCGAACGCGTCATGGATATGGTGGCGCTACCGGCCGTGGAATTGCCGGTCGACATCGCGCGCATGTCGGCGGCGGTGAGCGCGATGGTGCGGCGCTCTCTCGAATCCTTCATCGAAGCCAAAGCCGAACTGGCGCAGGCCGTGCTCGAAATGGACAACGTGGTCGACCGCATGCGCGACGAAGCCTTCATCATGCTGGTCAAATCCATGAACGAACGGCCCGATACCACGCGCCAGGCCCTGGACGCCCTGCTGGTGGCGCGGAACCTGGAAAGGGTCGCCGACCACGCTACCAACATCGCCGAGGATGTGATCTTCTGGGTGCGCGGCGCCGACGTCCGACACAACGCCCAACAGGAAGGCAACGGCCAGCAGCAACCCGCGCAGCGCGCGGCCACCGAGACGCACTAGGGCGGACCAAGAACAGCTTCGGAAACCAACAGCCGGCCACTTGTTCTGGCGGGTTGTTGATTTCTGCCATGAGTTGCTTTTTGCCTCACTCATGGCGTGGTTCATTCCGCGTTAAGCCCAGTATTTCAGGGATTTAACCCGAACTCTTCCTCCCGCTGTCACTCCCGAGCGCAGTTGAGGCGCCAGCCGAACGAAGTCGAGGGACCCCGCCTTCGCGTGCGACGCCCCGGTTACATGCGACTTTTCTAGCCCAGCTCCCATCCGGCATAGCGCTCCCAAGTGAGAAAAGCCTGAATTCGTGGCGTCCCGCACCGATAACTCCTGAAACACGAGCTTCGCATCAACGCGCGTTCTTCAGACGCGCCGTAAAAGCGCGAAAATTGAAGCGGCTCACGCGAACCGGTGTCGGGGGGACGGGCGCGCACTCAGCCACCTGGGCCACGCGTTCGGTCCCCCCGGCAGTTCCGGAATCGTCCACACGCCGCTATGCCCCGCTTCCCACACAGCTTTTGCCCGTAAAGCCTCTTTACCGGATAACCCTTACCTGCTTTTTGGCGTCCAAGTGATGAGAAACGTTAGCAATTTCGGTTGCCAGCGGGCGTATAATTTTGTCCATGTGGGGCCCCCGGTCCAGGGCAGGAGTGAGTCATGAAGTTTCGCCTCATGTTGGGAACGGTTGTTTTGTCTGCGTTGTTGGCTCTGCCTTCCGCGTTTTGTCAGCAGCAAGATCCTGCCCCGAACCCAGCCCCGGATACAGCCACCAAGGACACATCCGCTAAAGACGCGCCTGCCAAAGATACGACCGCTGCCAAAGACGCGCCTGCGAAAGACACTTCCGCCAAGGCTACAACTGCAAAAGACAAAGAACCTGCGCCGGACGCAACCGCCAAAGGCGCCGAGAAGCTTCCTCCTGTTGTCCAGCAACCCGACGACACCAACGTCAAGCACGATGGCAGCAAGGCCGACGTCAACGCCATCGGCAATCGCAAGGTCGGCGGGCGTGGGTTGGGCGACTGGTACTCGCTCGAGAGCGAGATGCGCATGGGCAAGCAATATGCCCAGGAGGTGGAGGCCACCTCCAAGCTGATTCACGATCCGGTAATCACCGAGTATGTCAATCGCATCGGGCAGAACCTGGTGCGCAACTCCGACGCTCAGGTGCCGTTTACCATCAAAGTGATCGACTCTGACGAGGTCAATGCCTTTGCCCTTCCGGGCGGATTCTTCTATGTGAACTCCGGCCTGATTCTCGCGGCTGACGAAGAGTCGGAGCTCGCGGGAGTAATGGCGCACGAAATCGCGCACGTGGCGGCTCGCCATGCCACCCGCCAAATGACGCGAGCCCAATGGGCCAACATCGGCACGATTCCGCTGATCTTTGTGGGGGGCGGTATCGGCTATGCCGTTCGTTCAGCCGCCGGTCTGGGTTTGCCCTTGACCTTCCTCAGCTTCTCGCGCAATTTCGAATCGGAAGCCGATTATCTGGGCCTGCAGTACATGTACAAGGCCGGCTACGACCCCAACGCCTTCGTTCAGTTCTTCGAAAAGCTCCAGGCGCGCGAGAAAAAGAAGCCCGGAACTCTAGCCAAAGCGTTTTCGACCCATCCGCAAACGCCTGATCGCATCAGCAGGTCGCAGGAAGAAATCGCGAAGATTTTGCCGGCCCGGGCACAATATGTGGTGACCACCTCGGAGTTTGCCGACGTGAAGTCGCGCCTTGCTTCGGTGGAGAATCGCCGCAAGGTGATCGACGACAAGGGCGCGAACAAGCCCAGCCTGCGGCGCACTGCCTCAACCGATAAGTCCGGAGACAAGAACGGCGACAAGACCGACGACGATCGTCCCACACTGCACCGCCGCGACGATTTCAAGTAAGCCTTGAAGGGAAACAAGTTCTTGGAGCGGCCTGAATAATTTCTGAACCACCCACAGGCACGGAGCACAGCACGGTTCAAGTTTGTTATGAGTTGAATAGGCAGCGCGTGTAACGAACTAACCGCCAATCACACTATTTCCACAAGTAAAAAACCGGCAGCGATCGCTGCCGGTTTTGATTTCTACGAGCTCGAAGTAAGGCGCGCCAAAGCGCCAATTCTTAGGCGGCTTCTTTCGTGGCCAGCGCGCGTACCCGTGCCGAGCCATCCCGCGTCGCGGTGATGACTTTCATTCCCTGCCAGTCGTAGGGCAGTTCCTTGCCACAATCGAGACAAACGACGTACGTCCCGGTCAGAGCAGCAGCACGGTTGCGGCGTGACCCCGGACGAACGGTCAGCGGAAAGCTGTAACGGGCATGCCAGCAACCAAAAAGGGCATCGAAAAACCTCGCAACCATAAACCAACCTCCCCAGAACCCGAAACTCAACTACTACAAGAGCAAGACGACGGCCAGTTGTGGCCTCATCCAATTAGATTCCAATGCCAAGGAAAAGGTTCGACTTACAGCCGCTTTCCACAGAGCTTCGCCATGGAAGCAACTGAAAACTATTGCATATGGTGGGTTTTTTTGCGCAAGCAGGCAAGAAATTTGCGGACTAAACGCTCTCCTGGCCCTTCTTTTTGTGCTGCTGGCATTTCGTCATGATCGCCGAACGAAGCCGGCCGCGAAGGTCATCGGGCAATTCGTACAACTCGGAGTCGCGGTAGATCTCGATGGTTTTCTTGGTCGTATCGCATACCACGTAGCAGTTGTGGCACCAAGCCAGGTGGTCTTCGAGTTCGGACTTGGTGCGGTCGTCCAGAGCGCCATCCAGATAGTTGGTCAGCTCTTGCAGGAATTCAGAGCATTTCACTTTTTGCCATCTCCGCTCTCACGTTTCTGAAAATACTTGCTGAGCCGCTCGCGCAACTGCAAGCGAGCCCGCAACAATCTTGACTTCACGGCCGGAATGCTGAGGTTCAACGCGTCAGCCGTTTCCTCGGTCGAAAGACCTTCCACATCGCGCAGCACAAAGACTGTGCGAAAACTCGGGGGCAGCCCCTGGATGGTCTTCGACAGAATCTCCTTCAACTCCGCTTGCTTGTAGAGTTGCTCTGGATTCGGACTCCAGTCCGCAATCTCACGCGGAACCGAGTCCTCCTCGGTCTTGACGTCCTCGTCCAGCGATACCGTACGCTCGGGCCGCCGGCGGCGCAACTTCATCAGCGCTTCGTTGACGGCAATGCGCACCAGCCAGGTGTAAAACTTCGACTGGCCCTGGAATTGTTCCAGATTGCTGTACGCCTTCAGGAACGCGTCTTGCACCACATCTTCCGCATCCTCGCGGTTTTGCGTGATGTGCTGCGCGATCCGGAAAACGTTGCGATCGTAGCGCTTGACCAGGTCCTCAAACGCCGAGACGTCGCCGCCCTTGGCCGCCTGAACCAGCGCCAGCTCTTCTGTAACCGGCTCACCTACTTTGGGTTGGATGGCGCTCATTCTTTGTCCGATGCAGTATTTTAGGAAATTGCGAGCGAGACCAGATCTGTTATTTTACTTGGTAACCGCCGATTCTGACGAGTGCTTTCCCGTATCCACGCCGCGCCCTTTGCGCTAGATTTTAGAGGGAGAACTGGTGACTGCGGAACACGTCCTAAGGTACTCCGGGCAACCGCGCGCAAGTACCGTATAATCAAGACTTAGACGGGCAGTAACCTCCGTTTTCCGAGGTTGGCCGCAAGCACATGGCAGACAGGCACGGACTCGAACCCATCGTTGAGCGTGTGGTAACCCAAGTACTCCAGGGGCATCTCGCGCAGTTGCGAGAGGAGCTCGTGCGCCGTGTTCTCGACGAGCTGCCGCAAGACTCGGGCGTGTCGGCCATGCCGGAGGCGAGCCACGCCGGTCCCGCCGATCTCTTGCGGGCGGTTTCCGCTATCCAGGCGGGCACCACTCAAAAAGAAATTCTGCGTGCGCTGTTAGAGGGTGTCGGGCACTACTGCGGCCGCACCGCGCTGTTTGTGATCAAGGGCGGAGCGGCCAGCGGTTGGCAGGGCCGCGGTTTCGAAGACAACGATGCGGTGAAGGAGTTCGCCCTCGATTCCTCGCGCGGTCTGCCCGAGCGCGTGCTGCAGGAGCGCGCCGCCTTCAGCGGGCAGATCATCGACATGGATCCGCGCTTCGTCGATCACTTCGGAGGTCCGGCGGACGAGCAGATCCTGATGTTGCCTCTGGTGCTGAAGGACAAGGTGGCGGCCCTGGTTTACGCGGACAGCGGTCTCGATGCCAGCCGGCGGCTGGATTCGGCAGCGCTTGAGCTCCTCGTGATCTCGACCAGCGCGTGGCTGGAGTTGACTTCGGTTCGCAAGCAGGCTCCGCGCGAGGGCGCAGGTTTTGCAGAGACTGCCGCGCCGGTCGCGCCTGCCCAGAATGTTTCCAGCTTTAGCGATCCCTTCGCGGGACATGCGCCCCGGCACGCTGCCGCAGCCGCCGCTGCACCCGCGTACGAACCGGCAGAAGTGGCCGAAGCGCCGGCGGTGGTTGCGCGGGCGGCAGGGGCAGCACCAGCGGGCGGCGGTGGCGCTGCGACGCTCAGCCCCGAGGACGCCGATACCCATCGCAAAGCGCAGCGCTTCGCGCGCCTGCTGGTGGACGAGATCAAGCTTTACAACCAGGCAAAAGTGGCCGAAGGCCGCCGCCACAAGGATCTCTACGACCGCCTGAAGGAAGACATCGAAAAGAGCCGCTCCACATACCGGAAGCGGTACGGGAATACAGTCGCTGCGACGACGGATTATTTTCAGGCCGAACTGGTCCGCAGTCTGGCCGAAGACGATGTATCGATCATGGGCGCCAATTTCCGGCGATAGATTGCGAGTGGTTTTGTTCTCCCGATCGTTGGTTCTGGGACTTCTTCTGGGAATCGCTGGCAGCATCTCGGCCGGCCAATCCTCCTTGCCTGCAAGCCAATCCAGTGACAGCAGCGCGTCTTCCACTCCGCAGCGCCCGACCGCCAAGGCGAAAGCTGCACCGCCGAAGACGCCACCGAAGGCAGCACGCCACACCGCCGCGCGGAAAAAGCGGCGCTCCCCGCGGGTGCAGCGCATGCACCAGGCGTTTGTGGCATCGGCCAGCCTGAAGCCCATGGCGCAGCAGCTGTTGCAGGAGCGCACGGCCGCGGGTTATGCCGGGGTGGAAGCGTACGCGAAGAAGCACGCCAAGGAAGACGCCGGCGCACTGGCGTGGCTGGTGGTGGGCTACGCGCACGTGCTCGATCACGATTACGCCAAGGCAGTCGATCCCTTGAATCGTGCCAAGTCCCACGCGGGCGATCTGGGCGACTACGTCGCCTATTACCTGGGAAGTTCGTACCTGCAGACGGGCCGCAGCGCCGAGGCGGTGGCGACGCTCGCCAGTTTCGGGCAGACGAATCCGGACTCGCTGGTGATCAAAGACGCCCACGTGGTGTGCGCGGGTGCATTGATTGCGGAAGGCCGGGCCATGGAGGCCGCGGCATTGCTCGAAAAAGACCGGGAGCCTGCCCGGGCCGATGTGGAACTCGGGCTGGGACGCGCCTATGCCGCGACCGGGCAAACTGCAAAGGCGCTGGCGGCGCTGCGCAATGTGTACTTCAACATGCCGACCAGCCCCGAGGCGGACACCGCGCTCACCGAACTGCACAAACTGGGCGGTGTGGCGCCCGCGGGGCTCTCGGACCGCTGGACCCGCGCCGACCTTCTCGCCAAGGGCAAACGCTACAGCGATGCTGCCAGCGAATACCAGGACCTGCTCGACGAAGTCAGTCCGGCGGAGCGTTCCTCGGTGCAGTTGGCTTTGGCCGGCGCGCTGCAAAAGAGCGGACGCAACAAGGACGCCAAGCAGATTCTGAATTCTGTGCCTGAGAGCATTCCTGAGATTGCCGCGCAGCGCTTGTTCCTGCTGGGCGAAGTGGCGCGTGCGACCGACGACAACGACGGGTTCCTGCGCCTCGAAGCGCAACTGCGCCAGATGGACCCCGCGAGTCCATGGCTGGAACAGTCATTGCTGGCGGCGGGGAACATGTATCTGTTGAAGCGCGACTACGATCGTGCCATCGACGCGTACCGGGAATTGCAACAACGCTTCTCGAACGGCAGCCGCGCTTCATACGCGCACTGGAAAGTAGCGTGGCTCACGCTGCGCCAGGGGCGCAATGCCGACGCGGCGCAACAGTTCGAGCAGCAGATCGCGCTCTATCCCAGTTCGGCGGAAGTTCCAGCGGCACTCTACTGGCGGGCGCGGCTGGCCGAAGAAGACAACGAGCCTGCGAAAGCGCGGGCTTACTATCTCAAGATTTCTGACCGGTTCCGTAATTTTTACTATGCTGAGCTGGCGCGGCAGCGCCTGAAGGTGCTGCCGACGACGATCGATCCGGTCGAGATAGCGCTGCTCGATCACGTGCCCCCGCTCTACACCGGGAGCAAAGTCGTGAGCAGCGATCCTCCGGCTGACGACCTGCACGTGCAGAAGGCGCAACTGCTCGAGAACGGCGGGCTGGTCGATTTTGCAGTGCGAGAAGTCCAAGCCACGGCCAACATGCAAGACGGTACTTGGGCGCTGGCCGAGACCGCCCGCCTGTATCAGGACAGCGGCCGCTACGATCGCGCCATCCAGGTGATGAAGCGTGGCGTTCCCAACTACTTCGCGGTGGACGTCCCGGAGCTGCCGCGTTCCTATTGGGAAGCATTGTTTCCGAAAGCGTACTGGGGCGACCTGAAGCGGTTTTCCACGCAGAACGGGCTCGATCCGTACCTGGTGGCGTCGTTGATCCGGCAGGAATCGGAATTCAACCCCAACGCCATTTCGCACGCCAACGCTGTGGGGCTGATGCAGTTGCTGCCGGTGACGGGCAAGAAAGTTGCCAAGGATGTGAAGCTGCGCCACTTCAACGCCAGCCAGCTGTACACACCCACGGTGAACCTGGAGCTGGGGACACGGTACTTCAAGACCATGGTGGACAAGTTCGGCTCGTTTGAATACGCGCTCGCGGCCTACAACGCCGGTTCGGACCGCGTGGAAGATTGGCTGTCACAGGGGAAGTATCGCGACCCGCAGGAGTTTGTGGAATCGATTCCGTTCACCGAGACTCGCGAATACGTGCAGGCGATCCTGCGCAACGCGAATGTGTACAAGCAGCTGTATGGAACTCCGTAGGGGCAGGTGTTGGGTGTCAGGTCTCAGGGGTTACGTCCTAGGTATCCAGGTGTTTTGAGTTTTAGGATCTGGCCTTTGGTCTTCGGCGCCTCACGCTATCGTCTTCCTGCCAGGCAACGACTTTAGAAACCGCGCACTGGAGATCGATGCCCCTCCGCCGCGGACCCGAAGCGCGGACACCTAAGACCCAAAACCTAAGACCTGGCACCTGGCAACTGATCTTTTCTCATTCCGATTCACTATCAGCTAAGCTGTTGAAAAATCCGCAAAAGGCATTTTCAGGCTCGGAATTCGGGAGTCCGGGTCGCTCGTAGAATGCCACCTCTTGCGCAGAAACGCACGAGGATCGCGTTCTGGGGGTCGGGGCGAGGTTTCCCGGTCGTCCGAGCGGCTCCCGTGCGTCTGGGAGCGTTCCGGGGCATTGTGTTATCCCGTAGCTATGCATGGCGGGTGCTGGGTCTTAGGGGTTGGGTCTTGGGTCTCGGACGTCCGGTGTCTGCGTGTGGCATGACAATCTGCCGCCGCCGCACAAGCGAGGGCGGCTGTGCCTACGGGGTCCGTGCCTGACCCGAGAACCGCCATTATTACCGGAGTCCTGAGTCCTGAGACCTGAGACCTGCCGTTAATGCCTCAAACCGGTTTTTTCCTGCGCCGACGATTTCGTGAATACAATTTCGTAGACCAGCAAGCCTGCGCCGACGACGATGGCGCTGTCGGCTACGTTGAAGGCGGGCCATTGGTAGGTGCCGACGTAGAAGAGCAGGAAGTCGGTGACGTGGCCGGCAGCAAGGCGGTCCCAGAGGTTACCGATAGCGCCGCCGAGGATCAAGGCAAGGCCGACTCCGGTGGTCGATAGCGAATGGCTGTTCTTCCAGAGCAACGTTGAAACAACGACCAGCGCGATGACGGAGAACAAGACCAGGATCGCGACTTTCCATTCCGACGGTGAATCCGCGAACAGACCGAAGGCGGCGCCGCGGTTTTCGAGGTGGGTGAGTCGGAAGAATCCCGGGATGATCTGGATGCCGTCATGCAACGGGATCCTGAGCTCGACGGCGAGCTTCGCCAGCCGGTCGAGGACTACGACGGAAAGCGCGATGAGGAAGTGATACTTGCGCATTGGCGTATCGGTCGAACAATCCCGTTCGGGCTCGTTGAGAAACGTCATGACGATCGTCCGCAGCGAACCTCAGCGGCTAAAACCGCGATAGACTTCTCGAAATTAGTCGGACGGTACACCTAGCTTGCTTCGTTTTCGAGTTCTTTGAGCACGGCGCTGCAACGCTCACAAACCGCGGGGTACGTCTTGTCTTCGCCCACGTGGATGGAGTAGTTCCAGCAGCGATCGCATTTCGCTCCGTTGGCCTTGCTCACCTGGACAGAAACCGGAGCGTTGCCGTTGCCCGACGCCTTCGGCTCGAGCGTGACCGCGGACACGATGAACAAGTAGCGCAGTTGATCCTCATGCTGCTTGAGAACGGAGTAGACCGGGTCGGCGGCTGCGAGATGCACTTGTGCCTCCACGGCCTTCCCGATCTGCTTGGCATTGCGCGCTTCTTCAAGCGATTTCAAGACTTGTTCGCGAATCCCGAGTAGCATCGTCCAGTCTTCGAGAAGTTTCGGATCTTCCGGAGCAGCACCCAGGATTTCTTGCCGGGTGGGGAACTGCGCGGCGTGCACGCTTTGCGGACGTCCGGCAACAGCGGGCAGGTAACTCCAGACTTCTTCGCAGGTGAAACTCATGATGGGCGCGAGCAAGCGGACCAGAGCCTCGAGGATGCGCCAGATTGTGGTCTGCGCGGCGCGGCGGCCTTTCGAGTTGGGCGCATAGGTGTACAGGCGATCCTTGAGCACATCGAAATAAAACGAACTCAAGTCCACCACGCAGAAGTTCAGGACGCCCTGGTAGATCTTGTGGAAGGTAAATTCCTCATACCAGCGGGTCACGTCGGCGGACACAGCTGCGGTGCGCCGCAGCATGTACTGGTCGAGCGGTGCCAGCTTCTCGAAGGGAAGCGCGTCCTTCGCGGGGTCGAAGTCGTACAGGTTGCCAAGCGCGTACTTGAACAGGCTGTTGCGGATCGTCCGGTAGTTTTCCGCGATGTTCTTCATCAGCCGTTCCGAGCCCACGACATCTTCGCGGAAGTCGACGGAAGCCACCCACAAGCGCACGATCTCGCCGCCGAGGCGGTTCGCGATATCGACGGGATCGACGTCGTTGCCTCGCGATTTCGACATGGCCTGGCCGTTTTCATCGAGAGTCCAGCCGACGGTGGCGACGTGGCGATAGGGTGCGTTGCCCTGCACCCCGATGGTGCAGAGCAGGGAAGAGTGGAACCAGCCGCGATGTTGGTCGCCGCCTTCGAGGTAGAGGTCGGAGGTCGGGCCGTATTCCGGTTCGGCGGCGCGCAGGGCCAGGTAGCTCGAGCCGGATTCGAACCACACGTCGAGGATGTCCATTTCTTTCTGGAATTTCGTGCCGGCGCAGTGACCGCACTTTTTCCCCGCAGGAACGAGCGCGTCGGCTGCGGGCGTATACCAGGCATCAGCACCGGAGCTGGCAAAAAGCTTCTCGACTTTGCGGTTCACCTCGGGATCGAGCAAGGGCTTGCCGCAGTTTTCGCACAGGAACACGGCGATGGGAACGCCCCAGATGCGTTGGCGGGAGACGCACCAGTCGGGACGGGTCGCGATCATGTTCGAGATGCGGCCTTCGCCCCAGGCCGGGTCCCATTTCACTTTCTTGATCTCTTCGAGCGCCACCGTGCGCAGCGTGCTGCCGGCCGTTTCTCTAGAGCCCATGGGCGTTTCCATTCCGATGAACCACTGCTCGGTGGCGCGGAAGATGATCGGGTTGTGGCAGCGCCAGCAGTGCGGGTAGGAGTGCTCGAGCGGTTCGGTGTGCAGCAGCACGCCACGATCCTCGAGCAGATCAACAATGGGCGCGTTTGCTTCCCAGACTTTCTTGCCGTCGTACTCGGGCAGGCCTTCGCGGATGAATCCCGCTTCGTCGACCCGCGTGGTGGCGTCGAGGTTGTACTTGAGGCCGGTGAGGAAGTCTTCGGCGCCGTGCGAGGGCGCGGTGTGGACGACGCCGGTGCCGGTGTCCATGGTGACGTAGTCGGCGAGCACGCCAAGCACGGTGCGGTCGAGGAAAGGGTGACGGAAGTTTACGCCTTCGAGTTTGCGGCCCGGGAAACGCGCCAGTTCTTTTGCGCCGGTGAGCTTGCATTTCTCGATGACGGCGTTGGCGAGCTTGGCAGCGACGATGTAGACGTCGGGTTGAGACGCGGTTCGCCGCGTCTCAACCGGCAATTCAAGCGCGACGTACTCTTCGTCGGGATGAAACGCCACCGCCATGGAGGCGGGGAGCGTCCATGGCGTCGTGGTCCAGATGATGGTGAAGACTTTCTTGTCTTTGAGCGCGACGTCGATGTTCGTCGGGTCGTCCTTCATCGCGTACTTCACCCACACGGTGGTCGAGGTGTGGTTTTCGTATTCCACTTCGGCTTCGGCAAGGGCGGTCTGGTCGTGGATGCACCAGTAGACCGAGCGCAGGCCTTTGTAGACGAAACCTTTTTCGAGGAAGGCGTAGAACGTCCCGAGCACGACCGACTCGTATTCGGGGGTCATGGTGGAGTAGGGACGGTCCCAGCGGCCGAAGACGCCGATGCGCTTGAACTGCTCGCGCTGCAGGTCGAGGAACTTCTGCGCGTACTTGCGGCACTCCAGCCGGACATCGGCGGGATTCATCTGGAGCTTCTTCTTGCCGAGTTGCTGGTCGACTTTGATCTCGATGGGGAGGCCGTGGCAGTCCCAGCCGGGCACATAGGGCGCATCGAAGCCGGCCATGTTTTTCGACTTGACGATGAAGTCCTTGAGGCACTTGTTCAGGGCATGCCCCAGGTGCAGGGCACCGTTGGCGTAGGGGGGGCCATCATGCAAAACATAGGGAGGGGCCCCTTTACGGGCCTCGCGCACCCGCTCATAAATGCCCGTTTCCTCCCACCGAGCCAGGATTTTCGGCTCGTTCTGCGGCAGGTTTGCCTTCATGGGGAAGTCAGTTTTGGGCAGATTGACGGTGGTTTTCAGTTCGAGCGGCACTCGGTGGAATTCTCCTAAGGGGTTGACTTCATTATAGGGAGCGGGTGGAAGGACGTCCATTCCGTGCGGGGGGGAAGTACCGAAGTCGTGTATCGGGAGGAACTGGGAAATGTACTGTCGAAAAACGAGAAAAAAAGTGTACAATTTTTGCCGGGAGTAGTTCCGGCAGCATCTAACCTTCTGAAATTAGAAGACTGGACCGTGCTCGGGGGTCGCGGTAAAGTGGTTCCTTCAGGCAACTTGCGGGAGTGGTCCTTCATCAGGTATATAGCATACGTTTATTCATAGCCCCGCAGAGGGACAAAGCTGAACCGGATCTCAGTTATGGTATCGTCAGAATCAAATCAGAAGTTCGACAATAGCGAGCCCGAGCTGAACCTCCTGTTGCCGAAAGGCTCGCTGGATGTGCCGTTGTGGAAGTCCCTGTTTGCGGGCATCGATGCGGCTCTATTTCCAAAAAAGCTGCCACCGCTGGTTTTGACGTCGAAGCCGGTGGCCGCCGGAGAGCTGTGGGGTGAACACCTCACGCGGCCCTGGTGGCGCACGGTCTTCGAGAATTTGCGCGATGCGTTCTTCCCGAAGAAGCTGCCGCCGCTGCAGCTGACCTCCAGACCCATTGAGGGGCAGAATGCGCTGGATGACGATCTGGCGCTGCCCTGGTACCGGTCGCTGGTCGCAAACATCCAGGACGCGATGTTCCCCAAGAAGCTGCCGCCGCTGGAGCTGACTTCGAAGCCGGTCGCGGTGAAAGAGATCTGGGGTTTCTACAATTACAAGAGAGACGGAGCGCTGGCGTCGACGGGCGTTCACGTGGTATTGGTCGCGCTGCTGATCGGTGGCACCATGCTGGCGCGGAACGCGGTCTCCGCGGCAAAGCCGACAGGGCCGGTGATGCCGCTACTTTCCGATAACGACATTCCGGCTTTGCCTCCCTCCAAGACACAAGTGGGTGGTGGTGGCGGCGGCGGCGACCGCGACAAGCTGGCCGCGACCAAGGGCCGGTTGCCCAAGTCATCGATGGAGCAGTTCACGCCGCCGATGGTGGTGGTGCGCAACGAGAATCCGAAGCTCCCGATGGAGCCGACGGTGGTTGTGCCACCGCAAATCAAGCTGGCGATGAACAACATGCCGAACTTGGGCGATCCGATGGCGGCGATTCCGAATGGGCCGCTCTCGAATGGAACGGGCTCGGGCGGCGGCATTGGTTCGGGCTCGGGCGGTGGTGTGGGCTCGGGCGAAGGGCCGGGAGTCGGTCCGGGACGCGGAGGCGGCATTGGCGGCGGAGTGTTCCGCGTGGGTGGTGGTGTGTCGGCGCCGAAGGTGCTTTTCCAGCCGGATCCGGAGTATTCGGAGGAAGCGCGCAAGGCCAAGTTTCAGGGAACGTGCGTGCTGAGCCTGATCGTGGGGCCGGATGGGCGACCGCGGGATGTGCGGATTGCGCGGAGCTTGGGTCTCGGGCTGGACGAGAAGGCCATCGAGGCGGTGAAGAACTGGCGCTTTGAGCCCGCGGTGAAGGACGGTAAGCCCGTGGCGGTGGCGATCAGCGTCGAGGTGGATTTCCGGTTGTATTGAGTTAGGAGTTTTGAATGAGGAGACGGCCGCCTGGTGCGGCCGTTTTTGTTTTTGCGGAGAAGCGAAAACCCTAACCACCAAGGACACTAAGGGCGGCACGAAGGACAGCTTGGAGAGTCTCGTTAAGTTGCCAGAATGAGGTCCGCACGGGATCACTCTTTCAAATCGACGTGCTCCACGGCTTCGACGGGATGGCCGAGGAATCTTGGGCCCAGGCGGCGGAATTTTTCGACGGAGTCGGTGGCAAAGAATCGCAGGTCTGCGGGCGCGGCGGGTTGATCGTTGCCTGTGTGATGAGGAAGGGAGCGGATTTGTGCGGCTACAACGCTGGCGGTGGAGTGGGCGGAGTCGACGATCTTCACGTGCGCGGGCGCCACGCGGCGCAGCAGGGGCTTGATCAGCGGGTAGTGGGTGCAGCCGAGCACCAGGACGTCGGCGTTGTGGAAGCCGTCGGCGAAGGCTTCTTTCAGGTAGATCTCGGCGACTTGCTCGGTTACGGGATGGTCGACCCATCCTTCTTCAACCAAAGGGACGAATAGCGGACAGGCTTTTTCGCGAGCCTGGACGCCGCGCTGCTCGAGAGCGCGCAGGTAAGCGTGGCTGCTGACGGTGGCCTCGGTGCCGATTACGACTACTCTGCGGTTCTGGCTGGCGGAGGCGGCTTGATCGGCTCCGGGTTCGACCACGCCGACTACCGGGACGCGGGCGGTGGCGGTGATGCGGTCGAGGGCCAGAGCGGTGGCCGTGTTGCAGGCGATGACGAGAAGATTGGCGCCGCAGCTTTCGAGGAAATGCGTGGCTTCGACCGCATAGCGAGCGACGGTTTCGACGGATTTCGAGCCGTAGGGAAGGCGGGCGGTGTCTCCGAAGTAGAGGTAGTCGGTGTGGGGGTTGAGAGCGACTAACTCTCTGAGAACGGTGAGGCCGCCGAAGCCGGAGTCGAAGACGCCGATCGTGGGTCGGGAGGAGTTCATAGTCGCGTTTCATGATAAAGGAAAGGGTGGGGATGGGCTGTGGCGGCGGTGGTTCGGGAGAGGATTAGGTAATTGTGGGTTGTAGAGCTTTTAACCGCGAAGGTCGCGAAGAAAGGCCGCTGAGGACGCAAAGAAAAACACTGGCGAGCTTTCGCTCGGCAGGGACGGTTGGATCTTATGGAAGGCATTAGCGTTCCGAACCCCGTTGCGAATGGCAAGGACTAGCGCAAGTTCTTGAGACAAGGAAGTGATTACTACCGTCCCGCCTTCACCCCGCTTCGTTCCGCATCCAGCGCTGCTTCATCCACACGAATCTTGCTCTGGCAGCACGGGCCCGGCGGAATGGGGGCGCCGTGGGGGCAAGTGCGGGGATGGCCTAGAAACGCGCAGATTTTGTCGGTCGCTCCCGGCGAAAGGATGTGCTCGAACTTGCAGGCTTGCTGTTCGATTTCGGTTTCGCTGTCCATGGCCAGGCTGTCGGTGAAAAGGCGCTCGGCCAGGCGGTGGCGGCGGATGATGCTGCCGGCTTTGTTGCGGCCGCGGGGCGTGAGGTTCACGACGGCGCTGCCGTCGCGAACGAACATGCTCTCGGGGCGCATGGCGTCGTGACAGGGGTTCACGAAGGGCTTGTGATCGTGCGTCTCGGGCGGATGGGGCGTGGTGGTGAGCAGGCCGAGTTCGACCATCTTTTCGACCGCGATGTTGACGGGCAGGACGCCGTGAGTGTCCATACGCGCAAGCTCGGCGCGTTCGCCGTGTTCTTCCATGACCCAGAGCTCTTCGAGAATCTCGTCGAACTGTTCCTCGTCGGCCATGGCGAAGACTTCCTGGGCGGCGATTTTGCCGTGATGGAGTTCGATGCGGCTGTCGGCGAGGCGGGCGACCACCGGGTCGTGCGTGACCATGACGATGGTGCGTCCCTGCCGATGAAATTCGCGCAATAGCTGCAGGACGATTTCTTCATTCTGCGCGTCGAGGTTGCCGGTGGGCTCGTCGGCGAGGATGATCTTGGGGTCGTTGATCAGGGCACGCGCGATGCAGGCGCGCTGCTGCTCGCCACCCGAAAGGTGGGCAGGCACGTGGTGGGCGCGGTCTTTCAGGCCGACACGGTCGAGGGCGTCGAGAGCTTCCTGCTCGTCGGTCATGCTGTGGAAGTATTGCGCCAGCATCACGTTTTCGACCGCAGTGAGGTAGGGAATCAGATGGAATTGCTGGAAGACGAAACCGATTTTTTCGGCGCGCACGCGGTTGAGTTCGACCGCGGAGATATTGGCGACGTTTTCGCTGTCGAGCCAGATTTCGCCGCTCGAAGGGCGATCGAGACAGCCGATTAAATTTACAAGCGTCGATTTGCCGGAGCCAGAGGGGCCCATGATAGAAACCCACTCGCCGGGATCGACGGTGAGGGAGAAGTCGTCGAGGGCGCGGATCATGCCGCCGTTCTCTTCGGCGCGGGCTGGGTAGAGGCGGCTGACGTTGTTGAGCTTGATCACCTTACTCTCCCTTCAAGATGATAGCGGGCTGGACGCGGCGTAACAACGACATCGGCACGATGGCCGACAATAGGGCGATGGCGACGCTGCCGGCAAGAACGAACGGTAGCACGGTGAAGCGCGGGACGACGGGCGCGTTGAAGTTGACCCGGCCGATCCAGGCGGCGATGCCGATGCCGATGACAAACCCGAGAATTGCGCCGACTACGCCCAAGGTGGCGGCTTCGGCGGCGAAGAAGCTGCTGATCAGGCGTTCGGAGGCGCCGAGGGCCTTCATGATGGCAAAGTCGCGGCGGCGATCGAAGACCCAGCCTGTCAGGGTGGCCAGCACGCACAGGGCGGCGGTCAGGATGATGAGGACGGCGGCGGTGTAGAGCGTGGCGCGGGTCTTGCCGAGCACCCTGGCTTCGCCTTCGACGATCTGGCGGATGGGGTGAACGTCGGCGGTGGGAAGTGCGGCGGCGATCTGGCGGATGAGGGCGTTGACCTCGTCGGCGGAACCGTTGGCGGCGACCTCGATGGTGGAGGGCTCGACGCCAGTCCAGGCAACGAAGTCGGGCAGGGAGAGATAGACACGGCTGTCTTCGGCGGCTCCAGTTTGGAGCGTGCCGGCGGGCGTGAGATGGATGGCGTGATCCTCGAAGCTTAGGTCGAAGGGATGGTTGTCGGGCGCGACTACGGGGAGAGCTTTCATACCTACAAGAGCTTGGGCTGAGGGTCTGGGCTCTGGGTTCTGAGTTGTGGCCGTGGGGCTCTGAGCGGTGGGCGCTGAGCTCCGAGAATTCACGCTCTCGGTTTTCGGTTCTCGGTTTTCGGGCGCGAGTGCTTCGAATTTGGGCCACGCACTCACGGACCACCAGCGGTTGAGCTTTTGGACCTGCTCGAAGTTGGTGCCGGCCACGACTACCGATTGTCCAGTGGCGCTGCGGGCTACTACATAGGCGAAGGGGACGGCCATTCCGCGGGGGCCGAGAGCGGCTTCGACTTTGTTCAGGGCGTTGGGGGGCAGGGAAGTTCCGTCTTTCCCGATCGCGATGACGTTGGCACCGTAGCTGCGGAATTCCTTGCGAAGCTTGGCCTGGACGTCGACGTAGAGGTTCATCATGGCGGTCGCGACGGCGGCGGCTACGACCATGGCGAGCAAGGCGGAAGCGGCCCGACCTCGGCGGAGCACGGCGGCGCGCACCAGCATACGAAAGAACATGGAGGTATGCGGGGATGCGGCCCGACGCCCGGCCACACTCGGTGCGACGGTGAGCGTGGCGCTCACGCGTCACCTCGCAGGGCGAAGACCGGGTCATAGCGCACGGCGCGTCGAATGGCGGCAGCGCTGCCGGCGAAGGTGACGATGACGGCGATCGCCAGGATGATGGGGAAGAGCACCGGCTGGATGGTGATCTGCGCGTCGAAGATGGAGCGGCCGATGCGGTGAGCGAGGAACGATCCGGCGAAGAATCCGGTGACGCCCGCGGCTAGCGCAAGCAACGTGCTTTCGGCGAAGAACAGGGCGGCCACGGCGAAGTTTCCAGCGCCTAAAGCTTTCATGAGGCCGACTTCGCGGCGGCGCTCGAAGACGGCGGTCGCCATGGCGGCGGAGACGGCCAGGGCTGAAGCGAAGAGGGCGGCCAAGGTGACCAGGAGCATCAGGCCTTTGATGCGGGAGAGTACCGTGCCTTCGTTCTGCGCGACCTGGCGGATCTGTTCGGCATGAGAGTGGGGAATGGCCTCCTGCAGTTGGTAGGCGATGGACTGCACATAGGGCGAGCAGTACCAGCGGTCGAACATTTCCGGGTTCATGAATTTGGGATCACGGCGGGCGAGGGCGTCCTCAGGCTTGGTCAGGGCGCTGACGTAGATGCGGCGCACGGCGGCGGGTCTGCCGAGGATCTGCTGCGCTACGGCGAGTGGCGCAACCACTTCGTCGTCTTCGGGGCCGCCGGTCGTCAGGATTCCGGCGACGCGATGGGACTGACCGGCGATTGTGACGGTGCCGCCGGGTTGGGCGGCGATCTTGGCGCTGAGATGCTCGCCTAGGAGGACGTTGGACGAGTCATCCGCGGGCCACGCGCCCTGGACTTTCCACCACGGATGGGTGTTGCGTACGCCGGTGGTGAATACTTCTTTGCCGAAGGTGAGCTGCTTGGCGAAGTAGGTGCCGAGCAGCGTGGCGTCTTTCGCCGCGGCAGGCGATCCCAGTTGCACGGTTACGGGCAGCATGGGCGAGAAGCCGAGGATGTTGTGACGCCAGAAGGTGCCCTGAATTTTCGGCAGGTCGGCTTCGTTGAGGAAGCTGCCGTCGCTGGGGGGCTTGAGGTTGACGCCGCCGATCTCGACGTCGAGGGTATCTTCCTGGGGAGTGACGAGCAGATTCGCGCCGTAGCTGCGCAGCTCGCGGTTGATCTTGTCGCCGATGTCGGTGGCGACGGCGATCATGGCGGTCGCGACGGCAACGCCCAGGGTGATGGCGATGCCGGCCAGCAGCTTGCGGCGCTTCTGGCGGCGGAACGATTCGTAGAGGAGCCGAGCGAACATGGCCTAGGGCTGGAACATCCGGCTGCCGGCGGCGACGTCGGCTTCGCGGATGATGATGGCATCTGCTGTAGTCTCGGCCTTGAGGGGAATGGGATTACATCCACCCGCCATGCCGACCGACTGTGGGTTGATGGGTGCGGCGCAGTTCTTGCAGACCACGCCGCTGGTGCCCTTGTAGAAACCCACGGAACCGCAGATCTCGCAGGCGTCGAGCACGGTGGCGATTTTTCCGTCGGGTTTCTGGTAGAGCCAGAAGCGGACCGCGACGCCATTTTCGTTGGCCCGGAAGAAGTGGATGTCGCCGTCCGAAACGTCCTTGAGCGGGATGGAGGCCTGGCCGTTGACGAAGTCGATTTCGGTGGCCTTTTGCGGCTGGCTGAGGCTCTTGGCGTAGATGAACTCCGCGGTCACCAGCATGATGAACAGGAAAGAGCTCACGTAAACCGAGCCCATCCAGAGGCGCTCGCGGCGGGCGCTCCAGAGGGCCTTGCGGCGCGCCGCGGGCGAATCGGCTTCGGGAACGGGCTGGCGAGACTTGACCTCGAAGAGCATCATGAGCGCGGCCAGGGCGAAGATCGTGACGAAGAAGAATACGTTGTTGCGGACGATGGGGCCAATGAGGGCCATCTCGCGCTTGGAGGAGGGAAGGACGCCGTTCTCGGAAAGTTCGTGCAGGCCGGAGATCACCAGTTGCGCGGCCACGAACCAGAGAATGACGGTGGTGACGCGGAAGAATTTCTGCAAGTTGATGCGGATGCTGCCTTTGACGAACATCACGCCGAAGGCGATGGCGGCCAGGACACCGGCGAGGGTTCCGAGGAAGCTCATGAGCTCGCTGGAGTTCAGGGTGACGGCGGAGAGGGTGAGGACAGTTTCGGCGCCTTCGCGCAGGATCATGAGGAAGACGAACAGAAACACGCCGATGCGGGAACTGCTCCCAGCCAGGGCGCCGAGCTTGCTCTCGATTTCGCCCTTCATCTTCTTGCCGGTGCGCATCATGAAGATAATCATCGTGATGACGAAGAAGGCGGCGGCCAGCATGACCCAGCCTTCCACGGTGTCCTGGTTGAGGCTGAAACGGGAGACCAGGACGGCGACGCCGATGCTGCCCAGGAAGGCAGCGCCCAGGGCGGCGAAGACGGACTTGCGCAGGTCGGTGCGGCCGATCTTGCCGAGATAGGCGAGGGTAATGCCGACGATGAGAGCGGCTTCGACGCCTTCGCGCAAGGTGACAATAAAGGCCTGCAACATCCTAAGAGGGCACCCTTCTGATTTTGAAAATGAATTTCAATTTCAACTTTACTAGGATAGCCTTCCGTGGCCGAGGGCGTCAACGCGCGAGATCACGTCGGGGGTGATTTGGATCACGCGAAAGGACGTGGATGGACTCCAGAGATCGGGCCCACTTCGACTCCGTTGGCATTCAGCCCCTGGCCGCGTGGTCGGTGCCCGACAACAGCAGATTCCTCCTGCTTCGCTCCCTCGGCGTCGGAATGACAAGAGTTGTCGACTAGAGGCTGCGCAGAAAACGCTGGGCGACTTCCAGCTGGGGAAAGAGTTTTTCTTCGGCGCGGAATTCGGCGGAGTGGACGCAGCGACGGCCGCCATTCAGCTTGACAGGGTGCCGGAGGTGGAGCATCTCGTGGTAGATGATGTATTCGACGGCGTAGCGGGGCACGGCGGGGTGGTCGAAGATGCGGCTGACGACGATGGCGTTGTGGGCGGGATCGTAGTGGCCGAGGAGGTTGCGGGCGCGGCCTTGGCTCCAGCTCATGCGCGGGCGGGCCATCATGCCGCCGAACAGGCGCAGGTTCAGATCTTCGAAGATGGAATCGAGGTCGTAGATTTTGCCCTTCGCTGACGCGATGCGCTTTCGGCCGCGCACTTGGCGGACGAGATGGGCCTGCTTGCGGATATCGTGGCTGTGGACGTAGCGGCGATAGCGTGTGGCGTGGGCAGGCGCGATGGGTTGGCGATACATTTTCGCCAGCAGGATGTGGGCAATGGCACGGAGCACGGGCTCAGGTGCGCCCTCGAGCAGGTCGGAGAGGCGGACGAGAAGCCGGCCATTTCTCAGGCGAATTGTGTTGTTGAGGTTGGCGAAGGCGAAGAATTCGATCGAGAGCGGGGGTAAGGGTGTGGCGGGGCGGAGGTCGCGGTAGGCGTCGTGGAAGATGGAAAGGATGTCGGGGCGGATTTGGGGGGTGAAAGGCATCTAGGATTGAGTCTTGAACGCCTTGCCACGAGCAGCGGTAGGCGCTAGCCCTGGGCTAGAGCAGGATCTGATTTCGTTGCGTTGCGGCGCGCCTGAAAACGCGCCCGAATACAAACTGAATGTTCTTCGCAGACTCGGAAGGTTCGCGAGACGAAGCGTCGGTGGTAGAGAAATCATTAGGGCCGATGGCGCCGCACCAGGGCTTGGGGTCCTTCGACTGCGTTCGGCTCGCGCCTCACTCCGCTCAGCATGACAGTTCGCAGAGGACATCAGATTCATCAGCCTTGATTCAGGATTTGGTTTTCTTCTTGTGCTTCCAAATTTCTTCCTGCTCGGCTAGCAGCTTGCGGTGGTCGTCGGTGTTGCTGTCGACGGATTCGATGGCGTTCGAAAGAATGAACTGGTATTCGCTGGCTTCCTCCTTGGAGGTGCGGGCATCGTCTTTGAGGGCGCGGAGTTTCGCCTGGAATTCGGTGTCGCCCTCGATGACGGCTTTCAGCGCTTTGCGCAGGTCGGATTTGCGGCCTTCGAAGTTGTCGAGGTTGTCATTGAGCTCGTCGTAGACGGCAAGGAAGTCTTCGAGCATCTGATGGGTCTGGCGCGGACGGTCGGTGGTCTTGGGGTCGGAACGCATCTGTTCGAGTGAGACGAGGCGGGCGCGGGCGAACTGGACATAGAGCTTCATGCGCAGCTCGGGCTCGACAGCGGTGTCACGCAGTTGGTCGATTTCGGGCTGGGTGAGCGGATCGCTTCGCCGTTGCGCAGCGGCCGGTGCCATGATGCTCGACAGGAGCACGAGGCTGGCCGCGAGGCGCGTCTTCATCTTCGTCATTTGGCTTTCTTCCCGAACATGCTGTCGAGCAAGTCGGTGCGGATCTTCTCCAAGCTCTCGATCGCGGTCTGCAATGGGGCCTGATTCTCAAAGGCGACGTTGCGTTTGATGTCGGCCAAGTGGTGGGTCATCTTGCGCATGGCGATCTCAGTGTTTTTGAGGTGGTGCCCGGTTTGGCTGGCGGCTTCGCCGGCCTGGCGGGAGTAGGAGACGACGTCGCGGATAGCGGCCTGGGCGGCGTCGACATTTCCTTCGTTGTAGAGCTTGTCCGCGGCTTTGACCTGGTGCTCGGCGATTTCGAGGCAGAGGCCGACCCGTTCGTCGGGCTTTGCGTTCGCAGCTCGGCTCTTGAGATCTTCGATGGAGACGTCTTTGGCAACGGCCAGGGTGACTGCCGTCGCCACGGTGATCGCGAAAACTGTACCCCAGATACGCATGCTCTATTTTTTCGGTTCGATCGCGATCAGGCGGTGCCGCGCCTGCCACTCCTGATCAGGATACTTCCCCGCGGCCACCTGGAGGAAGAGGTGGTAGTTGGCGGCCGCCTGGTGATAGTCGCGCAGGTGGTCGTAAGCGGTGGCGCGCAGGAAGTACCCGACTGGAATCTCGGGCAGGAACTTGGCACGGGCGTCGAGCGCTCGGATGGCCATGGCGTAGTTCTTGTTTTCGTTGGCGGCGACTGCCAGATCGCCATAGGCGGCGCCCCAATCGGGCTTGAACTTCACGGTGGCGAGGAACTCCTGTTCGGCGTCGGGAAACATCTTCAGCTTCATGAGGGCCTGGCCCAAGCGGTAATGGAGGTCGGCATCGCGGGGTTGGGTGGCGAGCAAGGTACGGTAGAGTGCTTCTGCTTCGGAGAATTTGCCCGCGTTGACGTAGATCTCGGCGAGATCGCGCTGCGCGTTGGGGTCGTTGGGGGCGAGTTTGAGGCCCAACTGTAATTCCGCGATCGCGTCGTCGTATTTCTGATCGGCGGCAAGGACGCGGCCAAGTTGAACGTGCGCGACGGGATCGTTCGGGCGCTGGGCCACCACCTTCTTCAGAGATTCCTCGGCCTCGGGAAAGCGCTTGCCGCGCATGTAGATGTTGGCCAGGCCGACAAGGGCGTCGGAGGAAGAAGGATCGAGCGCTAGCGCCTGTTTGTATTGCTCCTCGGCGTCGCTGAACTTGTTTTGCTTTTCGAGCAGGAGGCCGGCGGAGAGACGCGGCTCGGGATCTTTCGGCTGGAGCGCTGCGGCCTGGTGGTAAGCCTCTATCGCCTGATCGGGGTCTTTGTCTTCGATGACGTGGGCGAGCGCGAGCCAGGCTGTGGCGCGGCTCTGGTCCACGTGGCTGGTCGGTTTGAGGGTGGTGGCGGCCTTCAGGAATTCTTCGGCGCCAGGTTGCTTGTTCTTGACCAGCATGAGGCCGAGATTCAGGTTGGATTCAAAGACGTCGGGCTTGGCGGCGACGGACTGACGGTAGGCGGAAATCGAGTCCGAGGGCTGGTCGAGAGCGTTGTAGACGAATCCGAGATCAAACCACGCCTGGTAGTTTGCCGGCTGTGTGGTCACTACTTTCTTTAGCAGGGGTTCGGCGCCCGCGTAGTCTTTTTTTTCGATCGCGGCTTCGGCCTGGGTGAGTTCTGGCGGCCGGGACTCATCTTCGACGGGGATCTTGTGGTGGCGGATGGTCTTGCTGCTCGAAATCTGGGCAGAGAGGACACCCGTGACGGCGAATATCCCGCAGAGAACGAGGCTTGGCACGGACCTACTTATGGCCATTGGAACCTGCCGCTCCGTTGCGGTTCAATAGCGCCGCCAGATACTTTCCTGTGTAGGACGCGGGCAGCTTGGCGATGGTTTCCGGCGTGCCCGTGCCCACTATGTAGCCACCGCGCTCGCCGCCTTCGGGGCCCAGATCGATCACCCAGTCGGCGGTCTTGATGACCTCGAGGTTGTGTTCGATGACCACGACGGAGCCCCCGGCATCGATGAGACGGCGAAATGCGGAAAGCAGTTTGCTGACGTCGTCAAAATGGAGGCCGGTGGTCGGCTCATCGAAGATGTAGAGCACGCGGCGTTTGGGGCGCGGCCCGTCGGCAGAATGCGAGGGGCGGCCGATCTCGCGGGCAGTGGGCTGCAGGTGGGCGGCGAGCTTCATGCGCTGGGCTTCGCCTCCGGAAAGGGTAGTGGCGGACTGGCCCAGCCGCAGATATCCCAGGCCGACTTCTTCGAGGACACGCAGCTTCTCGGCGATCTTAGGAATTTCGGCGAAGAACCGCAGGGCCTCTTTGACGGTCAGATTCAGGACTTCGTGAATGTTTTTGCCGCGATAGCGGACTTCGAGGACCTGGGGTTTGTAGCGTGTGCCGTTGCATTCTTCGCAGATGAGTTCGACGTCGGCCAGGAACTGCATTTCGACGGTGACGGTGCCATCTCCCTGGCAGGTTTCGCAGCGGCCGCCCGGGATGTTGAAGGAAAAGTGCCCGGCGGAGAAGCCGCGCTTTTGCGCTTCGGGAAGGGAAGCGAACAAGTCGCGGATGCCGTCGAATGCCTTGATGTAGGTGACCGGGTTGGAGCGAGGCGTGCGTCCGATGGGCGACTGATCGACGAGGACAACTTCGTCGAGATAATCCGCGCCCTGGACACTGTCCCACGACGGCGTGGAGAGCTGCGCGCCGTTCGGCTGTTTCTTTGCCGCTGCCAGCGCCTGGTAGAGGACATCGTGGAGCAGGGTCGACTTACCAGAACCGGAAACCCCGGTGATGGCGACGATGATGCCCAGGGGAATGTCGAGATCGATTCGCTTGAGGTTGTGAGCGCTGGCGCCACGAATCTTGATCTGCTGCGCTCCGGGCTTGCGTCTCGCGGTGGGCAACTGGATGCGGAGGTCTTCAGCCAAGTAACGGCCGGTCAAGGAGGCGGGAGTCTTCCTGATTTGGTCGTACGTACCCGTGGCGATGACCTTGCCGCCATTCTCGCCAGCGCCGGGGCCGAGATCGAGAATCTGGTCCGAGGCTCTCATGATGTCGGGGTCGTGCTCGACCACGAGAATCGTATTTCCCAGGTCGCGCAGGTCGTGCAGGATCTTGATCAAACGGTGGGTGTCGCGGGTGTGCAAGCCGATCGAGGGCTCGTCCAGTACGTAGAGCGTGCCGACCAACCGGGAACCGAGCGACGTGGCTAGTTGGATGCGTTGGGCTTCGCCTCCGGAAAGCGTGGAGGCCAGGCGGTCGAGGGTTAGGTATTCGAGACCAACGTCGTTCAGGAAGCGCAGGCGCTCGCCGATCTCGACGAGCAATTTGTCGGCGATGGCCGCTTCTTGCGGAGTCAGCTGGAGGGTGCGGAAGAAGTCGGCGGCCTGCTCGACGGTCATGCTGCAGACCTGGCAGATGTTGCGCCCGTTGATCTTCACCTGCCGGGCTTCGGGGCGCAGGCGGGCTCCGCCGCACGTGGTGCAAACGGAGTATCCGCGATAGCGGCTGAGGAAGACGCGCACGTGGAGTTTGTATTTCTTGCGCTCGAGGTGGTTGAAGAATCCGCGAACTCCGGGAAACTTGCCTTCGCCGTCGATGACAAGTTTCTGGTGTTCGGCGTCCAGTTCGGACCAAGGGACGTCGAAGGGAATCTTCACTTGTTTGGCAAAACGCTTCAGTTCCGTGAAGAGTGGGCGGTACTTGGGCTTGGTCCAAGGCTCGATGGCGCCCTCGTTGAGCGACTTGCCTTTGTCTGGGATCACCAGGTCCAGATCGAAGTCGATGGTGTTACCGAAACCCTGGCAGCGCGGGCAGGCGCCGTAGGGGTTGTTGAAGGAGAAGAGGCTCGGCTCCGGTTCCTCGTAGCGGATGTGATCACGCTTGCATTCGAAACGCTGGCTGAAGCGGAGTTGTTGCGGCGGTTCGTCCTGGGGCGGGGCGGTCTCGAAGATGACTTCGCCGGACTCGCGATAGGCGATCTCGATGGCGTCGACGATGCGGGAACGGGCATCGGCGGCGACCACCAGGCGGTCGACGAGCACGAAGACGGGTGTGCTGAAGTCGATGTCGAGGAGAGACTCTGGAGTGGAGAACTCGAAGATCTGCCCGTTTTGATAGAGGCGGTTAAACCCGCGGGTACGCAGATCGAGGAGCCGGGTCTTCAAGAGATCTGACGGGAGGCGAGCCTCGTGGGAGTCGGTCTTCTTCCGGGCCCGCCCCTGTTTCTTTTCCGGTTGGGCCGGCCGCGCGGCACTTGCCTGCAGCGGAAACAGGACCTGCAGGCGCGTTTCCTCGGCCATGGCAAGGATGGCGTCGGCGACTTCGTCGACTGCGTCTTTCTTGACCTCCTGACCGCATTTCAAGCAGAACGTTCGGCCGACGCGGGCGAAGAGGAGGCGCAGATAGTCATAGATCTCAGTGGCGGTGGCGACAGTGGAGCGCGGGTTGCGGGTGCTGTTTTTCTGGCGAATGGCGACGGCTGGGGCGATTCCGTCGATCACGTCGGCATCGGGTTTTTCGATTCGTTCGAGGAACTGGCGGGCATACGCGGACAGGGATTCCACATAGCGGCGCTGGCCTTCCGCATAGATGGTGTCGAAGGCCAAAGAAGATTTGCCGGACCCCGAGACCCCGGTGACCACCGTAAGGGTGTTGTGGCCGATTGAAAAATCAATGTTCTTCAGGTTATGGACGCGCGCGCCGCGGACAACAATGCTCTCGGTGGACATCTGGAAAAGGGACCGCTGCAATCCCGGCGGGCCGCGGCAAAACCGGCACTCGGTTACCAGAGGGCTCCGGCGGGGCTACAGAATCTTTCTATTATACGGCACTGGGGATATGGGTCAGGCCGAGAGCCTCTTCCTAGACGTAAAGCAGTCGCGGCATATTCAGACCAGTACGACGAGCGCAAGCCGTGCTCCCAGTCCCACACCGGCCGGCAAGAAGTGACTGCCGCCGCAACATCGTAGCGGGGTTGCGGGAGGGCCTCCGAATCACGACGGGGCGGCGGCCCCGCACCAATAGGGCGGGACACGCCGCCTTTGGAAGGAACTCCTCGATAGAGAAATTCCTAAGCCGCAGCATGGGCGCTACGGTGATTGTCTAGGAAACAACCTCGATGCTGTCCACGTGAATGACATTGGTGGAGGTGTCGAGCGTGCCGGTGATCTTCACCTGCTTGCCGACGTAGTCTTTCACCTTGTCCTCATCATCGACCTTGTAGTTGATGTTCGCAGAAGCGTCGCGGAGCACCAGCTTGTTGCCCTGTTTCATGATCGTGCCGGTGAAGGCCTTGGAGTCATCTTGCTGCATGCTGTCTTGCGACTGCTGAGCCTGAGCTTGCGGTTGACCGGCTTGGGAAGTCGGTGCGTTCTGCCCATAAACAGAGCCCATCATGGCGAAGCCTAGGATCAGCGCACACACCGAACCACTAAGGAAATATTTCTTCATGAGTTGCCTCCTGGGAAAAAGTGTTTACAGCTCTCACATTGCCAGGTGCACACGCCCTGCCAAAGAGCTGAGCGGCAAAAATGGTGGCCTAAGTCCTTGCATTGTGCAGGCCGCGGCATACGACACAGGGTAATTTTCGCTGGTCTCAGAGAACTTCTTTCACGGCATCTGTTTTCGCCCGGCGCCGATTGAGCGAGGCATTACGAAGAAAATTCCATGCAACGCTGCAGACTTGCGTCGCATCACGAAATCACCCGATGACCTTTCTGGAAGTGATTCTGTTGAGAGGAACCTGGCGGAATGCACAACGAAATCGAGAAGGACGATCAGTCGGCTCAGGAATCAGCCAGGCAGAAATTGCAAAGGCGGACTACTCGTGGTCCTCGTCCCGCCTGCGGCCATATCGGAACGCCATGCTCACGCCAACGCTCATGAAAGCGAGTGGGGGAATCAGGAGGACGAGCACGCCCCGACTGATAGCGCGCTGGCCGTCTTTCGTGGCGCCAGCGGCATTCGAATAGCACATGGCACAGCCCTGGGCGAGCGCGGGCGCGCTCCACAGCGCGAGAGCGGCCACGAGAGTGAACAGAGAGCGGGTCATTTCACTCCCAGGTGAATGATGCGATTGGCGTCGGGGAAGAAGAAGAAATACATGATAACAAAGCACGCCGTGACGGAGATCACCAGGAGCCAGCGCATGAGCGCGCGCTCGAACTTCAAGTGCATGAAGTAGCCGATGATCAGCGCCGACTTGATCACCGAGAGAATCAGCAGTGCCTCCAGCATGCGGACCGGTGAGAAGACCTGCTTGTAGCCGAGCACCACTTCAATCGCCGTCAGAAGCAGCAGCGCTCCCCACACCCAAAAATACTGACCCTTGCTATCGTCATGAATCGCGACATCGTGCATCGTAGGTGCCCTCTCCGAAATTTGTCATCCTGAGGCGCCTGGTTTTGGCGCCGAAACCAGGCCACCTTCCTCTTTGTTAGGAGATTTTGGTGGACATCAAATACACCAGCGGGAAGATAAACATCCACACCAGGTCGACGAAATGCCAATACAGCCCGCAGACCTCAACATCGTGTGCGTCATAATCCTTTGGCTTTAGAAACAGAATCACGGCGGCCAGCAACAGTCCAAGCCCCAACACGTGTACTGGATAGTGAAACACATTCCCCGCCGGAATCAGCAGCGCCCCGGCAATCCAGATGACAGCGAGGACCGGCAGGAACCACTTGCGAAACGCCACCACGCCGAGATAAATCACACCGATGGTCACGTGCAGCATGTGCATCGCGGTAAGCCCGAAAAACGCCTGCGGGAATTGCGGCACGTTCTTCGAGATGTCAGCGTATTCCCCGGTGGCGCTCGAGTTGGCGACGCCCAAAAGCGTAGCAAATCCGGGGACGGATAGTCCTTCGCCGATCAGCTTCGACCACTCCATCCCGTGGAGCACGATGAACGCTGTGCCGAACACCATGGTTGCCAGCAGCCAGTTACGGGTCCAAGCGCGGTCCTGGCGCTGCGCCGCGAACACCGCGAGCACCATGGTCAGCGAACTCGAGAGCAGGCACGCGGTCATGACGGTCGCGTTGGCAATGCTTTCTGCGTGAAACGGCGTTGGCCATGGATTCGTGTAGATGCGGTTGTAGCTGAAGGCAAATAGCAGCGCTCCGAAGGTGAGGGAATCGGAGGCCAGGAACAGCCACATCCCGATCTTCTTCGAATAGGTGCCAAACAGGGACGGCTCGTAAATGTCCTGGACCGCGTGCTGCACCGTAGCCATCGTTGGGCGTCTCCTTAGGGTCGTCTATCCAGCAATCAGCAAGAGGGTAACGATGTAAATCCACAACAGCGCCATGAAGTGCCAGTACCAGGCAGCGATGTCGATCACGATTCTCCGCGACTCGACGGGTCGGTGCAGCAGGGAAGTGGCGCCTGCCCAGGTCAAGGCTATGACTCCTCCGGCAAGATGCACGGCGTGAGTTGCAAACAGCAAGTATGCGAACGAAGAACTGGGATTACTGTTCACGAGGGTATGACGCTCGTGCAGAACGCGCCACACGAGGAACTGTCCAGCGAGAAAACCGAAGCCGAGGATGACTGTGCTTCCGAGCCAGGGGAATCTCGACTCGTCGCCCAGCGACACGCCGGGAATGGATTTTACGGGAGCGAGCGCCGCCTGGCGGGTGATGTCGCGCCGGGCGAATTCCATGGTCGCGCTGCTCACGAGGAGAACCGCCGTGTTCACCAAGAGCAGGATCCAGGGCAGGTTAATAGGGACCCAGTCGCGCGAGTAGGTGTTGGTCTGCTGGTCAAAAGTCGGAAGGCCCTTGCGCACCAGCAGAGCGCTGGTGAATCCGACGAACAACATGACGACTGCGGTAAGGCCGATCACGAGACCGAGACGAGCACGGCGCAGGCGATCGCCGTAGTCGGAAGCGCCGCTGTTACCGCGATCATCCCCGTTGCCTCCGCCGTACGAGGGAGGATCCCCGCCGCCAGTATCGCGGGTTCGAGGGTACTTGACTGCAAGATTCGGGGTCACGGTTGACATACCTTCACTGGGCCTAGTGCGCCGGATTCAGAGGGGTCGCAGGATCGTTCTGCATGATGTAGTCGCGCGTCGCTCCTGGGACGCCATATTCATAGGGACCGTTGTGCACCACGGGCGTGTGTCCGCCGAAGTTGTCGTGGGGCGGAGGCGTGGCGGTAGTCCACTCGAGCGTGGTGGCTTCCCAGGGATTGTCGGACGCCTTTGGTCCCTTGAAGATGGTCCAAAAGAGGTTGATCACAAACGCGACCTGGGCGGCGATGGTGATGATGGCGCAGTAAGTGATGAACTTGTTCAGCGGGATCAAATGCTGCAGGTAAGCGACCTCGGTAAACTGCGAGTAGCGCCGGGGCTGACCGGCCATGCCGAGATAGTGCATGGGCATGAAGATCGCGTAGGTTCCGATGAGCGTAAACCAGAAGTGAATCCTGCCCAGGGTTTCGTTCATCATGCGGCCGAACATCTTTGGAACCCAATAGTAGGTGGCGGCGAAAATGCCGAAGATCGCGGCGACACCCATGATCAAGTGGAAATGACCGACCACGAAAGCGGTGTCGTGCAGGGGAATGTCGAGGGTTGGCTGCGCGAGGAATGGACCGCTCAGGCCGCCCGATACAAACAGCGAGACGAATCCGATGGCAAACAGCATGGGCGAGTGAAAGCGCACGCGGCCACCCCAGATCGTCCCCAGCCAGTTGAAAGTCTTGATGGCCGACGGGACGCCGATTCCCATCGTCAGGATGGAGAAGGCGAAGGCGGAGTAGGGGCTCATCCCGCTCATGAACATGTGGTGTCCCCAGACCATGAAGCCCAGGAATCCAATGCCGAGCATGGCGTACACCATCGCTTTATAGCCGAAGATCGGCTTGCGGGAGAAGGTCGACAACAACTGCGAAGCCACGCCCATACCCGGCAGGATCGCGATGTAGACCTCGGGATGGCCGAAGAACCAGAACAGGTGCTGCCAGAGCAGAGGAGAGCCGCCCTTGTGGCCCATGATCTGTCCGTTGACCACCACCAGGGGCACGTAGAAGCTGGTGCCGAGGTTGCGGTCCATCAACAGAAGGATGCCGGCGGACAGAAGCACGCCGAACGCCAGCAGGCCCAGGATGGCGGTGATGAACCACGACCACACGGTGAGCGGCATGCGGAACATCGACATGCCTTTGGCGCGCAGGTCAAGCGTAGTGGTAATGAAATTCAACGCGCCCATCAGTGACGCGGCACAGAAGATCGCGATGCTGGTGATCCAGAGATCGGCCCCTAAGCCTTCGCCGGGTCCAGTGGATTGCATCGCGCTGAGCGGCGGGTAGCCGGTCCATCCGTGAAGGGGAGCACCACCGGTCACAAAGAAAGCGGCGAGGATGACAACAAAGGCGACAAAGGTGGTCCAGAACGAAAGCATGTTCAGGACGGGAAACGCCATGTCGGGGGCGCCGATCTGGATGGGCAGGAAATAGTTGCCGAAGCCGCCCTGAGGCGCGGTGGTGAGCACGAAGAACACCATGATGGTGCCGTGCATGGTCAGGATGCTGAGGTAAGTTTCCGGCTGAATGTGGCCCAGGATAGGCAGGTCTGCATTCGGCCAGATCATGTGGATGCGCATCAGCAAGGACAAAATCATGCCGACCCACACGGCGGTGAGTGCGAGGAAGAAGTACTGAATGCCGATCACCTTGTGATCGAGGCTGAAAATGTATTTTCGGATGAAACCCTGAGGAGCGGCGTGCGCGTGGACGATTTCGGTGGTAGCCATTATTGTCTCTCCGCCTCCCGCGCCGCCAGCCACTTGTCAAAGTCTTCCGGACTGACAACTTTCACCATGCCGTGCATCTTGTAGTGTCCTAGGCCGCAGAGTTCGGCGCAGGCAATCTCGTAGTCTCCGATCTGAGTGGGGGTGAAGTGCATTTTGATGGCGAGGCCGGGGACTGCGTCCTGCTTGAAGCGCATGTTGGGAACGAAGAAGCTGTGGATCACGTCGACGGCGCGGAGGGTGAGGTCGATCTGGCGGTTTACAGGGAGAACCATGGTGCCAGTGACGACGTCGTCTTTCGCGGCGGGGTCGGAGGTGTCGAGCCCGATGGCAGCTTCACTGCCGGCGGAGGGGTCCATGAGCTTGGGGTTGGTGAGGCCGAATTTTCCGTCGGGCCCGGCGTAGCGGAAGTACCAGGCGAATTGCATGCCGGTCACTTCCACGGGCAAGGCGCCATCCCCGGCGGGCTGGAAACGTTCGGCCGCCCAGATCGGCCGACCCATCAGGTTCAAGCCCACAAAGAGGACGGCGGTGAGGATGGTCCAGGCAATCTCCATCGTGGTGTTGCCGTGGGAATAAGACGCCGGGGTGGCCGAACCACGGTCGCGATACTTCCACACGAACAATCCCAGCGAACATTGGGCGAGAACGAACACAATGCCCATGACGATGTAGGTGAAGATGAATTGGCGATCGATGCCGGCGGCGGCAGCCGAAGCCGCGGTCGGTAACCACCAGGGATGCCAGATGAAGAAGAAGGTGCTGACGAAGGTGATCAGCCAGATGACCGCGAGAAGCGCGAGGCCCATTTACCAACGACCTCCAGGATGCCTGGATTTTGCCCACACCGCAGCCTGCGACTTGGCAAGGAAACTGCGGATGGCCGGGAAGTCTATCACAGGCGTCTGTGACAAAGGCAAGATGTTCTTGTTGCGTGGAGCGGGTAGCGTTGTCGTGGAAGAGGCACGGCTACAATGATGCCTGTATGAGGAGCAAACCGCGGGGACACGGTCACGACACGCGCTACGTGCACATGCAGAAGAACTATTGTTTTGCGTGCGGAAAGAACAATGACGAGGGCATGCGGCTGAAGTTTGCCTACGATGAAGAACGTGATTGCTTCGTGTGCCGTTTCCGATTAGGGAAGCGATTTACCGGACCGCCCGGGCATTGCCACGGCGGAATCATCGCGACCATTCTCGATGAGGCGATGGGCAAGGTGAACAAGCTGCGGCACGTGATCGCGCTGACCTCGCGGATCACGGTGGACTATCTCAAGCCCGTGCCTTTGAATAAACCGCTGCGGGTGGAGTCGCGCGAGGTGCGGGTGCGGGGGCGGAAGCATGTGAACATGGCGGAAATTGTGAATCAGAAGGGCGAGGTGCTGGCGCGGAGCCGTGGGCTGTTTACTGCGGTTGATCCGAAGCGGATGTTTGCGAAGTTTGTGAAGAAGTGAGAACTAGAGCGGCCCCACATTGAACACGGACTATCCCGGAGGGAGGCGAGCGTGGATACCCCGGGACGGCCTTTCCCTGCTAGGTATGCAGGTGGCTGGCTCGCAGTACCGCAGACAACTCCTCGACACCCCGCCCCAACTCCCGTGGATTGACTGCAGCGAATCCCAGAATGATTCCTTCGCGGCGGGATCGGCCCGACGCATAGTGGCTGAGCGGCACGACTTCGAGGTCGCGCTTGGCGGCAAGTTCCGCAACGCGTACTGCGCGGATTCCGCGCTTCAGCCAGCCGACGGTCTGGAGTCCGGCTTCGACGGTTGAGATCTCAAGCACGTCCGCCACCTTATCGCGCGCGGCTTCGAGCAGAACCGACAGGCGCTCAGCATATAACTCGCGCATGCGCCGGATGTGGCGCGCGAAATGGCCCTCAGTGATGAAGTCGCAGAGGATCGCTTGCTCGAGCAGCGGGGGATGGTGCGTGCTGACCGACTCAGCCGCGGCGAAGACATCCACCATATCGGGCGGGACCACCAAGTACCCGAGGCGGAGGGCAGGGAAAAGAACCGCGCTGAAACTCCCGGCGAAGATCACAACTCCTGACCGATCCAGCCCCTGCATCGAGGGGACGGGGCGGCCGGAATAGCGATACTCGCTGTCATAGTCGTCTTCAAAGATGAGCGTGCCCGAGCGTCGCGCCCACTCGAGCAGGGCCAATCTGCGGCGCAGGCTCATGGTCACACCCAGAGGGAACTGGTGAGCGGGCGTCGTATAGACCAGGCGCGCCGACTTCCATTTTTTTCGGGCGCGATCAAGGTCGAGGCCCTCGGCGTCGACCGGAACCGGGCAGATGCGGGCGCCGACGGCGCGGAATACGACTGCAGCGCCAGGGTATCCGGGTTCTTCCATCCAAACCGGTTCGCCGGGGTTCAGCAGGATGCGGGCGGTGCGATCGAGGGCTTCCTGTGCGCCGGAAAGAATGAGAACTTGCTCGGCGCTGCATTTCACGCCGCGCGAGCTGTTGAGGTAGTCGGCGACCGCCTGCCGCAAGGGCCGATAGCCAAGCGCTTCGCCACCGGCCAGGAGGTGGGTGGAGACTCGGCGCAGCCTGCGCGCCGCAACCTGCGCCCACAGGGTCGTGGGAAACATGTCGAGCGCAGGCTGATTGGCACGAAAGGCACGAATGGGGCGGGGCGGGACTCCGCGAAACGGTTGCAGGCGGCGCGCATACGCGGAGAGTGCGACGCGGCGATGGGGCAACCTCTTTTTTTTCTCTATGCGTGGTCCGCCGACATTGAGCAACTGCTCGGGCAGAACCTGGCTGACGTAGGTGCCTGATCCGGACTGCCCCTCCACGTATCCTTCGGACTTCAACTGCTCGAAGGCAGTCACGATGGTGGCGCGCGACAGGCCGTAGGCGGTGGCAAGGTCCCGGGTCGCGGGCAGGCGCGCGCCGGGGCGCAGGCCGCCCTCGAGGATCGCCGAGCGCAGTTCGTCATAGAGCCAGCGGTACAAGCTTCCACCCGCGGGCGGGGCCGGAAGGGTGAGCGAAAAGGATGTGGTTTCGCGGGCCATACAAAAGTGGTATGGAAAGAATACCTTAAATGGACGGTGTGACAATACCAATTTGGCGGTAGGGTAACTTAAGGGATCAGTTGAAGAAGTCTTGTGCCGCGCGGTGCGCGGAATCCCCTGGTCTCGGAGGACAAAGTTATGTCAGAGAACAATGGATCGAGGAATGGAAACGCCACCAGTCTACGCCTGAAGACGGGCCTGGCCGAGATGCTCAAGGGCGGCGTCATTATGGACGTCACCGATGCGAAGCAGGCCGAGATCGCAGAGAGAGCGGGCGCGGTTGCGGTGATGGCGCTCGAGCGCGTGCCTGCGCAGATTCGCGCGGAGGGTGGCGTGGCGCGCATGGCATCCCCCAAGAAGATTCGCGAGATCATGGCGACTGTTTCCATCCCGGTCATGGCCAAGTGCCGCATCGGGCATTCTGCCGAGGCGCAGATTCTGCAGGAACTGGGCGTCGACTACATCGATGAGTCGGAAGTCCTGACGCCGGCCGACGAAACCCATCACGTCGACAAACACGCGTTTAAGGTGCCGTTCGTGTGCGGCGCGCGCAACCTGGGCGAGGCATTGCGGCGCATTGCCGAGGGCGCGGCCATGATCCGCACCAAGGGCGAGGCCGGGACCGGCGACGTAGTGCACGCGGTGAAGCATATCCGCCAGATCGTGCAGGAGATGAAGATCCTGACCGTGCTCGGCGAAGAAGAGCTGTATGCGAAGGCCAAGGAGCACGGGGCGCCGTACGAGTTGATCCGCATGGTCGCCAAGGAAGGGAAGTTGCCGGTGCCGAACTTCTCGGCAGGCGGCATCGCCACGCCGGCCGACGCGTCGCTGGTGATGCAGCTGGGCGCCGAGGCGGTGTTTGTCGGCTCGGGCATCTTCATGAAAAACTCGACCGAATTCGCTGATCCGCTGGAAGCCGAGAAGCGCGCCAAGGCGATCGTCAGGGCGGCCACGCACTATCAGGACCCTAAAGTGTTACTTGAAGTCAGCGAGGACCTGGTCGGCGCGATGAAGGGTCTGGCGGTGTCCGGGCTGGATGAAGCGCACATGCTGCAAACGAGAGGATGGTAAAGCAGCTCTTAGCAATTAGCCTTTGGCAGGTAGCTTCCAAGCGTGGGCCGCCCCCCGAGTCGGTGGGAATTGCCAACGACCAAAGGCCAAGGACCGCAATGAGAATCGGTGTTCTCGCCATCCAGGGCGATTTCGACGCCCACAAGAAGCGCCTTGAGCAGCTTGGCGCTGACGTCGCACTCGTCCGCAAGCCGGAGCAATTGGAGCGGATCGACGGCCTCGTGATCCCGGGTGGAGAATCCGGGGCGTTCCTGAAAATCCTCGGGGAACAGGGCTTCTCCAGACTCGAGGAGTTCGTTCGACGAAAACCTACATTCGGCACCTGTGCGGGGGCCATCATGCTGGCAAGGGAAGTGACCAATCCCGACCAGCCGGGTCTGGGCGCTCTCGACATTCGCATTCGGCGCAATGCCTACGGGCGGCAGGTCGACAGCTCGATCCGGGAAGGCACCTTCGCTGGATCTCCGCTGGAAATGGTGTTCATCCGCGCACCCAAGATCGAGCGGGTGGGGCCCGGCGTGGAGATAATCGCAACCGAGGGAAAGGACCCGGTCGCCGTGCGGCAGGGAAGGGCGATGGCCGCGACATTCCACCCGGAACTGTCAGCCGACTCGCGGGTCCATCAAACCTTCCTCGATCTCGTTCGCAAGCAAAACGGTCATCAGTAGGACGCATCGAGGCTCGCTCGGGACAATTTAGAGCTGTCCCGACACACCGCCCCAGTCCTCCGGCCTTACGTCGGCAATCGATTGCGAAAACGTCCAGATGTAGCCGGCGAGATCTTCCACGGAGTATTGCCGTTCGCCATAGGGATAGTCCGCCGGTGGCCGCACAACCCGCGCGCCGCATTGCAGAACACGCTCGTGGTGCTGATCGACGTCGGCTACGCGCACCATCACGGATGGGCTCCGCCCCGGCGTTCGCGGCTCCTGCGAACCCGCGCCCTCACTCAGTTCGGTGAGGACGACCGCCCCGTCGCCGACATTGAGTTGCGCACGATGACTCCCGATGTCAATGCGCAAGCTGAACCCGAACACATCGCACAGCCATGTGGTCGCCTGTTTCACGTCACGATACGGGAGCTGGGGAATCACGGTGCATCGCGGTATGGACCGATTCTCGATCATCGCTTTCTCCTTTAATAACCGCTGGGGATGCCTTCCAGGATAAGGACGCCCCCTCCACAAGATTTACCCTGAAGCCTTGGAACTCTGAAGCTTTAATATCTGCCACGCCAATTTTTTCTCTTGACATTCACAATCATGTAACCGTAGAGTTACGCATTATGCGGAACCAATTGGTTACATATTCCGCCGAGACGACCTTCAGCGCGCTGGCCGATCCGACGCGGCGGGCGGTGCTGGACCTGCTGCGCCGCGGTCGTCAGCCGGCGGGGCAGATCGCCCTGGCGTTTCCGGTCTCGCGGCCGGCTATCTCGAAGCACCTGCGTCTGCTACGGCGGGCGCACCTGGTCAACGAGCACCGCGAGGGCCGCCATCGTTTCTACCACCTGAATCCGGAACCCTTGAAGGCGGTCGACTCGTGGCTCGACCAGTACCGCAGCTTCTGGAACACGAGCCTCGCCAACCTGAAGGCGTTCGTGGAAACGGAGTACGCCCGAGAGTTGGAAGCCGGGAATCAGCGACCCTCCGCCGAGCCTTTGGACGGCAGGCGGAAGAAGAAAAAAAGAAAGGATGTAATCCGTTGAAGGGAGCACTGGGGGAGCCTGTCTGCAGTCAGCCGGCGGCTCCGAAAACCTCGCAGCACGAAACAAAAAGGAGAACAGTGACTATGAAAACGCTACACATCGCAACCGGTCTCGTCTTTCTTCTCGCTGCTGGCATAGCGTTCGCACAATCGGACGCGCAGAAAACCTTCGACCATCTCAAAGCCTTAAACGGCCACTGGGAAGGGAAGGCCAGCAACGGAAAGGACGTGAAGGTGGATTTTCGTCCAACCGCAGGTGGGTCGGCCATCATGAGTGAGATTTTGGGCGAAGAAGACATGATCACCATGTTCCACGTGGACAACGACCGCGTCATGGCGACGCACTACTGCACCGCGGGGAACCAACCGCGCATGGTGGCCAGTGCATCGCCGGACGGGAGGACCATTAGCTTCAACTTTGTAGACGGGACCAACATTGCCAGTCCCAAGGCCGGTCACATGGATCACTTGGTTATCACCATCGCCGACGCCGATCACCATACCGAGGACTGGACGTTTGTAAAGGACGGCAAGGAACTCAAGGAGCACTTCGAGTTGGCTCGAGCCAAAGTAGCTGGCTTGTAGGAGCCTGCGGAAAGGACTGCAGCGCCACTGCAGCCCCTAAAGGGGCCGAGGGTAGACCGGCTACGGCATCGCTAAAGCGATGCCCTGATACGAACCGGCTAACTGCCCTCGGCCCACATGGCCGGACGCTTCAAGCCCAACTGCAGCAGTACGGAGCTTGCAATGCCTGAGACGACAATCACCCCTGATCAGGATGTAGTGGTTGCGGAGATTGAGATCGCCGCACCTCCTGCCCGGGTATTTGAGGCACTCATCAACCGCGATCAGGCTCTCCAGTGGGGCAACAGCGAAGAGTTCGAGATCGTGCACTGGGAAATGGACGCGCGCCCGGGCGGGAGGTGGCGTTTTCTGTCCAGGGAGCGGGGTGGGGGGAAGACGCCTGCGGGCCAGGACCAATTCGATCACAACGGGGAGGTGCTGGAAGTCGATCCTCCGCGGGTGCTGGCCTACACCTGGTTCGCCAACTGGCATGAGCCACCGGAACATCGAACAGTCGTGCGCTGGGAACTCGCGCCCACAACGAAGGGAACTCTGGTCAGAGTCACCCACAGCGGCTTGGCACAATTGCCTGCGGCTCGCACCGGATACAGCCAGGGCTGGCCGGGTCTGCTGGAGGCGCTCAGGAAGTTTTTCGAAAAATAATAACGAAGGAGCAATCGTATGGCCTCTATAGCAGTCACTCCGGATCAGGACGCCCTGGTCACAGAAGTGCACATTGCCGCGCCCGCCAGCAGAGTCTTTCAGGCCCTGCTTGATCCCAAGCAGGTAATGCGTTGGTGGACAAGCGAGGCATGCGCGATCGAGTCATTCACCATGGAGGCCAGGATCGGGGGACGCTGGACGTACGACACGAAAGAGAGTCAGCTGAAGGTCAACGGCGTCTCGAAGTTTCATTGTGGCGGGGAAGTGCTGGAATACGATCCGCCGCGCGTGCTGGCCTACACCTGGATCGCCAATTGGCATGAGCGCCCGGCGCAGCGGACGCTCGTACGCTGGGAACTCGCCGCCAGCCAGGGCGGCACGCTGGTGCGTGTGACGCACAGCGGCCTCAGCGACCTGCCGGTTTCTCGCAAAGACTACAGCGGGGGCTGGCCGGGAGCGGTCGAGCAGCTCAAGAAATTCATCGAAGGCTGAGAAAGGATCAAATTCATGGCAACCGCCACAGTCACTCCCGATCAGGATGTCGTTCAGGCGGAGATTTTTGTCGCCGGTCCTCCGGAACGTGTCTTCGAGGCCATCACCGATCCCAGCCAGACCGCGCGCTGGTGGGGGCAGGAGGGCATATACCGCATCATCGAGCGCACGGCCGATTTCCGTCCGGGCGGCAAGTTTTCCAGCGTCGGCGTCGGCGCCGATGGCACCCCTTTCCGCGTCGACGGCGAGTACCTGGAGATCGACCCGCCGAGACTGATTGTCCACACCTGGGTCGCGAGCTGGACTCGAGGGTTGAAAACGGTCGTGCGATGGGAACTTGAACCCAAGGACGTTCACGGTCTGCAGCCAAGCGGACCTCGCAGAATGGGGAGGGGAACCAGGGTAAGAGTTGTGCATCGGGGATTCGCTGGCGACGGCAAAGCGGCGGCCGACCACGGCCAGGGATGGATCCGCGTATTGGGCTGGATGCAAGGCTACGTGGAGTTGGGCGAAACCGTGGATACGCGCAAGCCAGCCTCGGCCGCGAGCTAGCTTCGTCTGATCGAGCAGGGACCCGGAATGAGGGCTACTTCACCCCTTTCTCCGGGTCCCACGAGCCCTGCAGCTTGCGCACTAAGACGATCTGGCCGATGTGTAGGCGTTGTGGGTGGCGATGGGCGAGAAGTCGGAGGCCGAAGCCTCGATCTTCTTGTCGTCGTCGGCTGCGACGGCTTTCTCCCAGTCGGTCATCACCTGATTGAACCGCTCGACAGCGTTCGCCCATTGCTGGTTGTCGAAGTTGTTGAAAGTATCGTCGTTCTCGCCGCTGTATTGCACGGGAGGCTCGCCCGCGAACTTGGCTAACTCCTCCTTGTTCCAGAAAACCAGATGATAGGCGAGCTGGCCAACCGAGTGATTCCCACTGCCGTCTCTCCAGTCGCGCTAGGACGGCTGTTCCTTCGGTGCGTGATGGTGAACCGATCAGAGATCAGCGGGGCTGGTCTGAGTTCCTCCTGCCATAAAACAGACATGATAGGTGCGTTATACTGGGCGCTGAATGGCTGCTGATTCCGACAAGAAGTTCTATCTCGAAACCTTTGGTTGCCAGATGAACGTGCATGACTCCGAGAAGGTCATCGGCACGCTTATTTCTGAGGGCTACCGACAGGTGCCAACCGTTGAGGAAGCCGACCTCATCCTCTACAACACCTGCTCCATCCGCGATAAAGCGGAGCAGAAGGTCTTTCATCGCCTGGCCGACTACAAGAAGCTGCAGAAACAGGGCAAGGTCTTCGGCGTGTTGGGCTGCGTTGCGCAGCAGGAAGGCGAGAAGATTTTCGAGCGGGCGCCACACGTTTCTATGGTGTGCGGGTCGGCGTCGTACCGGAACCTGCCGCAGATGCTGGTGCAGATCGAGGCAGGGAACCGGCATGTCACGGGTCTCGACGACCGGCGGACCGACGAATGCTTCGAGACCGAATTCACTGCGCGCAGCAATGCGCATCGCGGTTACATCACCATCATCGAGGGCTGCGACAAGTTCTGCGCCTATTGCGTGGTTCCGTTTACGCGGGGCAAGGAGCGCAGCCGGACCTCCGACTCGGTGCTCGCGGAAGCGCGCCAGATGGCCGATCTCGGCTACAGCGAGATCCAGTTGCTCGGCCAGAACGTGAACTCCTACAAAGACTCAGTAGGGAAGATGTCGTTCGCCGAGTTGCTGGCGGCCGTGGGACAGGTTCCGGGCATCCGGCGAGTGCGCTTCACGACCTCCCATCCGCGCGACTTCGGAAGAGACATTGTGGAGGCGATCGATGCTGTGGCCAGCCTTTGCGATCACGTGCACCTGCCCGTTCAGAGCGGCTCGACGCGGGTGCTGGACGCCATGCAGCGGCTCTACACCCGCGAGCAATACCTGGAACGCATCGCGTGGATCAAAGGCTCGAAGCGCGAGATCAGCCTGACCACGGACGTGATCGTCGGGTTCCCGGGCGAAACCGAGGCGGAATTCGAGGAGACGCTGAGCCTGCTGGATACGGTTGAGTACGACGGCGTCTTTTCGTTCAAGTACTCGCCGCGGCCGAACACACCGTCGTTGCAGCTGGAAGACGCAGTTCCGGATGTCGAAAAAGCGCGCCGCCTGTCGGTATTGATGGAGAGGCAGCGCGAGATTCAGAAGCGTCGGAATCAGCGTCATATCGGGCATCTAGTTGAAGCGATGGTTGAAGGGAAGCATGATGCCCGCGAGCAGTGGGCCGGGCGCACTTCGCAGAATAAAGTCCTGAACTTCACGGTCCCGGAAGCGTCAACTCCGGCCATGGGAAGCTATGTTCCGGTGAGGATCACGGGCAGCTTTCCTAACAGTCTGCTGGGCGAAATGGTGATATAAGAGCTTGGCTAGCGGCGGCTAGCAGGGGTCCCAATGGAAGTAGAAATGAAAATTCGCGGCCTCATGATGGATCCGGTGACGAACATGCCCATCGTGATTCTTAAAGATGTCGGCAGCGAGACGGTTTTGCCGATCTGGGTCGGGGTCTACGAGGCCAACGCCATCGCGCTTGAGATCGAGAAGGTGAGCACACCGCGGCCCATGACGCACGACCTCATCAAGAACGTATTGGTGGGCTTGGAGTCGCAGGTGCACAAGGTCGTGGTCACCGAGTTGCGCGAAGACACTTTCTATGCGGTCATCTGGGTGGAGCGCGATGGCCGCGTTATCAGCATCGATTCCCGCCCCTCTGATGCTCTGGCGCTGGCCTTGCGCGTGGATTGCCCGATTTTCGTCGAAGACGAAGTGCTGAAAAATTCCAAGATCGCGGCCAGCAACTCTGAACGCATGACCCCGGAAGATCTCCGCAAGATGCTGGAAGACCTGAATGATGAAGACCTGGGGCGGTACAAGATGTGAATGAGCTCGGAGCTTCGACCTTGGAGCCAACTCAAGACGGACCGGTCGGCTCCCTCGAAGCTCATCGCAAACCAGGTCTGAGCCACTCTTCGATGGATTCCGCCGAACAACTCCAGCGTATCTACCTCGCCGGCTTTGAGCTTCAAACTTTCGACCGTTTTCCCAAATGCATCGGGGTCGTGCGCGACGGCTGCATCGCGCTGCTCGTGCCAGGCGTGGACCGGTTGCAGATTCTCGGCACACCGGGGTGGCGGATGGGCGAAGTGATCGGCGTGCTGGTCGAGAAGGATGGGCGGCAGGTATTCCAGAATAAGCAGGACATTGTGGAGGCTACGCCAGAGAGGCGGGAGATCCTGCGCAAGTTCAATGAAGATTTGAAGGCGTTGTTGGCCGACACACCGAGAGGACCCCACTAAGAGAAAAAAGAAACCGCGCGTGGTAGGAGCCGCGGTTCTTTCTTTACATAATGCTAATTATCGGACATTACTTCACTGACGGCGCTATCGCTGCAGATATGCCTCCTCCAGGGTCTTGATCTCGATCTTGTCCATTTGAAGCATGGCCTCAAAGGCCTTCTTCGTGTTGCCTGCCGCTTTGTCTTGCAGCATTCTTCCCAGGGCGGACGGGATGATCTGCCAGGACAAGCCGTACTTGTCCTTGAGCCACCCGCAGCGCTGCTTTTCCCCGCCGGCGGAGAGTTTTTCCCAGAGGTCGTCGACTTCGGCCTGGGTCTCGCAATTGACATAGAAAGAGATAGCCGGGGTGAAGGTGAATTGGGGGCCGCCGTTGAGCGCGAGAAACTCCTGTCCCTCGATCTCGAAGGTTGCCGACATGACGGTTCCCTTCGGGCCGCGCCCAGCGTCGCCACGGGTGATTCTGACGACCTTGGAATTCTTGAAAACGGAGACGTAGAAGTTCACGGCTTCTTCGGCGTTGCCGTTGAACCAGAGGAACGGGGTGATCTTCTGCATGGAGATTTTCCCTTTCTCGGCTTTCGCGATGAGTTTTTTCGTCGGACTCGAACGAGCGCGATTCCATATCCGCCGGTCGAGCGCCTGCCCCAAGCACTCGTCAGGCGGCCGGGGACCGAACCAGCGCCTCCAGACGGTCGTAGCTGGCGGCAACGCCTGTCTCCATCGGGGACTTCAGAACGGCGTCGCGGGTCTGGGGCGAGTCATAGACCATGGTCTGGGTGACCGTAGTCCTTCCGGCTTGCTCCACCAGGAGCAGGGTGCCCACAGCCTCACCGGGATACCAGGCCTCGTCGAACTTCTCGGTGGCCACGACTCGTTCAGGGATTTCGATTTCGCGGTAGACACCGCCCATTCCCATTTCCGTTCCGTCGGTGTGACGCCACACGTAGCGGTAGGAGCCTCCCACGCGCAGATCGATCTCGCAGACCGGCATGGACCAGCCGTCGGGCCCGAGCAGCCAGCGCTTGACCAGCTCGGGCCGCGTGAATGCGTCCCAGACCAGGTGGCGTGGAGCGTTGAAGACGCGTGACATAACGATCTCGCGGTCGCCGTGCGCTGCGACTTTCAACTTCGCTGTAGTCATTGCCCCTTTCCTCCTTCAACTGTGAGTCGATCCGCGGCCGCTCCAATCGACGAGCGGGTGAAAATGCGTCTGACAAGTTCAGTGTTGACGCTTGCGGAATCCACGTTTCGTCCCCGTGGGCTTCATTTCATCGAGCAGCGCATCCAGGTGCAGGAACCGGCTCTCCCAGAACTGGCGGTAGCCCTCCAGCCATTGGCTGGCCCCGGCCAGCGGCCGAGGCTCGAGACGGCGGGGCCGGCGCTGCGCGTCACGGCCGCGCGAGATCAAGCCCGCGCGTTCGAGGACCCGCAGGTGCTTCGAGATCGCGGGCTGGCTCATGTCGAAAGGCGCGGCCAGTTCGTTCACCGAGGCCTCACCCGAGGCTAGCCGGGCCAGGATGGCGCGGCGGGTGGGATCGGCGAGGGCGGTGAAGGTGGCGTCCAGCTGGCCCGAGGATAGATGTGCATAACCACGCGGTTTCATAACTTATAGGTTATATACATTCGCCTGTGGGGTTGTCAACCCGTTTCTGGAGGGGCGACGATGTGCCGGTACGTCCGACTTCGACCAGTTCCCTGCCGGAGGCTTGCGCCGGGTCTAGCCTCCAGGTTCTGTGCTGACCCGATTCCCTTCCTGGATCCGTTTGGGACTGAAAAGTAACAAAAGTGGGAGCGTCCGCAACGAATGGCTGCCTTGGCAGTTTCTTGTTATCTGCTATAGATCACTTGTGGTACGGCGCAAGCTAGTCACCGCTCCTACAATCATGGTTGCCTTGACTGCTATATAGGACTATACTGCCGACCGTTTTGAATTCCGTTCGCAAGGATGTTGCTATGACGTCGCCTCGCATCGCCCGTTTCCTGGTCCCCTTCTTTTTCCGCCTGCTGCTGGGCGCACTTGTTCTCACGACATGCGGCACAGCTTTTGCCGACGATGACGGCCGCAAAGTTGTCGGAGGTTATTTCGAAGAGTGGAGCATCTACTTCGCGGGCTTCAATGTGGCCAACCTGCAGAGCAACGGGGTCGCGGACAAACTCACGCACCTCACCTATGCTTTTGGTGGAGTTAACAGCACCGGGTGTTATATTGCCGACTCCTGGGCGGACTATCAAACGCCCTATCTGCCGACGATCACCGGGCCCTATACGGGGCCGCTTTACGGCAACTTCGCCGCGCTGCTTCAGTTGAAACAACTGCATCCGAATCTTAAAGTACTGATCTCACTGGCAGGCGCGCCCGGGTTCTCTGCGGCCGCGGCGACCGACGCTAGCCGGCAAGCCTTTGCGGCTTCGTGCATCGACCTGTTTATCAACGGCAACATCGCGCCCGGGATTTCGGCGGCGGGCGTGTTCGACGGAATTGATATCGACTGGGAGTTCCCCGGTCCATCCGATACCTCGAATGCCACGCTGCTGCTGCGCGAGTTCCGCCAGCAGTTGGACAGCCTCGGACGCGCCAACCACCGCCACTACCTGCTCACCATGTTCGGACCCGCCGGGCAGCAGAACTTTTCCAATATTGAACTGGCAAAGGTGGCGCGCACGCTCGACTTTTACAACGTGCAGGGCTACGACTTCCATGGCACTTGGGAGACCTCGACCAACCACGCTTCGCCACTGTTCGATAGCCCGCAAGACCCGGCGTTCGCCGACAATTTCAATATCGACTTCACAATTAATGCTTATCTGCAGGCTGGCGTACCCGCACGCAAACTGGTGCTCGGCATTCCCCTGTATGGGCGCGGCTGGACTGGGGTTCCCAGTACGCATCACGGCCTTTACCAGACCTCTACCGCTGCAGCCCCATTTGAGCCCGCGGACTTCCTGCAAACTCCCGGGGTCGAGACCTATCTCACGCTCTCCAGCAGAACCACTTCGGGTTACCGACGCTACTTCGATCGCCGGCGGCTTGCGGTTTGGCTCTACAACGCGACCACCCAGACGTTCTGGAGCTATGACGACCCGACGACCGTGCGACTGAAAACGATCTACATCAATCGCGGCGGCCTCGGGGGAGCCTTTGTTTGGGCGGTGAAAGACGATGACCTGAACGGCACGCTTATCAAGACCATGGCGGATGGCTTAAGCCGGCACTGATAGCGGATGTAGAGATCGGGCGAGGGTGTCTGGTTGGGGCCTAGCGGGTCGCGGGGACAACAGCAGCTGTCGCTGTGAGCACGATCTTTGGATGAAAAAGCGTCCCGGCCACCCGGGTCGCGATGGCGATCAGCTCACCCTGGCCGTAGAAAACCTTGACCTGCTTGGCGCGCGAGAAA
>Ga0210408_10000468_pt1 | contig 51756 bp, 52 predicted proteins | sample IncBWH4MmetaG_FD_155471 | JGI IMG/M metagenome (GOLD analysis project Ga0210408, IMG submission 155471) | Forest soil microbial communities from Barre Woods Harvard Forest LTER site, Petersham, Massachusetts, United States - Inc-BW-H-4-M | ecosystem: Environmental > Terrestrial > Soil >...
CCAGTAAGCCCCTCTCTCGGTGGGCACAGCCGGGGTGCTCGAGGGTCGAATGCAGCGCCGGCGCAGGGACCGCACCTCTCCGCAGGCGCCTCGCGCGAGCAGATCCGCCCCCCGAGCAGACCCGCCCCCCGAGCAGAGCGGACCCCCGGCGAGCGGACCCAGCGCTATCCCAGCGCGAACGTGGAGAGGGGCTCTTCCAGGGCGCCTTTGAGCCCCACGTCCAGGGGGGAGGTCACCTGGCGATTGCCCGCCGCCGCCGTGAGCATCGCGATTGTCACCCCCCGACGCGCCCCTGGGCGCTCGGGGAGCAGGAGGAGGTCGCGGCCGTACATCTCGCGTCCCCCGAGGGTGGTGGTGTAGAAGATGTTGTAGGTGGCATAGCCCGACACCGAGTCGATCTGGGTGCTGCCCTCGCCCCGCAGCGTAAAGCCCCTCTGCCCGGGGAGCCGGGCGGCAGCGAGGTGGGGGATGTAGCGGGCGGCGTACAGCGCGAGGGCGGCGCCGAGCGCCCCGCGGTAGGGCGGCAGCACGAGGGGGCCCACGGCAAAGGAGTCCTCCAGACGACCCTCCCGCAGGCGCCACACCCTGGCGTACCCCCCACGTTCGGGGGTCGCGCGGTCGAGCCCTCCATAGCTGAAGCTGAACGGTGTCGCGCCCCCCTGGGAGAGGGTCGGGCTCGAGAGGGTCAGCGCGGCACTCACCCCGGCGGCCACCAGCACCGCCAGCGCGGCCACCCACAGCGCGCGCACCACACCGGAGGCCCGCCGCCAGCGGGGCCCTAGGATCTCTCCGAGAGTGGGGCCGTACTCACGCTTGAGGGGCACCGCGGTCATCCGCCGCAGTGTATGAGGCCAACCGCTTGCAAGAAGGCCAACCGCTCGGGAGAAGGCCAACCGCTTGCGAGGCTGCTCTGGTGCACACGCGAGCCTCCGGCGACGCCGCGATCTTCGACAGTGCGCAACCGCGCACCGACCGCCCCGCCGTGCCGTGCTGTGGACCTCAGCCGAGGCCGATGACCTTCAGACGCCGCCCGAGAGCGAGGGCCGCAAACTCGCGAGCCTCGCTGACGCGCACCCCGAAAAGATCCACGTCCTCTTCACTCTCATCCATCCACTTGGGTCGCAGCACCCCCTGAGCAGCGGGGGCGACCTCGCCGAGGGTGCGCCCGATGGCCTGCTTGTAGCGCTCGTCCTGGTTGGCCATATCACGCAGGAAGCGGGCGCCGAAGGCGACGTGGCGGTGCTCGTCGCGGGCGACGTTCGTGAAGCCCTCCACGAACGCGGGGAGGGTACCGACGCGTTCGTTGTAGGAGATGATGAAATGCTGGCCCGTGAGAGCCAGCATGCCCTCGATCACCATGTGGTAGATGGTCACCGCCTCTACGAGCGCCTCCGTGTCCTCGGGCTCCTGGGCGAGGCGGTCAACGCGGCGGCGAAGCATCTCATCGAAGAGCACCCCGAAGTCGGAGTTGAGGTGCTCGCTGGTCTCGGCGAGGCGGCCCTGGAGATCGTCCGCCTGAAGCACCCCCACCTCGGAGTAGAAGCGGTCGAAGAAAGCCACGTGGCGGGCCTCGTCGGCGATCTGGGTGCAGAGGAAGACCCGCATGTCCTCGTCTGGGCAGGCGCGCATCATCGGACCTAGCTCGGCCGCCACCCGCTGCTCGCCGACGAAGAATGACGAGAGCCCGTACATCCGGGCGTAGCGCTCCTCCGCGTCGATGCGCTCGTGCCAGTCGATCCGGTCCTGGGTGAAGTCGAGGTCCTGCACCGCCCAATGCTGGCGCTCCCAAAGAGAGTAGAGCTGGCGATAGTCGAGCAGCTGGGCCCCGCCACTGTCGGCGGCATCGGAGAGGGCGGGGTCGGAGGTGGCGCGGAAGTCCTCCCGCTCGCCGAGCGTGGGCCCGCTCTGCACCTGCTGTGCGCCGCCGTCGGACACCTCTTCAGCCTACACGATTCCTGGCCACTTGGCCAGCCACTGGGCCGGGGAATCACTCTCCGACCGAGAACAGCGCCTCGAGATCGTGGCGGGAGTAGGCCTGAAAGGCGACCATCGTCTGGGTGCGGGCGACCCCGGGCAGCGTGGTGATCTGGCCGGTGACCACGTCGGCAAGCTGCTCGTGGTCGGGGACCCGGACGATCGCCACGAAGTCCCACTCCCCCGTCACCGAGTAGGCCTCGGCGACGCCCTCGATGTCGGCGAGTGCGCCTCCCAGGGTGGTGAGGGCGTCGCGCTCGGCCTCGATCAGCACCACCGCGTGGGTCATGGTCATGGCAAGCGGGTCTCCGCGAGGACCACCGTGTGGGTCATGGTCATGACGAGCCAGTATCCGCGGAGATCGGCACAGCGCCGGGTCATGGTCATAGGCCGTGGCTCTCCCCGGGGGCGAGCACGGCGACCTGCGAGGAGGTGGCGGCCTCGACGTCGGCCTTGAACGCCTGAGCGTCGGTCTTGATGGGGGGAAAGGTGTCGTAGTGACAGGGGATCACCTGGGAGGCGCCGACCAGGCCGGCGGCCGCGACGGCGTCCAAGCGGTCCATCGTGTAGTGACCCCCGATGCACATGAGGGCCACGTCGATCCGCTCGCGCTGGCCGGGGAGGGCGAGATCGGAGAACAGGGCCGTGTCGCCGAGGTGGTAGATGACCTTGCCACCGAAGCCCACCACGAGCCCGGCGGGGGTGTTGACGGTCCCCTTGGGGGTGGTGGAAGTGTGCCAGGCAGGCACGAGCCGCACCCAGCCCCAGTCGAAGGTGACGGTGCCGCCCAGGTTGGGGTCGTGGACGTTCTGCACGCCTTCCTCGCGGAGCTCGTTGGCGATCTCCACGATCGCCACCACGTCGGCGCCGGTGCTGGCCGATCTTCGATCAGTGGCGATGGAGACGGTGTCGCCGATGTGGTCCGCGTGCCCATGGGTGAGCAAGATCGCGTCGGGGCTCAGCGCGTCGGCGGCGACCGCCGCCTTGGGGTTACCGGTCAGGAAGGGATCGATCAACACGGAGGTGTCGCCGTCGCGTAGCTCGAACGCGGCGTGGCCCAGAAAGCGGATCTCCATCGTCTACTCAGCCTCACTCTCGGGTTGTGTGTGTATATGTCTGTGGAGGGTATGTGGAGGGTATGTGGGTCGGTGGAGGGTATGTGGGGTTGCTCAATCGAGGGTTGTCGAGTAGGTCGGCTGGTGCGCAAGCTGACAGCGTACGGCGATGCCGACGAACATGCCGAGGCAGCGCGAAAGCACGCCCTCAATCGGCCCTCGCGTTCGTGCCACTGAGGCCATACCCCATCACCAGCCCCACCACCCCTCCGGCGACGCCCGCAAGCCAGCTCGCTTCGGGGCGGGCGAACGGGATCACGAGCAGCACGGCCGCGATGGTGGCGGCCCCAAGCAGGTCCCCGTCGTAGTAGCGCCGGCCGCGGGCGGCCTGGAGGTCGGGCACGGCCCACGCGGCGAGCAGGCCGAGGGCGCCGGCGTTGGCGCCGCTGACGATCGGCAGCGGATAGGCCGCCACCGCGGCGAGCGCGCCCGTGGCGCCGGCCCCGAAGAACGTGACGAGCACCGCGAGGGAGCCGTGGCGACGCTCCAACAGCCACCCGAAGACGGCCACCGCGAGCAGCACCGCGAAGGCGTACACCCCCGCGAAAGGGCTGCTCACGTACGCGAATTGGGTGGTGAGCAGCTTCCACCAGTCTCCGTGCAGCGGTCCCACCACGAGCAGCCGCCCGAGGTTCAGGAAGCCTCCGTTGGTCAGTACCCACACCACACAACCGGCCGCCACCAGGGCAAGCGTGGCGTAGGGCGGAGAGTCGGGTCTGAGCCCGTCGATCTCCCCGCGGCGCAGCCGCCCGAGAGAGGGCACCGGCAGCCGTCCGCGATGGGGAGAGCGCGGGGACTCGCCCTCGCGCGGCAACTTCGGCGCGCGGCGGCGCAGACGGTTGCCGCAGTAGGGGCACTCGGTGATGTAGGGGCTGACCTCCGACCCGCACCGCTTGCACACTACGAACAGATCCGCACCCGAAGACATCGCCAACTCATTCTAGGCTCCGCCGACGCCGGGTCGGCGGTAAAGTCCGGACATGACTGAACTCGGCTACGACAACAAGCTCTACATCCTCGCCTTCGACCACCGAGGATCGTTCCAGAAGAAGTTCTTCGGCATCGAGGGGGCTCCGGATGCGGAGCAGACGGCGATGATCGCGGACGCCAAGCACCTGGTGTACGAGGGCCTGCTGCAGGCGGTGGCCGCGGGTGCGGACCCGGCGGTGACGGGAGTGCTGGTGGACGAGCAGTTCGGCTCGACCGTTCCCGAGGAGGCCCGCGCGCGAGGCCTGCGGCTGGCGATGCCGGCGGAGCGCTCCGGTCAGGAGACGTTCGACTTCGAGTACGGGGAGCAGTTCGGGGAGCACATCGAGCGCTTCGACCCGGACTTCACCAAGGTGCTGGTTCGCTACAACCCCGACGGGGACCCGGAGGCCAACCGCGAGCAGCGCGAAAAGCTCCGGCGGCTCGCCGACTGGCTGCACCAGCGCGGACGGAAGTTCCTCTTCGAGCTCCTGGTGCCAGCACTGCCAGATCAGCTCCAGGCCGTGGGGGGGAAGAGCGATCGCTACGACGCGGAGCTGCGCCCGGAGCTGATGCGGCGCACGATCGCCGAGCTCCAAGAGGCGGGGATCGAGGTGGATGTCTGGAAGATCGAGGGGGTGGACGACCGCGCGGACTGCGAGACGATCGTCGCCCAGGCGCGCAGCGGCGGACGGGACGGGGTGGTCTGCGTGGTGCTTGGCCGGGGGGCGGACGACGCGAAGGTCGACCATTGGCTGCGGCAGGCCGCCCCGGTGGACGGCTTCGTGGGCTTCGCCATTGGGCGTTCGATCTGGTGGGAGCCGCTGAAAGCGTACGTGGAGGGCAAGCTGGAGCGGATCGTGGCGGCGGAGCGGATCGCGAAGAACTACCTGCGCTTCGTCGACGTGTACGACCGCGCCGAGGGCAGGGCCACCGTCGGATAGATAGGCTGAGCAGATGCAGGCGATGAGGATGCGGCGCAGCCCCGCGGATATCGAGCGGGCGTTCGCCGAGGAGATCTCCCTCGACCGCCATCGCCGCGACTCGCTGCGGCGCACGGCCGAGCAGCGCGCCCGTAAGCGTCACGTGGAGCGGCGCAACAAGCGAGGCTCGATCCGCTTTGTGATGCTGGTCTGCGCCCTGATCATGACCGCGGTGATCGTCACCGTGGTGATGTTCCGCACGCTCTACCTGCTGCTGGGCTGACGGCAGCGCCCGGAGTCGCTGCCCCGCGACTCCGACCCTGGCCTTGCAACGGAGTCGCTGCCCCGCCACTCCGACTCCGACGTTGCAAGCCGTCCGGCCCGTGCGAGCTGCATCGCGCGAGCGGAGGGCGTGCGGATGGACTCAGCTCTCGCCGAGGTCCCTGATCGCGTCGTCCACGTCGGAGAGCACCTCCTCGGTGGGTCTGCCCTCGCTCTGCTGGCGCTGGATCTCGAGGTAGATCTCGGTCCGGAACACGGGGACGTCCGCAGGGGCCTGGATGCCGATGCGCACCTTCTCCCCCACGACCGACAGCACCGACACCTCGATGTCGTCGCCGATCATGATGCTCTGATTGGACTTGCGCGTCAGGACCAGCATTCGGTGCACCTTCCGTTTCGCCGGTGGTGACCGGCGCTTTTGCCCCGGACATCACCCCAATCATCAAGCATATAGTCCGAGCGCCTGGGGAAGGCGACTTCGTCCGGTCGCCACCCGGCCCCAACCCATACAACGCGGAGGAGTCTGGGTTTCTGCCGCGTCCGCGAGCGGGATCTGAGCCGCGGAGTCGCGCCGAGGTCTCCGAGCCGGCTCCACGAACGGCGAGGCTATGCGCTAGTCTCCCGGACCGTCGATGGCACGAAAGTCCCTGCGTCCCCAGCTGAACCAGATCCGCGCCTGGGTGCGCCAGGGTCGCACCGATGCGTGGATCGCTCACCAGCTCGAGGTCACCGTGCAGGAGATCGAGCAATTCAAGCGCCAGAACGAGCTGGCCGGCGACGAGGACACCGCGGGTGGCGTGGCCACCGAGTGGGTCGAGGAGGTCGACCTGCGCGCGGAGGACGACGCGCTGATCGCCGCGGAGCTCGAGGCGGCTGCCCGGGAGGCCGAGCGCGAACGCGCCGAGGCCGAGGAGGCCGAGCGTCTGGAGGCCGAGCGGGCCGAGCGCGAACGCGCTGAACGGGCCGAGCGGGGAGAGCCCGAGGAGGGGGAGGACGAGGAGGAGGGCCCGCCCCCCCGGCGCCGGACCCGGCGTGGTGGGCGCACGCGACGCTCTGCCCCGCGCAGCGCCGCCCCCCTGGAGGGCACCTTCGACCACGGCGAGGAGGGCTACGGCCTATGGCTCGACCCCGCCGTGCAGGACAACCCGATCTATGCCGAGCACTGGGCCGGGCACCGCCCCGTCGAGGTCGTGATCGAGGAGGATCAGATAGTCATCCGCCGCGTCGGCACCGACGACTAGGGCGTCGCTCAACGACCCGGGGATCTGGAGTACGACATCACCGTCAGGATTCTGTAGGCACGCGGCGGCCGCCGGCGTAGTCCACGGCCTCGCGCAGGTAGCGCCCGAAGGCGGCGTCCACGACTACCGCCGAGTCCCACGCCCACGGATCGTCGGGGGCGGTGGCCATCGCCAGTTGCAGGCACCACGAGGTGCCCCGGCTGTACTGCTGCGTGAGCTCCTCGGCGGAGAATCGGCCCCCGAGACGGCGGCGCAGCTCCGCCACGAGCGCCTCAATGACGCGCTCCAGTAGGACGCGGCGCTCCGGCGGGGCCTGTTTGAGTCGGCGCTCGCCCTGTTGCCACTGGTAGATCGCGTTCTCGAAGCCCGGCACGGGGACGCGAGGGTAGCAGCGGGGGGTGGGCCTCCAAGGCGCGAGCGGGAGGATGAGCCACCGGGGAGCTCAGTTCGGGGGCAGGCCGGTGATCACGTAGGTCTGCTCGCCCGGGCGCATCATGCCGAGGCGGCGGGCTTCCTTGACGATCGTACCCGGACTGATCAGCGCGTTGTGCTGGGCCTCCAGGGCACTGTGCTGGCGCTCGAGCGCCAGCACCTGTGCGCTGTCGCTCTTGGCCTCTTTCCAGGTGGAGAGCACCGAGACCCCCGCGCTGAGGTAGAGGTAGAGCAACGCTCCCAACACGCACAGCAGCGCCAGGCGTCCCACGCGGTCCCAACGCACATGTGTCATCGCTCGCATCCCTCCGCATTCGCCCTCCCAAGCTCACTTCCTGCAAGTGGCCCAGACCTGCGACGTTGTATGTAAATTTTTGGGCAGCGTATAACGATAGTTGGACGCGCACAAAAAAGAATATATTCACCCCAACGCCGGCCCCATCGCATCAAGCCCCAGGCATTGAGCCCCATATCGCGCCCCCCCATCGCGCTCCCCGGCATCGCGCCCATAGCTCGGGCCCCGGCATCGCACGCCCCGCATCGCGCCCCGCCGCGACCGCGGTCAGCCGCGGAACACGGAGCGCCCGGGGAACTCGGCGTCGGAGCCGAGCTGCTCCTCGATACGCAGAAGCTGGTTGTACTTCGCCGTGCGATCGGAGCGGGAGGGGGCGCCGGTCTTGATCTGCCCGCAGCCGGTGGCCACGGCGAGGTCGGCGATCGTCACGTCCTCGGTCTCCCCCGAGCGGTGGCTCATGACCGCGGTGTAGCCGGCCTCGCGGGCCATTGCGATCGCGGCGAGGGTCTCGGTGAGGGTGCCGATCTGGTTGACCTTGACGAGGATCGAGTTGGCCACCCCCAGCTCGATGCCGCGCCCGAGCCGCTCTGTGTTGGTGACGAACAGGTCGTCCCCCACCAGTTGGACGCGCTCCCCGAGGCGCTCGGTGAGGGCCCGCCAGCCCGCCCAATCCTCCTCGGCCATGCCGTCCTCGATCGAGACGATCGGGTAACGCGCGGCGAGGTCGGCCCAGTAGCCGGCGAGCTCGTCGGCGCTCAGCGTGCGGCCCTCGTGCTCGAGCCCGTAGGCGCCCTCGCGGTAGAGCTCGCTGGTGGCGGGGTCCAGCGCGATCGCCACATCCCGACCGGGCTCGTAGCCGGCGGCCTGGATGCCGGCCACCAGCATCTCCAGGGCCTCCTCGTTGGAGGCCAGATCGGGCGCGAAGCCGCCCTCGTCCCCCCCGGCGGTGGAGAGGCCGCGCTCGTGCAGGGAGCCCTTCAGGGCGTGGAAGACCTCGACCCCCATGCGCAGGCACTCGGAGAAGCTCTCGGCGCCGCAGGGCACGACCATGAACTCCTGGAAGTCCACCCTGTTGTCGGCGTGGGCACCCCCGTTGAGCACGTTCATCATCGGCACCGGCAGTACCCGGGCGGCCTCCCCGCCGAGGTAGCGCCACAGCGGCAGGCCCTCCTCGGCAGCCTGGGCGTGGGCGGCGGCGAGCGAAACTCCGAGGATCGCGTTGGCGCCCAGCCGCGACTTGCCGGGGGTCCCGTCGAGCTCGATCAGCGCCCGGTCGAGGGCGCCCTGGTCGCTCGCGTCCAGACCCCGCACCGCCGCCGCGATCTCGCCGTTGACGCCCGCGACCGCGCGCGTAACGCCCTTGCCGCCCCAGCGCTCGCCGCCGTCGCGCAACTCGGTGGCCTCGAACTCGCCTGTGGAGGCGCCCGAGGGGACGGCCGCGTGGCCGTGGGCGCCCGAACGCAGGGCGAGCTCCACCTCGACAGTGGGGTTGCCTCGACTGTCGAGGATCTGGCGGGCGTGGACTCTGTCGATCTGGCTCATCGCTGCGCCGTCCGCGCGGCGGCGCCCGAGGCTATCCGGTTGGGGTGGCCGTCGCGCCGCCCGCGCCGGGAATGGCGGTGGTCTTCGGCGCCTTGTAGCTCTTGCAGTCCATGACCACGTACCCCACTCGACATTCCGTGCGTCCTTCCCAGCGCTTGCGGAATTCTTTGACGAACTTGGTGAGCGCGGTCTGCTGCTGCTGGGAGGCGAGCTGCTGTTTGACCGAGGACTTCACCTGCGCGAGGGTCTGCTGGGTCGGCGCGGTGATCGACTTGACTTCGAAGATGTAGTAGCCGAAGGGCGTCTTCACGGGGCCGCTCAGCACGCCCGTCTTGGCCGCGAAGGCGGCTTCGCTGAGCGCCTTCTGCTCCTGCCCCTTGACCACGCCCGCCAGTTCGCCGCCGTTGCTCTTACTCGTGGGGTCGATCGACTTGCTCTTGGCGACGCTGGCGAAGCTCTTGCCCGATTCGACTTCGCTCTTGGCCTGCTTGGCGGCGGCTTCGTCTTTGGTGAGGATGATCCGCAGGTTGCGCTTTTCGGGCTGGCCGTAGGTGGACTTGTGTTCGTTGTAGTACTTGGCGACCGCCGTTTCGTTGACCGCCTGCTTGGCGTCCTTGGTGACCTTTTCCTGGATTTTGGTGGTGAGCATGCTCAGCTTCACCCGCAGCAGCAGGTCGGAGACGCTCTGCCCGGTGGTCGACAGGAATTTCTGGAATTCGGCTTCCTTGGGGAACTGCTGCTTCTTGAGCTGGTTGAAGCGCGTCTGGACTTCCTTGTCGTTGACTTTCACGCCCTGCGATTCGGCCTCGCCGATCACCCAGTCGGCCGAGATCAGGAAGCCCAGCACCTGCTGCTTGAGCGCGGTGTACTGCTGTTCGCACTGCGCCTTGAGCTGCCCTTCGGTCTTCGGCTTCTGGCCCTTGGCGGGTTTCGGTTCGACTGCTTTGAGATGCGCGATGCACGCCGTGTAAGCGGGCGGTTCGGGCAGTACGGGCTTGGCGGCTTTCTGGCCCGGCGCCGCTGCCGAGCTGGCGGAGGCGGCCACGCCCAGCCAGTGGTCGAACGTCGCTTTGGTGACGGGCTGGCCGTTGACCTGCACCACGGCGTCGCTGGGGATGCCGCCACCGCAAGCGGCGAGACCGCAGGCGGCAAAGAAAACGGCGCCTAGCGCCGCGATCCAACGAGTCGGCATAATCACAACGCGGGCACTCTAGCGGAAATTTGTAAGTTGTGTTTAACGAGTTTCTTAAGGGTTGCTATGCGGCCTGGCACGCGCCTTCGGAGCAGTGGGTTCGCACGGTATGCCGCGCCCAGCTGTCCGCCCCGGCTCCCCGCACCGGGCGACTGCGTCACGCGGCCTCGCGCACCACGGCAAGCAGTACGTCGGCGGCGTGCACGACCGCGGGGAAGCGCTCGGGGCCCTCGCCGGGCACGCGCACGGAGACCTGGGAGCGCCCGGACTCGTACAGCGCCTCGGGCAGCTGCTCGCGCAGGCGCTTGGCGCGGACGGAGTCGAGGTCGATCGGCGTCACGGCGAGGCGATCGCCGCGGATGCTCACGGCGCGCGCCCCCGCCTGGCCGAGCTTGATGCGGGCGCGCTGCAGGGCGAGCAGGTTGGCCAGCGGCTCGGGCACGGGGCCGAAGCGGTCCTCGAGCTCCTCGCGCAGGCGCTCCACATCGGCGACCTCCAGCGCGCCCGCGACGCGGCGGTGGATCTCGATCTTGGCCTGCTCGTAGGGGACGTAGTCGGGGGGCACGTAGGCGTCGACGTTGACGTCCAAGCGCACGGGCTCGGGCAGTTCCTCGCCGTCCTCGCCCTCGGCCGGACCGGCCTCGCGGACGGCCTCGTCGAGCATCTGCATGTAGAGCTCGAAGCCGAGCGCGGCGACGTGCCCGGACTGCTCGTCGCCGAGCAGGTTGCCCGCGCCGCGGATCTCCAGGTCGCGCATCGCGATCTTGAAGCCCGACCCCAGCTCGGTGTAGTCCGAGAGCGCCGATAGCCGCTGCGCCGCCTCGGGGGTGAGGGCGGCGGCGGAGTCGTAGAGCAGGTAGGCGTAGGCGCGCTCGCGGCTGCGGCCCACGCGCCCGCGGATCTGGTAGAGCTGGGCCAGGCCGAAGGCGTCGGCGTGCTCGACGATCAGGGTGTTGGCCTGGGGGATGTCGATGCCGGACTCGATGATCGAGGTGCAGACCAACACCTCGGCGCCGCCGCGCAGGTAGTCCATCATCACGGTCTCCAGCTCCCCCTCGGCCATCTGGCCGTGGGCGACGGCGAAGCGCACCCCGGGGCAGAGCGCGCGCAGGCGCTCGGCCGTCTCGTCGATCGACTCGACGCGATTGTGCAGGAAGAACGCCTGCCCGCCGCGGTCGTGCTCGCGCATGATGGCGTTCCTGACGAGCTCCTCCTCGTACTCCCCCACATAGGTGCGCACGGGCCGCCGGCCCTCGGGGGGGGTCTCGATCACGGAGATGTCGCGCAGGCCGGCGAGTGACATCTGCAGAGTGCGGGGGATGGGGGTGGCGGACATCGAGATCACGTCGACCTTGAGCTTCAACTGGCGCAGGAGCTCCTTCTGCTTGACCCCGAAGCGCTGCTCCTCGTCCACGACGAGCAGGCCGAGGTCCTTGGCGCGGACGTCGCGGGAGAGCACGCGGTGGGTGCCGATGAGGATGTCCACGCCGCCCTTGTTGAAGCCGGAGATGGCGGCTTTCTGCTCAGCGGGGGCGCGGAAGCGGGAGACGTGCTCGATCGTGATGGGGTAGTCGGCGAGACGCTCGGAGAAGGTCCCGAAGTGCTGCTGGGCGAGGATCGTGGTGGGGGCGAGCATCAGCACCTGCTTGCCCTGGGTGGCGGACTTGAAGGCGGCGCGCAGGGCGACCTCGGTCTTGCCGTAGCCGACGTCCCCGCAGATCAGGCGGTCCATCGGGCGGGGGGCCTCCATGTCGGCCTTGACGGCGTCGATCGCCTCGCGCTGGTCGGGCGTCTCGGTGTAGGAAAAGCGCTCCTCCAGCTCCCGCTCCCATTCGGAGTCGGGGTCGAAGGCGTGCCCGGAGCGCCGGCGGCGCTCGGCGTAGAGGCTGAGCAGCTCGCCCGCGAGCTCCTGGGCGGCGCGCCGCGCGCGGGCCTTCATCGCCTCCCAGCGCGAGCCGCCCAGTTTCGAAAGCGGCGGGTGCTCCCCGCCGGCCCCGACGTAACGGGAGATCTTGGCGAGCTGTTCGGTGGGGACGTAGACGCGGTCGTCCCCGTGGTATTCGAGGTACAGGTAGTCGCGCGTGACGCCCGCGACGGTACGGGTCTCGAAGCCGGCGAAGCGGGCGACGCCGTGGTCCTCGTGGACGACGATGTCCCCGGTGCGCAGCTCGGTAAAGGAGCGCAGCGCCCCCCGGCGGCGGCCCTCCGCGCCGGGGGCTCCGGGTCCAAGCCCGCGCTCGGCGCGGCGGCGGCGCAGGAGGCGGTGCTCGGGGAAGACGGCGAGCTTCAGGGAGGGCGCGATGAACCCCTCGCGCAGGGAGGCCGCCGCGAAGCGCAGCGAGGGCTCGATCGGCTGCGCGCCGATGTCCACCCCCTCCAGATCCGCTGTCTCCAACCACGTGGCTTTCAGCCGCGCGAGGTTGTACGCCGCCCGCTCCCCTTCACCGCGGCGGGGGAAGGCGACAAGGGTGCGGTAGCCGGAGCGCACGAGCTTCTCCAGCTGCGGCTCCGCCTCCGCCAGCGAGCGCGCGGCGACGTCGGCGGACTGCGCGCGCAGCTCGATCTCCTGGCCGCTCGACAACGAGGAGAGCCAGATGCGCGCGCGGGTGTGGAGGGCGGCGTGGATCTCGTCGGGGCTCACGTACAGGTGGTGGGCGTCGGCGTCGTGGAAGGCGGCGCAGACGTCGCTCCAGTGGTCCTCCAGGGCGGGGCCGAGCTCCTCCTCGGCGGCGACGAGCAGCTCGGTGTCGGTGCCCAGCAGGTCGAGCAGAGCGCCGAAGCGCTCGACGGGCAGCAGCTCGGCGATGTCCGGGCGGTTGGCCTCCGCTTCGATCGCGGCGATCTCCGCAAGCTCGCGGTGCTCGGCGGCAAGCTCGGCGGCGGGGGCGATCTCGACTTCCTCCAGGTCCCCCAGGGAGCGCTGGGTGAAGGTGGAGAACCAGCGCAGGGATTCGATCTCCACGTCGAACATGTCCACCCGCACCGCCCGCTCCTCGGTGGCGGGGAAGACGTCGAGGAGCTCCCCGCGCATGGCGAACTGCCCCCGCTCCTCCACCTGGTCCACGCGCTCGTACCCCGCGGCCACGAGCTCCTCGGCGCACTCGTGCAGATCGAGCAGTTCGCCCGTGCGCAGCGTGAACGAGCGCGGGCGTAGCGCGGGGTCGGGCACCTTCTCCGAGAGCGCCACCGCGGAGACCACGACCACGGGGGGCTCCGGCTGGGCGCCCGAAGACTGGCCCGCCGCGGCGCCATCCACTCCAGCGGCCGACCCCGCGCCAGCCGACCCCGCGGTGGACCCGCCTTGCACGAGCAGGGAATCGAGCGCCGCGACCCGCAACCCGATCAGGTGCGCCGGGGGGGTCAGGTGGGACTCGTAGGTCACCCCCCGCGAGGGGTAGTAGCGCACCCTGCGCGGGTGCAGCCACGCGCGCAGATCGGAGGCCAGCTCGCGCGCCGCGCGATCGTCGCCGACGACCACCACGGTCGGTCGCGCCCCACCGTTCTCCGCCAGACCCGCGATCAGGTAGGGGCGCAGGGCGGCCGACACGAACGCGTGGCCTCCCTCGCGCGCGAGGCGCTCCCCGGCGGGATCGTCCTGCACGAATCCCAGCAGCGAGCGCAGGCTCATCGCGTGCCCCTGCCCCAGCGGCTCCCCGCGACGCGAGCTTGGGTCACGGCGCGCGGCTTACGCGCCGGCCCCCGGTCCCCCAACACGCCGGCCCACCTGGGGCCGGCCATCAAAAAAATCATTTCGGGTCCTCCGCGAGCACCAGTTGCTGCACCTCCGCGCAGGCGCGGTCCACCAGCTCGCGGACCTCGGCGTCGCTCTCGCGGAAGCGGCCGAGGACGTGGGCGGAGACGATCTCGGGGTCGGTGGAGTCCGGGCGGCCGACGCCCACGCGGACCCGCCAGAAGTCGGCGCCGCCCAGCTCGCGCTTGAGCGACTTCAGGCCGTTGTGGCCGGCGAGGCCGCCACCCAGGCGGGTGCGGACCTCGCCGAAGGGGATGTCAATCTCGTCGTGCACCGCGATCACCCGCTCCAGGGGGAGCTTGTAGGAGCCGCGCGCCGGGCCCGCGGCGCGGCCGGCGTCATTCATGAAGGTCTGCGGCCACAGCGTCGCCACGCGGGGACCTCCGGGGCCGGTTCGGCCCTCGGCGAGGAGCGCGCGGAAGCGCGGCTTGGCGCGCTTCAGCCCCCACCGCTCGGCGAGGGCGTCGGCCACCATGAAGCCCACGTTGTGACGCGTGCGCGCGTACTCGCGGCCGGGGTTGCCCAGCCCCACGATCAGCCAGTCGATCGCCGCCCCGCCGCCACGGGCCCCGGCCTCGCCGCCGCCGCGAGCACGGCCGATACCGGCGAAGGGTCGCCGCAGAGGGGACTACTCCTCGGCGGAGGCGCCGCCCTCGGCGCCCTCGGCCTTCTCGGCCTCGCCGACAACCTCGGTCTCTGCTTCGATCTCCTCCGCCTCGCTCTGCAGCCGGGGCGGGGAGAGCGTGGCCAGCACGGTCTCCTCGAGGTCGTCCAGCAGGGTCACGCCCGCGGGGACGCTCACGGCGGCCAGGGTGAGGGTCTCGCCGATCTGCATCTGCGAGACGTCGTGCACGATCGCCTCGGGGATCGCGGTGGGCAAAGCCTCCACGTTCAACTCGCGGGTGATCTGCTCCAGCACCCCGCCTTCGCGCACCCCAGGGGATTCCTCCCCGCCGGTCAGCTCCAGGGGCACCACCGCGTTGATCGCACGGTCCAGGCGCACCCGCAGGAGGTCGACGTGCACGGTCTCGCCGCGCACGGGGTGGCGCTGGGCTTCCTTGAGCACCACCGGGGTGGCTTTCCCGCCGTCCACGCTCAGGTCAAGCACGGCCCCGACGCCCGCCAGCGCAAGGCGCAGCTCGCGGGCGTCCACGTCGAAGCTCAGGGGGTCGGACCCCCCGCCGTAGAGGATCCCCGGAACGCGGCCGGCGCGGCGCATCCGCCGGGCGGCGCGGGAGCCGGCGGCCTCGCGGGTGCGCACCTCGAGCTGGGTTGTCATCTGGTCGGCCATCGGGGGCTGAGGACTTTAGCAATCACCCCCAGGGCGATGAACCACCCCATCATGAACTCGATCAAACATATCCTGGCCAGTAGGCGCCAGCGACCACGGCCGGCAAGCCCTCACACGCCGCGGCCATCCACGGCGCACGGGGGCGCAGCTAGGGTCGCCTCAGCAATTGGCCTCAGCAATCCGCGGTGCTGGCGATGCGGGGACCGATGGCCAGCAGGGAGATCGAGATCCCGGTGAGGAAGTTGCCGGAGCGCTTGACCCGCACGCACTGCACAACGGGGTAACGCCCGTTCACCTTCCACGCCACGCGGGTCTCCCCGGTGGAGCCGGTGAGGGAGTGGTTGGTGGTGGACTGGGTGGAGAGAATCAGCACCGACCCGGGGCGGCGCAGGGCGGCGGCGTCGGCGCGGACTGTGGCGGCGCACGCCGCAGCGGCGCGGCAGCTGCCGGCGAGCTGGTCGAGCATCCCGCGGGCGTCGCCTCGCGCCTCGGCCCGCACAAGCGCGACCTCGTGGTCGAGTTCCACGTTTTCGGCGGAGAAGAAGCGCGCGAGCACGGCGCTGACGGCCAGGAACAGCAGCACCCCGACGGCGATCACCGCGATCCGTCCCCCGCGCGATATCCCCCGCCATCCGGTCGGCCGCGGCGGTGTGGGCGGAGGTGCTCCGTGGGGGAGCACCCGCTCCGCGGTGGGGTCCCGCGGGTACACGGCTCAGAACAGCTGGTTCTCGCCGCCGAACACTTCGCTTACCGAGTCGTCGGTGAAGATCCGTCGGATCGAGTCGGTGAGCAGCTCGGCGCAGGGGAGCACGCGGATGTTCTCGGGGCGCTCGGCGGGCACGGGGATGGTGTCGGTGACGACGATCTCCTTCAACCCGCAGGCGAGCAGGTTCTCGAAGGCGGGGCCCGAGAAGACCCCGTGGGTGGCGGCGGCGTAGACGCTCTTGGCGCCGGCTTCGTAGACGGTCTGGGTGGCAGCGGCGAGGGTCCCGGCGGTGTCGATCATGTCGTCCACGATCACCGCGGTCTTGCCCTTGACGTCGCCGATCACGTACCCGATCTCGGCGACCTGCTGGGCGGGGCGCTCCTTGTCGAGGATCGCCAGCTCGGCGCCGATCTTGGAGGCGAACTTCTTGTTGAGCTTCACCCGGCCGGCGTCGGGGGCGACGACCACGAGGTCGGAGAGGCCGAGGTCGTCGAAGTACTGGGTGAGCATGAAGAGGGCGGTCATGTGATCCACGGGCTTCTGAAAGAAGCCCTGGATCTGGCCGGCGTGGAGGTCCATGGTGAGCACCCTGTCGGCCCCCGCGGCCTCCAGCATGCGCGCCACGAGACGCGCGGAGATGGGCTCCCGGGGGGAGGACTTCTTGTCCTGGCGGGAGTACCCGAACCAGGGGGTGACGGCAATCACGCGGTGCGCGGAGGCGCCAACGGCAGCGTCGATCATGAACAGCAGCTCCATCAGCGAGTCGTTGGCGGTGACCCCGGTCTGGGAGTTGCCGCAGGTGGACTGCACGATGAACACATCCGCCCCGCGGATCGACTCCTCGTAGCGGCAGTAGACCTCACCGTTGGAGAACGTCTTCAGGATCACCGGGCCGAGGTCCATCTGGAGCTTGCCCGCGATGTCCACCGCCAGCTGCGGGTTGGCCCGCCCGGCAAACAGCATCAGCCGCTTGTTGTAATCGATCGGCAGGCTGGTCGCGGCGGACTGCGTGCGCGTGTCAATCGCGCTGCTCATCGTTCCTCTGAGTGTAAACGTCCCACGTGCGGCACAGTTTTCATTGGGATCTTTTGGGATCGTCCGCGCGGGTATGGGATGTAACCGGCGCGGGCGCGCGGGGCTTCCTGCCCCGCGGCGGCGCGTGGTGGGTCTGCGTTTGCGCTTTCCGCGTGCGAGTCCCGTATCTGTGGATATCCGTTGCTCATATCTGCTGGGTGTCCTGTGACCGTGCCTGCTCATTCTCGCGCCGCTGGGCGTACCCCTCGCGGTTCTGCTGGCGGGCGCGGGCGACTCCCAGGGCGCCGGGGGGCACGTCCTCGGTGATCACGGAGCCGGCGGCGGTGTAGGCGTCGTCGCCGACTGTCACCGGGGCAACAAACGCGGTATCCACTCCTCCGCGTACGCGCTTACCGATCTTTGTGCGGTGCTTGGCGTGGCCGTCGTAGTTGGCGGTGATGGTGCCGGCCCCGAGGTTGGAGCGCTCGCCGACGTCGGCGTCCCCGATGTAGGAGAGGTGGGGGATCTTGGTGCCGGCGCCGATGTCGGAGTTCTTGACCTCGACGAAGGTGCCCACCTTGGACCCCTCGCCCAGCACGGCCCCGGGGCGTAGGTAGGCGAAGGGGCCGACGCTCGCGCCCGCGCCGACGGCGGCGTGGTCAAGCCAGGAGACCCGCACGGCGGCACGCTCACCGATGTGGGAGTCGATCGCGGTGGTGTGCGGTCCCACCACGGCCCCGGGCCCCACCTCGGTGGCGCCGCGCAGGCTGGTTCCGGGCTCGATGCGGGCGTCCTGGCCGATCCGCACATCCACGTCGATCCAGGTGGCGTGGGGGTCCACGACGGTGACCCCGGCGCGCATGTGGCGCTCGTGGATGGCGCGCTGGGCCAGGGCGCGCACCTCGGCGAGGGCGACGCGGTCGTTGACACCGAGCACGAGGGCGGGATCGTCGACCGCGTGGGCCCCCACCCGCGCACCGTCTGCCCGCAGCAGGTCGAGCGCCTGCGGCAGGTACAGCTCCCCCTGGGCGTTGTCGGCGCTGAGGCGGGGCAGCACCCCCAGGAGGGCGTCGCCGTCGAAGGCGTAGATGCCGGTGTTGACCTCACGGATCTCGAGCTCCGCGGCGGTGGCGTCGCCGGCCTTCTTGGTCTCCACGACGCGCGCCACCGCGCCGTGCTCGTCGCGCACCACGCGCCCATACCCACTGGGGTCGTCGAGCACAGTGGTGGCCATCGTCGCGGCCGCCCCGCCCGCGTTGTGCGCCGCGACCAACTCAGCGATCGCCGCGGCGCTCACCAGCGGCACATCCCCGCTCAATACAACCACCGGCGCGCCGGGGTTGATCGCCCCAGTGGCCGCGATCACCGCCCCCCCGGTGCCGTTGGACTCGGGCTGCACAACCAGCTCCACCTCCGCAACCGAGCCGGGGGGACACTCGCCTGCGACCGAAGCCGGGAGACACGCGCCTGCGGCGCGAGTCCCCGTTTCGACCAGCATCCCCCGTTCGACCGAGCCAGGGAGACACTCGCCTTTGGCGAGCATCCCCCGTTCGGCCAGCACCTCCGCCAGCGGCCGCGCGGGGGAGTCCACAACCACAACCTTCCCCGCCCCCGCCTCCAGTGCCGCCACCACCGGCCACAGCCCCATCGGCCGCCCGCACAGGTCGTGCAGCACCTTCGGCACCGCCGAGCGCATGCGCGTCCCCTGGCCCGCCGCCAGGACCACCACCGTGGGGGCAGTCATCGAGCACACTTTATTGGGGGCAGGGACTCATTCCCCTCCCTCCGGGGAAACCGCCCGCGCGGAGTGCTGGTCGGAGGGGGTCGCATCAACTCCAATCCCCCTCCCCTCCGGGGAAACCGCCCGCGCGGAGTGCTGGTCGGAGGGGGTCGCATCAACTCCAATCCCCCTCCCCTTCGGGGAAACCGCCCGCGCGGAGCGCGGGCGGAGGGGGTTGCGTAGCAGAGGTTGGGGGGCAGGGACTCGAACCCCGATTCTCAGGACCAAAACCTGATGTCCTGCCATTGGACGACCCCCCAGAGGGGTTGAGATCTCACGTGCGCCAGGGCAGCGCGGTGAGTGCTTGCAAGAATCCTTTCACCGCGCACATTGCCACAACACTCTCATTCCTGCTTTCTGCAAGGATGCTTGCACTCCACCGTGGAGACGAGGAGAGCGATGGGGAGAGGTGTGCTCGGGCATGGGTTCGATCACTCATGAGAACGTATATCGGCGTTCAACGGAGCGCCTCGATACTTACATCCTAGCCACCACCGCGGTCGTGGCGCTCCTGTTCGCGGGCATGCTCGCGGGCGCACCCGGCGCGACTGCTGGCACCCCGGCGCGAGCGACCTGCCGCAACGCGAACCTGCGGCCAACGGGCACGAACGTGACGGCAGTGGCGAGGGCGACGGGGTGCCTGATCGCCCAGGTGCGCCGCGCCCAGCACCTGCCGGCGCTGCGCACGAACCGCACCCTCCAATCGGTGGCGGTGGGCCAGTCACGGGAAATGGTGCTGGGAGACTTCTTCGGCGATAACAGCCGCTCCGGCCAGACCCCCCTGCAACGGCTCGTGGCGGGGCACTACCTGGGGTGCACGGGGAATTCGTCGACGGCGCAGAACATCGGCTGGGGCACCGGCGCCGACGCGACCCCTGCGGCGATGGTGCGGGCGTGGATGGAATCTCCCCCGCACCGCGAAGTCATCCTGACCGGGGAATTCCGCGAGATCGGGGTGGGGGTGGTCTCACAAGCACCGGCCGCGCTCGCGGGGGGCCTGCCGGGGGCGACGTACACAGTGGAGTTCGGGGTGCGCCGGTAGCGTCAGGCGCGCCGCCCGGAGCTCCGCGAACACGCCCACCACCGGCGCCGGCCTCGAGGCACGTAAGCGCCGGCCTCGGAGGCACGTAAGCGCCGGCCTCGGAGGCACATCAAGGGGCGTGGAGATACATATATTCTTTTTTCAAGTTCCGTATAACGATTGTCGTACGGGCCTCGGATTTTTTATATCGACGCTCACCCGTCCCATCATTGGTAACTACTGAAGTTATACGAACATCCTCCAGTCAGGCGCGCCGCCCGGAGCCCCGCGGGACGCGCCCGCCACCGGCGCCGGCCTCGGAGGCGGGCCCGGAGGAGTGGGCGATACCGAGCACGCGCATGGCCTTGAGGCCGAGGCTGAGCTTCTCCCGGCCGTCGCTGGAGCCGACGTCGAGGCCGGAGAGCTCGCGCACGCGCTCGAGGCGGTAGTAGATGGTGTGGCGGTGGGTGAAGAGGCGCTGGGCGGTGCCAGCGACGTTGCCGTCGGCGTCGAGGAAGGTCTCGAGGGTGCGCACCAGGTCGGTCTCGTACTGCTCGTCGTAGGCGACGAGGGGCTCGACGGTCTCGGCGAAGAAGCGCTGGAGCTCGCGGGGGTTCTCGCTCATGGTGGAGAGCAGCAGCCGGTAGGCGCCGGTCTGCTCGAAGGCGAGGGCGCCCTCCTGGGCCCCGCCCTCGGCGACGTTCGCGGCGAGCAGCGCCTCGGAGGCAGCGCGGGGCAGTGCGGAGGGGTCCTCGGCGATGCGGCTGCGTCCAACCGCGAAGGTGTATCCGGGGAGCCCGGCCTGCAGCTCGCGCAGCACGGAGTCGGCGGCGCGAGCGGCCAACTGCTCATCGCCGCCGGGCACGAGCAGCAGTACCTCCGCGCCCGCCGGGCGGGCGCCCTCCTCCGCGGAGAGGGCGGCGATCGAGCGGCTCACGGCGCCGCGGGCGCCGCGCTCGGCGACGGCGCGCACACGGGCGCGCCAGCCCTCCTCGGTGGGCGCCTGGGGGTGGGCGCGAGCGACGATCATGCTGGCGCCATGCTGGAGCTCGACGGAGAGCTCGTGTCCGCGCGCGAGCAGCTCCTCGCGGTCGCTCAGGCGGCGGGCGGCGATCGCGCCGAGGAAGTCGGCGGCGGCGCTCTCGGAGGCGCGGTCGGGGGCGCGCACGCGCTCGACCTCAGAGGCGATCATGGTCACAAGCAACCGCTGCATGGAGACGCTGGGCTCGGTGCGGGCGCGCATGTGCAGGGAGCCCACGACGGCGTCGGCGACGCGCAGCGGAATCGAGCTCACCCCGTCGCCTCCGGCGAGCAGCGAGCGCTCCTCGGCGGGCGAGCGGGCGGCGACCGCGAGGGTCCCTCCCCAGGCGTCGGTCACGGCGAGGCTGGCGTCGAGCGCGCGGGCGGCAGCGCGCACGACCTCGGGCAGGCCGGCGCCGGACTCGACCGCCTCGGTGACGGCATCGAGGGCCGTTAATTCAGCCATGGGCTCAGAGCCAGAGGTAGGCCACGGCGAGCCCCGCGGCGACCCCGAAGCCGACGAGCACCGCGAGCACATATAGGGAGAGGATGCTCGCCGCGACGCGCTCCCACAGGCGCGAGTAGGCCGACCACGCGGGCGCGAGGATGAGGCCGACGAACAGCGCGAGGCTGAACGCCGCGGCGCAGACGGCCAGGAGGTCGGTGATGTCGGTCCTGCTCATTGCTCGCTCCTAATTGTTACCTACGGGGAGGCCATTCATCCTGATGGATCGCGCTGCGGGTGGGCGAATCCAGCGGTGATGGGCTCGGCGGCGAGCGGCCCGGGCGCACGCTCGGCCAGGGCGCGCGCGGCGGCGCGCGCGCGGGCGGGGCCGCGGGATCCGGCGAAGAGCGCGAGCACGGTGGGCCCGGAGCCACTTACGAGCGCGGCATCGGCGCCCGCGGCTTGGGCCTGCTCGAGGGCGGGGTCGATCTCCGGGCAGAGCGCGCGGGCGGCGTCCTGGAGGTCGTTGCGCAGGAGCTCGGGGGGAGGCAGTGGGGAGCCGTCGGCGAGCGCGTCGGCGAGCGCGCGCCCGCGGTCCTCGAGCTCCTGGGGCTCGCGCGCGAGCCCCATACGGTCGGCCTGGGCATACACCGCGGCGGTGGAGAGGGGGCGGGCGATTGGCAGCACGAGCACCCCCAGGGGGACCACGGGATCGGGGAGCGCCTGCAGCAGTTCCCCGGCCCCGCGGGCGAGCCAGCGTCCGGGCTGAACCTGGGCGGGGACGTCGGCGCCGAGGGTGCGGGCGAGCCGATCGAGCAGGACGTGGTCGCCCAGTCCGGAGGCGGCGGCGGCGAGGCGCAGGGCGGCGGCGGCGTCGCCGGAGCCACCACCGAGGCCGGCGGCGACGGGCACCCGCTTGAGAATCTCCAAGGCCAGGGGCGGGGCGTCCCAGCGGGTGGCAACGCGGAACGCCGCCAGCGCCAATGCGGCGAGGTTCTGCTCGGGGGGACCCTCAACACCTGGGCAGAGCACCTGATCGGGCGCGCCTTCCTCGCTTGGGCTCACATCGCCCGGGCTCTCACGTGGGCCTATATCGCCTGCGCTCTCACATGGGGGCGCATCGCCCGCGCTCTCATAATTTGCGCCGACATCCCCCGCGCCCGCATCACTTGGAACTGCATCGCGTGCACTCTCGTCGCGGGCGCTCCCCGGTGGGGCGGCGCGCAGGGTGAGCTCGTCGGCGAGGGAGATCGACTGCATCACGGTGACCAGTTCGTGCCGGCCATCGGCACGGGTGGGCCCGAGGAACAGGCCGAGGTTGATCTTGGCGGGGGCGAGCGCGCGCAGCGGCAGGGAGGTCATAGTCCCAACGCCTCCGCGAGCGCGGGGAAGTCGTGCGGGGCCAGCCGCTCGGCGCGCACGTCCGCGGGATGCCCCAGCTCGATCAGCGCCTCGCGTATCGCCTCACGTTGGCGGGGGATGCCCGCAAGCGTCAGCGAGCTCGCCAGTGTTTTGCGCCGATGCGCGAACGCGGCGCCCACGAGCCAGCGCACCTGCGGCGAGGCGGCGCTGCCGGTGCGCACGATCTTGACCAGCGCGGAGTCCACATTTGGCGGCGGTGCAAACACCGTCCGGGGCACGGTTCGCACGATCCTCACCTCCCCCGCCAGCTGTGCCAGCACCGAGCTCACCCCATAGACCCCGCTCCCGGGCCCCGCGGCCAGCCGTTCGCCGACCTCGCGCTGCACCATCACGACCCACATCTCCACGCCCGGCAGCTGCTCGATCGTACGCAGCAGCACTCCCGCGGCGATCCCGTAGGGCAGATTGGCCACCACCTTGCTCGGCGCCGGCTCCAACCCCGCCAGCTCCAGCCGCATCGCATCACCGGGCCACACTGTCACGTTCTCGAACCCGGCGAGGCGCTCCCGCAACACCGCGCACAGCCGCTCGTCGATCTCTACCACGTGCACCCAGCCCACCCGTGGCGCGAGATAAGCCGACAGCACTCCCTCGCCGCCGCCGATCTCCAGCACCAAGTCCTGCGCGGACAGCTCGCTGGCCTGTCCGATCACCGCGAGGATGTTGGGGTCGCGCAGGAAGTTCTGGCCCAGCTCCCTGCTGCGGCGGGTGGCCCTCACCATCCGCAGAGGCACCTGTCGCGGTGGGTGGCGCACCATCCGAAGACGCTCCTGCCGCGGCGGATGGCCTTCACCATCCGAAGACGCGCGCGGCGGTTTCCTGCACGGTGCGCCCCAGCTCATCCACGGTGACCTCGCGCAGCTGCGCGAGGAAGGCGGCGGTGTGAGCAACGAAGGCGGGCTGGTTGGGGTGCTTGCGCACGGCCTGGGGGGTGAGGTAGGGGGCGTCGGTCTCGACGAGCAGCCGCCCTGGGGGCACGCGCTGGGCGGCTTGGACGAGGTCGGCGGCGCTTTTGTAGGTGAGGTTGCCGGCGAAGGAGATGAAGTAGCCGCGCTCCAGGCACTCATCCAAACGCCGGGGCATGGAGAAGCAGTGCATCACAACGCGCACCCCCTCGGCCTCAGCGGCGAGCTGGTCGAGGGTTTCGTCCTCAGCGGCGCGGGTGTGGATCACGAGCGGCTTGCCAAGTTCCCCGGCGAGGGCGATCTGGGCGGAGAACGCGCGCTCCTGGTCGGCGCGGGGGGCGTAGTCGCGGTAGAAGTCGAGGCCGGTCTCGCCGATCGCCAGGCACCGGGGGTGGGCGGCGAGGGCGCGCAGCTCGGCGAGGTCGGCGTCGTCGAAGCCGGTGGCGGAGTTGGGGTGGCGGCCGACCGCGGCGTACACCTGGGGAAAGTCCTCCGCGGCGGCGAGCGCGGCGCGGCAGGAGGCGCCGTCGGTGCCCACGGTGAGGATGCGCACCACGCCGGCCTGCTCGGCGGCGGCGACGAGCTCCGTGTTGGGGGGCTCGCAGAGATCCAGATGGGTGTGGCTGTCGATCACTGCTTGGGAAATAGCGGTTCGAGCATGCCGATGCAAGCGCCCGCGGAGACGCTCGCCCCGAGGCGAGCGGCGCCCAGCGAGCGGTCCACCGCGCCAAGCGCGCCCAACAGGCGGTCGGTGCTGGCCGGCAAATATGGGGCAAGCAGCAGGCTCACCACGCGAACGCCGTCTGTGAGCGAAGCGAGCACTTCATCCAAATCCTTTCCCCTCAGTTCGTCTTTTGCCAACGTCCACGGCGCGCGCTCCTCGACGTAGCGGTTCAGGCGCCGCACCCGCTGCCAGATCGCGTCGAGCGCCTGGGTGAGCTCGGCGCGGTCGAGCAGGGCGCGGACCTCCTCGGCGAGGCCGTCGAAGTCGCCCGCCAACTCGGGGTCGATCGGCGCCGCTGGCAGCACCCCATCGCGGTAGCGGTGGACCATCGCCAGGGTACGGCTGGCGAGGTTGCCGTACTCGTTGGCGAGCTCGCTCTCGTAGCGCTGTTCGAAGGCGGTGGTGGAGACGGAGCCGTCCTGGCCAAAGGAGACGTCGCGCAGCAGGTAGAAGCGCAGGGCGTCGGCGCCGAAGCGCTCGATCACGGCGAAGGGGTCGAGCACGTTGCCCAGGGACTTGCTCATCTTCTCGCCCTCCATCAGCAGGTACCCGTGCACGAACAGCCGCCGGGGCAGCTCGATCTCGGCGGCCATCAGCAGCGCGGGCCAGTAGACGGCGTGGAAGCGGAGGATGTCCTTGGCGATCAGGTGGTAGTCGGCGGGCCAGAACGTGGACACGAGGTCGGTGCTCGCAGCGCTAGCGGGGGCGGGATTCGGGGGGGCGGGATTCGAATCCGCCGCTGCGCTCGACACCCCGGCGGGCGCCGGATTCCCGCCGCCGGACGCCCCAGCCGGGGCCTCCCCGGCCACCGCTGCCCCCTCTGGCGCCGGCGCGTATGTGAGCGCCGAGTAGTAGTTGAGCAGCGCGTCGAACCACACGTAGAACACGTGCTCGGGGTCCCATGGCACAGGCACCCCCCAGGTGAGCCGCCGGCGGGTCAGGGGGACGTCGCGCAGGCCGGAGCGGATGAAGGAGAGCGCCTCGTTGTAGCGGGCGCGGGGTGTGATGAAGTCCTCGCGCTCGGCGTACAGCCGCTCCAGGTGCTCCTGGAAGGCGGAGAGCTTGAAGAAGTAGTTCTCCTCCTGTTCGCGCACCAGCTCGATGTGGTGGATCGGGCAGCGGTTGCCTGCCTCGATCTCGTTGTCCGCCTTGAAGTCCGCGCACCGCGGGCAGTACCACCCCTCATAGGTCCCCTCGTATACGTATCCCCGCTCGCGCACCCGCGCGAGGATCTCCTGGACCTTGGCCATGTGCTGGGGGTCGGTGGTGCGGATGAAGAAGTCGTTGGAGGCCCCGAGACGGGGGGGCAGCGCGCGGAAGCGCTCGGCGTTGCGATCGGCGAGCTCCTGGGGCTCCAGGCCCAGCGCGTGGGCGGCATCGGCCACGGGCTCCCCGTGCTCGTCGGTGCCGGTCAGGAAGAACACCTCCTCGCCGCGCTGGCGGTGGTGGCGGGCCAGCACATCGGCGGCGATCGTGGTGTACGCGTGCCCCAGGTGAGGAGCCGCGTTGACGTAGTAGATCGGGGTCGTCACATAGAAGGAGGGCATCGCCCGCCCAGGCTACTCGCTCCCCCCGTCACTTCAGTCGATCCGCGTAGCGGTGTCTTCCTCGATCAGCCCGCGGTAGAGCTCATTCGCGCTCACGCCGGCAAGCTTCGCCACGACCCCCGCCGCCGGACGTGCCCGCGCGCCCGCGGACACCAGCTCGCGCAACGCCACCAGCGCCTCGGCGCGGTTCGCGGAATCCGCCGGTGGGGGGCCCACGACCAGCACCACCTCACCCCGCGGGGGGCTCGCCCTGTAGTGCCCCGCCAGCTCCTCCGCGCTCCCGCGGCGCACCTCTTCATGCAACTTGGTCAGCTCCCGGCAGACCGCCGCCGCGCGCTGCGGATCCTGTGCGGCGAGCACCCCGAGGGTCGTGGCGACGCGGCGCGGGGACTCGAACGCGACGAGCGTGGCGGGACTGTGCTGGAACACCTGTTCGAGCTCCCCGCGCCGGCGCGGGAGGAAGCCGACGAAGCACCACCGCTCCGTGGGGAGACCCGAGGCGACCAGTGCGCACACCGCCGCGCTCGGTCCCGGCAGCACCTCAACCGGCACCCCCGCAGCGATGCTATCCCGCACGAGCTCGTACCCGGGGTCGGAGATCAGCGGCGTCCCCGCGTCGGAGACCAGCGCCACCACCGCTCCCGCACGCATCCGCTCCACCAGTTTCGCCGAGCGCTGGCGTTCGTTGTGCTCGTGATAGCTGAGGAGCTCCCTCGCCTCGAGCCCATGGCGCTGAAGCAGCACGCGCGTGTGGCGGGTGTCCTCGCACGCCACCACCTCCGCCGTGCGCAGCGCCGCGAGCACCCGCAGCGTCACATCCTCGAGATTGCCGATCGGCGTGGGGCACACCACGAGCCTCCCGCTTGCAGGCGCTCGCCCAACGTGCGCGTCCTCGCCCGGCATTCGGCCAATATAGAGAGCGTCGATGGCCGCTGAGCATGGATCAGAAGACGGACCCCCACCCCGTCCTCGCCGACCGCCCGCGCCCGCACGGGGCGCCTCGAACGCACGGGGCGCCTCGAACGCACGGGGCGCTTCAGACGCACGGGGCGCTTCGAACGCAAAGACCGGGCCCCGTGCCCGCCCCCCCGAGCCGGAGGGTGGGCCGCAGTACACCCGCTACCGCGCCGGGCGCAGGGTGCTGCCACCTCGCGGCGGGGAGGGCGGCGACCCGGGGGCGACTTCCCCGCGGGGCGGCGCGGGGCTGCTGCTGCGCGAAGAACGCAACGGCGCGAACGGCTCCCCGGGCGGGGGGAGGCCCGCCGCGAGGCGGTTGCGCTGGCGCGAGGTCACCCCCAAGCGCATCGCCCTCGGACTGCTCACGCTGATCGCCGGCTGGATCCTGCTCTCGCTGGTGCTGTTCCTCGTCAGCTCCCACTTCCAGCGCACCGCCCCGCCCTCCGACGTGGCAGGCGTCCTGGACCCCGTCGGCTTCCCGCTGAGCACCGCCAACAACATCCTCGTCCTCGGCTCCGACAAACGCCAGAAGAACAGCAGGGAACCCGGCGCCAACATCAACGGGCCGAGTCGCTCGGACTCGATCATGCTGATCCGCACCGGCGCCGGGCACGCCGCGCGCCTGTCGATCCCGCGCGACACCGTCGTGGAAATCCCTGGCCATGGGCTGCAGAAGATCAACGCCGCCTACGCCTTCGGTGGCCCCGCGTTGTCGATCTCGGTGATCAAGCACTACCTCGGAATCCCCGTCAACCACCTGGTGGAGGTCAACTTCGAAAACTTCCCCCAGCTTGTGGACGCGATGGGAGGCGTGAATTACACCGGGGGCTGTGTGGTCTCCTACCTCGACGGGGGCTCGGCCAACGGCGGCTTCACGCTGCGCCTGTCCGCCGGTACCCACCATCTCGACGGCCGCGAAGCGCTCGCGCTCGCGCGCACCCGCGAGAACCGCTGCGCTCCCCAGGAGACCGATCTGAACCGCGAGATGCGCCAGCAGGCGCTTTTGCAGGACATGAAGAGCAGGCTGCTCTCCCTTTCGAGCTTCCTGCGCCTGCCGCTGATCTCCTGGAACGCCCCGCCCGCGATCATCTCGGACATGAGCGGCCCCGAACTGCTGGCTCTCTTCGGCGCCCTGGAGATTGGGGGCACGCCCCCGACCCGCCTGCTCCAGCCCTCGGGCTCGATCACCCTCCCCGACGGCGAGGATGGTCTCACGGTCTCCGAATCCGAGAAGCACGCCGCGGTGGCACAGTTCATGGCGGGGTAGCCATCAGCTCGTTTTGCGGGTGGCCGTCAGCCGTGGCCGCGAACTGCGGATGCACAGGGAGCGCCCCCAAATGTGGCAGCTTCAGGCCCCAACCCTCATCGTGATGGCAGCGTGTCAGCTCTTGGCGGCGACCGGCTCGCGCTTGGACGCGGAGGAGCCCTTCTGCGCCTTGGACCCCCCGTCCGCTGAGGAGCCCTTGCCCTCGGAGGAGGAGCCCTTGCCTTCGGAGGAGGAGCCCTTGCTCTCGGAGGAGGAATCGCTGCCCTTCGATGAGGAGTCCGCTGCGGAGCCGGAGGTCGAGTCCGAGGAGGAGTTCTCCGACGCGGAGGCGGCGGTCTCGCGCTGGCGCTTGCGGGTGCCGTAGTCAGTGTTGTAGAAGCCCTTGCCCTTGAAGTGCACCGCGGGGGCGTGCAACACCCGCTGGACCTTCACGCCCGTCTCCGGGTCGCGGGTGAGGGGATCCTCGGAGAAGGACTGCATCAGCTCAAAGGTGCTCCCGTCCGGGCGGCGGTACTCGTAGATCGGCATTGGCACTCACATTATAAGAGTGCCAGGCGCAGAAGGGAAGAGTCCGTCAATCGGCCAAGCGTCCCAGGTATCGGCCAAGGGTCCCAGATGACCACGACTACGGCCTTGGTTCTGGGGCGCAGAAAAAGAAAGAGTTCGTCAATCGGCCAAGAGGGCCCGCGCGCAAGCGATGCCGGCACTGATGGTGGCGGTGAAGTCTCGCTCGGGCTCGGTGAGCATCCGCAGCGCGAATCCATCACCGATCGAAAAGAGGATCTCGGCGACCGCCTCCGGCTCGGCGTGCAGCCGCAGCACCCCCTCCTCCTGAGCAACGGTGAGCATGCCGGCGACCTGCTCGCGCATGGTGCGCATCAGGTTGGCGTACTCCACCGCGATGTCGGGGTTGCGCCGGGAGAGTGTGAAAAGCTCAAACAAGAGCGTCACGAAGTCGGGGTCTTCGCGGATCACATCCTGGAGGTGCTGGGCCAGCAGGCCGACGAACTTCTCCGCCGTCTGCGCCCCGGCAAGCTGCTGCTCCAGGCGCTCCAGGCGCAACTGGCAGTCGCGCCGCACGGCCTCCGCCAGCAGCTGCTCCTTGGTGCCGAAGTAGTAGTGCAGCAGACCCCTCGAGACCCCTGCGTCGCGAGCCACCCGCTCGAAGGTCGAGCCCGCGGTGCCGTGCTGGGCGACGCTGCGGCGCATCGCCTCGACGATGCGCTGCGCGCGCTCGCCCGAGAGCGACTTCGGGGCGCGGCCGCTGGCGGGGCTGTCTATCGCCGAAGCCATCATCGTCGTCCTCGCTTGGCCCCGCAGGCCGCCGTGGCGCTCAGGAGGCCGAGGCGCCCACCGAGCTGGGCGCCTCCTGCGCCGGCATGGTGGTCGAGCTGTAGTCGAACTCCTCCTCGGCCCCGAACAGCATGTCGAGCACCTTGGAGCGTAGGCTTTCGCTGAGCGCCAGCGCGAGCACACCCGCGACGAGCGCCAGCGCCAGCGTGCGGCCCACTCCGCCTCGCCGGCGTGTGCGCTTGGGAGGCTCTTTGAGCGCGTTCGAGGCCTCGCGCAGCGCCACCGCCGCCTCGAGCAACTCGCGCTGGAGCTTGCGATCCTCGAACAGCGCCTTCGTGGCGGGCTTGCCATTGCCCACGCGTCCGTATGCGCTGCGCGCCGCGGCGTACGCGGCGAGCAGGTTGGCGCGCAACTCCTCATCCTCGAGTAGGCGCTTGACGTACTGGTTGCTCTGTGCGGCGTGAGCCGCCGCCGAAGCCTTGCCGATGCTGTCCTTTGCCGCCATGGGGACCACCGCCTCTACTTTGGAGCTCTCGTTGCCTGGGGTCACCCAATATACCCCTCGCGCATGGGCTTGTCGCGCCCGGGCACCGCGCAGTAAGGTAGGCATCGGTGAGCCGGGAAGCCTGGTCGGCATCGTTTTGCGCTACCCGATCCACCATGTGCCGCGACATTCCCCTCTCGATCTGCCTCTTCGCAGGCCGCCGCCACTCCCGGGGCGAAGCTGCGCTGCGATGAAACTACTGGCTCCCCCCCTGCCGTCCGCATGGCGCCGCGAGGCGCTGCGCACGAACCTGTGGCTGGTGCCGACCGGCGAGATCGTGCTCGCGGTGGCGCTGTTCGCCGGCACCCACGCCCTGGATCGGGCAGCGTACAACGGCTCGCTGCACCTGCCCTCGTGGGTCATCAGCGGCACCGCGGACGCCGCCCGACAGATCCTGACCGCGATCGCGGCGGCGGTGATCACGGTGGTGACGCTCGTCTTCTCGATCACGATCGTGACGCTGACGCTCGCCTCCACTCAGTTCGGGCCGCGCATGCTGCGCAACTTCATCCGCGACCGTGTCACGCAGCTCACGCTCGGGAGCTTTGTGGCGACGTTCGTGTACGCGATCCTCGCGCTGGTCTCGATCGGCCCGGGGGCTCACGGGGAATTCGTTCCGCACCTGTCAATCACGGTGACAATGGCGCTCGTGGTCGCAGATGTGGCGGTGCTGGTCGTGTTCATCGATCATATCGCCAAGTCCATCCAGCTGCCGCAGGTCATCGCCAGCATCGCGGGGGACCTGTCGCGGGCGATCGACGCCGAGCGCAAGCTCCCCGCCGTAGAGACCCTCAAGGCGGGGCCGTCGCTGGCGGAGATGCTGGTGCGACTCGACGATGACAGCGGTGTCGTCCGGGCGCCCAGCAGCGGCTACCTGCAGTACGTGAGCGTGAGCACGCTGATTGACATCTCCTCCCGCAGCCACGCCGTGATCCGCCTGTTGCACCGCCCGGGACACTTCGTCGTCGAGGGTGAGCCCCTGGCGAACGTCTGGCCCGCCGCGGCGGCGCCCGGAGTTGCGCGAGCGCTTGGCGGGGCACACGCGACCGGTCCGCACAGGACCCTCACACAGGACCTCTCGTTTGCGGTCGACCAGCTCGTGGAGATCGCCATTCGGGCGCTCTCGCCCGCGGTCAACGACACCTTCACGGCGCTGGCCTGCATCGACTGGCTGGGTGACGGACTGGGCAAGATCGCGGCTCGCTGGCGGCCGGTCACCGTGCACCGCGACTCTGCCGGTCACGTGCGTGTGATCACCGTCACCGCCAGCTTCCGCCGGCTGGTGGAGCGGGCGCATGACAAGATCCGCCAGGCCAGTAGGGGAATGCCGGCCGTGATGATTCGCCAGCTGGAAGGGCTCACCAAGGTGATGGCGCACACGACCTCCGAGCAGCAGCGCGAGCTGCTGCTCGAGCAGGCGACGATGATCCTGCGCTCATGCGAGGAGTCGGTGTCCGAGGAATCCGACCGCGCGGACGTGCGCCGCCACTACGACGCAGTGCGCGCCGCCGAGTCGGCCGGCGCCGGCTAGGCGTGCAGCGCTGCCTGTTCCTGCGCGGTGGGGAAGGCCCAGGAGGCGCGGGAGCGTCGCTCTTGGCGGAAGACGAAGCGCAGCTGTTGCGGGGGCTTGAGCTGGGCGGCATTGGGACGGAAGGTGGCGCATGGCTCGTCGAGCTCCAGCGCGCACAGCAGGTTGCACCGGAAGTAGCATTCGTCGCACGTCACCTTGCGCGCGCTGCGCGCGCCCTGCCGTCTCTGCGCCAAGATAGCTCCCCTTGTCTCTCTATGGTCCACCCGGGTCCTGACCGGATGGAGCGAGTAACAACAGCAGGGATCAAAGCACTGTCCGGCTCGTGGGGCAAGCAGCCTTCCCGCAAATCGCAGGGAAAAAAGTCTTCTACCCGGAAAGAGCTTGCATTGAGTTACGTTCACGTGACAATCCCTTGGATAAGCCGCAATTTCCGAGGTTCAGGAGCCAACCCAGACCGCTTAGCGGTCTGGGTTTCTCAAAACGCTCTAGATCGGACCCCGACAGCCCACCACACCAAAGCCGAACGGAAGGCTCACTGCGGCAAGACCGAATCGGCGGTTCAACGCGCGAACCCAAATCGGCGGTTCAACGCGCGAACCCAAATCGGCGGCTCAACGCGCGAACCCAAATCGGCGGTTCAACGCGCGAACCCGAAGGTCCCTGCGGCGCGGTCGGCGACATGGCGGGCAATCGCCAGCGATGAGGTGGCCGCCGGCGAGGGGGCGTTGCGCACGTGCAGCGCCCGCTCTGTGACGGAGAACGCGAAGTCGTCCACCAGCCTCCCGTCGCGTGCCAACGCCTGGGCTCGTACGCCGGCGAAGGCAGGCCGCAGGTCGCGCGCGCTCAGCTCCGGTACGTAGCGGGCGGCGGCCCGCGCGAACGCGGATCTCGAGACCGCATGGCGCAACTCGTCCGCTCCGGTGCGCCACCAGCGCGCGAGCATGCGCCATGTCCCCGGCCAGCCCAGCGTCTGCAGCGCATCCTCGCGGCGCACCCGGCCGAGCCGGTAGGCGTCGCGCGCGAGCACCAACAGAGCGGTCGGGCCAACCAGCACCTCGCCATCGATGTGCCGGGTCAGGTGCACCCCCAGGAAGGGCAGCCCGGGGTCGGGCACCGGATAGATCAGCGCGCGCACCAGCTGCCGCCGCTCGCTGGCCAGACGCAGGTAGGCGCCGCGAAAAGGGACGATGCGCGGGTCCGCCGGGGCACCCCCCGCCACCGCCAGGCGGTCCGACCAGGCGCCCGCGCAGAAGAGCGCGTGTGTCGCCTCGGTGACCCCCCGCGCGTGCTCGAGGCGCAGCGCCCGTGCGGTGGGCCGCACCCCGTGCACACCACAGCCGGTGGCGATCCGCGCGCCGTCCTCGATTGCGTCGCGCGCGAACGAGCGGGCCACGGCGGCGAAGTCCACGATTCCCGTGGCGGGTGAGTGCAGGCCGGCGATCCCGCGGGCGTGGGGCTCCAGCTCACCGATGCCCGCACCATCGACGCGGCGCAGACCCGGAACCGCGTTGGCCCGACCCCGACGCTCCAGCTCGTCGAGGCGGGGTAGCTCGGAGCGCTCGGTTGCGAGAATCAGCTTCCCGCACATCTCGTAGGGAATCTCCCGCTCGGCGCAGTACGTGTAAAGCTCGCTCGCCCCCTCCACGCACAGGCGTGCCTTCAGCGAGCCCGGCTGGTAGTAGACACCGGCGTGGATCACCCCTGAGTTGTGGCCGGTCTGGTGCGCCCCGAGCTCCTCCTCGCGCTCGAGCACGCACACCGACGAGCGCGGGTGCCTGCGGGTAAGCTCACGGGCAAGGGCTAGCCCCAGGATTCCCCCGCCGACGATCGCAAGGTCACATCTGGAGGGCGGCTCTGAGGTCATGGGATCGAAGGACGGGACGGAGGGACCGGAGGAGATGGAGGAGGGAAGGGAGCGACGGGACGGAGGGACCGGAGGAGATGGAGGAGGGAAGGGAGCGACGGGACGGAGGGACCGGAGGAGATGGAGGAGGGAAGGGAGCGACGGGACGGAGGGAAGGTGGGGCGGCAGGGTAGGCGTCGATATGAAAATTTCAGGCTGCGTATAGCGATTGTTATACGGTCCCCAAAAGAGGATATGAACATACGTGCGCACGGACAACGCACGTCATCATTACTCATCCATGCGCATCCTCGTCACGGGAGCCAGCGGCTTCGTCGGCGCGACGCTCGTACCACGGCTTCTCGCCGAGGGGCATCGGGTGCAGGTCCTGGCACGCGATCCCGCGCACACCCAGAGCGTGCTCGCGGCAGTTCCAGAGATCGAGGTGATCCGCGGGGACGTTCTCAGCGGTGAAGGACTCCAACGGGCACTCAAAGGCATCGAGGTTGCCTATTACCTGATCCATTCGATGGAGAGCCAGCCCGCCGGCGCGCAACCGCCGAGCTCCTTCCCAGAGCGAGAGCGACTGGGTGCGACGAACTTCGCCACACACGCCCGGCAGGCGGGCATCAGGCGAATCGTTTACCTCGGCGGGCCGATGCCACGCGGGTCTTTACCGCAAGCACCGGCCTCACACCGTCTCACAGCATCAGCCTCCCGCCACCCCGCAGCATCAGCCTCCCGCCACCCCGCAGCATCAGCCTCCCGCCACCCCGCAGCATCAGCCTCGGGGCACCCCGCAGCACGAGTCTCTCGCCACCTCACCAGCCGCGCCGAGGTGGAGCGGATCCTGTTCGAGCACGTCCCTGAGTCGGTCGCCCTGCGCGCCTCGATCGTGATCGGCGCGCGCTCGCGTTCCTTCCGCCTGCTCGTGCGACTGGTCGAGCGTTTGCCGGTGCTCGCCCTGCCCGCATGGCGCACGTTTCGCACACAACCGATCGACGCCCGCGACGTGACCGAGATTCTGCTCGCCACCGCCATTGCCCCCGCGATCGCGGGCCGCAGACTTGACATCGGCGGCCCCAAGGCACTCACGTATGAGGAATTGCTGCAGCAGATCGCCGAGATCATGATCCTGCCCCGACCCACACTCGGATTGAAGTTCGCCCTCACATCCCTCACCGCACGTCTAGCCGCGGCACTTGTGGGCGAGGATCCAGAGTTGATCGTGGCGTTGATGGAGAGCCTCGAAAGCGGTGACCTGCTCGTGGGCGAGGACCACGCGGCGGAGTTGCTGGGCGTGGAGCTGCACTCCGTCGAGGACGCCGTCGAGTGTGCGTTGCGCGAGTGGGAGGCGGTCGAGCCGCTCGCAGCGCGATGAGCGTCGTCACCGCCAGTACCCACATCGCTGCTACCCCAGAGGAGGTGTGGGCGACCGTCATGGATCCCCACCGGCTCGGAGAGTGGGTCACGATTCACCGCTCGCTGCGCTCGGCCGACAGCGGGGCTCCGCGGGTGGGTTATGAGATGGATCAGCTCCTGCACATGCGGGGCGTCAGCCTCGATGTCCGCTGGCGTCTGGCGGAGTGCGAGCCATGCAGGCTTGCCGTGTGGGAGGGTCGCGGACCGGCGCGCTCCCGCGCTCACACCGAATACGCGCTGCGCCCCGAGGGGGACGGCACCCGCCTTGACTATCGCAACGAATTCCGAGCGCCCCTCGGGCCACTCGGCGCGCTGGCCTCCCGCGCGCTGGTCGGTGGGATGCCCGAGCGCGAGGCCAGACGCACCTTGGAGCGCCTGCGCGACCTGCTCGGAAACCCAGGCTGAGTCCGACCACCTGAGAACCTCATGCTGATGTGAGTGCGATCTCACCACTGCATGACAGGTGGCTTGCATCCACGTACACGACTCGTCGATGTTATAAGGTAATATCTGTAACCCTGTGATGTACATCACATAATCCGAGTGAACAGGATTCAACCGTGACCGACTTCCTTGATGAGAAGCACCGAGAGATCACCGACAGGCTGAACGAGTTGAAGCCGTTGGTGGAGGAGTACGCACGCCTGGAGGCAGCCGTCGCAGCACTCGACGGCCTCGGCGGACGGGCCGCTGCCCCCGCCGCTCCCGCGGCGCCCAAAGCGGCTCGCAAAGCCGGCCGTAAAGCCGGGCGCAAAGCCGCCGTCAAAGCCCCCGGCCGTCGCGGACCGGGCCGCCCCCGCGGCTCGAAAAACCGTGCGACAGCAGCCGCCGAGACCGCCGCACCGGCAAAACCTGCCGCGGCCCCTGCGGCACGAGGAGGCGCCAGGCGCAAAGCCGGCCGTCGCAAAGGCAGCGGCACCCGCGCGGCGCAGGCGCTCTCCTTCGTGACCGCCCAGCCCGGCATCACAATTCCCGAGCTCGCCGCCCGCATGGGGATCAAGCAGAACTACCTCTACCGCGTCCTGCCCTCACTGGAAGAGGAAGGCAAGGTGGCCAAGGAGGGAAGGGGCTGGCACCCCAAGTCCTAGCCTGACGTCGGCTCGCCGCCCCTGGCGGCGTCCTCGATCGCTTGTGTGCCGAAGCCGGGTGACACGCGCCTTCGGCGCTGGCCGATTGGGGGATGCGAGCGAAGCGAGTGTCTCCCCAATCGATCCCCGTTTCGGCCAGCACACTGCGCTCACTGCGTCCTTGCCAGGAACGACAATCCATCCGTCAAGGGGCACTGAGCAGAAAAACGTCGGTGTAGTAAGACGATCACTGGGGTTGGCCTCCACACTTTGGTGTGAGGCCAACCCGCTGTGACTATTGATCGACTCTCAGATTCAGGGCTCGGCTGGCGCTGAATCAGGCCGAGCTCCTGCGAGCTCCATCAGGCCGAGCTCCTGCGAGCTCCATCAGGCCGAGCTCCTCCGAGCCCTAGATCAGGCCGAGGTCCTGCACGGCCTGGCGCTCTTCCTGTAGCTCCTTGATGCTCGCGTCGGTGCGGGCGCGGGAGAAGTCGTCGAGCTCGAGGCCCTGGACGATCGACCACCTGCCCTCCGCGCAGGTGCAGGGGTGCCCCGCGAAGATGCCCTCGGCGATCCCGTAAGAGCCATCGGAGGGAACCGCCATCGAGACCCAGTCGCCGGGCGGTGTGCCTTTTACCCAATCGTGGACGTGCTCGATCGCGGCGTTGGCCGCCGAGGCCGCGCTGGAGGCGCCGCGCGCCTCGATGATCGCCGCGCCGCGTTTCTGCACCGTCGGGATGAACTCGTTCTCCACCCACCCCTGGTCGGCCACCACCTCGGGAGCCGGGTTGCCATTGACCTTGGCGTGGGTGATGTCGGGATACTGGGTGGCCGAGTGGTTGCCCCACACGCTCATGTTGGTGACATCCGCGACCCGCGCGCCCGCCTTCCCCGCGAGCTGGGCGACGGCGCGATTGTGGTCGAGACGCATCATCGCCGTGAACCGCTCCTTGGGGATGTCGGGGGCGTGGCTGGAGGCGATCAGGCAGTTGGTGTTGGCGGGGTTGCCCACCACCAACACCTTCACGTCCGCTGCTGCGTAGGCGTTCAGGGCGGCACCCTGGGGCTTGAAGATGCCGCCGTTGGCCTCCAGCAGATCGCCGCGCTCCATCCCCTTCGAGCGCGGGCGGGCGCCCACCAGCAGCGCCACGTTCACGCCGTCGAACGCCACATTGGGGTCGTCTGTTATCTCGATTCCCGCAAGCAGGGGAAAGGCGCAGTCGTCGAGCTCCATCGCGGTGCCCTCCGCAGCCTTCACCGCCTGGGGGATCTCCAGCAGGCGCAGTTGCACCTCTGTCTCCGGGCCGAGCATCTGCCCACTGGCGATGCGGAACAGGATCGCATAGCCGATCTGGCCGGCGGCCCCGGTGACTGCTACTCGTACGGGATTGCTCACTGGTTCATCTCCTCGGTGGGGTGCTGTGTGGGATGAGTCGCGTGGTTGTGCGGCAGCGGCGGGGAACGTGTCGTGGTGCGGTGGGTACAGTCCTCTCAGGGCGCGCTCTCGGCCACCGAGGACGCACTCTCGGCCATCGCCTGTTGCAGGTTCTCGGCGATCGAGGTAAGGAACTCCTGCGTGGTCTGCCACGGCTGATCGGGGCCGATGAGCAGCGCGAGGTCCTTGGTCATCTTCCCGCTCTCCACCGTCTCCACGCACACCCGCTCCAAGGTCTGCGCGAAGTGGGTTACCGCGGGCGTGTCGTCCATCCGCCCGCGATGGGCAAGGCCGCGGGTCCACGCGAAGATCGAGGCGATCGGGTTGGTGGAGGTCGGCTTGCCCTGCTGATGCAGACGGTAGTGGCGGGTGACAGTCCCGTGCGCGGCCTCCGCCTCGACCGTACGGCCATCGGGGGTCATCAGCACGCTGGTCATCAGCCCGAGCGAGCCAAAGCCCTGGGCGACGGTGTCCGACTGCACGTCCCCGTCGTAGTTCTTGCAAGCCCACACATAGCCCCCCTCCCACTTCAGCGCCGCGGCGACCATGTCGTCGATCAGGCGGTGTTCGTAGGTGATGCCAGCCGCCTCGAACTCGGCCTTGAACTCGGTCTCGTAGATCTCCTGGAAGAGATCTTTGAAGCGCCCGTCGTAGCGCTTGAGAATCGTGTTCTTGGTGGACAGGTACACCGGGTAGCCGCGGTCCAGGCCGTAGCGCAGCGAGGCCCGCGCGAAGTCGCGGATGGAGGCGTCGATGTTGTACATCGCCAACGCCACCCCCCCGCCGGGGAAGTCGTACACGTCGAGCTCGATCGGCGGGCCCCCATCGGCGGGTGTGTAGGTGAGGGTCAGCTTGCCCTCCCCCGGCACCACCATGTCGGTGGCCCGATACTGATCGCCGAACGCGTGACGGCCGATCACGATCGGCTTGGTCCAACCGGGCACCAGACGGGGGATGTTGGAGATCACGATCGGCTCGCGGAAGATAACCCCGCCGAGGATGTTGCGGATCGTGCCATTGGGGGAGCGGTACATCTCCTTCAGGCCAAACTCCTCCACCCGGGCCTCATCGGGGGTGATCGTCGCGCACTTCACCCCCACCCCGTGGCGCTTGATCGCATTGGCCGCCTCGACCGTGACCCGATCCTCGGTGGCGTCGCGGTTCTCGATGCCCAGGTCGTAGTACTCCAGGTCAACGTCCAGGTACGGCAGGATCAACTGCTCCTTGATGAACGACCAGATGATCCGCGTCATCTCATCGCCGTCGAGCTCGACGACTGGGTTCTGCACCTTGATCTTGGCCATGTGTCTCGGTCCTTACGAGGTCTGATGAAGCTGTTGCCGGGCGGCGATGCTATCGCGGGGGAGTAACCTGTCACGTGATGGCCACCGCAGCGAGGACACAGACGGACGCGAGTGCCGCGCCGTGGCGGACCCACGCGGTGCTCAACCAGGCGCCACCGCTCGAGGATTGGGATGTGTTCTCCACCAACACCCCCCTGGTGGAGGCGCTTGAGCGCGAGGGCGGCGGCTGGGCGCACGCGCGAGCGGTGGAGTTGGGGCGGCTGATCGGCGGGGAGCCACAGCGTTGGGGAGCCCTGGCCAACGAGCACAGGCCCGTGCTCCACACCCACGACCGCTTCGGCAATCGCCTGGATGAGGTCGAGTTCCACCCCGCCTGGCACCAGTTGATGACGATGGGAGTGGGGAACGAGTTGCACTCGCTCCCGTGGACCACCGACCAGGATGCCGCGCATGTCGCGCGCGCGGCCCTGTACATGACCGCGATGCAGGCCGAGGCCGGCTTCGCCTGCCCGATCACCATGACCTTCGCCGTGGTCCCCGCGCTGCGCGCCCAGCCCGAGCTGGCGGCCGAGTGGGAGCCATTGGTGACCGCCACCACCTACGACCACCGCTCGATTCCCGCGCGCGAGAAGGGCTCGGCGATCGCGGGGATGGCGATGACCGAGAAGCAGGGCGGCTCCGACGTGCGTGCCAACACCACGGTGGCGCGACCGATCAACGGCGGGGGGGCGGGCGCGGAGTATGAGCTCACCGGCCACAAGTGGTTCTGCTCGGCGCCGATGAGCGACCTCTTCCTCGTGCTCGCCCAGGCCGAGTCTTCGGCCGGCGAGATCGAGGGCGTGTCGTGCTTTCTGATGCCCCGCATCCTGCCCGACGGCACCCGCAACGCCTTTCACCTGCAGCGCCTGAAGGACAAGCTCGGCAACCACTCCAACGCCTCCAGCGAGGTCGAGTTCCACGGCGCCTGGGCGCGGATGGTCGGCGAGCCCGGGCGCGGGGTGCCGACGATCATCGAGATGGTCGGCCACACCCGCCTGGATTGCGTGATCGGCTGCGCCGCGGGGATGCGCGCCGGGGCGGCCCGCGCCACCCACCACGCCGCCCACCGCTCCGCGTTCGGCAAGCTCCTGATCGACCAGCCGCTGATGCGCAACGTGCTCGCCGACCTCTGCCTGGAGTCCGAGGCCGCCACGATGCTCGCGATGCGCCTCGCGCGCGCCTACGACGAGGCCGGCGAAGTTCCGATCCCGCCCACCCCGGGCAGCGACGATCTGAGCGACGCCCACCTGTTCAAGCGCCTGGCGACCGCCGTGTCCAAGTACTGGGTCTGCAAGCGCGCTCCCAACCACGCATTCGAGTCGCTGGAGTGCCTCGGCGGCAACGGCTACGTGGAGGAGTCCGGGATGCCCCGCCTCTACCGCGAGGCGCCGCTCGCCTCGATCTGGGAGGGCTCGGGCAACGTCATGAGCCTCGACGTGCTGCGTGCACTCGTGCGCACCCCGCGCTCCCTGGAGGTGTTCCTGCACGAGGTCAACCAGGCGAAGGGCGCCGACGCCCGTCTGGATGCTCATCTCGCCAAGCTCGAGGGACAGTTCGCCGACCCGACGACGCTCGAGTCTCGAGCCCGGCGCGTGGTCGAGTCGATGGCGCTTGCCCTGCAGGGCTCGCTGCTCGTGCGCCACGGCGTCCCCGCCGTCGCCGGCGCCTTCTGCGCCGCCCGCTTGGACCGCGACGGCGGCTTCGAGTACGGCACCCTCCCCGCCGGGACGGACTTCGACGCGATCATCGAGCGCAGCCTCCCGTTGTAGGCCGCTCGCGGCCTACCATTGGGGAGTGCTCACTCGCAGGGATTTCCAGCTCGCGCGCATCTTTGGCATCCGGATCGGGGTCGGGATCAGCTGGTTCCTGGTTCTCGGCCTGATCCTTGTCTACTTTGCGGCCGAACTCACCCCCTACTTCCACGAAGTCCTCGGGGGCTCGCGCACCACCGCATACCTGGTGACCGTTGCGATCGTGCTCTCCTTCTTCGTCTCCGTGATCCTGCACGAGCTCGGCCACGCGCTCGTCGCCCGCCGCAACGGGGTCCCCGTGATGGGCATCGAGCTATGGGCACTCGGGGGAATGACCCGCACCGGCCCCATGCCCCGCCCAGGGGTGGAGCTGCGCGTGGCCGCCGCCGGGCCACTCGTGACGCTTGTGATCGTGCTCCTCAGCGTCGCGCTCGGCGCCGCGCTCGCCAGCGGCCACCACTTCTTCGCCGTCGCCGTTGGTAGCGGCGGGGTGCTCACGACGCCCCTGGTGATGTGGCTCAGTTGGGTCGCCACCCTCAACATGCTCCTGCTGATCCTCAACCTCGTGCCCGCCTACCCCCTCGACGGGGCCCAGATCGTGCACGCCCTGCTGTGGTGGCGCACCGATGACCGCAACCGCGCGACGCGCGTCGTGGGGCGCACCGGGCAGGGCTTCGGGGTACTGCTCGGCATGGCCGGCATCGCGTTGTTGGCGCTCGGCGACAGCGGCGGCATCTGGGTGGCGTTCATCGGGCTGTTCGTCTACCAGAGCGCCACCGGCGCCGTTCTCCAGGGGACCGTCAACCAGCGCATCCAGCGGCTCCGGGTCGCCGACGTGATGGACCCGGAGCCGGTCACGATCCCCGCTGAGACCGGGCTGCTCGACGCCCAGGAGCTCTTCTTCCTGCGCTACCGCTGGCCCTGGTTCGCCGTCGTGGACCCCACCCGCCACTTCCTTGGGGTCGTGCGCTCCGAACGCGTGGACGCCGAGATCGCCGCCGGGCGCCCCGCGCTGCCCGTCTCCGACGTGCTCGAGGAGAACCTCCCGATCCGTATCGAGCAGGACCAGCCGCTGGAATCGCTGTTGCGCTCCGAAGGCCTGGGGCGCCTCGGCGCGATGGTTGCCGTCGACGACGATGGCGTGCTGCGCGGCGTCGTCACCGTCGCCCAGATCCGCCAGGCGCTGCGCCCCGCCGCGGGTACCTAGAGGGTGGCGCAGACGGCCGACCCAGCCCTTCGGGCTGTGTGCCCCCGGCGAGCCGGGCCCCTCTGCTTTCAATTAGAGTCCCGCCCGGATGCCAGCACATGACGTCTTGATCATCGGCGCCGGTCTCGCGGGCCAGCGCGCCGCGCTTGCCGCCGCGAAAGGGGGCGCTAGCGTGGCGATCGTCAGCAAGGTCCACCCCGTGCGCTCCCATTCCGTCGCTGCCGCCGGGGGTATCAACGCCGCGATCAGCGTTGACGACGACTGGCGCTCCCACGCCTACGACACCGTCAAGGGCTCCGACTTCCTCGGCGACCAGGACGCGATCGAGATCATGTGCTCCGAGGCCCCCAAGGAGGTCATGCACCTCGAGCACATCGGCGTCACCTTCCACCGCAACGAGCAGGGCCTGCTCGACCTGCGCGCCTTCGGGGGCGCCTCGATGAAGCGCACCGCCTACGTCGCCGACATCACCGGGCAGGCGATCCTGCACGTGCTCTACGAGCAGCTGATGAAGCATCACGAGACCGTCGAGCGCTACGAGGAGTGGTTCGCCACCTCCCTCCTGCGCGATCAGAGCGGTGGCTGCTGCGGGATGATCGCGCGCGATGTGCGCTCCGGGCGGATGGAGGTCTTCCGCGCCAAGAACGTGATCCTCGCCTGCGGCGGCGCCGGGCAGGTCTACAGCCCCACCACCAACGCCCTGATCGTCACCGGCGACGGGATCGCCCAGGCCTACCGCCTCGGCGCCCCCCTGATGGACATGGAGATGGTCCAGTACCACCCCACCACGCTCGTCGAGAACGGTCTCCTGATAACAGAGGGCGCCCGCGGCGAGGGCGCGACCCTGCTCAACTCCGAGGGCGAGCGCTTCATGGAGAAGTACGCGCCCAACAAGATGGAGCTCGCCTCCCGCGACGTCGTCTCCCGCGCCGAGCAGACCGAGATCCTCGAGGGCCGCGGCGTGGGCCCCGACGGCTCGGGCATCTGGCTTGACATCACCAAGGTCCCCCGCAAGCGCACCCTGGAGGCGCTGCGCGAGATCGTCAACATCGGCAAAGACTTCGCCGGCGTGGACATCACCCGCGAACCGATCATGATTCGCCCCGGCCAGCACTACATCATGGGTGGGGTGAAGACCGACGTCAACGGCGCCACGCCGATCGAGGGCCTCTATGCCGCCGGGGAGGTCGCCTGCGTCTCCGTGCACGGCGGCAACCGCCTCGGAGCCAACTCCCTGCTCGACACCCTCATCTTCGGCCGCCGCGCCGGCGAGCACGCCGCCGCCCGCGCCGGCGCCATGGCGATGCCCGATGGCGCCACCGCCCAAGCTCAGCTGCGCGAGGACGTGGCCATGATCGACGGCATCCTCGCCCGCGAGCGCTCCGGCCGGCGCGTCTCCGAGATCAAGCACGAGCTCGGCGCAATCATGAACCAGAACGTCGCCGTCTACCGCGACCAGGAGGGCCTCGAGCAGGCCCTCGCCGTCGTCAAGCGCCTCCAGGAGGAGGCCCAGAGCGCCTACATCGACGACCGCGGCACCGTCTTCAACCAGGACGTGCTCGGCGCCATCGAGCTCGGCTACATGCTCGACTGCGCCGAGGCCACCGTTGTTGCTGCGATCGAGCGCAAGGAGTCCCGCGGCGCCCAGTTCCGCACCGACTTCCCCGAGCGCAACGACGAGGTGTGGCTCAAGCACATCGACATCTCCCTCGGCGCCGACGGCGCGCCTGCGGTCGGCTACTCGCCCGTCACAATTACCCAATGGCAGCCCGAGGAGCGCAAGTACTGATGGCCGTGAAGCTCCTCCACCCAGCCCGTCGCGAACAACGAACGCCGATCCAAATCCTTAAAAAAAAGGCCCCCCGGCACCCTGAGAGGAGGTGTTCCGCCAATGGCTGAGACACACCGACCGCCAGAGCAGTTCACGCTCAGGGTGCGCCGCTACGACCCGGAGTCCGGCGAGGCTCCCTACTGGGATGAGCACACCGTCGAGCTCGAGCCCCACCGTTCCGTGCTGGAGGGCATCCTCCAGGCCAAGGCCCGCTTCGATGGGTCGATCGGGATCCGCTGCTCCTGCCGCGCCGCGATCTGCGGATCGTGCGGGGTGCGCATCAACGGGGAACCCGGCCTCGCCTGCCACACCCACCTCGACCACGCCCGCGACGGCGCCCAGGGCGGGGTGATCGAGATCGAGCCCATGGGCAACATGCCCGTGATCAAGGACCTCATCGTGGACATGGACGCCGTGCACTGGAAAAAGATCCAGCGCGTCACCCCCTGGCTGCTCGCCAAGCAGCCCACCCCCGAGCGCGAGTACGTGGTCCCGCGGGAGAGCATGGTCGACATCACCCAGTCGATGGCCTGCATCCAGTGCGGGGCCTGCGTGTCGGACTGCCTGGCGATGGAGGTCGACCCCGGCTTCATCGGGCCCGCCGCGCTGGCCAAGGCCTACCGCTTCGTCGGCGACCCCCGCGACGATCGCCGCTATGAGCGCCTGCTCGACCTCTCCCACGACCCCCAGGGGATCTACGACTGCACCCACTGCTTCAAGTGCGTCGACGCCTGCCCCAAGGACGTCAACCCCATGGGCCAGATCATGCGCCTGCGCCGCATCGCCGGCTCCGACGAGCACATCGTGGACCCCAACAACGGCGAGCGCCACGAGCAGGCCATCACCACGCTCGTGCGCGACTACGGGCTGCTGCACGAGGCCGAACTGGTGCCACGCTCCTACGGCGGCAACTCCTGGTTCGGGAAACTCCATCCCGCCGCCGGCAAAGAGCTGCTCTCCCTGCTGCCCTCCGCCATCAAGGCGATCACGCGCGGGAAGATCGGCGTCAAACTGGCGCTTCTGGGCCACAAGATCCCTGATTCCGACCTCAAGGCCGTCAAGCGGATTTACCAGACCGTCGAGAGCCGCCCGGAGCGCTATGAGCTGAACCTCTACATCTCCGGCGAGGACGAAGACGAGCGCACGCCGGTCGGCGCCACGGCGGGTGGCGGTGGCGGTGGGGACGATCCGGCGACGGCCGGAGATAGGAGCGCCAGCTGATGAAGGTCGCCTACTGGCCCGGCTGCGTCAGCCGCGGCTTCACCCCCGAGCTGCACGGCTCCATGGCCCGCGTCGCCCCCCTGCTCGACATCGAGCTCGTCGAGCTCGACCGCGCCAACTGCTGCGGCTGCGGAGTGATCGCCGAGCACAACCAGGAGCTCGCCGACACCCTCAACGCCCGCACCTTCGCCCTCGCCCAGCAGGTCCCGGGGGCCGAGCTGATGATGAACATCTGCTCCACCTGCCAGGGCGCCCAGGGCGAGTGCCAGGAGCGCCTCGACGCCAGCGCCGAGTACCGCGCCCACGTCAACCAGACGCTCGCCCCCGAGGGGCTTGCCTATGAGAAGGATCCGGGCGGGGCGGGCGGGCACTTTACCAACAAGAACTTCCTTTGGCTGCTCGTGGAGGAGATCGGCCTGGAGGAGCTACGCTCCCGCGTCAAGCGGCCCCTCACCAAACTCAAGGTCGGGCCCTTCTACGGCTGCTACATCGTGCGCCCCCGCAAGCGCCTCGGCATCGACGCCGAGCACCCCCGCGACCACTACCTCGAGCAGGTGATCGAGGCCCTCGGCGGCAGCGTGATCGAGTACGCCGGCATGCGCAAGTGCTGCGGCTTTCCGATCGTCACCATGAACAAGGAGGCCTCCCTCAAGCAGGCCGGCCGCCACCTCGGCGACGCCGTCGACGCCGACGCCGACTGTCTTGTGACCCCCTGCCCCCTCTGCCACCTGAACCTCGACCTCCAGCAGCCCGCCGCCGAAGGCGTGGTTGGGCGCGATCTGAAAATGCCCGTCCTGCACCTCCCCCAGCTCGTCGGCCTCGCCCTCGGCCTGGAGCCCAAGGAGCTCGGCATGAACCGCCACGTCGTACGGCCCAGCGCCGTGATCGACTGGTCGACGTCGGTAGTGGGCGCAGCCGCGTAGTCTGCGCTGCGTGAAGATCCTCACCGTCATCGGCAACCGCCCCCAGCAATGGAGCGGGAAGGGGGCAGACCCCCCTCCCGGCCTCCCCCCATGTGGTCAGTCAAGGTTGCGCCGGTGAAGATCCTAACCGTCGTCGGCAACCGCCCCCAGTTCATCAAGGCCGCCGCCGTCTCTGGACCTCTGCGCGCGGCTGGGCACGAGGAGGTGCTGGTGCACACTGGCCAGCACTACGATGATTCGCTCTCCGAGGTCTTCTTCCGCGAGCTGGGGATCGCCCGTCCCGATCGAGAACTGGGGATCGGGGGCGGCTCCAACACTTCCCAGCTCGCGCGGATGCTGGCCGCGCTGGAGCCCCTGCTGGTACAGGAGCAGCCCGACGGAGTGCTCGTCTACGGCGACACCAACTCCACCCTCGCAGGGGCGCTTGTGGCGGGGAACGCCGATGTCACCATCGTGCACGTCGAGGCAGGCATGCGCTCTTTCGACCGCGCCATGCCCGAGGAGCGCAACCGCGTGCTCGTCGACCACCTCTCCGAGCTACTGCTGTGCTCCTCTCAGACCGCCGCTGCGAACCTGCGCGCCGAGTCCGTCGCAGGTCGCATCGAGGTCGTGGGCGACGTGATGGTCGACCTCGCCCTGCGCCTGCAGCCCGCCGCACGCGCGGACGCACAGGCTCTGGCCGCCCACGGGGTATGCGCCGGCGCCTACTTGCTGCTCACCGCCCACCGCGCCGGCAACGTGGACGACCCCATTCGCCTGCATGCGCTCGTGGAGCTTGTGCGGGCACTCCCCGGGGCCGTGGTCTTCCCACTGCATCCCCGCACCCGCGCCCGCCTACAGGAGGCCGGCCTGCTGGAGGAGCTTGCCCAGAGCCAGGGCCTGCGGCTCACCGAGCCGCTTGGGTACATGGAGCTCGCTGCGCTGCTCTGCAACGCCCGCGCGGTCCTCACCGATTCCGGTGGCGTCCAGAAGGAGGCGTACCTTGCCGGGGTGCCCTGCATCACGCTGCGCCCCAACACCGAGTGGGTCGAGACGGTCGACGCCGGGTGGAACACCCTGGTCGATCTCGATGCTCGCGCCGTGCTGGACGCGCTCCCGCGCGATCCTCCCGCCGAGCGGCCGGCCCTCTACGGCGACGGCCACGCCGCCGAGCGCTGCGTCGCCGCGATCGGGGGGCCGGCCTGATGGAGAAAGGAAAACTACTGTATATCGATAGTAGTTACCGATGGCTGGGGCCTGGAGCTGGATATAAAAAATTTGAGTTGCGTGTAACAATCGTTATACGCAGTTTTAAAAGAGATATATGTCTCACGGGCTCTTTTCTCGACCCTCTCGTCTCCATCGGCCCGTGAAGGCCCGTCGAGATGGGCATGGACGGCCAATGGGGACAGGCGGGGGGGCCGAGGTGCAGCCCATTCGCGTAGGCGTCGCCGGCCTCGGCTACTGGGGTCCCAACCTCGCGCGCAACCTCGCGGCGATCCCCGGCTGCGAGCTGCGCTGGGTGTGCGACGCCTCCGAGGAGGCCCGCGGGCGGGTGGCGCAGACGTTCCCCGCCGCGCGCGCAACAGCGGACCTGCAGGAGCTGCTCGATGACCCCGACCTGGACGCGGTGGCACTGGCGACGCCGGTGCCCACCCACGCCGAGCTCACCACTCGCGTCGCGCGGGCGGGCAAGCACTGCTTCGTGGAGAAGCCCCTCGCCACCACCGCCGCCGAGGCGGAACAAGCCGTGGCCGCCGCCGAGCGCGCAGGCCTCGTGTTGATGGTGGGCCACCTGCTCGAGTACCACCCCGCGGTGGACCGCCTGAAGGCGCTGCTCGACGGGGGGGAGCTGGGGGAGCTCTACTACGTGTACGGCAACCGCCTGAACCTCGGCAAGCTGCGCGCCGACGAGAACGCCCTCTGGAGCCTCGGTGCGCACGACATCTCCGTGATCCTGCACCTGATCGGCGAGGAGCCCGACGAGTGCGTTGCCCACGGGCGCTCCTACGTGCGCGAGGGGGTGGAGGATGTGGTCTTCTGCTACCTGCGCTTTCCCTCAGGGATCGTGGCGCACCTGCACCTCTCCTTGGTGGGAGCGCGGCGGATGGCTACTTTCGACGATATGCGCCTGGAGGGCAAGCTCACGGTCTACGACAAGGGCTTCGATGAGGACGTGCGCTCCTGGGGGGAGTACATCGCCCGCTCCGGTGAGATCTTCTCCCCCCAGATCCCCAACGTCGAGCCCCTCCGTGTGGAGTGCGAGCACTTCATTGAGTGCATCCGCACCGGCGCCGCCCCCCGCTCCGACGGTCACAGCGGGCTGCGCGTGGTGCGCGTGCTGGAGCGGCTCCAGCGCTCGCTCAAGGGCTGAATCTGACCACGGCCATTCGCAGTGCGCGTGGCTGTAGTGGTGGGGAAGTAGCCGAAGAGCATTCCCAGTGCACGTGGCCGTCGTGGGGGCGAAGTAGCACGTAGTCGTTGTGGTGGGCCCTGCGCAACGATCGAGGGCCCGCACCGGAGGCGGGCCCTCGATCGTCCTTCACTTCTATATGACCTTACTTCTTCTTCCGCTTCTTGGTCTTCTTGGTCTTCTTGGCCTTGTGCTTCGCCGCATGCGCCTTGTGTCCCTTACCGCCTGACCCGAGCGAGCCAGGGAGCGGGGTCACCAGCGGCTGCGTCCCGCTGGCTATCGCGGCTTTGCTTGCGGCGGCCGCTTCTTCTTCGCGCCTCACTTTTTCAGCGGCCGCCCTTTCTTCGCGCTTGGCTTTTTCTTCGGCTGCCATTTCTTCACGCTTGCGTTTTTCTTCGGCCGCCTTTTCTTCACGCCTGACTTTTTCAGCCCCTTCTTCTTCGTGGAATTTCTTTTCGGCGGCTTCTTTTTCTTCGGTGGTTTTCTTTTCGGCCACTTCTTTTTCGTGCCTGGCCTTTTCAGCGGCCGCTTCTTTTTCGTTTTTCGCTACTTCTTCGGCCGCTTCTTTTTCATGCTTTGCCTTTTCGCGGGCTTCTTCTTTTTCGTCTTTCGTTTTTTCAGCGGCTTCTTCTTTTTCGTGCCTCACTTTTTCTTCGGCCGCTTTTTCTTCGCGCTGCTTCTTTTTCATGCTTTGCCTTTTCGCGGGCTTCTTCTTTTTCGTCTTTCGTTTTTTCAGCGGCTTCTTCTTTTTCGTGCCTCACTTTTTCTTCGGCCGCTTTTTCTTCGCGCTGCTTCTTTTCTTCGGCTTCTTTGGCTTCTTTGGCTTTCTGCGCTTCTTTGCTGCCAGCGTTCGTCGAGAAGTCGAACAGTTTGTCGCGCGTAATGCCCTCGTTGATGTAGTGGGTCGTCACGTCGACCTTTGATTCGGTGCTGTTCGTCACCTCGATTGCGGCAAGACCCTGCGAGTTGGTGGTCTCGCAGAGGTGATTGCTGCCTTCGTCAGTCGGGTCCACTACCGAGCTTCCGCTCAGGTAGACCACTGCCCCGGCGGAGCCAAGCAGCCCTTCCGTGTCGGTCACATGGCCGGTGAACGCGGTTATGCCGCTGTCCGCAGTGGCGTTGAAGCACACTTCCTCGCCGACGAAGGGATTCCCATCGATGTCCTGGGCCTTCGCCACGATGATGCGCACGTTCTGATCCGCTTCGCTCGTGCCCTTGGGGAACTCGTAGACTTCCTTGAGCCACAGGGACTTGACCGTCTTGAGCAGCGGTTCCGATGTGACCGGCTGATAATCGACCGGCTCGTACGGGTACACGGCTTTCGCCGTGATCGACGAGTGGCCGAGTTCCTTCTTGTAGAGGGATTCGAGATCGCACCCATTGTTGGCGTCGGTTGTGAGGCCCAGGCGTTCGAAGTAGAACCCGTCGCCTGGCGTGTACGTCACGTATGCCTCGCCGCGCTCATCCGTGTAGAACGTCTCGCTGAGGTCGCCTTCCGGAGTGAAGTAGTCGTTTTCCGGGGTGGCTTCTGTCGATCGCTTGCCAGGGACTATGTGCAGGCAGCCCGTGGGGTGCGAGGACCGCGGTTCGCTGCTGAGGACCGGATTCCAGAACGTATACGGTTCGGGATGTTTGTTGAGGAACCCGGGGAAGTCCCCTCCGGGACTCGGTCCGTCGATACCCGACGCCTCGTTCACGGGACGATCGGTCGAGGGGATGTACTCGCCGTAGTAGGGGTTGTACAGGTTTCCTGGCGCTCCGGGGTTGCCGGTGAAGTCGTGACTGTAGATCATCGCCTTGCTGGCACCCGAGATCTGGCCCACGCCGCCGAGGTCGCTGCCACCTTCGTTTTTCGCGATCTTCACGTCGAGGCGCAGGGCGGGCATCGGGGCGTCGTCAGCGTTGAGACTGCCATCGCTGAGCAGCGTCTCGTTTGCGGCCTGTGGGTCATATGGCCCGACTGTCGCGGTTTCGCCCGAGGTTTCGTCGCCGAACGCGGGGCGCGAGAACGAGTCGAACAGCGCCGAAGACGAGCTGCTGTTAGACGTATTCCCGTTGCTCGGCGTGCCGTGGATGTCCCACAACCCCGGGTTGGTGCCCGGAGGTTCTGTTTCTTCGGAAGAGCTCGCCAGGATACCGGCGAGCTCCGCCCAGTCTTCCGGCAGTGTGTAAGAGGGGCTTGTCAGGATGTTGGACAGCGGGGTTTCCTTGACGACCGGGAAGCTGCCCGTGACCCTGATCTGGATCAGGCCCTTGGCTTCGTTGGGCGCCGTCCCTGGATCGAACGGCGAGGGGGCAAATTCACCGTTGCCTTCCGGGTCTCCTAGGAAATGGGCAAGGTTGCCCTGGCCGGTACCGTTCAGCTGCGACTGGAAGGTTTCGCTTCCCTTGGACGTGAGTCCCGCCTCGGACAGTGTCGGCTGGTTGACCGTCAGCCAGATCACCAGGAACTGGTGCGAGAACACGACGGCTCCCGTTTCCTCGTTCCTGATGTCGACCCTGATCCGAGCCAAGCCGGGGTTGAGCGACTTGTAGTCGGTCGCCACGCAGCCCTCGTGGGTTTCCTCGCCGACGACGTGGGCCGGCTCGGAGGATTCGAAGAACGCGGCGGGCCCGGGGTCGAAGATCTGCCCGAGGCTGTTTCCCGAGTCGCCGTCGGGCGTCGGGACCTGGAACTGATAGCCGGACCAGTCCTCGACCTGGTAGTTGGCGAACTGAATTTCGCTCGAGCCGATGGTGCGGTCGCATACGACCAAACGAACGTGCTCGCCTACCCAGGCCACGTATGGGACATTGGCACTCTGCGGGCCGTCGGATCCGGGGCCCGGATTCGGAGCGGCATAGGCGCCCGCGGTGAGCGAGCCCATCGCCAACATCATCGCTCCTGCCGCGGACAACAGCCCCGCGGTCCATTTCCTTTTAGATAGTCGTCGCACTTTCATGCTTGCCTCCTCCTTGAGAGGGAACTTTGATGCTTCCGATTGACACAGACAGACGTTTCGACGTCGCAATTTGCGGCTATCGTCGCGCTGGGCATCCTAAGGAGGGAGGGAGCCCTTCACAATCATCAGGAGGGGTAGTCTTTGCCTCGGGTGAACGGGTAGGCAGGGACCACCCTTTGGGGTGGTTAGGCGGTGAATGATTGGGCCCAGAGACCGGAGACAGGTCTCACAACCTGCACTAGAGACGCCCACAGGGCGTAGCAAACGGAGGCCCGGCCCTTTTCGTCGAGCGGATCCAAGGTTCTACCAAGCAGGGGGAGCTCCTGCTCGAGGCGGTCACCCTACCGAGACCGCGAGCCGAGACCCGCGTCCTACCCGGGGCGGTCGTCGTGAACCGGGGCGATCGCTCGTGTCGCCTGCACCCGGTTGCGGACGCCCAGTCGAGAGTAGATGTGCCGCAGGTGAAACTTGACGGTGTTCGCGGAGATCATCAACCGCTCGGCGATCTCGCCGTTGTGCAGGCCGCTGGCCGCGAGTTGCAGAACCTCTCGCTCGCGCACGCTCAACGACTCGACCGGGTCTCCCCCGTCTGGGTCGATTGACACCGCCTGCCACCCTGCCGGCATGACCGCGCGACCGTCGAGGACGTGGCGGAAGGCGAGGAGCACCTCGGCGGGGGAATCGGACTTGAGCACGACCCCCTCGACGCGCTCGTCGATGGCGCAGCGGAGGATCGGCGGGGTCATCACCTCGCATAGCAACACGATCGTGAGGTTGGGATAGGTGCGTCTCACCTCGGCCACCGCGGCCACGCCGGAGGTGGGATCGTCGGCGTCAATCAGCACCACCTGCGCTTCGGCGGAGCCGCTGCTCAGCGCCGCTTGCAGTGCGCGCGGATTTGGGTAGGCGCCGAGTACCCGGTTGCCGTTCTCGGTGAGCATCCAGGCAAGCGCCTCGGTGGCGATCGTCCCGACTCCACCCAGGATGGCGATGAGCGGTCTGTTGTTGGCAGCGCCACCGCGGGGCCGGACCGCGCGCGCCCCGGACACACCGGCGAGGCGAGATCCGGCCGAGCGGGGGCGCGCTACATCGGCAGAGCGAGATTCCCCCGAGCGGGGGCGCGCCACACCGGCAGAGCGAGATTCCGCGGCGCGAGGACCTGCCACACCGGCAGAGCGAGATTCCGCGGCGCGAGGACC
>Ga0210408_10000469_pt1 | contig 51724 bp, 47 predicted proteins | sample IncBWH4MmetaG_FD_155471 | JGI IMG/M metagenome (GOLD analysis project Ga0210408, IMG submission 155471) | Forest soil microbial communities from Barre Woods Harvard Forest LTER site, Petersham, Massachusetts, United States - Inc-BW-H-4-M | ecosystem: Environmental > Terrestrial > Soil >...
GCGCCCGCCCCCACCCCCGAACCGTCGGGCTCCGGTGAATCGAGCAGCGGCTCCACGGGCTCCCCCAAAGGATCCACGGGCTCAGGCGAATCGAACGGGGGCTCCACGGAAAAGAAGAGCTCCAAAACCGGCGCCTCCACGACCGAATCGAGCAAATCGAAAGAAGGCGAAGGCTCCTCCGAACAGCCCACCCCGATTCTGCTCGACACCAACGCCGCCACCACCTACAACCCCTACAAGTACCCCGAAACCGGCTTCGGGGACCCCGCGCTGGCGATCGACAACGAACCCTCCACCGCGTGGACCGCCCAGATCCAGCCGACCTCCTTCCCGAGGATGGCCGAGGGCCTGCTGATCGACCTGCGCACCCCCACCAAGCTGGGCAGCATGGAAATCCGCACCCCCACCCCCGGGATGACCGTTCAGGTATACGGGTCGAGCGCCAAGCAGGCGCCCGCCACGATCACCGAACCGGGCTGGACCCCGCTGAGCGGCTCGCACGTGCTCAAGAAGAAGCTTGCCCACCTCAAGCTCCCCCGCGCCGCAGGCCGCGAATTCCGCTTCCTCGTGGTGTGGGTCACCAAGGCCCCCCCCGCCTCCCAGGGCAGCGCCACCGCGCCGGGCCACGTGGCCCTCGGCGAAGTCGCTCTCTACCCGCCCGCCTCGTAGTCCGCCTGCAACACACGTGGCGCTCTACCCGCCCGTCACATGTGGACCGGCCTAAGCGAGAGAGCCCGATGGGTCTGCCGCGATCATGCGGGAGAGGACCCCGAACGACTCGCCCGCCGCTTCCGCTTGTCGGTGCGTCGACCCCACACCTCGTCCAGGAAGGCCGCGATCTCCCCCGTCAGCCGCTCCGGGCGCAGGCGCAGCTCGATCAGCGAGTCCGCCTCCAGCAGCCGCCCGTTGGGGAGCTCCTCCGCGAGCATCCCCGCGTCGGAGAACGGGTGCACCGGGTCGCGCCGGTGGCCGATCACCAGCGTCGGCGTGTCGAACGTACGCCGCTCGTTGCGGTGGGGGGCCACCCGTCCGAAGAACAGGCCCTGCAGCACCGCCGCCCCCGGACCCGGCTCCTGGCGGACCGTGTCGAGCAGCACGTTGCCGTAGTGGGGCAGCAGACCCCGCGGTACCGCACGGGCCCCCCGCGCCACGAGCTTCATCGCAGGCTCCCCGAACGTCAGCGCCACGCGGATCGGAGTGAACGTGAGCGCGCTCGCCAGCAGCCCGTTGTCCAGCACCGGCATCTCGATCACCATCCCCCGCAGCCGCTGTGGTGCCTCCAGGGCGATCTCGAGCGCCGCGTTGGCCCCCAGCGAGGTGCCCATCACCACCGCCTGCTCCAGTTCCAGGTGGTCCATCAGCGCGAGCACCTGGTCGGCGAAGAAGCGCATCGAGTAGCGCCACATGTCGCGTGGGCGATCGGACTCCCCGTGGCCGAGCAGGTCCACCGTCACCACCCGGTTGCCCAGCGCCGCCAGATCCTTGGCGAGCGGGCTGTGCATCGTCTGTGCCAGCAGCAGCCCGTGGACCAGGATCAGCGGCCGTTCCACCCGCTCGCCCGGGCGTGCCGTGCGCGAGCGGGTCGCGCCCCTGATCGGGGTCACCGCGGCGGGCGCCGGCGGGCGGGTCCGATACTCCGTGTAGGCGATCCGCTGGCCCTCGAACATGAAGTGGGGCATCGTCCCAGCGTACTCCCCCTGCTGCCCCCATCGGCCGCCGGACTTACGCGTCTCTCGGGGCCGACGCCAGTGCCGCTCTGAGGCTGGAAGACGAGCGTGGGCGGCCCCTGGGTAAGCGGCTCTCGTAATCCCTCTCGCAAGCCTCCGTCGCGGGGCACGGAAGCCCCGCGCGCAGCACCTTGGCGGCAACGCGGCCCGCGCGGATGATCTCAAAAAACTCACAGGGCGGGCCTCTCTCACACAGGCTCGGGCGACACCGTGGATCGCCCGAGCGTTGTGTGCCCTCTCCCCTGTGACTCCCCGCCGATCCCCAGGTATCCGTAGGCGGGTTGTCGATGGTTCAAACCCCGCGCCGATGTGAAAGGTGCGCTAGGTTTCCCATGTGGCCAAGGAGCCCCGCATCATCGCCGGCTGCAACGCCGCCATCACCGGCGCCGCTCGCGGGATCGGCCGGGCCACGGCCCAGGCGTTCCTGCGCCACGGGATGAAGGTCGCCATCGGCGACGTCGACCTCGCCGCCGCCGAGCAGACCGCCGCCGAGCTCGGGCCCCGCACCGTGGCGCTGCCCCTCGACGTCACCGACCGCGACTCCTTCGCCTGCTTCCTCGACGCCGCCGAGGAGCAGCTGGGGCCGCTCGACGTGCTCGTCAACAACGCCGGGATCATGCCCCTGGGCCGGTTCGTCGACGAGGACGACCTGACCGCGACGCGGATGATCGACATCAACCTCCACGGCACCATCACCGGCATGAAGCTCGCCCTCCAGCGGATGCTCCCCCGCGACCGTGGGCACATCGTCAACATCGCCTCCCAGGCCGGCAAGTTCGGGGCTCCCGGTGGCGCCACCTACTCCGCGACCAAGCACGCCGTCGTGGGCCTCACCGAGGCCGTGCGCGGCGAGCTGCGCCTGATGGGCGCCCACATCGACCTCAGCTACGTGATGCCCTACGTCGTCAACACCGAGCTCGGCGGGGGGCTGGGGGAGGCCCGCGGCTTCCACAACCTCGAGCCCTCCGAAGTCGCCGACGCCATTGTGGAGGCCCTCCAGCACGGCACCGTCGAAGTGTGGGTGCCCAAGTCCACCAAGCGCACCTACCAGCTCGGCACCCTGCTGCCCCGCTCGCTCTCAGAGGGCATCGGCCGGGTGACCAAGGCCGACCGCGTGCTCGCCAGCGCCGACGTCGACGCCCGCCGCGCCTACGAGCTGCGCGCCGCCCGCTCCGAGCCCGCGCTCACGCCGCCCCCAGCGCAGCCGCGGCTCGCCGAGCCCCCCGCTGAGCAGAGCCAGGACTGAGCGGCGCAACCCCCGCCTGGCCGGAGTCGCGCAGCCCCGCGATCTGCTCTTTTGCGGCCGCCCCCCCAGGCCCCGGGGTCACGCCGGGTTTGACGTAAGCCACTCCGCCACGATCGCCCCGATCTCCGGGCCTTTGTCCTCCTGCAGGAAGTGGCCCGCCTCCTCGATCGTGCGCGGCTTCTGCTTGCCGATGGCGCCCGCGAAGTTCTCCGCCACCGACAGCGGCAGCACCGGGTCCGAGTCCCCCCACAGCATCAGCGTGGGGCGCGTGTCCTCGCGCAGCGCGTGCAGCACCCGCCGGCCCTCCGCCGCCCCCGGCGCCTCTGGATCGAACGGGATCAGCGCCGGGAACGCCCGCGCCCCCGCCTTCGAGGCCGCGTTCGGGTAGGGCGCCTCGTAGGCCGCCACCACCTCGTCTCCTGGGTCGTTCTTGCAGGCGCCCCGCACCAGGAAGCCCACCGGCAGGTCCTCCGTGCGCGCCGTGAAGTCCCGGAACGCGAGCCACGCGTCCGTCATCTTCTGCGTGCCCGTGAACAGGCCCGTGTCGAGGATCACCAGGCGCTCGATCCGCTGCGGGTGATCCACCGCCAGGCGCAGCCCGATCGGCCCGCCCCAGTCGTGCACCACCACCGTCGCCCCCCGCAGGTCGAGGTCCTCCAGCAGTGTCTCCATCAGCGCGTAGTGGCGGTCGTATGAGTACCACCCCATGTCCGTCGGCTTGTCCGAGCGCCCGAACCCCGCCATGTCGCCCGCCACGCAGCGAAAGCCCGCGGCGCGCACCGGCGGGATCACCTTGCGCCACAGAAACGACCATGTGGGCTCCCCGTGCATGAACAGCACCGGCGCCCCCTCCCCCTCGTCGAGGTGCGCCAAGCGCAGGTCCCCCACCTCGCGGTAGTAAGACTGGAAGGGGAAGTCCGGCAGGCCCTCGAACCGCTCCTCCGGAGTGCGCACCACCTCGGCCATCGCCCCCGGGAGCATATCTTGGCTGCTCATGTTACGCTCGCGCGGGATGCACGTCGCGGTTCTCCAGTTGGCGCCCCTGCTCGGGGCGGCGAAGAGCAAAGTGCCGTTCTACATCGCGGCCGGCCTACTCGTGGTCTGGGCGCTTGTCGTGTCCCTCGGCCTGGGGCTTCGCAAACCCGACTTCCCCGCGACCGTCAAAGGCCAGCGCGCCGTGATCGGGGTCACCGCGGTGCTCGTCGTGGCCACGCTGACGATGGCCGTAGCCGTGTCCGGCGCCCCCGGATAGACCGGGCACACCCTCCAAGGGCGAGGCGCTCTCACCCTCTCTGGCGCTCGAATTGGGCGAGTAGCGAACGACACAAACGGGAATCTAAAGGAATGCGGAGGTTCTCCGCCGCGATCTGTGCCCGTCCCAGCAGAGACACACAAGGAGGAGTGAGATGTCCGATACCGACTTGGCCTTCGAGGCGGTCGAGCGCTTGGAGCGTGTCGACCCGCTCAAGGGGGAGCGGGCCCCAGGGTTCGACCGGCGGGCGTTCCTGCGCCGCACCGCGCTGACCGGCGCCGCCGTCGGCTCGGTAAGCGCGCTCCTGGAGGCGTGCGGATCGAGCGCCACCAGCGGCTCCTCCTCCAGCGGCTCCGCGGCGGTGTTCGGCTCCCACCCGAGCTACAAGTTCGTGTTCGTCAACCACGTCACCACCAACCCGTTCTTCGTCCCCACCCAGTACGGGGCCGCCGACGCCTGCAAATTGCTCGGCTGCACCTACCAGTGGACGGGCTCGGAATCGAGCAACGTCAGCCAGATGGTCAACGCCATGAACAGCGCCGTGACCGGCGGCGCCAACGGGATCGCCGTCGCGCTGATCGACCTGCACGCCTTCAACGCCCCCACCGAAGCGGCGCTAAAGGCCGGTATCCCGGTCCTCGCCTACAACGCCGACGCCCCTACCAACAAGCGCCTCTCCTACATCGGCCAGGACCTCAAAAAGGCCGGTGAAGAGATGGGCGAACGGATCGTCGCCGCCGTGGGCTCGGGCGAAGTGGCGCTGTTCATCGCCACCCCCGGCTCCGCCAACCTCCAGCCGCGCATCGCCGGGGCAATCAAGGCGATCAAGGTGTCCGGCAAGCCGATCACCGTGCACGAAGTCGCCACCGGCGCCGCCGTCCCGGGCGAGCTCTCCACGATCGACGCCTATTGGGTCGGCCACCAGAGCACGAAGGGCATGTACGCCGTCGACGGCGGCAGCACCGAAAGCCTCGCCAAAGTGATGCAGAAGTACGGCCTCGCCGCCAAAGGCATCAAGGCCGGCGGCTTCGACCTCACCGAAAACACCCAGAAACTGCTTCAGGAAGGCAACATCGAATTCACGATCGACCAGCAGCCCTACCTGCAGGGGTTCCTGCCCGTCCTGCAGCTGTTCCTGTGGCAGGTCTCCGGAACGCTGACCGGCCCCGCCGAAACCGACACCGGTCTGAAGTTCCTCAGCAAAGAAACCGTCGCCCCCTACGTCGAATCCAAATCCCGCTTCGAGGGGACCTCCTCCGAAGCGAAGGTGATCCCGATCAAGGCCGGCACGCCGGCATAGCCGAGACCCGGCCGTCCCCGTGGCGAGCGGTCCCACCGAATCTGCTCACCCTGGCCCTGGCACCGAACGGGGGGATTCCACGCACCAGCGTGGAGTCCCCCCAGGAGGTGGCCCCGCGGGTGAGCGTGGAGTCCCCCCCGCAGGTGGCGACGGGGAGGACCCCACCCGCGGCCGCGGCGTCCCCCCCGGGGGCGAGGAGGACGGGCTGCTCGCGCGCGTGCTCACCCTGCGCGAGGGCAGCATCATCGTCGTCACGCTGATCGTGGCGATCTACTTCGCCCTGAACACCTCGAGCTTCTTCACCACCTCCAACTTCAAGACGCTGCTGCCGTACTTCGCTCCCTTCGCGATCCTCGGGGCTGGCGAGGTGTTCGTGATGGTTCTCGGCGAGATCGACCTCTCGATCGGGGGCACCTACCTGCTCGCCCCCTACCTCTTCTACAAGCTCGCCACCTCCGGGCTCCCGCTCGTCCCCGCCGTGCTCGTGGGGCTGATCGCCTGCATGGCCGTGGGCCTCGTCAACGGCTTCTTCATCGCGATCGTCGGGATCAGCTCGTTCGTCACCACGCTCGGCATGCTGTTCACCCTGGAGGGGCTCACCCTGATCATCTCTCACGGAGAACCCAAGTCCACGCCCGGCGCGGAGGTCCACGTGACCACCCACAACGTCGAACACGTGGTCAACGGCCACCACATCGTGCTGCCCGAAACCGTCAACCACATCGGCACGTTCGCCAAAATCTTCGGCGGCGGCGTCTACTCGGAGCTGATCTGGGCGCTCGTAATCGTGGTCGTGCTGCAGGCCGTGCTCACGTTCACCCGCTGGGGCCTCTATACCGTGTCCGTCGGCTCGAACAAGCTCGGAGCCGCCGAGGCGGGGGTGCGGGTGCGCCTCGTGATGATCCGCAACTTCATCCTCTGCGCCGCCGCCGGCGGGCTCGTTGGGATCCTCGAGGCGGTGCGCTCCGGGACCGTGCAGCCCGACACCGCCGGGGCCAACGAAATTCTCTTCCTGGGGATCGCCGCGGCGGTGATCGGCGGCACGCTGCTCGCCGGCGGCTCCGGCACCGTCGTGGGTGCCCTGATCGGGGCGCTGTTCCTGGGCATCCTCAAGGACGGCCTGATCCTCCAGGGGGTCAACGCCAACTACCTGCTGTTCTACACCGGCCTCGCCATCATCCTCGCGATGACCATCAACGTGTACGTCCAGCGCGTCCGCCGGGGGGCCCGCAGTGGCTGACCGAAGGACCCCCTCCGCCCCCGTCATCCCCGGCTGGGGGGCCACGACGCCTGCCAGGAGGGCACCCCGTGGCTGACGCCGCCACCTCCGAGCCGGCGGTCATCGGCCCGACCACGGCGCCCGACGACGTGCTGCGCGTGGAGCACCTCGCCAAGCGCTTTGGGCCCGTCACCGCGCTGCGCGACGTCAGCCTGCACCTGCGCAAGGGCGAGGTTCTCGGACTGCTCGGCGACAACGGGGCGGGGAAGTCCACCCTGATCAAGATCATCTGCGGCTTTCAGAAGCAGGACTCCGGGAGCATGTTCCTGCACGGACAGCCCTACGCGCCCAAGAGCGTCGACGATGCCCGTGCCAAAGGCATCGAGACCGTCTACCAGGACCTCGCCCTGATCGACGAACTGTCCGTCTACCACAACCTCTTCCTGCGCCGCGAGCACGTCCACCGACCGCTTCCCTTCCTCGCCAACGCGCAGATGAAGCGCGGCGCGCGTAAGGCGCTGGATGAGATCGGCATCAACATCCCCCGCATCGACGTCGCCGTGGCCCGCCTCTCCGGCGGCCAGCGCCAGGCGATCGCGGTCGCCCGCACCGTCAACTCCGACGCCGACATCCTGCTGCTCGACGAGCCCCTCGCCGCGATGGGCGCCAAGGAGGGCGCGATGATCCTCGACCTCGTCGCCCGCCTCAAGGCCGAGGGGCGAGTTTCGATCATTATGATCCTCCACAACTACGTCCACGTCCTGGAGGCCTGCGACCGTGTCAGCATGATCCAGGACGGCAGGATCGCCCTGGACAAGCCAACCGTGGAGACATCGGTGGAAGAACTGACGGAGATCGTCGTCGAGGAGTACCGCCGTGCCCGCCTCGCCGATCAGGGGCGGCCCGGGGGGCGTTGAGAGCAGCCGCGGCAGTAATCCTCTCCGCGGCGCTGGCGGGAGCGCTGTGTGCCGCACCCGCCGCCCACGCCGGCTGGTCCGCGCCCGCACGCCCTCCCGGCTGCGCGACCGCGCTCCCATCCACATTGGCGCCACTGATCGTCTTTCCCAGCTCCGGGCCCCAGCGTCGCAGCGGGCTCGGGGTGCTGGTGTGGGATGCCCCGCGTGGGTGCCCCAGTGGCTCCCAGGGCGCCGGCGAGGCGTTTGGCGCGAGCCTCACCGCCGGCGACGTGCCACAGCGGAGCCGGCCGCTGATCTCAGGCGCAGGCGACCTCGCCGGGGTTGTGGCGGCCACGGGCACCACCGCCGGGCAGGTCGTAGTTGCCGGCAGCGCATCGGCGACCATGATCCCGGGTTGGGCGAACCGCGCGAGCGAAGTCAAGGGTGCGGATCAGCCGGCGGGCGGCGGGGGTGCGTTGACGGAGGGCCGGGCAGTCGGGGCCTTCTCCGCGCCGACGTCGCTTGGGGGCCCGGCTGCGTCGGTGAGTGCGTTCAGCGGTTACCTTGGAGATGCCGTACTCGCCTCTGTGGTGCACGTGCGCCGGAGGGAGTGGGGGTTGGCGGTGCGCAGTCAACGCCACTACAGCGAATCCCTCACACCCCCACGGCTGCTGCTCATCGGCGCCGCCATGCCGAATGCGGTGGCGGTGACCATGGACTACCGCAGCGACATCCTCGTGGTGTGGGCACGGGACAGGGAGATCTACGCGCGGGAGATCGCCAACACCGGCGCCGTGCAGGCGCTCCATCGACTGGGGGGCGCCACGGTGGACCCCGAACTGCGGGTGTTGCTCAGCGACGACGGCCGCGCGATCGTCGCGTGGCGCGAGCAGTCCACCACGCTAGGTAAGGCTACGCAGACGACGATCGAGTTGAGCATCTCCGGTCCGAACCTCAGCTTCCATGGGGTGCTGCCGATCGAACGCTTCCGCGATCCCGGGGGTTTTGCCCCACAGGTTGGCTCGCTGCGCCTGATCCGGCTCTCCAGCGAGGCCGTGATGATGGCTTGGACTGGGATGCGTGCACGCCGCTACGTGGTGCGGGCCTCTCCCGTCTCGCTGCGCCGCGGGGCGTGGGCACCCGTGACGATCTCCACTCCCGGCGAGGATGCGCTGCTCGCCGATCTCGTGCCGGGTCCGCACGCGGAAGCGCTGGCGCTGTGGAGCGCCGCCCCGCGCTTGCGCGCGGGTGGCCCTGATCTGCGCCGGCGGATGATTCTCGCCGCGGGGGGTCACTATGCGGGAGCGGGGGAAGTCTCCTTCGCGGCACCCGAAGTGGTCTCTCCGCCCGGCCCCAACGGGACGCCCGCCGCCGCCATCGACCCGCAGACAGGCAATGCCCTGGCCGCGTGGGTCACGCTTGCGGGTGCTGCGCGCCGGGATCACGTCGCGTACGCGGTCCATACCTCTACCCCGCTGGGGATGGCGTCCGCGAACGCGATACCCCAGGGCGCCCTCGCCTGCTGCTTGGGTCTCGCCCTGCCCTACGCCAGCATCGAGAGCAGCGCCATCCGGATCGGCACGCCGTTGGCGGCCTGCCTGAAGTAGGCGGCCTCCGGGAGGGCGTCCACCTCTTCAGCGATCTCGTGGATGCGGGGGAGGGGGTCGAGCAGGAGCTTGATCTCCGAGTCACGCATGTCCTCGGACCTGATGCAGTAGTGCTCCCGGTACGCCGCCGCCGCGGCCGGGTCCTCGATGCGCTCCATCTGAAAGCGGTTGACGTACACCACCTCGCGGGCCAGGAGCTCCTGCATGTCGGTGCTCTGCGTCACCCGCAGACCGCGCTCGCGCAGCCGGTCGAGCTCCTCCTCGGCGAGCCACAGCTCCCGGGGCCCCACGAGCAGGACGTCGTTGTCGGGGTAGCGGCTGAGGCCGCGGCAGAGCGAGTGGATCGAGCGGGAGTGGCGGGCGTCGAAGCCCATCCCCACTCGCAGCGAGCTCAGCCGCCCGAGCTCGCGCAGGATCGTGTACATGTCGATCAGCGCCTGCGTGGGGTGCTCGTTGGGGCCATCCCCGCCGTTGATCAGCGGCACCGGGCTCACCTCCGCGGCGCGCGCGGCGACTCCGGCGTCCTCGTGGCGCAGCACGATCAGGTCCGCGTAGGCTCCCACCACGCGGATCGTGTCCTCGATCGACTCCCCCTTGGAGAGCGAGGAGGACTCCACCCCCCGGTGGGAGATCACCGCCGCCCCGAGGCGGGCCGCGGCCGCGTGGAAGCTGAAGATCGTGCGGGAGCTGGGCTCGAAGAACAGCAGCGCCACCACCCGCCCCGTGAGGCTCGCTAGGCGCGTGGGGATTCGCAGTGCGGCCGCCATGTCGTCGGCCGTGGCGAAGATCTCGCGCGCGAGCACGTCGTCGACCTGGTCGATCGAGATCAGGTGACGGAGCATCGCGGGGAATATAGCCGCGCCGGTGGGGGACCCTATGCGAGTGTCAATACGCCCGACTCCAGCGCGAGCAACTGCTGCTTGCGATCGAGCCCCCCGCCGTAGCCCGTGAGCGACCCGCTGGCGCCGATCACCCTGTGGCAGGGGACGACGATCGCGATCGGGTTGCGGTTGTTGGCGCCCCCCACCGCTCGCGCCGCCCCCGGCTGGCCCACCGTCGCGGCGACCTCCCCATAGGAGGCCGTCTGCCCGTAGGGAATCGCCCGCAGGGCCTCCCACACATCCAGCTGAAAGGGCGAGCCGCTGGGGGCAAGCTCCAGGTCGAAGTCGTGAAGCTCGCCAGCGAAGTACTCATCGAGCTGGCGCCCCAGCTGCGCGAAGGGGCGCTCGTCGGAGATCCAATCCGGCTTGGGCGCAGCGGTGCGACGGTCGCGGAAGTGCAGGCCGGTGATCGCGCCTGTCGTGTCCGCGCATGCGAGCAACTCCCCAACGGGGCTCTCCAGCACGGTGAAGCGGATTGGGCCCCCCACGGACTGCCCACCCGGGCGGGTGGGGGCGGCGGTTGGGATTGGGCTTGTCATGGGGGAGGGATTTGGATGGGCTCCGCCCCTTCCGGGGCTCCGCCGGGCAGGGTCGGTCTGTGCGGTTGCGTGGCTGGGTGGGTTCATACGAGCACTCTGCCACGTCCGCGCGTTGGAGTCTGGCGGAAATCGGACTGCGTAGGAGCAGCCGGTGTCGATGTCCGAAAACCGCTATCCCCGCCCCTCATACTGCTGTGCATGATCGATCTGCGCAACACCGAGGAGTTCGACGCGTGCTACCGCGTGCTCGGCAGCCGCGACCACCGCTTCGATGGGCGCTTCTTCGTGGCGGTCACCTCCACCGGCATCTACTGCCGCCCCAGCTGCCCCGCGATCGTGCCCCAACGGCGCAACGTCCGCTTCTACCCAACCGCGGCCGCGGCGCAGAGCGCGGGCTTCCGCGCGTGCCTGCGCTGCCACCCCCACGCCGCCCCGGGCTCGCCGGAGTGGAACAGCCGCGGCGATCTCGCCGCCCGCGCGATGGGGCTGATCGCCGACGGAGTCGTGGACCGCGAGGGCGTCGCCGGTCTCGCCCGGCGCCTCTCCTATAGCGAGCGCCACCTCACCCGCCAGCTCACCGCGGAGCTGGGCGCCGGCCCGCTCGCGCTCGCCCGTGCCCAGCGCGCCCAGACCGCACGCATCCTGATCGAGACCACCACCCTGCGCCAGATCGACATCGCCCACGCCGCCGGCTTCGCGAGCGTGCGTCAGTTCAACGACACAATCCGCGCCGTCTACGGGCGCACCCCCTCCGAGCTGCGCCGCCGCCCCGCCGCCCGCAGGTCTCGCACCGTGAGCGCCAATGGTGCGTCACCCGGCACGAGCAGTGCACCGCAGACCACCGCACCCCGCACCAAGAGCCGGCAGGCAGCAACGCGACCCTGCCCGGCGGAGCCCCGGAAGGGGCGGAGCCCATCCCCATCCCTATCGCCGTCCGTCATTGCGGCCCACGACCATTCGATCCCAACCCATGGTGGGGGCCCTGTCCCGCTGACCGTGCGCCTCGCGTACCGCGAGCCCCTCGACTGGGGGCGCCTCGTGCGCTTCCTCGGGGACCGCGCGGTGCCCGGCGTCGAGGAGGTCGTCGGGGAAAGCTATCGGCGCACCCTGCGCCTGCCCCGCGGCCACGGCGTCGTCGCGCTCGCGCCCGTGAACGGCCACATCGAGTGTCGCCTGCGCCTCGCCGACCTGCGCGATCTCACCGCGGCCGTCCAGCGCTGCCGGCGCCTGCTCGACCTCGACGCCGACCCCGCCGCGCCGGAAGCGCAACTTGGCCGCGATCCCCTGCTCGCCCCGCTCGTCCGCGCCGCCCCCGGGCTGCGCCTGCCCGGGGCCGTCGACGGCGCCGAGCTCGCCGTGCGCGCGGTCCTCGGCCAGCAGATCTCGGTTCCCGCCGCCCGCACCGCCGCCGCGCGTCTCGTAGGGGCCGTGGGGGAGCCCCTCCCCGCGCCCGACGGTGGGCTCACCCACCTCTTCCCTGCCCCCGCCGCGATCGCCGCCGCCGATCCCGCCGCGTTGCCCGGCGGGCCCGCCCGCCGCCGGCAAACGCTGCGCGAGCTCGCCCGGGTGCTCGCCGAGGGGGAGATCGCAATCGACCCCGGCAGCGACCGCGAGGAGGTTCGCGCCCGCCTGCTCGCACTCCCGGGGATCGGTCCGTGGACCGTGGAATACATCGCCATGCGGGCCCTCGCCGACCCCGACGCGTTCCTCCCCACCGACCTCGGCGTGCTCCGCGGGCTGGAGCGGCTCGCCCGCCGGAACCCCGGCCAAGCCAACCTCTCCCGCCCCGGGAAAGGCCGCGGGAATCCAGTCCGTGCCGGCCTCTCCCGTTCCGAGGAAGGCTGTTTCGACGGCGGCCTGGGGGATGGGTGCACCCCCCGTGACGCCGCCCGCGTGGCCGAGCGCTGGCGGCCTTGGCGCGCGTACGCGCTCGTGCACCTGTGGGGTGTCGAGGCGCCCCCCGAGGCCGTATCGTTGCGCCGATGATCGCCTGGGATACCGATGTCGCGCCGCTCCCGAGCAGCGCACTCTGCGGTGACATTGCGTTGGCCGTCGTACCGCCCGCGAGCAGCGTCATCCGAGGGCGCATTGGACTGCGCCCATGACGCCCAGGGCCGCCGTCATCAGGAGCTATCGAGCTGCCCTCGGCGTGCTGGCGTTGACGGCGATCTTCTACGAGTTGATCGACAATCTCGGACACCCCGGCTTCAGCGCGGTGGACTACTTCAGCTTCTTCACCGAGCTCAGCAACCTGTTCGCCGCCGTCATCTTGCTAATCGGCGCCATGCGCCCTGCCCTGCGGCGCTCCCCCACGTTCGAGCTGCTGCGCGGGGCCTCCGTGCTCTACATCCTCACCACCGGGATTGTCTACGCCGTGCTGCTCTCCGGGAAGCACGTCCCGATTCCTTGGGTCAACACCGTCCTGCACCAGGTGATGCCCGTCGTGGTCGCACTCGACTGGCTGATCGATCCGCCCAGCTCACCGCTGGCGCTGCCGCGGGCGGTGCTGTGGTGGATGGCGTTCCCCGCCCTCTACATCCTCTACACACTCGTGCGCGGGCCGCTCGCGCACTGGTACCCCTACTTCTTCGTCAACCCCCACCACTCTGGGGGCTACCTGTGGGTCGCCGCCAACAGCGTGGGGATCGCTGTGGGTCAGGTCGCGATGGGGCTGGGGATCGTGGTCGTCGGCAATGCTCGCGGGGCGCGCACGGACAGCGGCCGTCAGCTTCAGCTGAGAGCTATCGATAGACACAGGTGACTGCTAACCGCTGCGAAGACCGAAATCCTGAAGTGCACCCTGGACCCGACGTACTCCCTCGGCCGACGGAACATCCCCGCGAATCTCGAGGTCGAGGGTGGCACGCTTGCGACCATTCGGCAGGGCAAACTCGTATCGCGCTGCGCACATGAGGAGTCCCGGCACCATGCGATAGAGGTGCTCGGCGATGCGTTGGCTGTCAGCTATCTGATCGACTTCGACATTGATCGAGCGTTGGTGGCGATCGAGATTTTGATTCAGCCACGCATCAAACTCGTCGGGACTTAGCAGTCGGGCTGTCCGCCGCGGCACCTCACGGGCTGAGCGACGGATCGGTCGCAACCCGAACTCGGCTGCAGATGCAATGGCATCCTTTGTGTGCTGAAGTCCATATGGTCCCTCGCCATGAGAAGGCAACAGACAGTCATCGAAGCTTATGGTATGCCCGTATACGTCCTGGACGATGCCGGCTCGGACGTTTCGTCCGATTTGCAAGCCGCAAAGTTCACCTGAGCGACGAAACCGGTCAAGCGATCGAGCGACCTCCTGCTCGGCACGGATTGCTGTGCCTGTGATCGATTGACAGTGCTCGCGATCGGTGGGGCTCAAAGCAGAAGCGATACCCGCCAAACCTTGCTGTGTGCTTTCGATATCTCCCTGCTCGAACAATGCCGCCAGCTTTCGGGCCTCCTCCACAAACGTTGCTCGTACGCCGGGATCGACTACCGAGTGCTGAATGTCTGTGTAAAGTCGACTGCGTGCTTCGGAGTCGAGGTTCAGCATGCGACCCGCAAAGCCGGCGAGGAATCGAAATGGTGGTGTCTGATAGTCCCAAGCGCGAGCGAGATCGAGTTGCTCCGTCCGCATCGTCTGGACGAATGACATGAACACAAAGTGTGTCAAGACCTGCACGTACCCCATATAACGATCATGCTCTTGCGGATCAGCGGTATGGGTGACCGTCGCGCCATGCTCTCGCAGCAGATCAGTCAGCCATTGCACATGGTGAGGGTTCGATACGGGCGTATGACACACGACCACCACCTCCCCGATCATGTCTGTCAGCGTTGGCCCAAACAATGGGTGGGTGCCAATGACGCTCAAATTACGTGGGGCGGCGGCCTCGCTCATGATGCGCAGCGGCTCCGCCTTGGTTGAGCAGATATCGAATACGAGTGTGCCTCCTCCGAGACGGGGGAAGAGTGCGCCCACGGTCTCAGCGACGGCCGGGATGGGAACGCCGAGTAACACGCCGTCGTAGATCTCGGGGTCATCGAGCCCGGCGATATCGCCGCCCTCATAAGACACCACGGCATGATCAACAGACGCCTGGACGTTCAATGAGGATACGGCGCCAGCCACTCGCGGATCGACGTCAGCGAGCGTGATACTCATCTGATCGTCATGGCCGAACACGTGCTCGACCAGCCAGCGTGCCATGCCAGAGGCTCCGCCGACGACCAACATCCGCTGCACCATGGGCGTCGATGCGTTCCCGCTCAAGTGCGTCCACCAACTAACATGCCGGCTGGCGGCTGGGAGATCTTGTAGCTGGTTTTGCGGCGAGCAGCTGCTACGGAGTCGGTCGCTTTGGCTGAACGGGTCGGCAGGGCCATTCAAGAACGATAACCAACGCGTTGTCGAGCCTTCGGCAAGCAGAATGGCCGTAGGCCGAGGGGAGAGCGAGCGCATCGAGTTCTGCCGTCTGCTCGCGGATGGCACCTGTCTCAGCGCGGTCTGTGTCGTCGCCAGCAATCCGCTGCACCTCGGCGACGATTGAGAAGCGCTGCTGTGGAGTACACTGCGGCTGTGAGCTTGGCCGACACAATCCAGGGACCTGCCCTGAAGCTCCACCAGCAGCTCTACGAGCGCAGCGACGGGCGGATCGGCCACGGGATGATCGGGGTGCCCACGCTGCTGCTGCGCACCACCGGCCGCCGCAGCGGGGCCGAGCGCTGCAACGCGCTGGTGTACGCCCAGGACGGCGAGGACTTCGTGCTTGTCGCCTCCAACGGCGGCTCGGATCGCTCCCCGGGGTGGTACTTCAACCTGCGCGCCAAGCCCGAGGTGGGGATTCAGGTGGGCCGCCGGAGGAACCCGGGCACGGCACGCACGCTGGAGCCTGGGGACGAGGACTACGAGCGTCTCTGGCGGCTCGTGAACGACAACAACCACGGGCGCTACGACGTCTACAAGACGAAGACCGCGCGCCCGATCCCGCTGGTTGTCGTGCATCCCGGCTGACACCAGCCCGCGCAAATCGCTGCCTGTCCACACTCTGGACGCCGGCCCGCGCAGGCCGCTGCGCTCACCGCAGGAATCGCTCTTCACGGCTGGCGCCCAGAGGCCGCACCGGCCGGCAGCGGCTCGCCACACCCAGTGCTTTTGCGACAGCTGGGCACCGTTGCACCCCGTAATTGCTCCACCCGTCGAAGGTGAGAGCCTGGCTGACACGGGAGAATCCCGCGGTGAGCTCTGCGACGAAGACGCCCGCGATGGACGGGTACAGGCCGCACGCGCCCTTTCTAGACGAGCTGTTCGAGCCCGACGGGGCGCCGCGGGCGGCGGCGAAGGCGCTGGTGGGGGAGCTCAACCGCCTTGGCCGTGAGGGTCTGGCGGAGGCTGGGCGCCGGCGCGACGCGATCTTCATGCAGCAGGGGATCACGTTTGAGACCAGCGGCGAGAGCGGGGCCTCGCACGAACGGCCGTTCCCCCTGGATCTTGTGCCGCGTGTGCTGAGCGGGGAGGAGTGGCGGGACATCAAGCAGGGCCTCGCCCAGCGCATCCGCGCGCTGAACCACTTTGTCGACGACGTCTACCACGCCCGCGAGATCGTGCGCGAGGGCATCGTGCCATGGCGGCTGGTGGCCGGCTGCTCGCATTTCGCCCGCGCCGTCCACGGGATCCGTCCCCCCGGCGGGGTCTACACGCATGTGGCGGGCTGCGACCTGGTGCGCCACAGCGACGGCGCCTGGAAGGTGATCGAGGACAACGTCCGCATCCCCTCGGGGATCTCCTACGTGCTCGAGAACCGCGCCGCGATGGCCCGGCTGGTCCCCGAGCTGTTCGCCTCCTACCGGGTGCGCCCCGTGGACCACTATCCCCAGCTGCTGCTGAGGGCGCTGCGCTCGGTGGCCCCGTCGGCGGAGAGCGAGGCCACGGTGGTGGTGTGGACGCCGGGGCCCGCCAACCCGGCGTACTTCGAGCACGCCTTCCTCGCCCGTCAGATGGGGGTCGAGCTGGTGGAGGCCTCCGACCTGGTGGTGCGCGACGACGTGCTCTACATGCGCACCACCCGGGGCCTCGAGCGGGTGCACGCGGTCTACCGGCGACTGGACGATGACTTCGTGGATCCCCTGGAGTTCCGCCCTGACTCGCTGCTCGGGGTGCCGGGCCTCGTGCGGGCCTACCGCGCGGGCAGCGTGGCGATCGCCAACGCGTTCGGGACGGGGGTGGCCGACGACAAGGCGATCTACTGCTTCGTGCCCGAGATGATCCGCTTTTACCTCGCCGAGGAGCCGATCCTCGAGAACGTCCGCACATACCTCCTCTCGGACCCCGAAGTGCTCCAGCACGTGCTTGCCCGTCTGGACCAGCTGGTGGTCAAGCCCACCGGGGAGTCCGGGGGGCGGGGCGTGATGATCGGCCCGCACGCTCCCGGGGCCGAGCTCGCGCGCATGCGCGAGGTGATCCAAGCCCACCCCGAACGGTGGATCGCCCAGGACGTGGTGCGGCTCTCGACGGTTCCCACCGTCGGACCCGAGGGCGCCCTGCACCCCCGGCACGTCGACCTGCGGCCGTTCGCGGTGTTCGGCGAGCGCATCGACATCGTCCCCGGGGGGCTCACCCGGGTCGCCCTGGAGGAGGGCTCGATGATCGTCAACTCCTCGCGCGGGGGCGGCTCCAAGGACACGTGGGTGCTCGAGGACGGCGACGACGCCGACCGCGCCGGGCCGCCGATCGCCGACACGCTGCCGCCCGCTCTCCCAGACCTGCGCTATGGAGCGTGGAGCGGACAGCAGCAACAGCAGCAGCAGGAGGAGGCCGTGGGCTGATGCTGGCCCGCACAGCTCACGGGCCGCACCGGTCGCAGCGGCGGGCGGCCGCTGCCTGATGCCGGCAGGGATCGCGCACTCGCAGCCGCAAGGAGTCGCTGTCTGATGCCGATACGGATCGCGCACGAAGTCGCCGCCTGATGCTCGCACGGATCGCGCACGAGCTCTACTGGCTGGGACGCAATCTGGCGCGGGCCGAGTTCACCGCGCGGGCGGTGGAGGCGGTGTTCCAGTCCGAGTTGCAGGGGTCCCCCGATGCGATGCGCAGCGTCAGCTTCGGCTCTGGCGGGCTGCTGAAGATGCTCGGTGTGGCCGAGGACGAGCGCTCGGTGCGCAGCGAGTCGCTTGGTCGCCTGACGCTCGACGCCGAGCGCCCGGGCTCGATGCTCGCAAGCGTCGAGCGAGCCCGGGAGGGAGCGCGCACGGTGCGCGACGTGATCAGCGCGGAGATGTGGGAGGCGATCAACACCACCGCCCTGGGGCTGCGCGGCGGAGGGCAGCCGGGCTGGACTGCGCCGGCCGGCCCGTATCTGGCCTCCCAGTACGTCAAGCAGCGCACCGCCCTGATCTGGGGGGTGGCAGACCGCTCGATGCTGCGCGACGAAGCCAAGTGCTTCCTGGACGCGGGCGGCCTGATCGAGGTCTCCGACATGGTGTTGCGCATGCTGCGCATCGCGCTGCCGCCAGGCGAGGACAGCTCGCCGGCCGACGGCCACGCCCTGATCCTGCTGCAGGCCGTCGGCGGCTTTCACGCCTACCTGAGGGCCGTCACGGCGCCTCCCAACGCGCACCCGGTGGCGCGCTTCCTGCTGTTCGAGCGTGCCTATCCGGACAGCGTGGCGGCGTGCGTGGACTCGCTGCACGAGGTGTTCACCGCCGCCGACGCCGGTCCGCGCAACTCAAAGCCGGTGCTCAGGGTCAGTCGCCTGGCCGCCGACCTGGACTTCCAGCGCCGCGCGCTGCCCGACGGGGCCGAGCTGACGGGGATCTGCGAGCGTACCCAGCAGGAGCTGGCGCGCATCGACCAGGATGTGGCCGAGCGCTACTTCGCCGGGGCGGCCCCGGCGGGAGAGAGGAGGTGAGGTCCCGCTGCACTTCGCGATTCGCTACCTGACCGAATACCTCTACAACGCCCCGGTCACCGACAACTTGAACGCCCTGCGGGTGCGGCCCGCGACGACCTCCTCGCAGCGCTGCGACGAGTTCCACACCCGCATCGAGCCCGAGGCCCGTGTCAGCCGTCACCTCGACTACTTCGGCACCGAGGTGCTCGAGTTCGGCATTCCCACCGCGCACGATCAGCTCACGATCGATGTGCGCGCGCGGGTGGTGACCTCGGAGCCGCCGGAGCCGCCGGAAGGGACGTGGGAGAGCCTGGGCAGTGGCGCCTATCTCGATGCGGCCGGCGAGTTCGCACTTCCGTGGCAGGACCAGCCCGCCATCCTGGGTCTCGAGGAGCTGCACGAGGCGTTGGAGGCCGATTGCCCCTTGGAGACGCTGAGGCTGCTCTGCGAACTGGTGCCCGACAGCTTTGAATACCGACCTGGAGTCACGTATGTGGGCTCTAGTGTCGGCGATCTGCTCAAGGTTGGGGCGGGGGTGTGCCAGGACTTCGTGCACCTCTCATTGGTGCTCCTGCGTCGACAGGGCATCGCGGCCCGCTACGTGTCCGGCTACCTGTGGGCGGCTCCCGAGGACGGGGGATCGGACTCCCTGGAGGTGGACACCCACGCGTGGCTCGAGGCGCTGCTTCCGGGCACCGACGGGGATGGGCACGCGGAGCCGATGTGGGTGGGCGCGGACCCCACCAACCGGCGGCTGGCGGGGGAGACCCATGTGAAGATCGGCCACGGGCGCTTCTACGCTGACGTTCCACCGGTCAAGGGCCTCTACCTCGGCGGGGCCACCTCGGAGCTGACGGCGGCGGTGACCATGTCGCGCTTGGATCCACAGGCGAGCGCAAGGGCGTGAAGCGCTCGATTACCGGTCGCCGTTGTCAAGCGCTGCTGAAGGCCAGACCGCAGAAGGCGCAAGCGTATCCTACGCTCACGCGTGGTAGGCGATCTCAAAGTCCGTCCGGCTGAACTGGCTGACGCCGAGGCGATCGCACGTGTACACGTCGACTCATGGCGTGCCGGCTACCGTGGCCTGCTCGCGGACGAGGTTCTCGCCGGGTTGTCGGTCGCCGAGCGCGAGCTGATGTGGCGCAAGCGGCTGACTGGCGAGGACGCGCAGCACGATCGGCGTCGGGTGGATGTCGCGGTCGCTCGCGGGGCGATAGTGGGCTTCGTAGCCGCAGGACCAAGCCAAGAACAGGACGCGCCGGCGCGTAGCGGTGAGATCTATGCGATGTATGTGCACCCCGACCGTTGGTCGATGGGAGTCGGCCAAGCTCTGATGAGCTCAGCCGTCGATCACCTGGCCGCCAGTGGAGCTGCGCAGGCGCTGCTGTGGGTGCTCGCGAGCAACGCGCGGGCACGCTGCTTCTATGAGCTGGCGGGATGGGGGTGGGACGGCCGGACACGCTCGAAACGGCTCACCGGCCTGCCTGACTTCCATAGCGAGGTCGAGGAGGTCTGCTACCGGCGCCAGCTCCCGCCAGCCGATGCGACTGCGTGATGGCAAAAAGCCGGCAAGGGGGGCATGTCGCATCGAGGTCGCTGACGGGCGGTGGCTGCGTCTACTCGAGGAGTCAGATGCGCAGGAGCTGCACGCGGTGGTGGAAGCCAACCGCGATCATCTCGCGCGTTGGATGCCGTGGGCGGCCGGGCAGACGCTCGAGGACACCCTGACCTTCATCCGGCGCACGCGTGAGCAACTGGCGAACAACAACGGCTTTCAAACCGCGGTCATCGAGAACGGCCGGATCGCCGGTGTGGTCGGGTTCCACGGCATCTCCTGGCAGCACCACTCGACCAGCATCGGCTACTGGCTGGCCGCATCGGCGCAGGGTCAGGGCACCATGACTCGCAGCGTCCGGGCACTCGTCAATCACGCACTCAGGACGTGGCGGCTTCATCGGGTCGAGATCCGCGCGGCTGTCGACAATGCACGAAGCCGCGCGATTCCCGAGCGTCTCGGGTTCACCGAAGAGGGCGTCGTGCGCGAGGCCGAGCGGATCGGCGGCCGCTACGTGGACCAGGTCGTTTACTCGATGCTGGATGTTGCCCCGGGCCTCATCCGTTGCTCCAGCCCATGAGGAGCTCCACCCAACCGAGCCGGACCCCTTGACTTCCGACTCCATGTCAGCCCTCATGCCGCTCGCAGTCAACGACGGTCTGGGAGACTACGGCCGATGAAGCGTACCGACCGTCGCAGCGCAGCAGCCAAGGACCTTGCGCGAGCCGGGGGTCGGGATGCTCCTGTGGAGATCGTCGACTACGACCCCGCGTGGCCGACCGCCTTCGAGGCCGAGCGGAAGCGGATCGCGCCGCTGCTCGAGGGCGTGGAGATCCATCACTTCGGCTCCACCGCCGTCCTGGGCCTCGCCGCCAAGCCTGTGATCGACATGATCGCGCTCGTGCACGAACTTGACGCGCCGATCGCCGAACTGGTCGCGAGCGCCGGGTATCAATTCCCTCGAGCGTTCAACGCGACGCTTATCCATAGACGCTTTCTGTGCTACCCAACGGCGGCGCGCCGCACCCATCAGTTGCATCTCGTGGACGAGCGCCAGGAGCTCGAGCGTCGTCTGCGTTTCCGCGATCGCCTGCGCGCAGACCCCGCCCTCGCGACGGAGTACGCGACGCTGAAGCGAGAGCTCGCCGAGCGCCACCGGGATGATCGGGAGGCATACACCGACGCCAAGGCAACGTTTGTCAAGCGCTGGAGCGAGCCGGCCGCAACGACGTAACCCGCCCGGGCGCAGGCTTACCGTGAGCGACCGAGTCTGTATCTGCGGACAACGCAAGGTCGGTATGGAGCTAGGGGTGTGTGGTTTCAGCACATGGGCGACATGTGTGTCAGGACATAGGAGACACCAACGTGAGGGGGTCTTCCTGTGGAGATGGCGCGGTATCTGGTCGAGGCGCATGTGTTGGAGGGGCGCCCGCTCTGGAGGCGGATTTCGTGTTGAAAGATGCCGATTAGCAGGGAGTTTGTGGGCGGCGACCAGCACCGAGGCTGGCGCAGATGCACGCGGATTATCGGCGATTAGTGTGGACTCAGGCACTTCCGGCGATCAGTGCCTGGACGAAGATCGCACGAACCCCGGCGGCACGTGACCAACCAGCTCTGACCGCCCGAGGCGGTTGCGATAGTCTCCGCTCCAGGTTTCCGATGATCCAAATGTCGATAGCGAGGGAGGTCGGCGTGTGAGCGACTTCTGGGAACAGGCTGAGAGGACGGCGTTGGACGGCGTCGCGCACTTGCTGCCGCCGGCATGGCAGAAGGTCGTGGATATCGTGAGCGCGCCGGTGCCGCCGACGCCGCAGCGCAGGATCCCGGCGCCCGACGAACCGGCGGCGGTGCGGCTGAACGGGATCGAGCACATCGTGGTGGTGATGCTGGAGAACCGCTCGTTCGACCACATGCTCGGCTATCTCTCGCTGCCGGCCCAGTACGGCGGCAGGGAGCGCCGGGACGTCGACGGACTGAAGGGGCCGCAGGACAACTTCAACACCTGCGATGGCGCGACCTATCCGATCCATCCGCTCACGCAGACGGCGTTCTCCGGCGAGGCCGAAGACCCCGACCATTCCGGCCACTCGGTCGACGAACAACTGGCCGAAGGGGGCAACGGGTTCGTGAAGAACTTCAAGCGCTACTCGGTGGCGCGCGCGAAGGTTCTTGGCTTGCCGCGGCCACCCGACCCAGGGCTCGTGATGGGCTACTACGACGCCGACCAGCTCCCTGTCTACGACCACCTGGCGAGTGAGTACTGCGTGGTCGATCGCTGGTTCAGCTCGGTGCCCGGCGCGACTTGGCCCAACCGGCTCTACTCGGTCGCCGGACGCGCCGCTGGAACGCGCGACGACGTGGCGCCGCCCATCTACTCGCTGCCTAGCTTCGGGCGCTACCTCGACGAACACCAGGTCGAGTGGCGCTGGTACTCGTTCGACCCGGGCACGCTGCGCGCGATCGATCCCGCCTACCGCCTGAGCAACCATCACCGCTTCGCGTACGTCGATTCGCGCAAGCTCAGTACGGTGGAACGCGCGGTCGGCGAGCTGACCGAGGAAGGCCCGTCATTCCTCGACGACGTCGCCGCTGGCAAGCTGCCCGCGGTGAGCTGGATCGACCCTCGCTTCAAGGACCTCCGTGTGCTCGGCCCGGACTCCAACGACGACCACCCACCAAGCGACGTGCTCGCCGGGCAGGACCTGATCCTGACCATCTACCACGCACTCAGCGCCGCGGAAACGTGGGATCGGACGTTGCTGGTAATCACCTATGACGAGCACGGAGGCTTCTACGACCACGTCGCCCCGCCGGCAGCCGTCGACGAAGACCCAGAGTTCCAGCGCCTCGGCGTGCGTGTGCCGGCGCTCGTGGTCTCTCCGCTGGTCGGCAGGCAGACGACCTCCACGCAGCTGCTCGGCTCGGACTTCCACTTCGACCACACCTCGATCATCAAGACGATCCTCACCCGCTTCTGCAACGCCGAAGGCCAGATCCCGGCGCTCAGCGCGCGCGTCGCCGCGGCGTCGCATCTCGGCCATCTGCTTACGGACGCTTCACCGCGTCAAGGTGTGGCCGACCACAGCGCCCTTGCCAATCGCATGGTTCAGTGGCGCCAGCAGTTTGCAGGTGACCGTTTCCAGGACCCGGTCGCGCGCGCCGGAGAACCTGGCCACCTGACCGACTTCCAGACAGGCTTCTCTGAAATGGCGCGCATGCTGCGACAGGCAGGCCTGCCCGCTGGCCATCCCTGAGACGCGCGCTCTCTGCCCTCACGGTCAGAGCCTCGGCGATTAGCGACTCGGCGGCTCGTCGAGCAGCAGCAACAGGGCGTCGATCTCCCGCTTCCGCTCGGCCTTGTGCTCGGCGGTCCTGTCGCGCGTCTTCGCCCTCTCGACTGCCGCGCGCAGCCGAGTCCCATCGCGGACTCAGCGTTCGATCGTAAACGGCGCAGTGTCTGAGATCACGCCGATCGCGTTGCGCACCGCGACGGCCACCGCGCACTTGCCTTCCGAGTCGAACACGGCATCCCGGACGTAGGGAACCGGCAGCCTGATGTAGTCGCTGCCGGTCGCGTTCGCCTTGGCGTCCGGTCCTTTTTGGGTCCACGTCCTGCTGCGCCCGTGTGCCGAAGAACACCTCGAGCGGTTCATTCGCGGGCGCCCGCTTGCCACCCAGAGAGACCGTCAACAGGTTGGTCCCATAGATGACGATCGTCGCGCCTCGTTTGGCATCGCTCGGTACGACACGTTCGATATGTGGCTTGGCGTCCTGCGCGGTCCACTTATTCGCCACGTAGGCGGTCGCGCCGACGCTGGCGAGACCGATCAGCGCTTCGGGGAGTTGTGGCAGGCCCGAGGAGGAGGAGGGGATTGAACATGACGATGAACATGAGCAGGGTGATCGCGCCGAACAGCAGGTACTGCGTGTCGACGAGGTCAGTCTGTCCCGAGTCGTTGGAGAAGGCCTGGGCGATCCGATGCGCGGGCGAGGTTTCCGCTTCGGAGGCGGCGGGCTTGACGAGCGTGCCTTGGTGCGGACAAGCGCCTTGGCTCCGACGAGAGCCGCGAAGGGAACACCCAACAGCACCAGGTATTCGTCCTGCAGACCCTGTTTGAGAAACATACGTCGCGCCTCTTTCGTTAGTCTTGCAAGCATGGAATCCTATGCCTGTTTGCCAGCGGGTAGTCCGTGACCCAGGGCCGCTGCGCACCGGATCGAAAGCGTCAAGCTGAAGAGGAGGCTCTCATGCCGGACGAGCCGGTGATAGAGGTGGCCGTTGTGGCACTCGACGGCGATGTTGGTGCGCGTCCTGAGGCGAATCTCAGGCCGGCCGCCCGACCGCGCGTGCTGTGGACCGACTTTTCTGGCCGTGTAGATGAGTTGGGCGACGCACTCAACTCGATAGCGGTAAGGCTCCGGACGAAGCTTGACGCCCTCGGCCAAGACTCAGGCGGTGTCTGGCGCCTGGATGAGGTCCAGCTCGCTTTCTCCCTTGACCTCAAGGCCGAGACCGGCGTAATCGTTGCCCGTGCGTCGGGCGGTGCTGGGTTTGAAGCAACGCTTACCTGGCGGCGGCCCTCATCGGGGGATCAGCAATGAGTGGCGCTCGCAGTAGGCTGGCGCTCGCCAAGATTCTGCCCTTGGAGGGGCGGCTCCACCTCGGAACCGCGTTCGCGACCCGCGATAATGTGGCTGTCACGGCGTTTCACTGCCTAAGCCGCGACGACAACCCAGGGGAGGTCGTGGTGCCGCATCCCACGCTTGAGTTCAATCCCGGCGGAAAGCGAGTCGCGGCGAGCTTCGAGGAGGGGGATCCCGCGGAGGACTGGGCGGTCCTCAAACTCGGTGAATCCATTCCCGGGGAGTTTCGCCCGATTGCACTGTGCACCGAGGTCCAAGACGGCGAGGTGTGCCGCTGCCTGGGGTTTCCTCAAGATGCAGAAGAGATAAGCCGCTTCCCTGAGAAGGTCACTGTTCTTGACACAGAAGCCGAGATTGAAGGTGCGCGCGTGCTCACTCTCCACGGCGAGGCTGCCGCGGCTGGCATGGCGCTGCACGGAATGAGCGGAAGTCCTGTGCTCCTGAAGGGTGCCCAGGAAGAGGCCGTTGGTCTCTTGCGACGCCACCTACCCAGGATCGATGATCCCGAAATGCCCGCCGGCGGCAAGCTATTTGCCTGTCCCACTGCGCTGTTCTCGGGGGCTGCGATACTAAATGCCGAGTTGCCCGAGGAGGGGGAACAAGGGCACATCGAGCGACTGAGGTCGGCTGCCGGTCTAGGCGACTCCGGTGCGGCAGCACGCCTCGGGCATCTTCTGCGCGCTCGTGGTGAGGCCGAGGCCGAGGCGTGGCTTGAGCAAGCGGCGCGCGCGGGCGATGCTGCCGCGGCGTTTGCTCTCGGACGCATGCTTGAGCAGTCACAAAGGGGTGCCGAGGGGCGCGTCTGGATCCGGCGGGCGGCAATGAGTGGGGACATCGCCGCAGCCGCTACGCTGGGTGTCCGGCTCCGGCAAGAGGGACGCAACGATGCCGCCATCGACTGGCTCGAGCGGGCCACCGAAAGCGGCGACGCGATGGCGGCGCACACCCTCGCGCTCATCCGCGAGGAGTATGGGGATTTGACGGAGGCCGAGAGATTGCAGCGGTACGCCGCCGAGCGCGGCGACCCGCGAGCGGCGCTGAGCCTCGCCCGTATGCTCCGCGAACGCGACCGTGATGAGGCGATCTACTGGCTCCGAAGGGCGGCGACGGTCGACCCCGACGCAGTACGAGAACTGGAGGCGCTTGGCGTTGGGCTAGCTTAAGTATTATCGCCACCACAAAGCCTCCCCGCGTCGAGATGGAACCAGCTGCTGTACGTTACCTACCATGGTGACATCGACCTAGAGCACGAGAACGTCAACGCGCGTCGTCTCATCGCACTCATCGATCAGTCCCCAGACCTCTCGAGGACTCCGAAGTACTCGCCCGAGCGGCTGGATGACATTCGGCGCCGTGTCGAAGCCGCCTGACGCTTCGTATTTCGCTCCGCGAATCCACCGACAGATGCGGACGTGCTCTATCGGCAGCGCCAAGAACGCAGGACGGTTGATGCCCAACACCACGTATGGGCTCCACCGCATTTCTCGTAGCGCGTACCCGGCGCCAATCGTGACTTCCCGCCGCTTCAATCTCCAACTCCCGACTAGGATAATTATGCACGACAGCCTTGCTCCCCGGACCCCTTCAGCGGAAACCGTCGTCCAGCCACGAAAAAGTCGGGTTCTTCGGAACATCATAGTACGGCATATCGGGCCAGATACGGGGCGGGGCATACGGACCTTGGAATGCGCTCTCAAAGGTGCCCCCAAACGGATGAACTGCGTTCCAATAGCCGGCGATAGCATTATACGTGCGGCCGGTGAGCTGCTGCTCGAGAACTCGAATTGCCGTGTACGACCAATACGCTTGGCCGAGTGCGCTTCCGACGCGGCCAGCCATCACGCCACTGGCCTTGAGTGCAGAGATATCACTCTCGCTGAACTCGGCGAGCGCACCCATGGAAGCACCCACCTCCGATGTCGCAAACTTAGCGGAGCCCTCCAAGACCCTCAGTACCCCACGTATAATGTCGTATGTGCCCTTGATCCCCTGGTCGTACACGAATCCGCGCTGGTCGTGCTGGAGCTCTTGGATTCCGCGGGCAACTCCAAAGAATCCTGTCCATGTGGCGAGGTAGCCTTGCCAGCCGCTCGGCAGTATGTTTGCCTGCTTGTCCAGTCGTAGCGCGTAAGAAAGCAGCCTGGAGACCTCTCTCATTACCCCGCCGACGTCGTCCGACGCCTTGCCTATCGACGTGTCCTGTCCGCTGGCCCCTAGCGACCCTGCCGTCCCGAGAGGGCTCGGTGCTGCGGTGGCGGAAACGCCCACTGGTGCGGGCGGCGCATCCGACGCTCCCATGAGGGGCTCGCCCACGGCGACGTTGGTGCCGTCGCCAATGGGCACATCGTGAAGCTCGGCGATTGAGACCCCGGCTGCTTGCTCTGCACCTACGGGCTCGTCCGCCTGCGATCCCGTCACGTCCGTCGATTGAGCTGCGGCGCGCCGGCCAGTTCCTCTCGGGTCGGTCGCGGAAAGCGGGTTGTTTCCCACGAAGGTGTAGAGATTCGGACCATCCGCGAAGCCCGTAGGATCAGGCTGTGCGAAGCGACCAAGTGAAGGTAGGTATTGCCTCGCTTCATACTCGTACCATCCGATCGAATCGTAGAGGTACTTCCCAGAATGGAGGATGGGGCTTACTGGAGTACCGGCGAGCAGCGCCCCGAATGCATCGTAGCGAAATACATCAATGAGAGCACCCTGAGAGTCCGATGTAAGCCGCGTGGAGTCGAGCACGTCCCGTATGACGTACTCGTCCTTTCCGCTTGCGGCGAAGAAGGACAGCCGGTCGGTCGACTCCCACAAATGTAGAGCCGCGAGAACGCCGTCGTCATATGTCTCGATGGGGTTTCTACCGTCCCGGACGAGCACGCGAGTACGTACGCCTTCGATGATGCCGACCGGCCGCCCGATCGCGTCGTGCAAGCTCTCAAGCACGACGCTCCCGCTATGCTTGGATACAGCCTGAACCAGTTGTCCCGCGAAGTTGTAAGCAAAGGTGAAGTCGTCGTCCTCGATAAGGCGTCCCGCTTTGTCGTAGCGGAATGAGGATGTCCCCGCGCTCAGGTACTCGTTGCGAGCGTTAGTCGCGTAGGAGACGGTGCCGCCGGCCGTGCTCTGGATGCTCCGGTTTCCTGCTGGGTCGTAGGTGAATTCGGGCTGGCTCGACAGGTGCGCGCCATACGCTGCGACCACGGCGTCGATTGCTTGCTGGGAGTTGAAGGAGCTTACCGGAAGAGGGGTGGTAGGCGGCGCAAGGGGACCCGTCGCCACAGGTGACGGGTGTGGCAAGCTCAGCGAGGCGACCAGGCGATCTGTGGCGTCGTAGCCGTGCCACCAGCCCTGCGTGACGCCGGACTCGGTCTCGATCGTGAGCGCACGGTTACCGGCCCCGTCCCAAAGTTGGAGCAGCAACAAGTCGTCGCCGTTTGGAAGCGCGCAGGCGTCGGCAATGCGGCGACCCGCCGCATCGTACGAAATGGCGGTCGTGACACCGTTGCCGAGTTGGGCTGCGACTGCGAGGTCTCCCACCCACTGCTTCCCGAGAATCGATCGGCTCGGCATCGCGCTGGGATCTCCGGGGTAGCCGGCTGCGTTGGCCGTCATCGCGAGTCCCACAAGGTGATTGTCGGGTGCGTACTCGTATCGCAACGTCTGTCCGGAAGGGTAAGTGACGCCGACGCGGTTCCCGACCGCGTCGAACTCACGCTGGATCGTGCGGGGGCCCAACGTTGCGCGCGACCCTCCGAAGGTCAGGGTCTCTTGATAACAGCGCCCGAGTGAATCGCAGCGTCGATCGACGCTCAAAATAGCATTCGCGTGGCTGACGAGAGTGCCGGCGCCCTCATACGCGAACTGCGCGTGCTCTTCTCCAGACGATGGCCCCGTCGTTGGGGGCTGGACGGTCAGCGCGGTCAGTCGGCCGAGGCCGTCATAGGTGCGGGTCACGTGGATGCCCTCTTCGTCCTTTTGATCGACCAGGTTCCCATCACGATCGTAGGTCATGCTACGCGACGTTCCGTCTGGATTGATCACGCGTGTCTGCCGGTCGAGGGAGTCATACTGGAACGCGGTGGCGTTGCCGGACGGATCTCGGAGCCCGACGACATTGCCGTTGCCATCATACGCCCGCGTCGTGGTGAGGGCGACGGCCGCGCCCGGTCCGGGCCACGGCAAGAGCATCCGCGTTTCGGTGATCGGGTCGCGAAAGCCGTTGTATCCATATTCTCTCGTGTGTCCAAGCGCATCGTCGAGGCTGCGCACCAAGCCACGACTGTCGAACGAACTCGTCAGCCGGTTGCCGGCACCGTCGACTACCGCGGTCACTCGGTTCAGCGCATCGAACTCGTAGACTGACGAGAGCACGGCGCGGACCGCCCCGCCAGTGTCGACGAGGTGGCGGTCGCGGCGTACCACATTGCTCGCGGCGTCGTATGTGAGGCTGGTGATATTGCCTGCGGCGTCGGTCATCGCCACGGGCCGATCCGCCGCATCGTATTCTGCGTGCCTGGCGTGTCCGTTGGCGTCCACCACACGAAACACGCGCAGGTTGCCGTCGCGATAGACAAGGGTGTCGCACCACTGGACGTCCCCGTTCTGTACTGCGGCGTCGAACTCGACGTCCGGTGAGACCCACGGATCGGCGGCGCGAATGGGCACCGTGAAGAGCGCTTTGCGTTCCCGATTCAGTCGTCCCCGCTCATCGTATTGATATGCGGTGTAGTGCGATAGCCGATAGACGCCGCTCGTCGAAGCTGCAAACTCGCGGCGTACGATCACATTGCTCGCCTTGTCGTAGTCGACGCGTTGCAAATTACCCACTGCGTCACTGATGCCACTCGGCCGCCCGAACGGATCGAGCTTCGCCGTGGTTACATACCCGCGTGGGGTGATCACCGAGATGGCCCGGCGATCGAGATCGTAGCCATACGCCGTCTCTGCGGCATCGGGCGAACAGCAGCCTCGCCTAATGGCCGTCACGAGGCCGCGCTCGTCATACTCGTAGCAGGTGGAAGTCCCGCGTGGGGTCACCACGCTGGCGAGGTGATTCGAAGCGTCATAGGCGCGTACGCTGCGGCGCATTGGCGCAGGTGAGCCGTCGCCCACAGCTACTTCTACGACGCTCATCTCCTCGTTGTATGCGAAGCGCGCGATCTCGGGACTTTCCGGTGCCGTTGACCCGTTGGGGTCGATAATCGCGGTGGCTCGCAATACCAGCTGTGCATTGCCATCGTAGGAAAAGGAGACCTCGTAGCTCGGCATTGGAGGAAGAAGCGTGCGAACCAAGCTGCACGCATCCAGCGCAACGCGGGTCGTGTTCCCGAGCGGGTCGCCGGTCGCGACTACGTCGCCGGCCTCGTTCACCTCACGGGTGACGCGCAGATCCAGGGTGCCGACACCGGCAATCGTCGCGGCGAGGAAGCCTTGGGCGGTCGGGGTGGCGAGACTCGCACCGAAATATTCGTACCCAAAGACGTTACCCTCCGGCTTCGTGTACTGCAGCAGTCTGCCGTTTGCGTCATAGGCATCAAATGTCTGCCGCGGTGCCGTGATGCCCGTGGTCCCATCGGGCAGCGGCGCCGGGTAGGTCGTGTCCGGATAGGTGACCGCGGCTGGCGTCGCAGCAGCGTCGCCGTTGAACGATGTCACGGTGAGGTGCACGGAGTACGGGCTCGTCGGGTCCTGAGACTCAGCGGCTGCCGGGTCAGGAGAAGAGGTATAGCGCGGATCGGACGTCGCCGCCACTTGTTGGAACCGACTCTCGTACGTATATTTCGCGATGATGTCATCGGGGCTGACGTCAAGGACATCGGGGAAGACATCGCCGTAAATGGCCACATCGTCGAGCAGGCCATTCAGAGTGAGGGTGGTGGCCCGCTGGACGGTGGCCAGGACATTGGCAAAGCGCGCGTGCTCGGCTGGGGAGAGGTTGGCGTCGTGCCACATTGCCACCGATGTGTCACCGGGGGCCGTTTGGCGGCGGTAGAAGTCCTCGCGCCCATAGTAGATCTGCGTGAGCCGCCCTTCTGGCGAGAGAGTGCCGGTACATCTTCCGTCAGAATCGTAAGCATGGCGCCACAGGATCACCTGTTCGTCGCCCGCCAGGATCGTCTCCTGCGACGCGAGGATGTTTCCCGTCGCGTTCAGGACGTGGCGGACCGGGTGCCCGTTGCGTTGGATGACCGTTACGCAGGACGCGGGACGGTTGGCGTCGTCAAAGGTCCAGGACGGATCGGCGATCACGTCGGCGTAGTCGAATAGAAAGACGCCGTTCCCGAGACGCTGCCGCACGACTCTCCCGAAGGCCGCGGTGCCGACTTCGCTGCCGTATTCGTTCTCTAGATAGGTCGTGCCGTTTGGGTCGGTGATACGAAGGAGATCATGTTGGCGCTGCGCAAACGACGAAGGTGACGAGTAAGCGTATCGCGTGGTGCGTCCGGCAGGAAACTCGTCGGTGGCGGGACCCGTGACGCCAACGAGATCGGAAAAGTCGTCGTACGTGTAGGTCCAGGTGCGAGCGATCAGCGCCGGACCCGCACTGGTCGCGTAGGTCACCGGAAAGAGGGTGATCGTCGCGATTCGAGATTCCGCGTCGTAGGTGAAGGCGACGAGCCGCTCAGGATGATTCACGGCCACCACTTCGATTCGGCCGAGATCGTCGTAGTCGAACTGCAGTGCGTTGCCGGACCGATCGGCGATGCGAACCACTTGGTATACGGCGGGGGAGCTCCCAGTCGTATGCTCGAAGCGGACCACCCGCCCGCTCGGCGAGCGCTGCTCGAACGCATCGTCCGGGGTACGTACGATAATGTCATCGCTTGCCAGTGCGACATAGTATGGGTAGTCGTCGTGCGGGTAGTAACGCATGGGAAGCAACTGCCCGGTCGTCACGGTTACACTGTCGCCGTCGTCGCGCAACCAGAGGTTATAGGCATGGTCCCAACACGACCCGAGGGGGCCATCGTAAAACGTGTTGCTCTTGTAGGTGCGGACGAACCTGAAGTCGATTCCGGCGCCGGACACCACGAAGTCCTCGACCGTCTCCCCGAACTGACCAGTGGCGAGGTTGACAGGATCGGCGATCTCCGGCGGAGTCTTGGTGTTGCTCTCGGGAGTGGACTGGGCGATGCCCTTGGACATAAAGTTGTCGAGAAACTCGGCAATGAGCGCCGCGTTGGCATCGCCCAGCTCGCCTGTGAGAAACGCTTGAAGAGCAGGCTCGGCCCACGTGTCGCTGGAAGCCACGTTTTGACTGCGCAGATACGCGCCCACGGCTGCCTCGACGTCCGCGCGCTGGCCCTCGGAGGAAAACGGCTCGCCAAGGACCTTGTCCCGGGCCGCCTCGTATTCGGTCTGCTCGGTGACCGGTGAGGTATCCAGCGCGTCGTCGGCCATCGGCTCGCCCTCGGCCGGACGCTATTCGTGCCCTTCCCCGGCCCCGCTGGCGAACGCCAGAAGGCGCCGTCGGATGAGGACCGCATCGGCCAGTCCGACCTTCGCCCGGGTGCTGAGGGCGTGCAGCTCGAGCTTTAGAGCATCTCCGACCGTCGACGTCGCCCCGAGGGCGTCGAGGGCGGCGCTCGGAAGCCCGGGCACTGCAGCGAGCTGAAGCGACAGCTTGGCCTCAGGCAGCTGACCAGCCAGGCGGTGTGCGACGTAGTCGCTGTCGACGAAGCCCACCGACCCGTGCGCGCGCCGCTGCGGCAAACGCCAATTGCCCAGCATATGGTTACGAATCTGGTGCATGAGCTCGCGCGCCACAGGAGTGCGCGACTTCTGCAACTGCTCACGACCGAGGAGATGACCCGGCAGCTTCAACTGCGACTCGTAGACTATGGAACTGCTCGAGGTCGGCGCCTTGGGGGGCATGCTCAGCGCCGTAGCTCCGGCCGCCGACGAGCCATCGGATGCTGTTTCTGGCGCATCCACTGATATGCTGCCACCGGAACCGCTCGCAGCGCCAGTCGAGCCCATCACTTCGGGGCCACCAGAAGCCTGCGCGGCAGGCGGCCTATCACTGGATGTCACCAGCTCGGTCGGAACGACCATCATACAGTCGTCGACTGGGCACGAGTCGATGCAAGCAGCCAAGGTGCGACTGGTAACGAGAAATGGCGAAACGACCTTCGGCTCCGAATCGACCGAGTCCGACGGTTCTTGCGTCGCCCAGACAGTGATTTCGACTTGCATGTACGCAGCTTGGTAGCTACTCAGTTTGATACTACTGAAAGGTCCCCCAGTCTTCACCGACGCCGTGAGCGTCGTTCCCGTCAGCGTAAGTGTGTTTTCTGCGAGCGCCTGTGTGAAGTCATTGGGGTCTCCGACGAGCGGCTTGGGCACCAGCTTGACCAGGACCCCTGGCCATTGTTGACCGTTGCTGGTTTGGGTCGTGTCCACTATCCAAGGAGGTGGGGGGGCGATCGACAACGTTTCGGTATACGTTTTGCCTGCCAGTTCCGGGGCATTGCCACCGGGTCCCCCGACATCCATCGGGAAGTGAAAGACTTGGGACGGTGGCGTGGTCACAGGTGGTGGAGCCAGCGCGACGTTCTCTGGAAAGTGCCCTGTCTCCAGGGAAGACTCGATGCAGATCCCCGGGACTGCGGTCGGCCGTGAAACGATTAGAAAGAACTCTTGCACACCCTCGATCATGCGCAGCCCACGCACGAACGTCCGATAATCGGTCGCCTGGAGCGTGTGTGGTCGGGGTAGCATCAGGAACGCCGCGCGGTTGGTCCCAGCGTGATATCCGGTCAACAGGTTGTATTGCTGTGTGATGCTCGTCGTTGTACCCTGGGTCTCACGGCGTTCTCGGGATTGGTCAGCTTGCGTGTTGCTGCTGTCCGTCGCCGTGTTTCCCCATTTGCCCGTCAAGCTCCCCCCGACGTTGTATTCCACGCCTTCGACCTTCCCGCCGACGCTTGCGTTCAAGCCAAGGCCCATCTCGGATGACGCGGTATTGGCCTTGGACTTGCCGGTGCTGAGAGCCGAGGTCGAGGCTGTGAGAATCTCGCCTTGGTCTGTGGCGGCCTGGTAGAGGTCGCGGGTCTTGGGCTCGAAGTCGACGATGTGCGGGTAATCGCCAAGAGTCAATTCCCGCTCCTGAAGGTCGAAGCTCAATCCGTCGAGAAAGCACTCCTCCGCGCTCAGCTGAACCACGATGCGTGTGACCGGCGTGGGAGTGGCGATCGGGACATTTTGCGGGGACGAGTCCCCCTTTGGCAGCTCACCGAGGGAAAAGACCTCCTGGTCGCCTTGATAGGCGGTGATGGTTCCCTTGGCCATTCGATTTCGGATCGTCATCGTGAGTACGATGTTCGTTGAGGGCGGCAACGTGATTTGCAGCGGGTAAGTGCGTCGGATGGCGAGCGCCAGGGGCGCGGTTGGCGAGAGCTGCACGAGATCCAATGAGCCGCCGGGCGGCACCGAGAACTCGAGGCCCGCATCGGAGAAGGGGTTTGGAAGTGGCCGTGGAGTCCCGCTGAACTGGTACTGCTGGTGCGCTGCTGTGGCAGCTGCCGGCAGCGCACTGACGGACGGGAACACGGCGACCTGCAACAGAACCCCATAGCACGCGTAGTAGTCGTGTATGAGATCCTCGATTACGTCGGCGGGGGCATTTGGCAGCGCGACCTCCACGCTGTCCGGTGAACCCGGGGGAGGGACCGTCCCGGGTGGTGGAGTGAGTGCCGCCAGGGCTTGTATCTCAGACGCGGTCGGCTGATAGCCGGTGATGGAGCACGTCACCTTCAAATAGGTGATCTTTTGGTTGCAAAGCTGCTGTGGCAATTCCTGTGCCGGAGGCTCGTACGCATAAATCGCGAGCGAAGATCGCCACGGTGGCGGAAAACCGCCGTCGTTGAACCCAACGTCCATCATATCGGGGCTCGCGGCCACGAAGCTCCACGGAACGTCAACCGGGATATCGAACGTCTGAGCCATGGTGCACGCGTCTCCTCTCCTGGGCCAAAAGGGTCGCCTTTGGGTCTTATGCGTTTGGTTGGCGGGCGAGACGTCGGCATCGAGCGGCACGCCGTTGGACTCTGGGTCAACGTACTCGCTTTAGATGTCGATATCAACCCGTGGGACGCAGAATCCGATCGTCACGCTGCTCGGGGTACTCGTGCGGCAGCCCGCCGAGGCGGTCTCTTCGCCGCACGGGCCCGCGGTCGTGTGCGAGAGCGCGACCAGCTCGCCTGGCGGGCCTGGCACCGTAAGGTCGAGCGCTCGGTGCGGGCGCTGGCGGTTGTAGTGATGGATGGAGGTGTGGTGCGTTCGCTCGAGTTGCCGTTTGCCAAAGATCAGCAGCCAGTTCAGGCACTCCTCACGGACCGTGCGCACTCAACGCTCGGCGTGGGGGGTTGGTGTCGGGTGCTTGGATCAGTGTCTTGATCAGCCGGACGCCCTGGGTCAGGAAGACCTCATCGAAGGCCGCAGTGAACTTGGTGTCCCGATCGTGGAGCAGAAAGCGGACCGGGTCGTGACGGTCATCCAGCTCCATCACGACGTTGCGGGCCTGCTGGGCAACCCACTATCCGGGTTGCTCGTGCAGCCAGCCAGGTGCACACGCCGCGTTTCGAGCTCGATGAAGAACAGCGCGTAGATCCGGCGCAGCGACACCGTCCGACGGTGAAGAAGTCGCACGCGATCATGCTCGCCGCCTGCTGGCGGATGAACGCCCGCCAAGAGGGACCGCTTCGCCGCAGCGCAGGTGCGATGCTGTGCGCCTTGAGGACCTTGCGTACCGATGCCTCCGAGACCGAGACGCCGAGCTTTGCTAGCTCGCCGCGATCCGCCGATGACCCCAGCGTTAGTTCTCGCGTGCGAGGCGCACGATCAGCGCTACGAGGTCCCGATCGATCGGCGGCGGTCCCGGACGCGGAATCGAAGGACCCGCCGGCTCTGGCGTCCCAACACCCTGAGCTCATGGCGAAGCACGACACGAGGATGTCGCGTCGAGATCACCCGGCCCTGCGCGACGAGCTGCTGCCTACCGTGCGGAGGAAATCCGCCGTGGCTATCCGACCACGCCGGACATGCCGCTGTTCTGCACGGCGAAGGGCGCCCGCTGGGATGAGGGCAACGTCCGTCAGGATCTCCTGGCCCCAGTTTCCGAGCCCGCGGGCCGCCGGCTCATCCGAACGGGGCCTTCCGCCGCTGGCGCACATCACGCCCCACTCGCTGCGGCGGACCTACGTTTCGATCATGCTGCTGGCCACTGACTCTATATCCCGTTCGTGCAGAGTCAGGTCCGGGCACGCCCACGCGAAGATGACCCCTCGACGTCTACAACCAGTTACTGGACCGCAGCAAGCGGCGGACACGGCGGGCAGCCTTCGACGCGCTCCTGACAGGCGCCCGGAGCACCCTCTACGGGCCAGAAACGCAGCACGACACCGGCGAGTTCAGCCCACCAGCCGAAAAGGTCCCCCGCGCGACAGTTCCCGGCCCTCGCTGGAACCACTGATTTGCAGGGATCTTTAGGAATGGAGCTAGGGGGACTCGAACCCCCGACCTCCTGGGTGCGATCCAGGCGCTCTCCCAACTGAGCTATAGCCCCATGCATGGCGAAGACGCGGTGTGGTCAAGTGTAGTGGCAAATGCCTATGGGCCGCCTCGAGGCGAAGGCGGCCCATAGGCCTGTCTCTGGAGCCTGGCCCCGCTTCCTGAGGTTCTTTCGCACCAGGCCAATCCGACGCTCGGAAAAACACGGCTGGTGGGGTAGGTATGGTTTAGGGGCACCATGGGATTGCTCGATGACGCCATCCGCGAGCACCTTGAGCTCAGACGCCTGCGTGGGGTCGATTCCAGCAAGGTGAGTTACGAAGAGCAAGAGGCACTCGGTTCTATGCTCGGTGTGCTAGACGCCGCAGCTAACCGCGCCGAGATACCCCGAGCCCTGGGCCGGGACTTTGCGTCGAACGATGCCGATGCGCCCTGCGAGCCGAAATCCTCGCACGAGGGCCAGGAGACAATGGAATTCGACATGATGAGTGTTCTGGGGGCTGATTCGATCGAGATGGATGGCTGTGCGAAGCCGGATTCTCTCCCCCATGCGGGCCGCACAACCTCTTCCCGGGCCAGGGTGGATGGCCCGGGGCTAAGAGATGATCCTATGGAAGGCTCTCCGGAGTGGGGGTTGCCTGGGCAGCGAGGACAGGGCTCCAACGAGCCACACCCAGTGGATCGCCGCCCGCGTCGGATCCTTAACGTGAGAGAGTCGCATGCCGCAGACATTGGGGGGAGTGCCAGAGGCTCCTTGATTGACCCCTCCGACGAGAAGCCCGTAGCTCGACCGCGTGCCCATGCATGACTCTGAGCACAGCGGCTTGTAGCGGCCCCGCCGCCTGCCTCATCGGGAGCTTTGTCGCTGTTTCGCATCCCTCCCCCGGTAAGACCATCGGCTAGTTCATTCGTATGGGAGCAATGGGAAGCGCCAACGCTTCAAGCGTCGCTGAGGTCGCCCTCCTGACGGGCGGCGAGGACCAGGAATTGGCTCTTTATGCGTATATTGAGATGCACGGGGCCATAGCTCAGCTGGGAGAGCGCCTGCTTTGCAAGCAGGAGGTCGGCGGTTCGATCCCGCCTGGCTCCATTTCAGAAATGCCTGCTAATTGGCATGTTTTGGCGCTCGCGGCAGCGACCGAGTACCCGTAGGGACGAAGCAGGGACGAAGCAGACGCGTTTAGGAGCAGCGGGGGCGACCGCCTTCCGGCGTCGCTGGCGTTGGATCGAGGGTCCCGCCCGCGCCGCAAAGTTTCCGCCGCGACCCCTGCTCTGATCGCTGGCAGCCCAAAACCGATTCGGCCGGACGAGTGTTGACGCACCCGCCCGGCCTGTAGCACCGAAGTCACAACCCTTCGATGCCACGCCTACCGTAGGGCTGTCTGCGGATAATCCGGTGTGCTCGCTGGCGCGCGTCTTCGGTGCCCGAAAGGAGGCCGAATGAGCGCAGTATCTGTCGAGCCCGTCACAACGCGGGCCGGCGTTCCCGAGTATCCCGTCCAGCACTCGCTTGACGCTTTGAGTGGGTGCTTGACCATGAGCAGGGCTGTGCTGCTCCTATATGGCGAGGAGCACGTGAACCTGGCGCTAGCCGACGAGTTGGCGCTCGATGGCTATGAGGTTCTCCGCGCCAGCGACCCTGCGAAGCTGCGCGCCGCGTGCGACGCCTGCGAGGTCGAACTCGTGATCTTCGGTCGAGCCACGCGCCGGGGTGCAGGGCTCGATGTGCTCCGCCAACTGCGAGCGGGAGCGTTCGCCCCGGAGGTCAAGCCTGGTCTCCGCGCGCTCTGGATGAGCCCGAACGGCGAGCTGGGGGACGTGCTGCGCGGGTTCGAGGCCGGAGCAGACGACGTGCTCCGCGCCCCTTTCGCCTACACCGAGCTTCGCGCCCGTGTGCAGGCACTCGTGCGCCGCGAACCAGCGGACATTCCTGGCGTGATTGAGTACCGGACGCTTCGGATCAACACAGCAGCCCATGAGGTCACAGTCGGAGTGATGCGTGTTGGCTTGCGACGCCTGGAGTACGCGCTGCTTGTGCATCTTGCTCGGGAACCCGAGCGCGTCTACACCAAGAGCGAGCTATTGCGAGAAGTGTGGGGCTTTCGCTCCGCTGGCGCGACAAGGACGCTGGACTCGCACGCCTGCCGGCTGCGACAAGCACTTGCTCGCGCGGGCGTCGAGGGCTGGGTGTGTGCGACCCGTGGCGTCGGCTATCGCCTCGCTCCGAACTCCCAGCGCTCGCTGCTGGCGGGGTAGCCCTACGCCGGTGCGTTACATGACCGTGACGGCCTCGTGTCGGAGTCGTTCATCGCGCGCACGGAGCCCGAAAAGCGCTGTAGACGTAGACACGTCCTAACGAATATGGCCCCGGCGCGAGGCGGCAACCCCGCCCGGGACCGTGACACAGGAGGAAACGACTCCCATGCACGATCAACGTAGCTCAGTCGAATCCGAAGCGAACGCCTGCCTCGACAAAGCCGTCCTCGAACTCATGCTCGACCCCGATAGGCAGCGGCCGTGGTCCGAAGCCGAGATCGCCCGCACGATCAGCACCCCCGGCAACGTCCCCGCCAGCCTCAAGCGCCTGCGCATAGCGGGCCTCGTCCACCGCTGGAACGACCTGGCGACCGCCTCGCACCCGGCCGTGCGCTTCCACGAGATCACCCAGTCCCCCAATAACCAAGCCTCAGAGCGCGAGCGCCACTGGGACAAAGCCGTCCTCGAATCGCTGCTGGTACGCGACAGCGACGGCCAAGGGCCGCTCTCTGAGCAAGACCTCCGCTACGCCTTCAGCGCAAGGAAAAAGAAGCAGAAGCTCGCGATCGCCGACGCGCTGAGTCGTCTGGATGGCGCCGGGCTCATCGAACGCCGTGGTGACCGAGCCATCGTCTCCGAGGTCGCCAAGAGCTTCGACCAAATAATGACGCTCTAGCGTCGCCTGCGAAGCCATGCACGTCATCGAGCTTGACCTCAGCCCGGCCACTCTCGCCTGCCTAAAAGCGGCCGACATTCACCTAGTTGACCAGCTACTTGAACACGGGACTGGCGACCTGATCCAGCACCCCAAGTTCGCCAAGGGATTGGAGCTGTACGAGATCATCTGCGAGCTACACCGCCACGGCCTCACCTTCTCCCGGCACGGACGGCACATTCAGACCGAACGCGAGCGCGAAATGTTCCGGCTGCGCGCAGTCACGGGCCTTACCCTCGATGAGATCGGCGAGCGATTCAACCTCAGCCGTGGGCGCATCCACCAGCTACTACGCCTGCACTTTCGCCTGGACGTAGTACCCGCCGCCGCAAAAGCGCGCAGACCGCCTCCACCAAGTCTGCGCCAGCACACGCTCATCGAGCGTCGCCGGCTGTATTTGCTAGCGTGCGTCGCGATCAAGCGTCACTACCGCAAACCCTTGACGGTCGAGATGGTCGCTAAGGCGCTTGCGACTTCCCCTCGCCAGATACGGCGTGCCTTCGCTCAGTTCAGCGATAGCACCTTCCACGACGATCTAGTCGCCAGACGGATGAGTGCCGCCGCCGAGCTGCTATCCCATCCCGCGATCCCGGTGCGCGACGTGGCGCTACAGGTCGGCTATCGGCAGCCGCCTCACTTCGCTCGTGCGTTCCGGGTCCGCTATGGAGTCTCACCGACTGGCTTTCGCACAGCCTGTTAGGCCGTTGAGGTCGCCACAGGCAACGGCCGCGATGGGCCGCTACCGGCTTGCCCCCGGGTTGTCGCTGCTCTGGCTCTCGGTGCGTCCGCAGCGGTCCTTACCGTCGTTCTATGGACTTGGTCGCTTCGATCGCTACTGCCGCCGCAACCGTCGTGCTGGCGGTGCTCGCCTACTTGCAGATTCGTGCAGGACAGGCACAGGCGAAAGAGGCCAGAGCACAGAGCGACGCGGCGCTCGCCATCGCACACGAGCAGGCAGCCGCAGCGCTCACAGTCGCCCGCGAAACACGCGAGGCAGCCGAGCGTCAATGGCAGCCGAGGGTGTTCGCGCACGCCTGGCATGGACCTGTGCCTGGCGACGGGAACAACGCTGCACCAGACGAGATGGCCGTTCGCTACTACCTAAGCAACGAGGGAACTGGCCCCGCGTTTAACGTAGAACACGGTGTTGACGTTGCTGGAACGCCCCATACGTGGGAGAACCGCCAATGGCGGACGATGCGTGCGGGGGAGGCGATCCCACCGATACCTGATCCGGTGAGGCAGCCGGTGCCCGACTCGCCGCTCGTAATCGGTGTCAGGCTGACCGACTGGGAAGAGGACATCATGTACTGGACCCGCTTCGAGAATCTGCTTGGCGAGCGGTTTGAAGTTCGCAACCCCCCGGATGCGACCGCACCCGCCCAGTTTCGCCGGGTGCCCTAGAGGTCCCAGCTAGCGAGCAATTATGCCTCACGATCCTCTATTCGATAGCGCGTGGCTCAAGTGGACTCAAGCGATACTCCACACCCAGGCCTTGGAAGCTGCCATTGAGGCAATCGGCAGCGACGAAGACCTACATCCGAGGCTAACCGTAAGAACCGAGTACCACCCCGGGCGCCACGGGTTTGCAGTCATACCAGAGTGGGTCGAGTCAATCCCGGTTCGATGGCGTCTGTTGTTGGGCGATGTTGCAAACAACTATCGGAGTTCCCTTGAGCATCTTGCGTGGGCTCTCGTCACACGCGGGAGGACACCTCCTGGCAAGCTCAATTCTAAGGCACGGGGCGATATCCACTTCCCGATCGGACAGCACAAAAACGGCTTCAACGGGTCGTTGAGCCGGAACCTGCCAGGAGTCCGGCGAGCGGATATTGCGAAGGTTCGCAGAGGCCAGCCCTACCGCTATGGCGCACGCAATAGAGCGCGGCACGCTCTTACGTTCCTCGCTGACATCAACAACGGGGACAAGCACCGCACGATTCAACCGATATGGGCTCAGCCCACAAAAGTCGGTATGGAGATCACGCACATTGAGGACTGCGAGCAGTCCAGCCCTACAAATCGCTTGAAGCCGCACCTACTAGAGGTCGGTAAAGAGATCACCTGATCCGCGTTCGCAAGACCGGACCACAGCCCCATATCGTGGTGCATCCGCACGTCATCGCTGAGCCCACGATCGGACAGCGTGTGAGCATCAAAGAGTGGGCCGCGCAGTGCGGAATCTTTGTCTTCCGCCTTCTCCGGGAGTTTTCGGAACCACCGGCAGAGATTCACGAAGTCGGCGCTGAGCTGATTCCCTGGTCTTAGCCCGAGCATCATTCCGGCGAGATAGTACCCTGGCCTCGGACGCCGAGAAGGCGGGCTTTGGGCCGTACGAGGCGTAGTCGCGCAGTGGACCCGTGTTCGCGAGCGCGGAGAGCGAGCCAGCCGATAATCGTGGTCATCGGACCTTCCTGTTTCGTGAGTGCACGACCGTCCAGATGCCAGGCCGTGGCACCGTGAACTGGTCGCAAGTCGGTCGCCACGCAGATGCCCAGGCGAAGCTCCCCAAACAGGGTGATCTCGACACGGACTCCACCGTCCAGGGGAAACACTACAAGCAGGTGCTCCCAGGGAGCGAGGTGGTCGTCGTTGAAGTCGCCCTCCTGAAGTTCGGTCGGAAAGAGACCCAGCTCAGTGCCGTCAATCAGCAGGTTTGGGTCCACTCTGCCTTGGCGGAACAGCCAAAGTAGGCGTAGGGCTGGGTCGCTTCCGCGCCAGCTCGACGGCATCATCACGTGGAGAAGCGCCACTGCGACCTTCGCGGTGAACGTTGGCCAGGTCCAGGGTACAAGACCCCAACTGTGCTCAAAAGGCGTACGTTCTCGCTCCTCGGAGATGAGTTTGACTGCGACCGTTTGTCCGGGGTGTTCCCGTTCTACACGTAGCTTGAGTTTCGCTGCGTGGGCGTCGGCGTCCTTGACGGGCACGGTGAATGTGAAGGTGCCGTCGTCTTTGTAGACCGGATCGGACGCTTTGACCCGCTCGACTTCGATCTCTTGCCCCGGCCGGTAGAGCGCCGTCCCGATCCCGGCAAGCGTGCCTCGAATCTGTACCCGAGGTTTGCGACGGCGATGCTTTGGACTGCGAACGTCATATAGCGCACGGAGAACTTCGACATCCGGCCAGTCCATCGCCGGGTTGTCCACAGCTTGAGCCGCTTCGCGATTGCAGCGCTCGCACGTTTTGATCTCCAAAGTTCCGCCAATACGCTGTGGAATGGGATGCTCGATCGTGAGTCGCTCGACCGTGCGCGTGCAGTACGGGCAATACCTGTTATCAGCCACGGCCGTTATTGCTCCTGGTCGCTAGCTGGTGGCACCCGTGTCGTGCAGCCGGGCAACATAGTCCTCCGCAGTCCAGCTAACGGTGTCCTCTGGTGGCACCGGATCAGTGTTCGGCGCTGAAGCTGGCTTCACCACTGGCGGTGCCGCTGGCTTCACCGGTGGCACTGCCCCCACCAGGCGAGCCGCCTGGTGGGCCTTCGGAGCTAGTCGAGCTGGTGACCACTTCGCTTTTGCTTTCGACGTGTCCACCCGGCGTGGCTACGGATGAGGAACTGCGAGCGCCCGTTCCGGAGCCGGAGGTGCCGGAGCTTTTGCTGGAGGCGCTCGCCTCCGATGTGGCCTTTGCGGATTCGGTGGTTTCCGTTTTCGGCGGCGTGGCGACATGGGCCGTGTGAGGTGGAGACTTCGCTGCCCGCGTCGGGACAGAGGCTGCCGTGGCGGTCGGGAGCTTCTGCGCGTAGCGCGCCTCCTGGACCGGTTGGCCGCTGGTGCTGCTGGGCGAGCCTGAGCTGGAGTTTGGGGAGACTTCGGTGTCGCTACTGCGTCGTGATCGCGTGCGTGGGGTGGCCTTCGGACTTGGCTTCGTGGGCGTCAACGGCGCAGCTAGGTTTGGGTGCTGATTAGGGGAGCCGGAGAGGTAGTGGACCGCCGCCAGAATGGCACCGACGATCGTGATGGCAGCCGCAAGGTCGTAGATCCGCTTGCGAACTGAACCGACACGTTCGGGTCCGGCAACAGGTTCTATGACGCGGACCCCCACCATTGGAGCTTAGCGTCGCTCGGCCCCGGCGACGCCCCATTGTTCTCAGTCCTTTCGGCCCGTCGAGGCGAGGCCGGCAGCGGTTGGGACATCGGCTGATAGACGCCTTGCGTGCCTACAGCCCGAGTCCAGTCTGCTCGAAAAGTCCCGAGAAAAGGGGACGTGATCGAGTATGCGCTGGAACAGCCGTCGCTCCGGTACGGGGCCGTCGTCGGCGACGGCTTCTCGTCCCCTGGACGAAAGTTCTTGTCGCGCGGAGGAGCCAGCCTGCATTACAGGGGTGATGGCTAGTTCTGCCGAGTCCGCAGCGATCCCCCGCCCCGCAGGGCTGCCGCTGGTACGGCGTGGTCACGCGCGTTGGCTCGTGCGTGCTCCGGGCCAGCGTGGCGCGCTGTCTCCGGAGGAGGCCGCTCACGTCTTGAAGGCCCAGCGCGCTGAGCTTCGCAAGCGTCTTGACTGGCGCCGGGATGTGGCCGGGCTGCCGGAGCATGTACGTGACGAGCTCGTTGACGAGGCGATCGGCATTGTGGTCATGTCGAGCAAGCCGATCCGCGATGAGCAGCACTTACAGGGCGCGTTTTGGGCGACGATCGGCTACCTGCTCATGGCGCACCGCTCCGGCCGGCGAGACTTGCATGTCGGCTCGCAGCGCCGTGTGGAGTTCGAGCCCGTCGCCGAAGTGCTCCCCGGCGATGATGGCGAGCCGTTCGATCTCGTGGCCGCGCGAGAGCGGATCGCCACGGCCGCTGATCTCATTGGCGCAGCTAGACCCGTTCGAGCAGCGCGTGATGGCGGTGATGGCCGCGCACGGCCTTGGCGTCAAGCGCGCGGCGAAGGCGATGGGCGAGCCAGTCAAGACCGTGCTCGCCGCCCAGCGCAGCGCGCAGCGAAAGCTCGATCATGTCGCGGCGATCACCGCCGCTGGGCGCATGTGCGACTACCGCCAGCCGGCGATCCACGCGCACGCGCAAGGGACCGCCCAGGCCGAGCAGGAGACGGCCGCCCTAACGCACCTCGCTGCGTGCGCGAGCTGCCGGACCTCCTATACGACTCTCGTGCGGGAAATGCGTGGCCGCGAGTACCAGCGCGCAGCGAGCGCGGCTTTCCTGCCGCCCCCGGTGCTCGCCGCCGGGCTGCATGGCCGGTGGATCGAGCGGCTGACCTCGCTGCTCACGAGTGGCCGCGCGCCGAGCGGCACCGCGACGGCCGAGCGCACCGCGGGGCTGCTCGGCGGCGGCGGGCTGGTCAAGGCTGCCGCCGTCACGTCGGCGATCGTGGTCGCTGGTGCCGGCGTTGGGGCGAGAGTGGTTCACTCGCTTGAATCAACCGCGCCGGCCCACCACCATCACAAAGTCACCGCCCGTTCAGCATCGAGCCTGCCCGCAGCGAGCGTCGCGCCGACCGCCACTGTTGCCGGTGGACTGACCTCGACGCACACAACTTCACCAAAGCCTGCCACCAAAACACTCCCGCGACACCACCACGTATCGCCGCCGAGCAAAGACCTCGGCTATCTGGCGATAGGAGGGAGCGCGGGCGGTGGCAGCTCTCCGAGCACGTCTGTAGCAACCGCAGCGTCAACGTCGTCTAACGGGTCCGGCAGTGAAGCTCCCGCACCGTCGCGTAGCGGCGGCGGGAGCAGCTTGGGCTACCTCGGACGCTGAGTAACCCGATACCCACTGGAAAGGAATCCAAAGACCGATGATGACCACCCGACTACCTCACCGACTCCCTACATCGTGCCGTGGTCACCTGGCTACAGGGTCGCTCCTGGCAAGCGTGCTCCTCGTGCTGGGCTGGGCGCTGCTCGCCCCGATCTCCCCGGCAAACGCAGGCGAGTGGGCGCAGACCACCTGCTCGGACGGCGGTGAACCTGTCCCCACCGAAGGGTGGGCGCCCAGCACAGTCGGCGGTTACATCGGCAAAACTGGAGCGACTGATACGTGCGCGCAGGCAAGTGGTTCACTATCGCTGAGAGACGAAGGAACGGTCGATCAGATTGGTGAAAGCGGCCCGATGTGGGTGTATAGCGCCCCGGCGTTCTCCACGATCCAAGGCGGGTCGATCACGCTGAGCCTAGCAAGCCCCGGCGGGCAGGCATACGTCTCCACACCAAATAACTCGACCGAAGTAACCGAACTAGTAGTGATGTGCACCGAACTGTGCACGACCGTCAAAGAAGGCACGTTCTCGATCTATGACCACAGCGAGTCACACCTGTACGCCGTCGCTGAGTGCATCCCGCCGTCAGGTAAAGAATATTGCTCCAGTGCGCTTGACGCACAGATGAACATAAAAAGCGCAACGGTCTTGCTCGGCAACGAAGCAAAGCCGACAGGAGCGGGATTCAGCGGAACGCTGCTGAACAACCCTGCAAGCGGGGCAGCGAGCCTCAGTTTCACAGCACGGGATGAACATGGCCCTGGTGTTTACCGGGCGACAGTCCAAATCGACGGGCACGCCATTTGGTCGGGCACGCCGGACCTAAACGAAGGTGAGTGCATGGCGCACGGCACCTACGAAGGCGCTATGAAGTTTCGTAACCAGCAGCCTTGCCCGCAGGAAACCGATGTTCATACCGAAGTGCAGACAAGCGAACTCGCCGAAGGCCAGCACCAGCTCAAGGTCGAAGTCGAAGACGCAGCCGGCAACAAGGCGACCGTATACACAGGCACGATCACGATCGACAATCAGCCGCCCACTGTGCCGGTCGTTTCGATCCCGCCTTTGGAAAGAGGCCCGTGCAACGGTACTCCCTGCGACGAAGCCGCGAAACTCGCTACCGCTGCGGGCGAGCCCAAGACATTCGCTCGTGCCCTCGGCCATGCATCGCTCACACTCACAGGTCACCTCGTAAGCCCCACGGGTGCGCCGATCAAGGATGCGCAGGTCAAGCTCCTACAGCAGATCGGTGGGTCGGCTGTGGTGACGCAGATTGCCAGTGCGACAACCCACGCTGACGGCTCGTGGTCGCTCAAGGCGCCGGCAGGGCCATCGCGGCTACTACAGGTCGTGTTCTACTCGCACACGCTCGACACAGTTCCAGCGTCAAGCCTCGGCTTTCACGAGAACGTGCAAGGCGCGGTGTCGATGCACGCTCCACGCCGAGCGCGTCTCGGGCAAGCGGTCACGTTCGCCGGCCAGCTCCACGGAGGATACGTTCCCGCTGGTGGTGAGTCGGTGCAGATGGAGATTTTCTACAGCGGAAGGTGGCGCACGATCGAAGTGCTACCGACCTCAAGCAGCGGACGGTGGACGTACAAATATGTGTTTACTCTCGGCGCCGGCTCGTCGTATCTATTTAGGGCCGCGACCGTCCCGAACGGTGGCTATCCATACACAAGCAGTCACAGCAAGCCAGTACGTGTAACCGTGCGACGCTGACGCCAGCGACAGTCCCCTCCTCCAATAGTTACGCCCGCCACCTTGGCGGGCGTAACTATTTAACAACCCCAAGGATTCGCTGTCTCTCCGGGCACCTTGCTCGCATTAACAGTTATGGACGCATTTACGGACAGCGAGCTATTTGACGACGACGCTCCGCACGTCCCATTTTCTGACACAGACGGAGCGACGGACCCACTCACCGTGCCGTCCAACGGTGCAGCAACGCGACTACGCGGCGAGGGCGTTTCGCGCCGCGCCCTGTATGTGATTGCCGCACTGGCGTTGCTAGTGGTGGCGGTGCTCGCTCTACACGCGGGCCAACCGTCGCCCGAGCGCCATCCGGTTCACGGGGCGGCGCGTAGGCATCAGCCGCGTGCGCGCGCATCACGCCAGAGGCGACGGCCCGCGATGAGCCGTCGAGTGCTGACGGGAAAAGCACCGGCTCCGGTAGTTGCGACAAAAGTAGTCGTTGTGCTGCCCAATAGTGGACCCGAACGTCCCACTGGGACCGAAAGCGTCGGTACTGGCCGTCCCACTAGCACGGGTCACGTCGGTAATACAGAACAGTTCGGTTATCTAGGTCGTTAGGGGTTAGCGGTGGCCCGTTCATGGTCAGAGCCCGTTGTTGATCTGGTGACAAGTCGCCTCGCGCTGCTCGCGGACCCGACTCGTGTAAGGCTACTCGCGCTGCTCGAACAGCAGGAGGGAACAGTACAGCAGCTCTCCGACCAGATGCCCAGCACGCCGCAGAACGTATCCCGACACCTGTGCATCCTGCACCGTGCCGGGATCGTCGCGCGACGACGCGAGGGCGCGTCAACTTACTACTCGCTGGTGGACTACTCCGCGTGCCGTCTGCTGGATCAGACGCTTGAGAGCATCACCGGCCAGATTGACGAGCTGGCGGATTTGGTGAAGCTCGCGGCCTAGCTGATCGGCGTTCACCTTGAGCCCGGTGCCGGGATTGTCCGGCGCCGGGCTTTTTTGCGCGGCCTTATGAAAGCCGACGCTTTCACGTTTGATGTACGCGATCACTTTCACATGATGTGCGCTTGTGGTGTTCGAGCGGCGGCGGTCTTACCTTCGCTGCATGAGTATTTTCGGTAAATCCAAATCGCAGCAGGACGGGTCGGCTGTAGGTGTTAATCGCCTGACTCGTTTCGTGGGCCGGATGCTGTTGTGGGGTTGTGTGCTGTTGCTGCTTGTTCGCGGCATGGCCTCATACCTCAACACCGGCTCGCATGTAGTGACCACAACACGCGGCGCCGGGGTGACGGTCACACAGCCCGCGAGCACCGCGCCGTCTAGCGCGGAAGGGAAGTGATCGGCATGTCACACAGACGACCCCTACGGTTCGTGTGTCTCCTGACGGTGTGCGTGCTGGCGTTGTTTCCGGCGGACGCTTTCGCGTCGGGTAACAACGTCGGCCAGAACGTCGCCAATCTGTTGAAGGGTTACGCGGGTGACTTGTACGGCGGGATCGTCGCCGTGGTCAGCCTCGTGTTTCTCCTAAATCGCCGTTACACCGAGCTTGCGGTGTTCTTGTTCGCCGCGATCGTAGTGGCGTGGATGGTGTTCGCGCCGGCTGAGATCGCCAAGGCTGCCGAAGGCATCGGCAAACAGATATTCGGCTGAGGGCTGGGGCGATGAGTGATACCTCACACCCGATCCGCTCCTACCAGCGGATTTTTCGGCCCGACCGGCGTATCTACCAGATCGACGGGCGACGCCTGCCCGTCCCCGGTGGCGTGCCGCTTGAATGGCTTGGCTGGGCGTTCGGCGCGCTCGTGCTGGTGCTCGTGCTCAGCCAGCGCCAGGTCGTGTTCGCGCTTGTGCTAGGCGCGATCGGCGCTCTGCTCGGCGCAAGCTCACACGGCGCCAGGGGAGCAGTGCTCGCTGGTGCGGTGGGTTTCCTTGGCGCGCTGCTGGTGGGCGTCGTGTTGGGGTGGCTCGCGTGGCCGCTGCGGCTGATCGTCGCGCCCGCGATGCTCGCCACGCTCGCGGGCCAGGCGTCACCGGATGGCCGTCCGGCTCACCGTTATCTGACCTCTTGGGTGTCGGTTCGGCTGCGCCCGGCTTGTCACTCGCTTGAGCGGCCGATCCCGGTCGAGGGCGTCGTGCATGTGTGGGCGCCGCAGGTGTGGGTCGCACCGGATGAGCACGCGGCCGTGTTGCACCACGGCCGCGTGCGCGGCCCGGCGCGGCTGGTGTTCGGGCGTCCCGTTGTGGTGATCCCGGCGCGCGGCAGGCTGATAGTCCGCCGGGCCGAGGGACACCGGATGCGCTCGGGTGAGCGCCGCGCGGAAGTGATCGAGCTGTCCGAGGGGCAGGTCGTGGAGGTGCGGCCATGAGCTTCCCGTTGCGTTACGCGCACGGCAACGTGCTCATAGGTCGTGGTGGCGAAGCCGCCGGCCTGTACCGGCTGGCGATGACCTCTTACCCATATTTGCCTACGGGTGAGAAGTGGGCGCTACAGCGTCGCCTACAGCGCCTTGCACACACGATCTCCGCTGACTTCTCACTGTGGCGCGTTAGTCGTGCCTACCCGGCCGACCGTTACGTTCAGCACACCGCCGGGCTGTTGGACGCGCGTCACCAGGAGTCGCAGGCGTGGCAGACGTTCTTGGAGGGTCATCGGGAGCGGCTGCGTCAGCTCGGGTCGCACATTCCCGAGTGCTATCTCGCGGTGTCACTTGCCGTGCCCGGACATGCTGGCGTCGGCTCCGGGCTGGTGCGCAGCGTCGATCGTGTTCGCCGCCGTGTCGAGGAGTTGGCCGGCATCGGCGCCGAGTCGCCCATATCGGGCGGGGAGCTGTCAGAACTTCTCACGCGCGAGCAGCGCATCTTTGAGCGAGCAAGTGGTGTCATTCCCGCGCGGCGCGCTCGGCGGCAAGAGAAAGGTCTACCACCGTCAGGAGCTAGACGCGGCGCTACTGGAGCGCTCCGGGTAGGCGCCCGCGACGCCGAGCGAGAATCTGATGGCACGTAAGCAGACGCCGATACGCATAGAGCGAGGCCTCTACCGAGCGGGCAAGACCTACATGGTTTGCGCAGCCCTTCCAGGCTCACGCAAGACGAAGTGGAAGACGATAGGCGAGGTCGGTCTGATGCAGGCCCGCCGCGAGCGCGACACCTGGGCGGTGGAGGTCCGCTCCGGCGGAGTCCCCGAAACAGGTGGCAGGGAGACGGTCAAAGACGTAGCCCTCGCGTGGCTGCGGTACATCGAACATCTGGTCGAGATAGGCGAGTTGCGCCCGCGCACGCTTGAGGCCTACAAACTCGGCGTGATGCTGCATCTAATCCCCGACTACGGCCACCGGCGTATCCGGTCTATGACGACCGACGATCTTGTGGAGTGGCATCGCAAGCAGCGGAAGCTCAAAGCATCGACATGGACAATCCGTGCGCGCTGGATGGCAGTAAGAGGAGTCTTTGGCTACGCAGCACGCCACAACATGATCGCTGCCAGTCCGGCCGACAAGCTACTGCCCCGCGAGCGCCCAGGCGCCGGGGAGCCTCGCCAACGGTTCCTTTCCCGTAGCGAGATGGACGCACTGCTTGCCCACGGCGGGCCTGCCCTCGGGGTGATCGCGACCGGACTCTTCACAGGCATGAGAGTGATGGAAGTCCTCGCTCTCCAATGGGGCGACATCGACTTCACCGAGGGCGTGATCCATGCCCGGTTCCAGCTCAGTCGTCAGGGCGAGCGAGTTTCCCTGAAGACGAAAGCGGCAAAACGCGACATAGTGCTGATGGACACCCTCGGAAAGCTCTTGCGCCGACGCCGCCTCGCCGAGGCGTTCTCGACAGACACCGATTTCATCTTCCAATGTTCTGTGCCAGGTCGGCCAATGCCCTACAAGGGCATGCTCAGTTTTTTCCACAAGGCCCGCCACGGCGCGGGCTTGGATGACGTGACGTTCCATGCCCTACGACACACCTTCGCGTCGATCCTGATTGCCCAAGGCCACGACGTGCAGTTCGTCTCCCGGCAGCTCGGCCACCCCAAGACCTCGACAACGTGGGACACCTACGTGCATCTATTTGAAGCACAACGACACGCCCAGGACGCACGCGATCAGCTAGAGGCCGAGTACGGCGGGATGCTGGGAGCAGCCGACGCATGAACTGGCGCCGGCTCGGCGCAGGGAGAGGATTGCGCCCGCCGGAGACTCATGGCGCTTCTGGGTTACGCAGACGGAGGTGCCCAACCGGAGATGTCACCGAGCTTGTTTGTGTCGATGCCTAGCCGACGGGCGTTAAGGATCACTGCGAGCCCAGCAGCCATCGTCCAAGATGCGACGATCCTTCCGGTCAGCTCGCTTCGATCTCGCATCTGCTTGAGGAAGTCAGGTTGATGGACATCCCCAAATACCTCCATACCTCTGACCGCTTGCACCCACCTAAACTGGAGATCGGGCGAACCGTCGGTGCGCGTCTCGATCGTTATCTCGGCCGGGAGGCCGGCATACTGGCGAAGCGTGTCGCGGAGCTCATCTCCCCCGACTTTTGCATAGTGGACAGTGAGATGACGCAACTCTTCGTAAAGACGCTCAATGGTAGAAGGCACGTCCTTCGACGGACGCTTGTATGCGTCGCTGAGGTCCACGCCGCCGGGGGGATTTTGTAGGAGTGTTTCCGCAAAGCCCCGGACCTCGGCGACAGTGCGCGCGGTCGTGACTAGGCGTCGAGCCTCGTAAAGGCGGGTCACCATGTGGCGGTGCCAAAAGAGCATGGCGCGTAGATCACCAGCAACTTGGGCCTCCTTCGATGGATGAGTGCCAACCTGGATATCTTCCACAAGCGCCGTTACCGAGAAGACCCATTGGGCCACGAGGTCACCGTCCGGGAACAACTCGCCAATCGTCAGACGGAAGCGCGATTGACCGAGGGGGGCGCCTTGGCTGGCCATTGGGACAGCCTACGCTGGCTCAAGGCGGACGCTGTGGGCGCCGGCTGAATACTGGGCCACCTGCGCCGTTTGAAAACTAGGCCACTTGGCGTGGCGGCTGGATGTCCGGCTGGGTCGTGACGCTCGTTTGATCTCATCGATCGGACGGGAGGAAGGCGG
>Ga0210408_10000470_pt1 | contig 51631 bp, 47 predicted proteins | sample IncBWH4MmetaG_FD_155471 | JGI IMG/M metagenome (GOLD analysis project Ga0210408, IMG submission 155471) | Forest soil microbial communities from Barre Woods Harvard Forest LTER site, Petersham, Massachusetts, United States - Inc-BW-H-4-M | ecosystem: Environmental > Terrestrial > Soil >...
CGATGCCGAGCGTCAACAATCCGATGAATCCGAGGAGGATTTTGATTCCGGTCGTGATCACGCGCAGGTCCAGCAAATCGGCGAACACGTCGAAGACGAAAACGGCGCGTTTATCTTTTGGGTCGTAGTTGTGATGAAAGGCCAGCGAATCGCGCAGCGCCTTTACCACTTTTTCGTGTTCACCTTCATACTCCATCACAATCGCACTCAGGTAGTAGTTGTTCTTCACGTCGGTGATGCCGCTGAATGGCACATACACATGCCCATTCAGATTGTCATCACTGTTGTTGATGACGTGCTTCAGGACGCCCACTACCTGATATGAAATTCCATCCACCCGGATGCTTTCCCCGATCGCATTCTGCCCTGAGAACAGCTTCTGCTTGATATCGGCGCCGATGAAGGCCACCCGTGTGTGGGTGAAGTCATCGGCCTCGCTGAACGCGGCGCCATCTGCAAATTCCATCCGTCGCATGCGCGGATAGTTTGCGTAAACTCCGCTGACCGGGTAATTGCCGCTGCGTGCGCCATACGCAACTGTGCACTGCTTGAAAGCCTCGGGCGACATCCGCTTCAACAACGGGACTTCCGCCTGAATGTGCTCAAAGTCCTTCATGGTCAGCCGCACTTCGCTCCCCGCTTTGGTGCCACCGACTTGCATTGATGTCCGACCCGGGAAAATGAAAATCAGGTTTGTCCCAAAGGACCGAAACGCCGCCCACAGGCCCGTCTCGAAACCCGTACCGTACGCCAGCAGAAGGACCACGGTGGCGATGCCCCATGCCATACCGAGCATGGTGAGCACACTGCGCCGCCGGTTATGACGTAACGCTTCGTAAGCTTGTCGGAAGAGGTTGGCGAGCATGCTTATTCCTGGCGCAGCGCTTCTACCGGAGGCAGAAGGGCCGCCTTGCGAGCGGGATAAAGGCCAGCGGTAATCCCGGCGAGAGCCAGCGAACCAATGGCGGCAACCGCTGAGAGCGGCACAATGCGCGGTGTGTCGAACCCTTCCGGTGCGGGCAGCATGGCCAATACAGTGACAAACGCCACCGTGATCCCCAATCCGATCCCGCCGCTAAAGGCCGTCAGAAACGCTCCTTCCACGAAGAACTGCGTCATGATGTTGCGATGCGTGGCGCCCAGCGCTTTGCGCAGTCCGATCTCGCGTGTCCGCTCAGCGACCGAGACCAGCATGATGTTCACGATTCCGATCGCACCGAGGCCCAGAGTCACTAACCCGACCACTCCCAGGAAGTAGTCCATCGCGTTAAAGATCTTGTCGACCTTCTGGGAATTCTCGATCGTGTCCCAATCCTCAAAGGCGTCTTCGAGCTTGGGGTTGAAGTCATGCCGTTTTGCGATGATCTGGTGGACCTCCATTTTCGACGCCAGATGCTTCGCCTTGTTCAGCGGCCGGTAGTTGATGAACGAAACGGCGTTCGCCACGTTGTCGCCCTTCAACGGGAACAATTCGCGCATGGTTTCGATAGGCACAAAAATTCGGGCGTTCGTTCCGTTATTGCCATCCTGCCCGACTTTGGCGAGTACACCGATGATGTCGAAACGAATGCCGTTCAGCAGCAGGCTCGCGCCTACTGCGGGACGTCCCGGAAAGACATTTTTCAGGAGCTCCCAACCGACGACCGCAACTCGCCGGTGCTCGCCGTTATCCTGATCATTGAACCAGCGACCTGTTCCCACCGGGACGGTGCGAATCTGGTTGTATTCGGGCGCGATTCCAAATACCTGGCCATTCGTCGATCCATATTCGCTCACCGCCCGAATGTCCTCGCGATTGATCACTGCCGAAACGGTCTTGAGCGTGCGCGCCTCACGCTTTAGCGCTCGATAATCGTCGTACGTGAAATGGTAGGTTTGTCCAGATTGCAGACTGCCCTCGACCGCGGGAATTCGCCCGGGGAAGATGAACATGATGTCCTGGCCCAGAGTCGCTAGCTGCCTCGCCTGACCGCTCCGAAAACCCTCTCCCAGACCCACCAGGAGGAGAAGAGAGCCGACGCCCCAGGCGATTCCAAACATGGTCAGAAAGGATCTCAGCTTATGCGCCCACAGGGTCGCCATCGATTGCCGAATGATGTCGAGGAGCATTTGCATAAGGCTGTGCCCCCGAACCGCCGGGCAGCGGTTGGGGGCCCTAGGTTCAAAGGCAGGCGGAGGGTCTCATGTTCCGTCCTACCATCTGCTGGAGATACGACAAGGTCGAAGGGGAAGTTCCCGCAATCGGGAAGTTCCTTGCCTGATTAGACTGCGTTGCGACAGAAAGGGTTAGCTGAGGTTGGGCTTCTTCTCCGCGTCTGTCTGCTCACCTTGCCACTAGCGTGGCCGTCTAACGTTCCCGTAACAATTCTGGGTGAGCGCCTCGCTTTCCAAGCTAACTTGACCGGATTTTGAGCCCATAACTTGAGGAGATTCCCCGTGTACAAGACACACAGACATCTGGTAGTTACGCTGATCGTCATCCTGGCTGCCGGAACCGCTTTCAGCCAATCAGTTCAACTGAATATTCCGCGCGATAGCCAGCACGCCGTCGTGAGCCAACGGATTGGCATCACCGATATCACCGTCAATTACCATCGCCCGCTGGTGAAAGGCCGCACGATTTGGGGGAAAGTCGTTCCCTACGGACAAGTCTGGCGGGCCGGCGCCAATGAAAATACGACAATCACCTTTACCGACCCCGTCAGCGTCGAAGGCAAGGCGCTCGATAAGGGTACGTACGGCCTGCATATGATCCCGAACGAAGATCAGTGGGTCGTCATCTTCTCGAAGATCAACACGGCTTGGGGAAGCTTTACCTACAAGGAATCAGAAGACGCACTGCGGGTAACCGTGAAGCCCCAAGCGGTGGATTTCCATGAAGCCCTTGCTTACGACATCGATCAACCGACCGATAATTCCGCCGTCGTCACGATGCGATGGGAGAAGGTGGCGGTACCCTTCAAAGTCTCGGTTGACGTGAACCCGATCGTCGAGGCTAGCCTGCAAAAGCAAATGCGAGGGATCTCGCAATATACCTGGGACGCATGGGACGACGCTGCCAACTATCTGCTCGCCCACAAGGTCAATCTTGATGACGCGCTGCAGTACGAGGACAAGTCGATCCAGGTCGAGGAGCGGTATGACAACTACATGACGAAGTCCCAGATCCTGGAAGCGTTGGGCAAAAAGGACGACTCGAAAACAGCCCACGACAAAGCCCTCGCTCTAGCGTCGCCGCAGCAACTGCACCAGTATGCGTTCCAGTTAAAGGGCGCCAAGAAAGACGACGAAGCCTATGCTGTCTGGCGGAAGAACGCCAAAGATCATCCCGATCTCTGGTTCACGCACTCGGGCATGGCGCGTGTGTATTCGTCGCAAGGTGACTTCACGAACGCGCTTAAGGAAATGAAGATCGCCGAGTCAGGCGCTCCTGATAACACCAAACCCATCATCGAGGCCTATATCAAGCGACTCGAAAACAAGGATGACATCAACAAATAGTCGGAAAGACGAACACAAAGGGCGGCCGGCGTGGGTCGCCCTTTCTGTTTCTTCAAGGCTTGTCAGGCTACCGTTGTTTCCGCTGGCTTCTGCTCCGGATACTCGAAAACCCCACGCCCTGATTTGCGTCCCAGTCGCCCGGCCTTCACATATTGCACAAGCAATGGCGCTGGGCGGAACTTCTCGCCGAGCGTTTTGTGGAGGTACTCGAGGATGTGCAGCCGGGTATCCAATCCAACCAGGTCGACCAGCTCGAACGGTCCCATGGGATGGTTCAGTCCCAGCTTGAGAGCCTTGTCGATGTCCTCGGCAGTGGCCACCCCCTCCTGCAACATGTAGAAAGCTTCGTTGCCGATCATCGCGTTGATGCGGCTGGTCACAAAGCCGGGGGACTCCTTGATCACCACAACTTCCTTGCCCAAGCGCCGGCCAACATCGACGGCTGTCTCCAGAGTGTCGTCATCCGTTTCGAGCGCACGCACGATTTCCAGCAACTTCATCTTATGCACAGGATTGAAGAAGTGCATGCCGACGATCTTCTTCGCGCGATAGGTAACGCTTGCGATCTCAGTGAGGCTGAGCGAACTGGTATTCGACGCTAGCATCGTTGTCGGCCGGCAGATTTTGTCGAGTAATGTGAAAATCTCGATCTTCGATTCCAGCTCTTCTGGTACGGCCTCGATTACGAGGTCGGCCTGGCGGGCGGCCTCATCTACCGATCCGGCGTACTCCAGCCGCGCAAACGCGGCGTTCGCGTCATGCACCGACACCTTGCCAATCTCGACCGCCTTGTCGAGATTCGCGCGAATTTCCGTTTCAGCCCGGCGGAGGGCATTGGGCAGTATGTCTTCGAGGACGGTTCGATAGCCGCCGAGAGCCGCGGCATGGGCGATGCCCCGGCCCATCGTGCCGGCACCGATGACCGCGATGGTCTTGATTTCAGGCACTACTTTCCGCTTTCTTCCAGGTGTTGCAACACTTCGTTGAAGCCGTTCGCGGCGGAACCCATGTACTCAGAAAGCCGCTTGCGCTCCTCCGCACTCATGGTCGGAATCGCAAAGCTGATGCGGCGCAAAGTCGCGTTGATGTCGTCTACGTAGTTCATCAGGCGGATGAGTTCCCCGGTTGCTGGCATATGAAGGCTCCCTTGGCTTGCAAATCAGATCTATGCCCCGTCTGACGAGAAACTACAGATGTCGACACGGGCTGCAAGCGAACTTTCCATTCTGAATCGTGAGAAGGAATTAGTAAAGCGAACTGAGAGGGAGTTGATTTCCCGCGAATCTCATTGGTATCGGATAATAGGGCAGATGCTTCGCGACAAAAATCTGGTCCCGCTCTCGCGACAGCACCAGCACGCCTTGGCACTGTGCGTAAGAATCAATCGGGCAAGCCTTTCGACGCCTGCTGAATTGAAAGCATGGCAATCTGAAATCGCGCAGCATTTCGAGCAGGAGATCTCCTATCACTTTGCCGCGGAGGAAGCACATCTTTTCCCGGCTGCGCGGCGATTCGGGGAACTCAGAGCGCTCGTTGACGAACTTGTATCGGAGCATGCTCAACTTCGAAATTACTTTGCGCAGGCAGGGTCCGGAAAGCTCGATGGGACGGCTTTGCTTTCGTTTGCAGAAAAACTCTCCTCGCATATTCGAAAAGAGGAACGGCTGTTTTTCGAAGGAATGCAGAAAAGGCTGGATTCGGAAGAACTTCTCAAGATTGGCGGGTTGGTCGAGGGGAGTCTGGCCGCCGCACCCCAGACCTGCATTGTTCCCGCCGAAACAAAACTGAGGGAGTTCGGTTCTTAACCCAGTCCGTGACGCCGGCGGAACGCTGTCGCGCCCTCACGTCCCATGTAGCGCTCGAGCACACCGGCCTCCGTCTGTCGCAGGTCGACCACCACCAGTCCATCCAGCACATCAGAAAACTTTGGATCGACATTGAATCCGAGCAATTTCCCGCCAACTTTCGCGTATTGCTTCAGCAGAATTGGCAGCCCTTTGCCGTCGATTTCCACATCGGCGATTGGTTCCGACAACTCTTCCAGATCGCGCAGCGCGTGACACACCGCCCGGCAATCCCAGGGGCGAAGGCGACCCGGACGGAACGGTTTCCTGGGCGCGACGAGTTCCGCAAGATCGTCCCCTTGCCGGCGATCTTCGAAAAATGAATACATCAGCTCTCGCGAAGCACGGTTATAAGTATTGCTGATGCTGACTGCGCCAAAAAGGACAGCAATTTCCGCACGAAGAAGTACGAAGCGCGCGATGGCCTTCCAAAGCAGCAGGAGCGGAGCGTACTGGCGCTGATATTCGGGACGCACAAAGGAGCGTCCGAGTTCCAGCGCCGGACCTAAACGCTCAAGCAGCCGCTCGTCGTAGCGAAATAACGTGCTCGTGTACAGGCCATTCACCCCATGCTGCGCAACGATTTCGGCCGTGTTTCCGGCGCGGTACGCACCCACCAGTTCGTTTTTTTGTTTTGCCCAGAGCAACAGGTGCCAGTAGTGGCGATCAAAGCAATCCAGGTCTGTACTCTTCCCGGTTCCCTCCCCCGCCTGCCGAAATGTAACCTCGCGCAACCGTCCGACTTCCTGCATCAGATGCGGTATCTCTTCCGCCCTCGCCACACACACAACCAACTCGCTGTTTTCGACCAGTCGACGTTCGGGTGGGATCGCCTGAAAATCGCAGGCCAGCAATTCCGGCGGCAACGCCGCCGCGATCGCCTCTTCTGATTTATGCGGCAGCACGGAGCGCAGCGCCCCCGGAAAATTGATCTGTTTTTTTCCACGTTGGGCCAGCAGATACGTTCTCCACCGCAGGTATTCGGTCGCCCGCCAGTTATCCGCAATTCCGACGACCGACTGGGATGGAATGGCGCTGCCCACGCGCAACGTCACGCTCTTTCCTAATTGCTGCAGAAATTCCTGCAGAAGAAACGCCATTCGCAGGCTGGGGTGAATCATCCCCACTAATTGAAATCCCAGGCTATTGCGCCCGCAGAAATAAACAGGCAGCGCGGACGCTCCGGTTTTCCGGATCAGCCGCGTGGCCGTATCGCTCCATTGCGGGTCGGCGATGGTGGCTTGCGGCATCTGCCAGTGCGAAACCTCGCCCGCCGGAAAGATCGCGAGCATGCCGCCCTCGCGCAGCCACTCCAACGCCTGTTTGAGCGCTCGACGGTTCCGCTCCGTCGATCCAGGCATGTGCAGCGGGTCAACGAAAATGCAATGTTCGTCCAGTTCGGGAACTCCCTCGAGCAGGAAGTTGGTCATGATCTTGACGTCGGGGCGCACGCGCCCTAGTAAGACTGCCAACACGGCGCCGTCGAGCATGCCGTAGGGATGGTTGGCCACAACAACAACGGCGCCCTTTCTCGGGATGCGCTCGACGTCGCTATCGGAGACGCGCAGGTCGACTTCCATCTCGCGCAGGAGATTTTCGAGAACGAATCCGTCTGCCGAATTTCGCACCCGTTCATACAACTGGTGAGCCTGGTCGAGCGGCAGCAGCTTCTCGGCAAAACGCGGCAGGCCTGCGAGCAGCGGGGCATTCGCGAGCACACCACCGCGAACCTGATCATCGATCGGGGACAAAATTGGCATAGTGGCATTCTTAACGCGTCAGCTTTGCACGGTGATGAAGGCCAAATGAAATGTTCGTGAATCACGCTGAGAGGAAGCACGAAAGTAACCAGGGGTGTCTGGCTAAGGTGGAATGCTGCGAGCTTGGCGCGAGGGCAGCCGGTTAGGAGGTTATGGGGTCTTGTTTTCAGTCGGCCGTCGTTGCGGCTTGTGAAGCTACGTCTCCAACCGAAACCGGCTTTCGGCGAGATGGTACATGCGTCTCCACAATAAACGGTTCACGGTTACGACCGCTGCAGCCATGAGGATCGTCGCCGCCAGCAGCTCATCGAAGTTCCCCCTGTCGGTGGCTTTGCTGATGATGGCCCCGAGCCCGGTGGTCGTGAATGTCTGGCCTTTGAAGTGGAAGTATTCGGCCACGATGCTGGCGTTCCACGCGCCGCCGGACGCGGTCACCATGCCAGTCACAAGGTAGGGAAAGATGCCCGGCAGGATGAGCTTTTTCCAACGCTCCCATCCGAAAATTCCGAAGGTGGAGCAGCACTCCTTCAAATCGGTCGGGATTGCCATCGCTCCCGCGATCACATTGAACAGGATGTACCACTGCGTTCCAAGCAAGAGCAGCACGATCGATCCCAAGCCCAGGCCCCCGCCGACGCGAATGAGAAGCAGTAACACGACCGGAAAAAGCGCGGTCGCGGGAACGGAGGCCGCGATCTGGGCCAGCGGTTGCGCAATGCGCGCGAGTTTCGGATTGAACCCGATCGCCACGCCGACGGGAATGGTCCACGCCGCACCGATCACCAACGCTACTGTCACGCGAAGAAATGTCGCTACGAGCCCCTGTCCTAGTTCCTGGACTTCCGGCCGGTGCAATCCCATGAGGATCACTGTGACCTTGGCCACCGCAAACGCAATTAACGCGAGTACGACCAGCGCGACTACGCGCATGACCCAGATCTTCCAACGCTGCAGCGGATTCTGCTGGTTTGCTCTGTCGTGTTGACGCGCGAAATACATCATGAGTCGCTCGCGAAGAGGTCGCAGCGCTTTCTTGCGAAGTTGGGCCACCGCTCGAGAATGCTCGAACGTGTTGAGCACCCAGGAGCGCGGTACATTCGTACTCTCCACCTGCGCCACCTTGAACTTCTCCGCCCACGCGATCACCGGCCGCCATACAAATTGATCAAGCATCACAATCACCGCGATCATCGTGGCGACGCCCCACAAAATTGAGCGCGTGTCGCCTGCGCTGGCGGCGGTCTGCAAATAAGAACCCAGTCCGGGCAAGCGGAAGTCGCGCGCGCCCAGCACGAACATCTCGCACGCCATCAGAAAGAACCAGCCTCCCGCAACCGACATCATGGAGTTCCAGACCAATCCAATCGCCGCGAAGGGCAGTTCCATCTCCGTAAAGCGCTGCCACCAGTTGAAGCGATAGATCTTCGCCGCCTCGCGCATTTCTCGTGGAATGCTCTTGAGCGAGGCATAGAAGCTGAAGGCCATGTTCCATACCTGCCCGGTAAAGATCAGCAGGATCGCTCCCAGTTCCACACCCAGTTGCCGTCCGGGAAATAAGGCCACCATGGCGAGCATGACGCCGGGCAAAAAGCTGAGAACGGGAATCGATTGCAGCACGTCGAGCAACGGCACCATGAATTTCTCGGCGCGCGGGTTGTATGCGGCGATGTACCCGTAGACCAGTGTGAAGACCAGGCTCAGCAGGTACGCAATCGAAATCCGCAACAGCGAATAGCCCGCGTAAACAGGAAGAGCCCAAAGGCTTCGTGAGATTTCCACCTCGGGCGTGAATGGTCCAAGCCAGATGCGGCCGACCAGTAGCACGCCGTAGAAAATCGCCAGTCCGGCACCGAACATGATCAGATCGGGAAGACGAGACGCTTCGATGCGAGGGAGTTGCGACCACAGGCGATACGGCGAGAATGCGCCCAGCCCGGCCGGTCGTTTCATGACTTGGCTAATGGAGCGGGCGGGTGCGCTTCAACCTGCTGAGGCTCGGCGAGGACTAACCGATCGGTTTCGGAATCGTAATCAAAAATTTCGGCGTAGCGTCCCCAATTCATCGCCGTGTCGAGCTGGCGCTGGACTTCATCCTGACTGAAATGTTCGTCGAGGATGTCGTGGAAGAACTCCGCCGGAATCGAATGGTCGGCTTTCGCCTTCAGCACGCTCTCGATCTGTTGCAGAACCATGACGCTTTTGAGGACTGCCTCGCGGAAGAGCGTCTTGCGCGTCTGGATATCGGCGTCGGCGAAGGCGATGCCTTGGGAGGTGATGGTAACCTCGCCCTCGTTGAGGGTAACAAGCCCGAGAATGACGCTCGCTTCCACGATGGGAAGTAAATCTTCAACATCCATGACCAGCTCTTCCGAGAGCTTATAAAGATCTTCAACGCCTCCCCGGTCGTTCAGCAGTTCCAGCAATCCGGCAATCCCTCCGACTCTCGCGTGCGGCAACATCTGATACTTCTGCCGGAGTCGGGTTGTCGGGGGCGCAGCCGCTTTCAGCACGTGCTCCACTTCTGGCTGCGTCATGACTTTGTAGATGTGATCGACCAGCTCAACGAAACGGCGATCTTTGCGATCTCTCCAATGGGGCAGACCCACTTCGAAATCCGACCGAATCCGCGCCGGATTCCTGCCCAGCACAATGATGCGATCGGCCAGCAACACTGCTTCTTCAATGTTGTGCGTCACAATGAAGATCGCACTGGTAGTCATCTTCTTGTTGATCCAAAGCTCCAGCAGTTCATTCCGCAGGTTTTCGGCGGTGAGCACATCCAGCGCCGAAAATGGCTCATCCATGAAGAGGACCTCCGGCTCGACGACCAAGGCGCGTGCAAAGCCAACGCGCTGCTTCATGCCGCCGGAAAGTTCTTTGGGATAGGCAGTTTCGAATCCGTCCAAGCCGACGGTGTCCAGAGTCTTCAAGGCGCGCTTGCGGCGCTCGACAGCACCGATCCCGCGCGCCTCCAGAGGGGCCTCGACATTTTCGAGAACAGTGAGCCAGGGAAAGAGGGCAAAGCTTTGAAAGACAATTGCGACATTCGGCGTCTGCGTCTCAAGCGGCTTGCCGTGCCAGAACAGTTCTCCCGATGAAGGCTTCGAAAGACCGCTCAAAATCCGCAACAACGTGGACTTTCCGCATCCCGAGGGTCCAAGCAACGCAATAATTCTGCCCGGCTCAATCGAGAGATCGACTGGCGCGATCACCTGTATGCGTTTGCCGTCGGGCTGCGGATAGAACTTCTCGACGGCGCGGGCCTGAATGATTGCTTCGCTCAACTCGTGGAGTCCCCGTTTAACCTATACATGATCGAGCGGGCCCGGCGGAAGCTTCCCGACACCAGTAACAGGATATTAACAATCGAGGGATGATTACGCGGCGAAGTCGTCCGGCGGGGGAGCCGCGATGGTCGCAGGCAAACGATCCGTAATCTCGGCCAGGAGGGCAAGTTTGGATGCGAGGTCTGCCGTCAAAAGGCCCTGCTTCAGGCGCCATCGCCAGTTTCCGTCTGGTTCGCTTGGCATGTTCATCCTAGCTTCGCTGCCCAGGCCGACGACATCCTGCAGCGGAATTACGGAAAGGTCGGCGACCGATCCTTGCGCTGCCCGGATGAACGACCAGTGAATCCCGTCGTCGGCTTGCCCAAGATAGGCCTTCGCACAGCGTTTTTCGTGTTCGCTGGCACCGGTCTTCCACCATCCTACGGTTGTGTCGTTGTCGTGCGTGCCCGTGTACACAACAGTGTTCGGGGTAAAGCGCTGGGGCAGGTAGATGTGGGCGCCCGTGTCGCCGAAACCGAATTGCAGGACAGCCATCCCGGGAATCTGGAGCCGCTCGCGCAAAGCGTGCACTTCCGGTGTTATATATCCCAGGTCTTCTGCAAAGAACGGAAGCCCGCCTAAAGCGTCGCGGACTTTGATAAACAGGTCATCCTTCGGACCGTCGACCCAGTGCCCGTTAATCGCGGTCGGCTCACTGGCTGCGATCTCCCAGAACTGATCGAAGCCCCGGAAGTGGTCGAGGCGGATATAGTCGCAATGCCTTGTGGCAGCTCGCAGCCGCGCAACCCACCAGCCATATCCGCGAGACTTCATTACATCCCAACGATAAAGCGGATTCCCCCAACGCTGCCCGGTGGCACTGAAAAAATCGGGCGGCACACCGGACACGACGATCGGACTCAAGTTCTCATCCAGGAGAAACAGTTCGGGATGCGTCCATACGTCAGCGCTGTCGTAGTTCACGAAGATTGCGAGATCTCCCACGATTCGCACCGACTTTTGCGCACAATAATGCCGAAGGGCTTGCCATTGTTCGGCGAAGGCAAACTGCAGCACACGACGCATCGTCAGCTCGCCCGCTAATTCCTGGCGGACCTTCTCGATGGCCGCAGGCTGGCGATGGACCAACTCCCGGGGCCATTGATTCCAATTTGCAAGCTTGTGATGGGCACGCAACGCGTCGAAAAGGACGAAGTCATCGAGCCACTCGGCGTTCTCATGGCAGAAGCGCTCGTAGCGGGCGCGGCCATCCCCGTTCATGCTCCTGGCAAACCGGGAAGCAGCCTCGGCCAGCAGTGGCATCTTGCGCCGAAAGACTGCGCCGTAATCGATCGGCTCGACCGAGTCGGGCATGTCCGCGATCAAAGGGTGGTCAATCCATCCCCGCTCGGCCAATCGTTCGAGACTGATCAGGAGGGGATTGCCAGCGAACGCCGATGTCGAGGAATAAGGAGAGTTGCCGTAGCCAAGAGGCCCGAGGGGCAGGACCTGCCAGAGACTTTGCCGAGCTGCCGCAAGAAAATCGACGAACTCATACGCGGCGGGACCAAAGTCTCCAATGCCGCCGCGCGCGGGCAGCGATGTCGGATGCAGCAAAATGCCAGTGGCGCGCGGAAAAGACATGTGCACTTGTTACATCGATTGAGTTGCGGTTCGATGGCGAAGACGTGGCACAGAGTTGTATGTGGGGGAGAGGTGGAGGCCTAGATCCCTTCCTCGCCTCCCCGGCCTTGCGTCAGCGTCTTCATCTCCTGCTGGTTGATCTTGATCTTGCCAGACTTCTCCATCTGGGCCCGTAGATTGGAAAGGAATAATCCGAAAAGATTTTCCTGCTTCTGTCGGCGCAGTTCGTCACGAACCTGATCCTTTTGCGCAGCGAATTCCTGGTCTGTAGGTTCTTGTTTTTCCAGCAACTGCAACACAACACCGTTGGTTCCCGCCGTAATCGGTCCGCTGATCTCGCCGGGCTTCAGGTTGAACGCAACCGACGCCTGGCCCGTCAAACTCCCGATGTCAGGAACCTGCCCATTCGGCAGCACAAATTCACTCGTCTTCAGCGTAGCGCCCAGCTCTTTCGCGGCTCGTTTCAAATCGTGCTCCGATTTCGCACGATCCGAGAGCTCCTGATTTTTCTGTGCCAGAAGGATGGCGGCGCGCTCGTTCTTGAACTGATCTTCGACTTTTTGCCGGACCTCCTCAAACGTCGGGGTTGCCGGCGGATGAATGCCGAGCACTTGAAAAACCACTGCTCCCTGGGACAACTGAGCAAGATCGGGCGCAGCTTTTTCCTTTGCACTGAAAACCGCATCCATAAATGGCGGAGTGACGCCGACGCCGGGCAACGCGTCGGTGCGACCGACGAAATCGGTGGTAACCGGCGTCAATCCCTGCGCTGCTGCTGCTTTCTCAATCCCTTGACTGCGAGCCTTGTCGAGCAGCGTATTGCCGGCGGTCTCGATCAAACGGCTTACTTTGTTCTGCCGGACCAGCGGCTCGATCTCATTCTTCCCTTCATCGAGCGTTTTCAAATGCGCCTGGTGCTTGTCCTCGACTCGAATGATGTGAAAACCATAGGAACTCTTTACCGGGTCACTCAACTGTCCGACAGGCAGTGAGAACGCCGCCTTCTCGAACTCTGGCACGGTTCGGCCCCGGCCGATCCAGCCCAACTCGCCGCCCTGCTTTCCGCTACCTGGATCCTCGGAATATTTTTTGGCGAGGTCTTCGAACTTTGCGCCGCCCTTCAACTGCTTCAGGATGTCTTCCGCTTTCTTTTGAGACTCTGCGACTGCTTTGTCGTCGAGTTTTCCATCGGGCCCGGCGGCCGGCGTCTTGATCAGGATGTGGCTGACTTTCACTTCTTCCGGCACACGATATTGATCCTGATGCTCGTTGTAGTAGTTGCGCAGGTCTTCGGGCGCCACTTGCACCTGGCTCAGCAAACGCGCCTTGTCGAGCATCACGTATTCGATTTTGCGTTTTTCCGGAATGGTGTTGTTGTAAGTCGCCTTGTTCCTCTCGTAGAACGCCTTGAGTTCATCTTCGGTCGGATGTAACCCTTTGCGAAGGTCATCCTGGGAAAGCACGGCATACTCAAACTTTATCTTGGTGCTCTTCTTGATGAATTCCTGCTTCACGTCCGAGGGAGAGACAACGGCGCTCCCGGCGACGATCGTTACCAGCTTCTGCTGAAGAATGTCGTCCTTCACGCCTTGTTCGAAGGTCGCGACCGTCAGGTTGTTCTGGGTGAGGAGGCCCTCATAGGCTTCCTGGCCGATGAATTTCCCGCCTGGAAAAAGCGTCGCCCCATAGCGACCGTGCTCCAACTCATCGCGAACGTCCGCGTCGGTCGCCTGCAGGCCCATCCGCTCGGCCTCCGCGACAATTGCCTTCCCGGCGATCAGGCTCTCGACAGCCTGTGGGACGAAGAGAGGCATAAGCTGCCCCATCATCGACTGCGCCTGTGGCCCGAGTCGTTGCTGCGCCATCAGACGCGCCCGTTCCTGCACCTGCACGGTCGTAATGTCCTGGCCGTCCACTTTGGCGATCACGCCCTTCGGCGGTTGCCCCATCAGGTCGGATCCCAGTCCGCCCGGGATGAGAGTGATGACCATGCCGCCGCAGATGATGAGCAAGAGGCTGCTGAGGATAATTTTCTTCGTAGGGCCAGGGGTTTGCAGAAATCGAATCATTTCAAGATTGCTCCAGGATTTTCGGGGGGAACTACTGAGTATAAACTACCCGCATGAAGACTTTCAGCTGCTGTGAGGTCTGCAAAACTGGCCATTCGGCCGGAAAAGCTTCGAAAAACAGCTATTGAAACGAATCAATAAAACGTGTTATCAAAATCCCGCACTTCTTTCCAGCGCTGAAGGAGCCTCCATAACCCGCAGCCAGAATCCGCGTTTTTTGACACTTCAAAGGGGCCCGATCATGAGTTTACGAAACCTGTGCTGGGTAGCCTGCCTTGCGCTTGCTCCGCTGGCCGTTGCCCAGACACGTTCCGCCGTTCCATCCCAGACGGGAGAATCCAGAGTCGTCCTCGGCGAGGGGTGGACGCTGCAATCCTCCAGTAAGGTCGAGCAGACTGGGGCAACCATCTCCAAGCCTTCTTTCCAACCCAACAATTGGTATTCGGTGACCGTACCCACCACCGTCGTCAGCGCTTTGGTCAAAAAGAAGGTGTTCCCCGACCCTGATTTCGGGATGAACCTTCGCAAATTCCCCGGTGTCACCTACCCCATTGGAGCCAACTTTTCCAATCTTCCGATGGACCCCGACAGCCCGTACGCGGTGTCCTGGTGGTATCGGAAGGCGTTCGCTTTGCCGGCGAGCGACGCGGGCAAGGCGATCTGGCTTAATTTTCGCGGTATCAATTACCGCGCGAACATCTGGCTGAACGGAAAACAAATCGCCAAATCGGACGATGTTGTGGGTGCGTGGCGCACCTACGAGTTCAACATCACGAATGCAGCCAAGGTTGGCGGGGAAAACGTGCTGGCCGTTCAGATCTTCGCGCCCACCGAGAACGATCTGGCGATCACCTTCGTGGACTGGAATCCAGCGCCCCCCGACAAGAACATGGGACTGTGGCGCGAGGTATACGTTTCGGCTAGCGGCCCAGTTGCGCTTCGTTCTCCCGCTGTCATGTCGCATGTTGATACGGACGGCAACGCTCAACTGACTGTCACGGCACAGCTCAAGAACGCGACAAGCCAACCGGTCAAAGGCGCATTGAAGGGCACGATTGAAAGCGTGCAGTTTTCGCAAGAGGTCGAACTCGGAGCAAACGAAAGCAAGGACGTCGTCTTCGAACCTGCGCAATTCTCGCAGCTGAGCTTCACGAAGCCTCGACTCTGGTGGCCTGCTCAGATGGGCAAGCCCGAGCTCTATCCGCTACAAGTGCAGTTCGAGGTGAATGGCAAGACCTCTGATCGCGCCGAGATTCCCTTTGGCATCCGCGAAGTGACTTCGGAAGTGGACCAAAACAAGAGCCGTATCTTTTCAATTAATGGCAAGCGGATCCTGATTCGCGGCGGTGGCTGGTCTCCCGACATGATGCTGCGCGAGAACTCCCAGCGCCTGCACGACGAATTTCGCTACGTGAAGGACATGGGGCTGAACACGATCCGCCTCGAAGGCAAACTTGAGACCGAAGAGTTCTTCAACCTCGCAGATCGAGAGGGCATCCTCGTCATGGCGGGCTGGTGCTGCTGCGATCACTGGGAGCATTGGGGGAAGTGGAAGCCGCAGGATTTCGACATTGCGAAAGCTTCCCTCGAAAGTCAGGTTTATCGTCTGCGCAGCCACCCGAGCCTTGTGATGTGGCTTAACGGCAGTGACAATCCTCCTCCGCCTGATGTGGAGCAATCCTATCTCGATGTCGAGAAGCGATTGCTGTTCCCGGTGCCCACGGTTTCGTCGGCCTCGGGCGCGCCCACGACGATCACCGGGGACAGCGGAGTGAAGATGAGTGGTCCTTACGAATACGTCGCGCCCTCTTATTGGACAGAGGACGCTTTGGGCAGCACCAACAAATGCAAGCTCGGGCAGTGTGGGGGGGCCCACGGCTTCAACACTGAGACCAGCCCTGGGCCGGCCGTTCCGCCGATCGAAAGTATTAAAGAGATGCTTCCTAAGGAACATTGGTGGCCGATTGACGATTGGTGGAATTTCCACGCGGGGGGCGGCGAGTTCAAAGACATTCACGTCTACACCGATGCCCTCACGGCTCGGTATGGCAAGGCCGATACGCTCGAGGACTACACGCGCAAAGCACAGCTCATGAATTACGAGGGCATCCGGGCGATGTTCGAGGGCTACAGCCGGAATAAGTACACGTCCACCGGCGTCATCCAGTGGATGCTGAACAACGCCTGGCCCTCGATGATCTGGCATCTCTACGACTGGTATTTGCGCCCGGGAGGCGGCTATTTCGGCGCTAAGCGCGCGATGGAAGCGCTGCATCCCGTGTACGGCTATGACGACCACTCCGTTTGGGTTGTGAGCAGCCAGTATGAAGACGCGAAAGGGTTGAAGCTTACGACCAAGGTCTACAACCTCGAAATGACGGAGAAGTTCTCCAAAGAGTCGTCGCTCGATGCTGCCGCCGACAGCACACAAAAAATTCTGACGCTTCCAGAGCTGCCGGATGCGACGCCCGTTTATTTCCTCGCCTTGCGACTCGAGGACAGCGCGGGCAGACTCGTTGGCTCGAATTTCTACTGGCTCTCGACCAAGCAGGAGACCCTCGACTGGCAGAAATCCAACTGGTACACGACCCCGACCGCTTCCTTCGCCGACTACAGTGCGCTATCGCAACTTCCAGAGGTGAAGCTAAGAGTCACGAGTCGTACCGAACGCAAAACAGATGACGCGGTAACCCACGTGACGATCGAAAACCCCACCAAGTCCCTCGCGTTTTTTGTGCGTCTCAAATTGAGCAAGGGAACTGGAGGGGAGGAAGTACTGCCAGTGGTGTGGCAAGACAACTACGTTTCTATTCTGCCGGGTGAGAAGCGCGAACTCAGCGCAACCTATCGAACAGCCAGTCTTGGCGCGGCAAAGCCTGTGGTTGAGGTAAGTGGATGGAATGTGCAGTGACTCGAACAGGGTGTGACCAAGAGTTCGGAACCAGACGAGCCGTCTCAGATTGAAATAGAAAAACTGTGAGATAGTGTCGGTACAAAATTTTTGTCAGTTATAAGTGTTGCGAACTTCAACATGCTCTGTTATTGTTCCGCCGATTTCAGTTACATCACGCAGTCGTTGAACGCCCATCTGCTCCGGCAGGGGCAGCTCTCCCCAAAAGACCCCGTTGCCGACAGCGATGGGGTTTTTTCTTTTGGCTCGCCCTACAAGGACGTCAATGGCCACTGAGGCTACACCCACCACCACAGCTAGCGCCCCTCGTTTACGCCGTACTCTCACCCTCTGGGATCTTATTCTTTACGGCGTCATCGTCATTCAGCCAGTCGCTCCGATGTCGGTGTTCGGTGTGTTGAGCGACCGTGGCCGCGGACACGTCGTCACAGCCATTTTGATTGCGATGGTAGCGATGCTGTTTACGGCGATCAGCTACGGTCGCATGGCGAGAGCGTATCCGAGCGCGGGTTCCGCATTCACCTACGTTGCCCAAGAAGTAAATCCGGCGATGGGCTTCGTGACCGGGTGGAGCATGGTCATGGACTACATGCTCAATCCTCTAATCTGCACGGTCTGGTGCGCAGGCCAGGCGCATGACTTCGCCCCGGGTGTCCCGGCGTGGATCTGGAAGATTTTCTTCGTCATCGTATTCACTGCACTCAATATTCGAGGGATCAAAACCTCGGCACGCATCAACACGGGGATGGCCATTGCGATGGGAATGGTCGTGGTCGCCATCATTGTCGCTGGCGCGCGCTACATCTTCGGTGCGCCGCACGATGCAGCGTACTTCACGCGCCCATTCTACGATCCGCAGACATTCTCGTTCGGTGCTCTGTTCGGTTGCACATCGATCGCAGTGCTGACGTATATCGGCTTTGACGGAATCTCCACGCTCTCGGAAGAAGCTGACAATCCCCGTCGTAACATCCTGCTCGCGACAGTGCTCACCTGCCTCGTCATTGGCATTCTGTCCGCGGTTGAGGTCTACATCGCGCAATTGATCTGGCCTGCGTCCGAACACTTCCCCGACGTCAACACCGCCTATTCCTTCGTCGCCAGGCGAGCGTGGAGGCCGCTGTTCCCGATCGTCGGCTTCACACTGCTCTTGGCCAACTTCGGCTCCGGCCTCGGCGCACAGATCGGCGCTGCTCGCCTGCTCTACGGCATGGGACGTAGCAATGCGCTCCCTCGATCCTTCTTCGGAGCGGTGGATGAAAAGCATCGCGTCCCGCGCAACAACGTATTCCTGGTTGGTGTGGTCGCACTGGTGGGCGCATTCGTGCTGGAAATGGTCGCGGGATACAAGACTTACTCGCTCGGGACCTCGGGATTGTCGTGGTCCACATTCGTCAGCATCATGAACGGGGGCGAAGCGTATGGACTGGGCGCGGAGATGCTGAATTTCGGCGCGCTCATCGCCTTTATGGGCGTGAACGTCGCAGCGTTTCTGCGTTACTACGTGCGCGGCACCGACAAGAAACTGTCAAACCTGATACCACCGGTCGCGGGCTTCCTGATCTGCCTGCTGCTGTGGCTGAACCTGAGCCGGCCGGCCAAAATCGCTGGCGCGATCTGGATGGTGGCAGGGATCCTGTTCGGCGCGATCAAGACTCGCGGCTTCAGCGGCGACCTGGTGAACTTCGAGTTGCCGCCCGAGGAGGCTTAGCGACCATTTTGCGGCTTTAGCTGACGCGCTGCTTGCATTTCTGTTTGGGTCCTGCGCGCGATTCCGTCGGGTATTGGTTTTCTTTTGGACTCACGATTACCGCGTGGAAGAAAAACCGCAACAGGATTTTCAACCCGATATGAGCCCACTCCAGGAGAACATCATGCGACCATTCCTATTCGCCCTAATCCTTTTTGCCACCAGCGCATCTCTCGCACAGTCTCCAGCAAAATCTGTTCAGGAACGCCTCGGCTACCCTGCCACAGCTCGCCTGCTGGTGATTCACGCTGATGACTTCGGCATGAACCACTCCGTCAATCGTGCTACTTCCGAAGCCCTAACCAATCACTGGATCACTTCCGCCAGCATTCTAGTTCCCTGCCCCTGGTTTCTCGAAGCGGCCGCGTTCGCGAAGGCCCATCCGGACCTTGATCTCGGCATTCACCAGGCACTCAACAGCGAGTGGACCACCTTCCGCTGGGGGCCGATCACGTCAAAGGACAAAGTTTCGAGCCTGCTCGATGATCAGGGATATCTGCCGCTCGACACGCCCGCCGTGGCGAAGACCGCGAAGCCTGCGGAAGTGGAAACCGAACTCCGCGCCCAGATCGAGCGTGCTCAGAACTTCGGGGTGCACATCACGCATCTCGACACTCATATGGCTGCGCTGTTCGGCTCGTCCGATCTCTACAGCGTTTATCTGAAAATGGGACACACCTACAAGGTACCGATTCTCGAAGAGTGGCAAGGCACCCACGGTCCGCTGGGAATCAATCCCCCGCCGGAAGAGATGCTCGTCCAAAAAGTGATTTCCATCGAGCCCGGAGTCGCAGCCGCCGATTGGGTCTCATGGTACGAGAAGCAACTCGCTCCACTCGGGCCGGGCGTCTACGAGATGATTATTCATCTCGCTTACGACGATGACGAGATGCGCGGGTCGGCATTCGATCATGCTGATTGGGGCTCGGCGTGGCGCCAGCACGACTTCGACATGGTCAAGGGCGCCGAATTCCAGAAATTTCTCAAAGATCAAGGATTCGTTCTGGTTGGGTGGAAGGACCTCGGCAAAGCTTTGCCCACCAATTACGGCAAACAGTAATCCGCCCGGAGATCGCTGCATCTAACTGTCTCTGGGTAGAATGAAGTTCATTCTTAAGGAGACTTCAAATTCATGCAGCGGGCTTTTGGACTCAACATTCCACAAACGTTGGAGGATGTCTGCGATCCGTCAACTCTCGCGCTGATTGTCTATGACATGCAGGTCGGCATCGTGCACCAGCTTGCGGACGGTGCTGCGATCACCAACCGGGTCCTGCAGGTGCTCGACGATGCTCGAAATGCGGGAATCCGCGTTTTCTTTACCCGCCACCTGTCGCTGCCGAAAGAACTGATGGGCGCGTTTCAAATCCGTACGGCGATGGCGTGGCAGCGCGTGCAATCTCCGGCAGAGGTGAAGCCGTGGTTCACCCGCGATGCTCCGGGGTTTCAGCTTGTCCCGGAAATGGCGCCGCGCGCGCGCGAAGCGATCTTCGACAAGATCACCATGTCGGCATTCGAAGGAACTCCTCTTAACATTGCCTTCCGCGATTGTGGCATCAGCGCGTTTGCGATCGCTGGCATTGCGATGGAGATCGGCATCGAACCCACGGCTCGACACGGCGCCGACCTCGGTTACATTCCGGTCATCGTCAAAGATGCGTGCGGTTTTGGCCATCGCGAGGCCGCAGAAAGGTCGGTCGCGAGCCTGGAATTTGCGGGAGATTCCTTGTTTACAACCGTGGGCGAGTTCTGCGCGTTGCTCGGAAAAAAGCGGTCTGTCCCGGACGACAAGTGAAAAGCGGGATCAGATCGCAATCGACTGGTAGGACGACGACGTGCTATCGAGCACGAATCTTCGGGAGGATCCTACGTAGCGGGACAGGGCATGAACGAGGACCAGTCAATCGCGCTTTGAAACTCTTCGTCGGGCGGAAAAACTGATTTGAAGGTAAATGCGAATTGCGTCGGACCATGAGCGTCCAGATGGGCAACGCGTTTTTTGGCTTCGTCCATTCCCGGACGGTGACCTGCAGGCACCCACCAAAGCGCGAGATAGGAACTTGAAAATCGCTCGAACCATTCTTCGCGATGTCGCAGGAACTCCGCGTGTGCGGTGCGATACACGTAGTGCTTAAGGTTCTCGATCGTCTCCCAGACAGACATGTTCATGAGAACGCGATCGTCGTCGTAGGGGCGGAAGTAGGTCGCGTTTCCTGCGGAGGTCTGCAGTCTCCATACAAAACCTCGACTCTGATCAGCGAGCGCATTGATGTCGTCGAGTCGTGTCATGAATCCTGCCATACGAGGATCATCCAGAGGGAATCTGATGCGGCCGATATTGACTTGTGCGACATGGTAAGCAGACATGTCTTCCTCTCCCGTCGACAACGATGCCGCTGATACTAGCACGCGTTCCGCTCGCACGGATGAAGTAGACTGCTTCGCAAACAGCAATTCCTTTCACAAAACAGGCAGGAGCCGATATGTCTGGCCTTTCGCTACCTTGCATCGCGTTCTTGGGCTTCACGACAGCCATTGAGATAGACGCTGCTAATCAGCAGCAGCCATCGCCTACGGAACAGGAGCTACTGAACGCAAGTGCCGCACGTCGCGATGCCTATAACCGGCGTGATTTCGCTGCGCCCGATCGATATATCGCCGACGATTGCCTGATCAGCACGGATGACGGAGTTCTTGTCACGAAAGCCGAACTGTTGAAACATCTGAAGACCTTGCCAACCGAGTACGACCGTATCGCTGACGCGCGTGATTTCATCGTGCGAGTGCATGGAAGCGTAGCGGTCGTTAATCTTCGTTCTACGGCACATGAACAATGCACCGACACCGATATCATCACCGAGCAGCGTCGAACTGAAACCTGGGTAAAACGGGACGCCGGATTAAGTAGTACAACCAGAATAAAGCGATTGCCGTTTCGCTACGGCAAATCATTCAGCGGTCCATCAGAGTCCACCTAGGGTGAGCACAGGAGAAGCATTGCAGCCAACCCTTGTAGCGCTTCGGGTAGTCCTACGTTGAGAAATTGGCTGCGAACGTGAGAGAGACGATTGCCGACTGGAGGTCGACGATGAAAAGTATTCTTCAAGTTCTTGCAGTACTGCTGGCTCTGGGGCTCGCGCCAGCCATGGGCCAATCGCAATATCCGGATCGTGATCGTGACCGGGATTCGGGCTACGCGGCGCAACAAACGCTGTCGCCGGATGACCAGAGAGAGTTCAACAAGGAATATGGAAAGTGGCAGGAGGCCAATTCGAGAAACGACCGCGATGACATTGACAAGCATGCGCGCAAGATGGAAGACATCATGGCGCGCTACCGGATTCCACCCGACACGCCGTTCGACGCGATCGCAACATCGGCGGGCTCTTCGCGGCATTACGACGTGCGCGAGTATCAGGGACGTTTCTCTCCTGAAGACCAGAAGAAGTTCGACAAAGCCTATGAACACTGGCTTGAGCACCGTCGCAGACATGATCGCGATGACATTGCCAGGGACGAAGGTCACATGCAGGAAATCATGGCGCGGTACAGAATTCCGCGCGACGTCCCGTATGATGATCTAGCGTCGGGTGGGCGAGGCTACTAGCGCGGTTTAACGCGAAGCTGGCGAAGGGCGGGGTATCGGACGGAGATGGCTTAATGTCATTTCCGCAGAACCCCGCCAAGTCCTTCGAGGGCCTTGATGATCGTGGCTGACCACTGCGCCACTTCGTCCTCGCGCAGCGTACGGTCAGTTGATTGAAAGAGTGCGCGTAGCAGGATCGAGTACCTGCCCGCAGCAACGTTGCCCCCACGAAAGATCTCCCCAGGCAGAAAACTCCGCAGCTCGGCTAAATGTAATGCCTGTACTGTCTGCTGGATCTGTTCGAACGATACTCCGTCATCGAAAACGAAAGAAAAATCCCGCTCCACCGCCGGATATCGAGGCAAAGCCTGGTAGCGTGGTTCGCGTAGCTCGTGTTCATACAGACGGTCAAGGTAGAGCTCCGCCAGAAATACATCTTGACGAAGTTTGCGCGCCGCGGCGACATCGGGATGGAGTTGTCCAAACTGAGCGACCACGTTGCCATCCATGACCGCCCGGGACGAGCGTCCGGAATGGTAGTAGTCTGCCGTTTGCGCGTCGTAATGCAGAGCGGATGACGAGAACGCTGACAATAAGTTTTCGACATCGCCCTTGAGGTCGAAAAAGGTTAGCGATCGCGTCTCGGATGGACGATTCACGTTCACGGGCAATGCTCGCCCCGTGGCGCCCAGGCACAAACGCTTCGGCTCCGTCGATTTCGTGCCGTCCGCTTCGTACACGTGGCCGGCTTCAAACAACCGCACGTCCTCGGTGCCGCGATTCAGGTTGTAAGCGAGCATGTTAAGCATGCTGGGAGCGAGCGTGGTGCGCATGACGGACGCCTCCTCGCTCAGCGGATTTGCCAGCGTGAGCACTCCAGCAGGAGAGAAACGCTCGGCGTCTTCCTTCGAAATGAATGTTAAGGACACCGCTTCGTCATAGCCGAGGGCAAGCAAGGAGTTGCGGAGCTTGGAGTCTTTATGCTCGTCCGGCAGATCGATAACGGCACCCGCGAATGCCGGCAGCGTGTTCGCGAATTTATCGTAACCGTGCAGGCGCGCGATTTCTTCGATGATGTCGATTTCCCGCTCGATATCGAGCCGCCACGAGGGAATTGTGACCTCAAATTCCTCTGCTCCCTCGCGTTCGGGAGCAAATTCGAAGCCCAAGCCCAGGAGAATGCGTAGAATTTCTTGAGCCGGGAGAGCCTTGCCCAAGATCCGGCGAACCTCAGAAAGGTTCACGACGACCGATGCCTGGTCACGGCGACCGACGACCACATCCATCACCTCGCCGTTCAGAACACCACCGCCGGAGGCGAGGATCAGTTCCGCGACCCGATTCGCAGAGACCACAGTCGACTCGAAGTCAGCGCCGCGTTCGAAACGATGGGACGCGTCGGTGTGCAGCCCGTGGCGTTTTGATGCTTTCCGAATCGTTGCCGGATCCCACCACGCCGATTCGATCAGGATGTTTCGCGTCTTCTCGGTGATCATCGTGTCGAACCCGCCCATGACGCCAGCCAGGCCAACCGGCTTCTTCGCATCAGCGACGACGAGATCTTCCGGGGTTAGTTTGCGTTCCACGCCGTCAAGCGTTTTGAGAGTCTCGCCCGCGCGCGCAAAGCGCACCACGACCCGGCCGCCATCGAGCAGATCGAGGTCGAACACGTGCGTCGGCTTGCCGCTTTCCCACAGCACGTAATTGGTAGCATCGACAGCGTTGTTGATGGGGCGCTGGTCCAGCAGCGAGAGGCGATGCGCGACTTTTGCCGGCGAAGGCTTGATGGAGACGCCACGAATCGCACGCGCAGTGAAGCGAGGACAATAGCGGCTGTCCTCGATGGTGATGGTGATTCCCGAGACTCCGCTGGCTTGCGGGAGTTTGGGCGCGATGGGCTTCAGTGGTACGCCATAGAACGCCGATGCCTCGCGCGCCACGCCATAGTGGTTCATGGCATCGGGACGATTTGTGCCGATCTCCATTTCGAAGACGGTGTCTTCGCCTGCGCCGGAGATGCCCTCGACCGCGATGCCGATGGAGGTGAGATCGCGCGCAAGTGTGCCGTTGTCGACTTTGAGATCGACGAAGTCACGGATCCAGGTGGGAAGTAATTTCATAAAAGCAGCTACAAGTTTCTAGCTTCTAGCTTCTAGCGAACTCGTGCATCGCCTACCCACGAGAATGCTCCCGCGAGATGGATGAGCCCGTTCCACTCGCGTACCCAAAAGCTGCGGAGAAGCTGTTGCTCGGAATAGCTCGGAGCAGTTCAGCATTAAGGGATTCGCGCCTATCACAACCATCAATCGTCAATTTGGCCGATTTGTCGAACGGATATTTTGGATCCGGCGGCTCCATTATCAAAAAGAGCAAGCCCTCAACGTCGATCCGTGCTGCCCGACATGTCTCTAGGCGGTCAGGCGGATCATCCACGTCTCCTACCCAAACCGCGAGCTCCGCCGTTAACGTACGCTTCGCATAATCAACGACGAACTGATGCACTTCGGCGTCGTGAAGACCGTTTGGCAGCGAATCTTCGATTTCTTCAACTGTCATGGACAACTGCCGGAGCTTCTGGGGCTAACGCCCACATCTTTCTGCGTGCTGTTCGGCACGGCTAAAGCCGTGCCCTGATCCGAATCTCTGTCGTTACGGGCTTGCTAGGAGCTGGCAGCTAGAAGCTAGTAGCTCGTTCACGCAAACTGCCCTAAAAATCGCACATCCCCCTGGAAGAACAGCTGGATGTCGTCCACACCGTACTTCAAAATCGCGATGCGGTCCGCGCCCATCCCGAACGCAAATCCAGAAACTTTCTTCGGGTCATAGCCATTGTCTTTCACGAACTCGAATACGTTGGGGTCGACCATGCCGCAGCCGAGAATTTCGATCCAGCCGGTGGTTTTGCACGGACGGCACGGTTCGCTGCCACGCTTGCCGCTGCCGCCGCAGATGAAGCAACTCACCATCATTTCGGCACTCGGCTCGGTGAATGGGAAGAACGACGGACGGAACTGCGTCTTCACGCTCGAGCCGAACAAAGCCTTCATGGCGTGATCAAGCGTGCCCTTCAAATCGCCGAAGGTGATATTCGTGTCGACCGCAAGGCCTTCGATCTGGTGAAACATCGGCGAGTGACTGGCGTCGGGCGGATCGTTGCGATAGACCTTGCCGGGAATCACGATGCGCAGCGGAGGCTTCAGGCGCTCCATGGTGCGGATCTGCACGGGAGATGTGTGCGTGCGCAGGAGCAGGCGCTCGCGCTGTGCCTTCTGCTCCTGGCCGGCGAGGAAGAGCGTGTCCTGCATGTCGCGCGCCGGGTGGTTCGGCGGGAAATTCAGCGCCTCAAAGTTGTAGTAATCGGTCTCGACTTCGGGGCCTTCGGAGACCGAGTAGCCCAGATTGCGGAAGACCCCGACGATTTCGTTCATGGTCCGAATGACGGGATGCTCCGCCCCGATGGGGCGACGGACACCGGGAAGAGTGATGTCAACGCGCTCGGTGGCGAGGCGCGACGTGGAGACGCCGCCCTTCAAGCGCTGCGACGTTCTTGCGACGGCCTCTTCGATTTTCTTTTTGAGTTCGTTGACGCGCTGACCGGCGTCGCGCTTGGCGTCTTTGGGGGCGGGCTTCAGCCAAAGGTCGTTAATCAGGGTGGCGATGCCGTCTTTCCGGGCGAGCCAGCGGTCCCGGAACGCTTTCCATTCCTTCTCCCCGTTGACGGCGGCAGCCTCGGCCGCGAGCGCCGAAAGCAAGTCGCGCGATGCCGCGTCGAGCGCCGCCTCAGAGTAGTCCGTCAATTTGGAAACGGTGTACATGACAAAAGCAGTTCTCAGTTCTCAGATACATCCCGCCAAAAGCAGGTTCTTCGCTTCGCTCAGAATGACAAAGTTTGTCGAAATCAGTAAGTGATCGAGATGGGGACGAGCGCTGGCGCCCGTCCCAAATCTGATTAAGCGAATGGCTAGAATCTGACAGTTAGAAGCTAATTTTTACGCCGCTCCGAGGGCGCCCTTCGCCTGCTCAGCGAGGTTTTTAAACGCGCCCGGATCTTTCACCGCGAGATCGGCGAGGATCTTGCGATCGAGTTCGACACCGGCTTTCTTCAGTCCGCTGATGAAGCGCGAGTAGCTGAGGCCGTTCTCTTTCGCGGCGGCGCCGATGCGCACGATCCAGAGCGAGCGGTATTGGCGCTTCTTCTGCTTGCGCCCGGAGTAGGCGAATTTCAGGCCGCGTTCGACCGCTTCCTTGGCGGAGCGATACAGCTTTGACTTGGTGAGGAAATAACCGCTGGCGCGGTCTAAGATTTTTTTCCGCTTGGCGCGGCGTTTGGTTCCACGTTTTACGCGAGGCATTGCTGTCTCCTTTTTTGTTCTCTCATTACGGCGGCTGGAGGTAAGGAACCGTCAAGCGACGTTCGACCTCTTCACACGCCCGGTCGCGGCTTGCCGCAACCTATGCCAGGCCGAAACCTGACTTCGTTTCTTCGCCCGATACCGAAGCGAAGGTGCTTTCGATCGATTACTGGTAAGGGATCATCCGCAAAACTTTCGGTGTGTCCGCATCGCTGACCAGGACAGACTTAGCCAGCTTGTCCTTCCGTTTCTGCCCCTTTGAGGTCAGCATGTGGCGGAGATGCGAGTGATGGCGCTTCACTTTTCCGGTGGCAGTTTTCTTAAAGCGCTTGGAGGCGCCTTTGTGAGTCTTCAGTTTGGGCATAAGAATTCATTCTCGTTATCAGTCTCAAGTTTTAGTTGATAGCCATTGGCACTTGGCACTTAGTTCCCTGCAAGAGCAAGACTATTCCCACAGGAACCCGGACGAAAATCCATTGTGCCGCGGATTCGCGAGCGATGGCGAAATGCTAAGTGCCAACGGCTAGAAGCTTCTTACGCCTGCTTTGCCTGTGGGGCGGATGCGGGCGCGGCGGGACGTGGCTTCTCTTTTTTCCCGCCCTCTTCTTTTTTCGGAGCCAGGATGGCGTGTAGCGTGTTGCCTTCCTGACGAGGCCGAAATTCAACGATGCTCTTGTCCTCGACGTCTTTGATCAGGCGCTCGAGGATCTGGCGTCCCAGATTCGTACGCGTCATTTCGCGGCCACGGAAGAAAATGGTCGCCTTGACTTTGTCTCCTTCGCCAAGAAAGCGCAGCACGTGATTCTTCTTGGTTTCGTAATCGTGGTCGTCCACATTAATGCGGAACTTCACTTCCTTCACCACGATCACTTTCTGATGCTTTTTGGCCTCACGATCGCGCTTTTCCTGCTGGTACAGGAATTTCCCATAGTCCATGATGCGACACACAGGAGGTTGGGCGGTGGGCGAAATTTCTACCAGGTCCAGGTTCTTTTCTCGCGCCATCTTGAGCGCTTCGAATGGGGGCAGGATTCCGATCTGGTTGCCCTCGTCATCGATCACGCGAATTTCGCGTGCGCGGATGCGGTCGTTGGTGCGGATAAAGCGTTTATCGATACCATCCTCCGTACACTTCCGGCAGAAAGTGGAGTGAAAATTATAGCATGGTGGCTGATGCCTCTCGCCGAAGGCTAGTAGCGTTGAGGCATAACCGAGGAAACACGGGGGCAGCGCGAGATTATGTTTACATCCAAGGTAATAGGGTTCGTGAGCAGTCCGTACACCAGCACTAGCGAGATTCCCAAAGGACCGGGAGCGAAACATGATGCCGAGGGTGTTTTGAAGATCGCGCCCGAGTTCGAGCAAGGACTGCTGGATATTGAAGGGTTTTCGCACTTGTTCGTGCTTTGGGAGTTCGATAAGTCCGAGGGCTTTGAACTCGTGGGCAGGCCTCCGGTGGACGATCGTCCGCATGGGGTGTTCGCTACACGTTCTCCGCGGCGCCCGAACCCGATCGGGTTAACTGTGGTCGGGCTGTTGGGAAGAGAAGGAAGCAAGTTGCGCGTTCGCGGCGTGGACATGTTGGATGGAACGCCGATTCTCGATATAAAGCCATACCTGTCGAGCATCCCGGCGGAGAGACTGCGGAGAGGGTGGCTGGCGGAGGCAGAGGCGAGGAAAGCCTCGAGTACGGCGTAGAGGGTCGCAAGTCCAGTAGTTATGTGAAACGGCTTGAAAGATATTGAGCCGCGATCCGCTCTCTGCCGATAGAACTCACTTTCCATAAAAGCGATAGGTGGCCGAATATGGCACACGCGCCTGCTCTCCCTGATGAGTTGCATCGCAACCGGAGGACGGCGCAACTCCGCCCTTGGTATTCGTACGCGTAATGTATTCCGCGTTCTGCAACTTGCCGTTTCCGGTGTGGCTTGCCACCTTCAGCAACAGCCAAGGGACTGCGCCAGTCTCGGCGGCGGGCTTGGTTCCGATCATGCTTCCTTTCACCTCGCTGCCATCGAGCAATTTCCACGTTGGGCCGGCGTAGTGGCTGCCCGCATTGGAGCCATCAGCATTGGAGAGCTTCGCCTCAGGTCCCTGGAATTTCCAGTTGAGGGTCGTTTTGTCGAGGACGCAGCTATAGATCTGGACACCATCGCCCTGGAGCTCCAGAAGCTGTTTCGCATCGCTGGGCGGGTCGATGGACGCGGAAGGCGGCTGTTGCGCGAGCAAATTTACCGCGAACAGAGCGATGGAAAGCAGAAGGAAGAACGGACTACGCATATGCTGACTCCGCACACGCCCGCAACGGGCGAAATTGTTGACTCAGCATTGTCGCATTGCGCTCAGTTTTATGCCGCGCGCCGCGAAGCATATCGCTTTGAGGAGGAATGAATTCTTAGGCCGCCGCCAACGAGCGGGACCTTTCGCGGGCGAAGCGCCACGTCAGAATTTCGGCCTCGAATACCGAGCAATCGCTCAAGTCGAGTTCTGATGAGGCGCGACGGATGATATCGAGGCGATCCCAGAGGATGCGAGTCTGACGTCCAAGCAGCGTAGCGAACGCACATGTACCTTGGCGACGCCACGCGCATAGACCTTGCAATGCTTCGATTGCGGAGGCGACCCAGTCGCGGAGATCGGGCGATCCCTGCGCAAGAAAGTTCTCGAGGAGGCCAAATATCGCGCGCGTGCGGCGGTCATCGTGCTTTTCCAGGACAGTGACGATGTAAGAGGCGAAATCAAATACATCGATGGTTGGAGACAGCGCTTTGGCGCAGAGCGCGGCTGACCCTGCATGGTCGTCGAAATCGGGTAGCGCCTGCCTGACGTACGACATGGCCTGCTGCAGATTCATGGTGGCAGTCCTGTCGAAAAAATAGAATCTATACAAAGCCTAGACTTCTCGAACCTTTCGGTTAATGGCACGGAAGTGGTAGGGGAGGTCCTGTAGAAAACTACCGGATATCGGATGAGCAATCTATGAAAACAAGTCTGCTAGAAGAACAACAGTTCATGCTCCGAATGCGGCTCTCGCTGGTTCGGACCCGGTCGTCACGATTCGCCGGTGGTGGACATGCGTACTCCTTGGTTGCAACCTCAGTCAGACTTGCGATCTCGTCTCTGGATCAGATCCCAGAGATTCCCGTAGAGATCGGCGAAGACAGCCACGGTGCCATAGTCTTCTTCCTTTGGCTCGCGAACAAAGGACACGTTTCGCGATTGGAGCATGCGGTAGTCGCGCCAGAAATCGTCGGTATGGAGAAAGAGGAAGACGCGTCCGCCGGTTTGATTTCCGACGCGGCTTGACTGTTCCGGTGTTGCGGCTTGCGCCAGCAAAAGCGAGGTGCCGTGGGAACCGGGCGGAGCGACAAGCACCCAGCGCTTGCCTCCACCCAGGTCTGTGTCTTCGATCAGTTTGAAGCCAAGAACATGCGTGTAGAAGGCGATGGCTTCCTCATAGTTGCGAACGACCAATGCGATGTGACCCACCGTTTGCGGCATCGGTCGCCATTATAGGAGTCGGGAGGGGGAGTTCCCCGCCTTTATCCGTGGTGAGGATTTCCGCGGATTGGTCCGGCGTTTCGGCGACCCACGTCCAAGCCCGGCGGCGGTGAGCATCGCCCGAAATGGATGCCTCTCCATAGCGAACGAGGCGATTCATGACCGTTGTGACGGACGCGGTCAGATCCTTGTGGCGGGCAGCGAGTTCCGGGAATTTTTGCCGCAAGCCGCGGCAAACATCAGTCGATGTCAGGGGCCCGCTCGCCTCGGTTAACAAATAACGACAGGCACGAGTGAACCCGGATTGACGATTCGTAGAACGGTGGTCCATGAGTTCCAGAACCGCGTTCTGCAGCACCTTGCCACCGAAGAGCCTGGCCAAACCAACAATCGCTTGCTTGGTCGTGCCAATACGGCGAGTGATCTCTGCGCGCTGCGCCACCAATTGCTCCAGTTCCGCGCGAGCGGAACGCAGAACTTCGAGAACACTCGGATCCTCCACTGGTAATTCCGTGCGTCCCGTTACATCGCTCGTGCCCCCGTTGTCGCCCTCTGAACTGATCACGGCTTACCTCCGACTTCTGCGCTGGTAACGGCAGCAGGTGCAATCTGACGTGCGATTTCTTCCTCATGCCCGGCGGGCACAAACTCGTATTGTGTCCGTTCGCCTTGCCAGCGAATCCGGGTAAGCACGCGAACGCCGTGAAACTCGAAGAAAACCAGTTTCGACTCAGCTGGGACCAGGTCGTCACGCGACGGCTTCGAGAGAGAAATGCTCAACAGCCGCCCCTTGTTGTCTCGCAGAGAGAGAAATGGCCCTTCGCGCAACACGACATATGTGCCCGCGGCGCAATAATGCGAGCGCACATGAAAGTCAAAAGGCACTTGCACGATGAACTTCTTCACCGCCTGCGCAGCGGCAAAGCTGCTAAACACAAGCCAGACACTGACAACAAACAACACGCGAAACAGTTTCTTCTGCATAGACCCTCCTTGAACCAGCGCGCACCATGGCGATTGGACGTGCGACGGGCGCATGAGACTTATTGTTTGTTTTCATCGCATCGATGATCGTTACTCATCATCGAATTGTGTGTGGCATCACACTACGAAGGATCCGGCAGGCGCGCTATCCGCTTCTTGCTGACAAACCGAATATGAATGTGAAACTCGAAATACGACACTTGCGCTTGTTGGGCGCAATTGCGGACGAGGGCAGCGTCACGGGAGCTGCCAAGCGTTTACACACCACGCAGTCGGCCCTGAGCCATCAGTTGCGCGACGCGGAAGAACGGCTCGAAACGCGATTATTCCTGCGACTCGGGAAAAAGATGGTGCTTACGCCCGCAGGCGACCACTTACTGGCCGCTGCGCGCAAAGCCCTCGAAGAGTTAGGGCGAGCTGAGGAAAAGGTCTGCAACTTTAACGGAGAATCGGGCGGGGTGATTCGGCTGGCGACCGAGTGCTACACGTGCTATCACTGGCTGCCAGCGTTGTTAAAACGGTTTCACAAGAAGTTCGCAAGGGTCGAAGTGTTGATCGATCCCGATGCCACGCGCCACCCAGTGGAGGCGTTGCTGGGTGGCAAATTGGATGTTGCAATTCTGAGTTGTCCACCGCGAGATCGTAATCTGAAGCTGACACCGATCTGCGAGGACGAACTGGTGCTCACCATGGCGCCGGATCACAGGCTGGCCGACAAAGACTTTGTCCGCCCCCGCGACCTTGAAGGCGAAACGGTCATCATCTATCCGCCACGGTCAGAGAGCACGCTTTTGCAGAAATATATGTTGCCGGCGGGAGTCCAACCGAAAGACGTTCTCGAGATCCCGCTCACGGAAGCGATGATCGAAATGGTGGCTTCGTCGCTGGGCGTGGCGTTGCTCGCTCGCTGGGCGGCTGCCCCGCACGTGAAGACCGGGCGGCTGGCCGTGCGCTCGCTGAATGCCAAAGGCCTGCGGCGTACATGGTACGCGGCGACACTTCGCAATCAACCGAGTTCCCAGTATCTGGAAATTTTCGTGGCTATGCTCGGCGAACCCTGTGTGATGGGGTTATGGCCGGGACGAGGAGTGTCCTAGCGACTTCCACGGAATGGGACTGAGGAATTACCGCGGGGTCGGTCGCTCGAGTTGCATTCACGCGCGGTGAAAACAATGTAGAATGACCCGCCGTTTTGTCGGAAACGGCGGCAAAGCGCGAACGTTTTCACCGGTGGAGTTTGAGCGTGAACAAGCGATCATTTCTCAAGATTCTCTCAGCGATGGCAACCTCCCGTATGCTATCGCCGTTGTTAAGCTTTGGCTGGATGCAAAAACTCACGAACTGGGCCGGCAACCTCGAATACAGCACCGAGCAGTTGCAGCCGGCGAACTCGCTGGACGAAGTTCGCGCATTCGTTAAGCAGAAGCAGAAGCTGAAGGTTCTCGGCACCCGTCATTGCTTCAACAATATCGCGGACAGTCGTGACAACTTCCTCTCATTGAAACCCATGGACCAGGTGGTGGCGCTCGATGAGAGCGCGCCCACGGTTACTGTTAATGCGGGCATCACGTATGGACAACTGAGCCCTTATCTCCACGAGAAAGGGGTTGCGCTGCACAATCTTGCCTCGCTACCACACATTTCCGTGGCGGGCGCGTGCACGACGGCGACCCACGGGTCTGGAGAGAAGAACGGAAATCTGGCGACGGCGGTAAGCGAACTGGAACTTGTAAACGCCGCCGGCGAAGTTGTGAAAATAGCGCGCGGAGATGAAACTTTTCACGGTGCAGTGGTTGGACTGGGCGCGCTGGGAGTGATTACGAAGATTACACTCGCCGTGCAGCCCACCTTCATGATGAAGCAGTACGTTTACGAGAATCTGCCGCTGGAACAGCTCAAAGATCATTTCGATGCGATCGAAGCCAGCGCGTACAGTGTGAGTCTGTTCACGGATTGGCAGAAGAAGAGGCTCAATGAAGTTTGGCTGAAGAGCCGTATGGAGCCGGGGCAGGCGTTCGACGCACAGCCGGAGTTCTTTGGAGCAAAACGGGCGACGAAGAACTTGCATCCGATTGCGGAACTTGGCGCTGAGAATTGCACGGAGCAGATGGGCGTTCCCGGGCCGTGGTACGAACGGCTGCCGCACTTTCGCATGGGCTTCACGCCAAGCGCGGGCAAGGAATTGCAATCGGAGTATTTTGTACCACGCCCGCACGCAGTGGAAGCGATTCTGGCGATGGAGCGGATGCGCGACCAGATCACGCCACACCTGATGATCTCCGAGATACGCACGATCGCCGCAGACGAGTTGTGGATGAGCCCCGCTTACAAGCGAAATAGCGTGACGATTCACTTTACGTGGAAGCAGGATTGGCCGGCCGTGGGCCGGGTCTTGCCGGTGATCGAACGAGAACTGGAACCGTTTCAGGCGAGACCGCATTGGGGGAAGCTATTCACAATGTCCCCGACAGTATTGAAGTCCCGCTACGAGCGCTTGCCGGAATTCGTCGCCTTGACGAAGAAGTATGATCCACAGGGAAAATTTCGAAACGCGTTTCTGGAGAAGAACATATTCGGATGAGGTGGGGCTTCAATCCGGCCGTCCTCCGCAATCACGAAGGACGGATACCAATCGACCTCCATCAAGTTGAACAGATGCTGTCTGCGTTCTACTGGACTTCGAAATCCATTGATTGGGAGGCGATGTCGTGGCCTTGCTTGGCGAGTTTGTCGGTCACGATCACCTGAAGCACGTAGTCACCCGGAGTGAGCTTCGGCCCAAGTTGCAGGCCACCACCTGCGTCCAGCCTTCGTGGACGCGTGAAGCCACCAGGCGTCGCAGGCGGCGATTTCTCTGAATAGATCTGCTCGCCGTCGCGGAAGACACGCACCTGCGATTCCAGTTCCGGTTGCCGGTTTCCGTCGCTATGGGCATTCAGGATCTGATAGGCGAAAGTAAGGTCTGTACCAGGCTTGAAGATGCGGATCGCCGCACTATTGTTCGGATCCTGGCCCGTGGCAATGGCGCCAGCGGCATCGGACCCCGCGGCGGTGGGCGCGTCCTGCAGCAGCAGGATTGACGAAAGCAACAGGCGATCTTTGCGGATGTCGGGAACTTGAAGGAACTGGCTCGCGGAGCCAACCTGACCGGATCGGCCGTCCAGCACGGCGACACGCACCTGGTAGGCACCGTGTTTCTTGAGTGGGTGGCGCAGTCCGTAGACGAGACCGGATCGCAAAACTCTTTGGAACACTTCAGGTTTCAAATGGAGAGTGTGAGTTTCGCTTTTGTTATCGATGGCCCGCCCATCCTCATCGAAGATGACGGCCATCAAGTCGAATACTGTGCGATATGCTCCGTCGGGCTCACTGGTGAAATGAAGTTCGCGCGCATTGATGTACAGCATGGAATCAAGCACTGGACCGAGCTTGGGCACGTCACGAAACAATGCCGTCAAACGCACGTGAATGTCCCCCGAGGAGAAGGGGGAAACGAGCGCGTGTAGAAGCTGCTCCTGAGGTCCACGTGGGGCAATGTGTTTCAGGCTGTCGGGCACGCCGAAGAATCCTGATCGAGACCGCACGTGCAAGCCCGGGCGCAACACTCTGACCTTGAGGCTGTGAAACTGAGTGTGGCCGGTCCTGAGATCGAAGGTGGCAGCGTCCGGACGGTAACCGATCAGATAGTAGGCCCCCGAATCTTCGATGACGTGGCGCAGAGCTGCGTCGAGGTCGTTCGTGTTACGGAGAAACAGGCCGCCGGTTTCCGCGGCGAGGACCACCAAGCCCTGACGGGCATCGAATTCCTGCTCAGAGCGATTGAGGGAGACGTTCACGATGGCTTGAGGGTCGCCGATATCGTCGGCGGCGGTGGGTCCGAGGTAACGCAAGCCTCCGCAATCGATGGTGTAGATGACGACCGCGGAACGGTTGGCAGCGTCCACTAAATCGCGCAACGCTTGTTGTACGCGCTGGCTCGGTTCGCCGCGATAGAAGACCTGCGCACTTTCGGAAAAAAGCACCAGGACCTTGCGACCCGGCAGATCGCGCAACCCGTCCACTACATAGCGCACAGCACCCAAGCTTCCGGCAGTAAAGATCTGCCGCCGTTGTTCATCGAATTCCACTTTGCCACGTGAATCACGGCCGGCGGTCAGATCGATGCCCGTGGGAAAGTTGGATTGGTGTTCCCGTATCGGTTCAAACGCAGCGAGGGGTGCGCCACCCGCCAGATTGAATCGCACGCGGTCGATGGCTGCATACAGCAATTGGGGATCGGTGGTGAACTGTTGCAACGCGCCGACGCCAGCACCGGTCCGCATTATGGCCACCAGGTCGCCGGGCTGTAGCTGCGTATCCACATATTTTTTGAGTAGAGTGCGCACGCGCGCTGTGCCTTCAAAAGTAAGTCCCAGATCATCGACCACGAGGGCGATGGTGCGGTGTACGTCTTTGAACTGCAACTTGGCGGCTGGAGGGGCAGGCTTGCCGTCAACAGGAACGGCTCGAGAGACGAGATGAGGAGCCGGGAAGTAGGAAAAATTTGTGATGGTCTGCGGCTTGCCATCCTGGAGAAGCTCAAAGTCGCGCGATTGCAGGTCCGTGATGGGGCGGCCCTGAGCATCCGTTACGGCCGCATCTACCTGCACGAGGTTGACGCTGACGCGGATGACGGTGTGGGATGGTGCGACGCTCGGTGGCGCCGATTGTGGTCGCGCGGAGACCGGGAACCCGGCGACCAGCGCCGCGACGGTCATCATACGGAAAAACATGGGCTTCGACCCGACCTTTAAGCGGACGATTGTCGTACTGTTCGGTGGGGAAAGTCCAGAGCAGGTTGTGCTCGGTGTCTCAGAGCTGAGGATTGAAGGCGCCCACCAGCTTACCTGCCTCCACAGCGGCAACACGCACCTGCATCCAATGATTCGCTTCAAACCTTCCGCGCAAGCGGGCGGACAGGTAGTTATCGGTGAGGGCTTCAGTGAAGGTGTCGTCCGACGGTTCACGGACAGGAGTGTCCGCTCCAGAGGCAAGGGTGATCGCGTCCAAAGTTTTCCCGACAAAGCTCTGCATGAAGGCGTGCTTCTTCTGAGCGGCTAGGTCGCGAAGAATGCGATTGCGCTCGCGCGCGACGTGAACCGGGACCTGCCGCGGCATATCAGCGGCCGGCGTGCCCGGACGTGCTGAATAGGTAAAGACGTGGAGGTACGTGAAAGGCAGGTCCTCGATCATGCGGCGCGTTTCTTCGAACTCTGCGTCGGTCTCGCCCGGGAAACCGACCATCACGTCGGCGCCAATCGCAGCGCCGGGCATCGCGGCGCGAATTTTCTCGATCTTCTCGCGATAGTGCCAGGGCCGATACTTGCGATGCATACGCCGGAGGACGGCGTCACTGCCCGATTGCATCGGTACATGAGCGTGCTTGGCGATGCGGGGTGACTCAGCAACCAGGGCGATGAGTTCATCGGTCCAATCCATCGGCTCGACTGAGCTGATGCGAAGCTTTTCGAGAAAAGTCGTGTCAAGAATCGCGCGGAGGAGAGAGACGAAATCAGGCGTTCGGTGTTCGGTGTTGGGTGTTTGGAAAACCTCACGAGGTCCTCTGCTGGCAATGGACATATGAAACGGAAGACCCGCTTCTAAATCCCGTCCCCATCGCCCAAGGTTGATTCCAGAAACAACCAGTTCGCGATAACCAGCAGAGACGAGCGTACTTACTTCGTTAAGAGTCTGCTCGAGCTTCAGCGAGCGGCTTTGCCCTCTTACGTAGGGAATCACACAGAACGAGCAACGATTGTCGCAGCCATCCTGGACTTTGAGGTTGGGGCGCGTGCGTTCGTTTGCAGCATCGAAGACTGGGGCCGCAAGGAATTCGGTGTGCGCGAAGATATCGGAGACGAAGAGGGCAGTCCTCGGTTCCCGGTTCTCAGTTCTTAGCGAAGATAGCGGGACAAAGGCTGAGCCGGCAGAAGTTTGGCCTGAAAGTCGGGGAAAGGTTGGACGATCGCCATCAGTCGTAACAAAGTCCTCGGGGCTGCACGGCTGACCACTTTGCGGACGTTGAAGGAGGGCGATGTCGGCCAACTGGTGTTTGTGGGAGTTTCCCACGACCTGCGCGACACCGGGAAGAGCGGCGATCTCACCAGGCGACCGCTGGGCGTAACACCCGGTGACGATGATGCGAGCATCGGGATTTTCGCGATGCACGCGGCGGATAGCAGCACGTGCGTCCTGGTCCGCCGATGCGGTGACCGTGCAGGTGTTCAGGACGACAATCCGGGCTTCGTTGGGCCCGGCAGCTCTTTCCAAGCCACGCTCATTGAACTGACGCTCGATCGCGGCACCGTCAGCCTGGGTGGCCCTGCATCCAAAATTGTGTACGTAGTACGTTGCCACCGTACTATAGTAGCAGCGCTTTTAACCGAAGTCGTCGGTCGCCAGTCGTCGTTTGTCAGGAGATTTCAAACGGGATTGAGCTTGGGAGGTTTTCTACTCTTTGGGCTAGACAACGAGGCCGGTGGCCTAAAATTACTGCTCGATCTTTCCATCTGGGTACACGGAAGCTGCGATGAAGCGTCGGGTGCTGCTGGTGGATGATGACGTGACCGTGTTGCTGACGCTGAAGGCTGTGCTCGAGTTGCATCACTTCGACGTGGAGACGGCGGCGAACGTCGTAGATGCGATGGAGAAGCTCAACCTGCACGAATATGATCTGGTAGTGACCGACGTTCGAATGGAGAACGAGGAATCTGGCTTTGAAGTGCTGCGCGCCGCACGTTCACAAACTTATCATCCTGCCACCGCGATTCTCACGGCGTATCCTCCGAAAGACGAACGTTGCCGAGAAGAGGAAGTCGAGTCGTTTTTGGTGAAACCGATCGGGACGAAGCAACTTGTTGAACAACTGGAGGCGCTGATTGCGCAACGCAGACACACGTCCCCGTGAGCGCAACGGAAGCGCATAGTAGCGCAAATTGTCGAGTGAAGAATCCTGAGAGCGGGGAAGGTGCTCTTCTAAGGAATTCCTCGCCGGCCGGATCGCCCCGACTGACCGGCCATTCGAGCAGTCACGAAAATCTTAACGCTATGCCGTGGCCGCCTGCTGTCTCCGCTGCTGGAAACATTCGCGACAGAAGACCGGCCTTCCCTGAGTTGGTTTAAAGGGAACGGTGGTTTCCTTACCGCATTGAGAGCAGGTAGTACGGGTTTCAGTCTTGTTCGGAACCTGACCGGGGGTTGGAGAGCCCAGCACGGAAACTCGCTTTGCCTTGCAGACCTTACAGCGCTTGGGCTCGTTCTTGAACTGCTTGTCGTGAAAGAACAACTGTTCGCCCGCAGTAAAAATAAAGTCAGAACCGCAGTCGATACACTTGAGTACCTTGTCCTGGAATTCCATCCCTCACCCCATTCCCCGCCCACATCCCGTTCATTCAAGAAAGCCCAAGGCTCTCCCCACGCGCGAGTACGAGCAGAGTCGTTACGCACCCCCCCTCAAACATTTCACCCAAGATTCGGCCCACCCGCGGATATCGCGGGTTACATCAACGGAGGCACCAGAGAGCGACTCGGGAGAGTCCGGCGCATCCGAAACAACGAGACGGGGAAAAAGAAATGGGCCACGGCCCTGAAAGGGCGGCGACCCATTCGGTTGTCAGTCCTGTTCTTTGCGAGCTTTTTTGCGGCTGCGTTTGCGCGCCAAAGCTTCCTTGACGCGTTTCTTTTCGCCGGGCTTCAGGTAAAAGGAGTGGCGTTTGACCTCCTTAATGATGTCTTCCTGTTGCACCTTACGCTTGAACCGCCGCAGCGCATTTTCGAGGGATTCACCCTCTTGAATTCTGACTTCCGCCAAACGAACTGCACCCCCAAACTCGTCCCGTTGGACTCGATAGTTATTGCAGTGTTCCAGAGGCAAGTCAAGTGGGAATGTCAACATCCATGCGTAGAAATGCGCATGTTGCCGCTATCCCGCCTCGTGCCCCTCTATTCAGATGATCTCAAAAGATAAGCTTCAGCGCGAGCTGCACCTGCCTGGGAGCGTATGCACTGTTGGCGGAAACCAGGTTGAGGGGTTTCTGATAGTAAGCCGGAAAGTATTTGATTCCAATTGTCTTATCTAATTGGACGAAGTCAGTCGCAATGCTGGTGAAGCCGTCACCAGTAATCACGACACGCTTGTTGTCCCGATTCAGCACATTGAATGCTTCGGCAACGAGTTCGAGTCGATAGCGCGGTCTCACATAGAGACGGCGAGTTAGCCGCAGATCCGTCGTCGCATAATCAGGACCGAGGAACGCGTTCCGACCATACCCTGGAATCCTGTCATTCGAATCATTTCCATCCTGATTGGGGTCTCCTGCCAACCGCGCATCGACGGGCCGACCGCTCCCGATCGTCAGCACGCCCGAGAGCTTCCAATCGTTGAATATCTTGGCGAGCACAGCGTGATCGCGGCCGAAGGCTTGTGGCTCGTCAATGGCCGAGAGCACAAAGCGGTGGCGCTGGTCGGTCACGCTCGGACCACGCTCGGACGCGGGTGATTACGTGTTCTGCACCGCAGCCGGACGACTCGCCACCAGCGCATCCTGACCGTCATCGATCGAATGAGCAAAGGTGTAAGCCATCCTGAAATAGAAGCCCTGGGTCATTCGGCGGTGCAAGGAGACGGTCACGCCGTGGTAGACGCTGGAAGCTTCGCTATCGAATTCATTGATCGCGCCGAGCTGAGGAACGGGCCGCGCCAGCGGATTAATGCAGGGCGGATAGGGGCAAGTCATGGACCGCGTGATCTGCCAGGTAGAGAAAGAAGGAACAGTGTAGAAGGCACCGAGGAAATTCGTGCCACTCTGGTCGTATGTGGGATAAGTAAGGTCGACAGGGACCGGAAGGTTAAGATCGCGCGCGCGGGTCAGGTTCTGCCCGTGCACATACATGTAAGAGACTCCGCCCGCAAAACGGTTGGCAAGCTCTCGCTCGAGGTTGAGGCTTGCCTGCTGAACTCGTGGTGTAACGAAGTTGGGCGAGAAGCCGGCCACGTCCGAACTGAGATAGCTGGTGACAGTGGCAGGGGGTGTGCAAAAGGCTGATTGCGATGGGCAAGACGCAAGCGCATTTGGATAGGTGGGAAAAACCTGGTGCTCGTAGTAATTCATGTTATCGAGGATGAGGTTGGCGGAGGTAAGACCGTTTTCGGTAGCAACCGTTGAGGTATAGATCTGCGGGATACGTGTGTAGAAGAGCCCGTAGCCGGCACGGATCACGCGCGGTTTCGAGTCGCCGATTGAGTACGCCAGTCCGATGCGGGGTGAGACGTTGCGATTGTTGAAAGGGACTTTGCCCGCCTGTGGCCAGAGCGGATTGCTTACCAGCCCTTTACTGGTGAAAGTTTGCAGATCATAGCGCGCGCCCAGACTTAGAGCGAGGCGATGGGTGACGCGAACCATATCTTGCAAGAAAGTAGCGTATTCGTTGGTGTCGGGATGTGTAACGGCCGAGCCAAAGTTCTGAATGTAGTAGCGCGGCACCTGGTGCGCGTAGGCTCGCAGAGGTGTGAGTTTTAGTTCACGGCGCATGGGGTCAAACGTCACGGATCGACGGAAATCGTGTCGTAGTAGCATTCCCCGCCAAACATCGAGGGAAAGAAGTTGTAAATCAGGTGAATAATGGGTCGCCGCCAAATTTCCAGGAATTTCGGCCTTGGTCAAAGCTGAGGGTTTCGGCAACATGCAGGCGGTGCTCACGGGTATTCCGGGGAAGAATCGAGGATCGCCCCATGCCGTCGAAGACGTTGGTGATGTGCGTTCGTACCTCGATACCCGCGGATTCCGCCAAACGCCAGATCCCCATTGGACGCCGAGGTCAGTCCACGCGGATCCTGCGTCACACCCGGCACGCCAGCAGCGACAGATCGGTGAAGCGACGCCCATTCAGTGGCAGGTCGCTGATCGCCTTTTCGTCAATGACGGTAGAGATGGAACTCGGGACCATTTCCACCAACGGAGGCGCGCCGGAGATGGTAACCGTTTCACGGGCGCCGGCAAGAGCGAAACTGGATTTCTGCTACGCCGCCGACGTCCACGTGATTCTGGGGTGTGACCTGCGGCGTCATGCCCTTGATCTCTGCGCGGGCGGAGTAGTCGCCGGGCGGAAGAAGTTCGAGAGCGAATCGGCTGTCGGCATCGGAGAGCATCGAATAGTGGGCCCCGGTTGCGGGGTTTCTGACGGCGACGGTGACGGCGGCGATGGCTCGTCCGTCGGGATCGAGAACGGAGCCACGGATGGCGCCGGTAGAGGCATCTTGAGTACGTACCAGTGGGACCGAAAGCAAGAAGAACAGAACCAGGAAAGATAGGCGAGCGGCGCTGCGCAGAAATCGGAGCATGAGTCCCACCTGACAGGAAATGGGGCTCGGAGGGATGAGGGAAACATCTGAGTTTTACCATTGGGTCGAACCTGGGGAATGTGTTGGCGGACACAAGGGAATGTGCGGTCGGGGGTAGGGTGCCGGAAGGGGAAAAGGGGCCTAGCGCGCAAGACCGCTGTTGGAGGGCGTTCCTGAGTGAGTGACAAGGAGACGCCCCCTGAATATCGGAGGAAGAGGCCTACTCAAGGGCGTGGTGGCTTGCGGACTTCTGGCTGTGGCGGCGCTGACAGGGCGACATTTCAGCGAATGTCATACGCCACAGCCCGTAGAACCACGTATCTCGAATTCCTACGCGGTTTCCGAGCAAACTGAGGCGCACAAACTGACACAAGACAAAGGTGGCTTGATCGATCTCGGCCCGTGGTTGGAGATCTTGAGGGTGACAGAGCAGTCACAATATGAAGGATCGGGCAGGAATCTTTTTCAGTTGGTTCAGTCCCCGCGCGCGGAGAAGGCTCATAGAACAGAGGTTCCACGACAAGATCCGCCTCTTGAGATTAGAACCTCTCCCGTCCAATTGAGGTACTTCGGCTTTGCCCGCAAAGGTGACGCCAGTTCGATCTTCCGGCTGAAAGACGAGGATGTGTTTATCGTACATGTGGGCGAGATATTAGATCGGCGTTACAAAGTCGCGCGCATCACTGCCACCCATGCGGAACTGGAAGACCTGCTGAGCAATCCCCGGCAAACCCTACGGCTTCGGCAAATGCGATAGTTCAGTGATTGCTTCGAGCGCAGGGCTTCGGCGCCGCGCGGCAACGCTAAGAGGACGCCAGGATCGTTGATAGCAATCTGCGCAGCGGACAGGCCGCAGGAGAAGGAGTGGTAGCACGTATTTTTCCGTGAAGGTACGAGGCCGAGAAAGATACGCGCGCTCGCTGAAGCACCCGTGACAGATGAAATGACTGAAGAAATGAGCCCACAGTAGGGCGCGGCCCCGTGCAGACATAACTTGCTCCTTCACCAATACTAAGGTCGCAAGCCGCGCGGAGAGTTGATCAGAAGGATTCCCCACCCACGTCTCTCGGGGCAGAAGCTGGCCATTGAATCTGCGAATCTGTGGAAGCGGAGATCTTCTGAGACAAGCGGACCAGTGCTGTCATCGAAACAACAAAGGCATCCAAGGAGAATTGTCTATGCAAGCGCGTTTGAACCTGCAAGCTGCCCCTGGCGCATACAAAGCACTTCTAGGTATCGAGGAATATCTACACAAATGCGGGCTCGAGGAGTCCTTGCTTCATTTAATCAAGCTGCGGGCCTCAAAGATTAATGGGTGCGCGTACTGTCTCGACATGCATTGGAAGGATTTGCGTTCAATCGGAGAGAACGAACAAAGGTTGTATTCGCTGGATGCGTGGAGAGAGTGTCCTTATTACACCGAGCGGGAGCACGCTGCGCTCGCCTGGACGGAAGCAGTCACGCTGGTGACCAACGGACACGTGCCCGATTCTGTGTATGAAGAAGTGCGGCCGCATTTCAGCGAGAAGGAATTGTGCGATCTGACCTGGCGATCGCGACGATTAATGCGTGGAACCGGTTGTCGATCGCAACGCGCACCGAGCCAGGGACCTACAAGGCTCCGGTTCTTCGTGAGTTAAAGGTGGGGGCGTAGGTCTCGGGATTTCACCACGGAGCACCGGGCATCGACAGAACAATTCGACGTTGGTGTCTCCAGCCTCGCTGATGGGTTCCCAAGAATCCGCGATCGCCTCGCCGTTCATCGACTCTCGTGCGGATCAGCCCTTGATCTCTCCGACAACTCCGCGATGTTTGGTGGATTGTGGCTCGGCGGCGGGCCTCCGTGCAGACTCAACTGGCCGAGGCGGCAAAGGTTGATCGCATCGCCAAGAATTCGCATGGCTTCCTGGGGAGCATGGAAGCCCATCGAGTTCTCCGACATGACGAAGTCAAGCATAAACTGCCCGCGACGATGATAGTCGCGCGCGGCGGCGAGCTGCGCGTCGGTGGCGCCGTTTTGCTTGGCGGTTTTGATGTCGTTAATGAGATCGACGAGAGCATCGAGTGCTGTGTTCCGCAGAGTGAAGAAGCGGTCCTGGATGTCTTCAACCCGCGCTTTCAATTCGTGTTCGGGAAAGTGGTGGCAGGTTTGGCAGGAGCGGTTGATCTTGAGCAGCGGGCTGTTGACCTGGTGATCGCTGATTTTTAGTCCACCCTGGCGCATGTAGGGCATGTGGCAATCGGCGCAGGCGACGCCGGAACGGCTGTGCACACCCTGATCCCACATTTCAAATTCTGGATGGCGGGCTTTGATGAGCTGCGTGCCGGTGTCGGGGTGGGTCCATTCGTTAATTTTCTGCTCGTCTTCCAGGGCGATGATGTCGTCGACCTTGATGCCCTTGGCCCAGGGGAAGGTAAGGCGCTTGTTTGGCGGCTGGAAGCAGTAGGTGACGTGACACTGTCCGCAAACATAGGAGCGCATCTCCTGTCGGGTGGCCATGGTGTTGACGTCGTAGTTGGCGACGCCCTGCGACGCTTTGAGCGCTCGAATGCCTTCAATGAAGGCGGGACGCGTGACGCGGAGCTGCATGGTGGCAGGATCGTGGCAATCGATACAGGCGACGGAGTGTTTCACGGTCTGACGGATCTGCGGATAGGTCATGTGGGTGTCGCTGACCGCGTTGAATCCCTTGGTGAGGTCGCCGTTGCCGAGCTTCAGGTAGGTGGTGACGATGGAGGCGTGGCAGTTGATGCACATGGCAGGAGGCGCGAACTTCTGCCGCTCGGTGAAGGTCTGGTCGTCGAGCATGTAGGCGTGGCCGCGACGTTCGCGGTAGTCGGCAGAGAAAGAGTATCCCGCCCAGATGGTTTTCAGGCGCGGATCCTGCTCGAGTTTGGAGCGAGCTACCACGGAGCGCGGATCGGCCTGGGTAGGAGAGTGTGGCATGGCCTCGCTGCCGCCGTACTTGGTGCGCTGCATATCGACGGTGCGGAGATAGAGGTCGTACTGCATAGGAAAATTCTTTCCCCAAACCGCCGGATCGTCGATGGTGTCGTTTAATTCGACGACGCGGTAGAAGGGATTCCTGGCTTCCTGCTTGCGTTCGAAGATATTGACGAGGAGGGCGGCGATGGCCACAGTGGCCAACGCAGCTAGCACAATAACCAAGAACAGCATGCGGCGAGAAGGCGCGGAACTCGGAGCGTCAGTCATGATTACTTCCTGTGAGTATCGGATGAGGCAGAGAGGCAGCGGCCTCAGAGTGTCCAACGGATGCATGGCAGCGCGTACACTGCAGGCCCTGGGCCTTTCCATGAACGACGTTTCCGTCGATGGCGGACGTAATGTTTTCGTGGCAACGCCGGCACGCGTTCTCCGTGACCTGGTGATCGAACTTGGTAATCTCGATGGTGTCGGGATACCACCCTGTAGTGAAGTAGAACGAGTGCCAGAAGCCGTTGTTGGCCTTGACGGCGTATTTGCCAACGATGTTATGAGGCGTGTGACAGTCGTTGCAGGTAGCGGCGGAGTGGTGGCTCGCCTTTAGCCACCCGTCGTACTGGGCGCGCATCACATGACAGTTGGCGCAAGCGGCGGGATTGTTTGTGAGGTAGGAATAGCCTTTTGAGTAGATGAAGGTAAAGCCGCCGAGGCCAATCGCGAGACCCACGGTCACACCGATCAGCAGCATGTTTCTAATTGGAGACGGAACAGGCTTTTGGTCGATTCGAAGTGGCGGCATACGATGGGCTTCCCTGCCCGCGAGAAAATATACGCCGATCTCGTCCAGCGGATGTGAGATCCATCACTGACAAAAAGTCGGTTTTGAGCAGGACGTGCCTGTTCGCCCCCATTCTGGCGGGCGTGGTATGTTCATTTACTTCGTTTGAGAGCTGGAAATTCTTCTATCTGAACCGGTACGACGATGATTCGTTCCTTTAAGGGAGTGCATCCAACAGTTCCCGCGACCTGCTACGTGGACGCGTCGGCGCAACTGATCGGCGACGTCGTGCTGGGCGAGCACGCAAGTGTATGGATGAACGCAGTGCTGCGCGGAGACGTCCATGAGATTCGCATCGGGGCGCATTCCAATGTACAGGATTGTTCCGTGTTGCATGGGATGAAAGAGCTCTACGGCGTATATCTCGGAGAGTATGTGACGGTCGGGCATTCGGTCACGCTGCATGGCTGCGTGGTCGAACACCGGTGCCTGATCGGGATGGGCTCCGTGATTTTGAACGGAGCGCGAATCGGAGCGGGATCGATCATCGCCGCAGGAACGCTGATTCCGGAGAAGACCGTGGTGGAACCCGGGTCATTGTGGATGGGGTCTCCGGGGAAGTTCCGGCGTAAGTTGGGACCGGAAGATGAAGGAACGATCCTGCGGTACGCGAGGAATTATCTGGAGTACAAGGAAGAGTATTTGAAAGAGAGCCATTAGCAGTTGGCACTTAGCCATCAGCATTCAACACTATCAGGGTCGTTACCGAGATCGTCATGGACCTGTGCTGGCTGATTGCCAGGCGCTCAGTGCCAAGTGCTGCAGCAATCGGCGGGGGGCTACAAGCGGGGGGCTACAAATGGGACCGAGAACTCAATGATCAAAGCTGTTCGAGGAACGAGGGATTTGTTGCCGCCGGAGACGGAGTTGTGGAACTTCGTCGAGGCGAAGGTGCGCGAGGTGTTTCGTGCGTACAACTTCCAGGAAATTCGCACTCCTGTATTTGAGTCGACTGAATTGTTTGCGCGTGGCGTGGGCGAAGAGACCGATATCGTCGCGAAGGAGATGTACACGTGGGAGGACCGGGGGCGCGCGCAGTCGGATAAGGGACAGTCCTTGACGCTTCGTCCAGAGAACACTGCGGGCGTGGTGCGGGCGTACATCGAGCACAAGTTGTGGGACCGCGGACTCAACAAGCTCTACTATATCGGTCCGCAATTCCGCAGGGAGCGTCCGCAGAAGGGTCGCTACCGGCAGTTCTACCAGATTGGGGCGGAGGTCATTGGGCCTTCGACGGCAGGAAGCGAATCCCCAGCGCGAGACGCAGAAATTCTTGAGATGCTCGCGACGCTGCTCGATCGGCTCGGTATCAAGGGGTGGAATCTGCAACTGAACTCCGTCGGATGTCCCGCCGACCGCGAGCGATTTAATGCTGCGTTGAAAGAGGCGCTGGCGCCGGTGACAGCGCAGATGTGTGAGGACTGCCAGCGGCGGGCGGTGACGAATCCGTTGCGTGTCTTCGACTGCAAGGTACTGGAGGATCAGCCGATCATTGAGAAACTACCCCGCATCAGTCAGTTTCTGGATGAAGGGTGTCGCCAGCATTTTGAAGAAGTGCAGGCAATCCTGAAGAGCGTCGGAGTGCCGTTCACCCTGAGTGATCGGCTGGTGCGCGGACTCGACTACTACACGCGCACGGCCTTCGAGTTCACCCACGGAGCGCTCGGCGCGCAGAACGCGATCCTGGGCGGCGGACGGTATGACGGGTTATCGGAGGCGCTGGGTGGGCCGGCGGCACCGGGGATTGGCTTCGCGATTGGCGAGGATCGGCTGGTCATGTCACTGGCAGAGTCGTCGGCCAGCATCCCGCAGAAGCCGGATGTCTATATTGCTCCGCTCGGCGCGGGAATGAACCGCGAGGCTGGACGATTGGCGCGCGATTTGCGGAACGACAATCTCGTGGTCGAGCTGGGGGATGAGAGTTTCCGGCTGAAGAAATCTTTTGAGGCGGCGGCGAAGCTGGGTGCGCGGTACGTCCTCATTGTCGGGGAAAATGAAGTAAAGGCAGGCACCTTCGCGTTGAAGAATCAGGAAACAGGAGAACAGGTGTCGGTGGCTCGCGCGGAGTTGGCGAAGAGCGTGGCGGGCACGAAGTAACGACAGCCAAATTGCGATTTGATGGGCAGGACCGCCCGCCCCATTATTTTGATCGATCGGACACGAGCCACTCTGCTTCCCTATTCGGTCGTCAACGCCGCAACCTGTATTTTGGTACGCGGTGCCGGTGGATGCACCTCACGCAGCATGTAAGCGTTCGCCAGATACTGCTGCACCATGCGCTGCGTGTTAAAGAACGACCCGTTTAATGCGATCGCGGAGCGCATGACTTCGGTATAGCGCTGCGACTTCCCATAGAACATGGGAAGGATTTGTCGCTCGAGTTTGTCATACAGCGTAGAGACTTCTGAGGCGGGATCCTCCTCAGCCTCGGTGTTGCCAATCGCCCAGCCGGTGACCCCTTCGATCCAGCCCTCCGCCCACCAACCGTCGACCACACTGAAACTCGGCACCCCGTTAAGCGCAGCCTTCATGCCGCTGGTGCCGCTCGCCTCCTGCGGACGCATGGGTGTGTTAAGCCAGATATCGACGCCGCTTGTGATCAGGCGCCCCCACTGCATGTCGTAGTTCTCCACGTAGACAGTGCGAATCACGTCGGAGAGAGCGCGGGCGCCGCTGAAGACATCACGAATAATTTTCTTTCCGCCATCGTCGCGGGGATGCGCTTTGCCGGCATAGACGATCTGAATCGGCCCAACGTTGCGGGCGATATTTTTCAGGCGCTCGAGGTCATGGAAGAGCAAGTTGGCACGTTTATAGGTAGAGGCACGCCGGGCAAAGCCCATGGTAAAGACCTTGGGATCCAGAGCAACGCCAGTGCGTTGCTGGATCTCGTGGAATAGCGCCTCCTGCGACTTCGCATGGGCCGTGCGAATGTCTTCCAGCGGAATGCTGATGGCGTAACGCAGATAATTGTTATCCGTGCGCCAGCCGGGAATGTAGGAGTCAAACAATTCACAGAACGCGGGCGAGGTCCAGGTGAGCGCGTGCACGCCATTGGTGATGGCGGCAATCGCATAGTTCGGGAACATGCCACGGGACACTTCGCCGTGGCGCATGGCGACTCCGTTTACGTAGCCGGAGAAGCGCAAGGCGAGATAGGTCATGTTCAGCGCATCGCCGTGCAGAGCCTGCGTCTCCTCGAGCAAAGCAACACGCTCGTCGCCGAGAAGCTGTTTGACCAGGGGCTTGGGAAACTGATCGTGTCCGGCCGGTACTGGCGTATGCGTGGTGAAAATGCACATGCGGCGGATACCATCAATATCGAGTTGCTTCACACGGCCGGCGAAACTTTGATCGAGCCGGCGTTCGAGCAGACCAAGCGCAAGCAGAGCGGAATGGCCTTCGTTCATGTGATAGGCCTGGATGCGATCGTGACCCAGCTTGCGCAGCAACTGGAAGCCGCCAAGACCGAGAACGATCTCCTGGGCGAGACGGTAATGCTCGTCTCCACCATAGAGAAAATCGGTAAGATGGCGATCCCATTCGGAGTTCTCGGGCAGATTGGTGTCTAACAAATAGACGGGCACGACGTCGCCGTCGACTCCTTGCACGTCATATTGCCAGGCACGAATCCAAACTTGGCGTTGTTCGATTTCGATGGAAACGCGACCCGCTACTTCGGTCAGCGTTCGTTCGGGATCCCACTGTTGAGGTTCTTCACTTTGATTTCCGCCGGGATCAAGGTGCTGGCGAAAGTATCCTTTGCGGTAAACCAGCGTGACAGCGGCAACCGGCGCACCGAGATCGGCCGCCGAGCGCAGCGTGTCGCCAGCCAACATGCCTAGGCCGCCGCTGTAAGTCGGCATGTTGGGATCGAGCGCGATCTCCATGGAGAAGTAAGCAATGGTTGGAGGCTTCAGGCGTGGCTTCATAAGTATGAAAGATGAACTCTTACTTCCGCGACCTCAAAGTATGTCGAAAATCGTTTTTGTAAATCGGCGCCGCAAGACGGTGATACCAAATGGGAACGGAGGCAAAAACTCGCGGAGGCGACTGCGGGTCGAACTCAATTATAGACGAGGTCGCGCGGGAGAGAGGCAGAAACCGGGACCTCCGTGCTTACCCAAAAGTACTGGCGCGGAAACAGCATATCTCCCCTAACTCACTGCCCTCGTTTCGGAATCACAGAGTTCGCAATGACATAGCGATGGTGAAACGGATCCGAAAAGGGGAACGATTGGGCCGATGTTCGTGAGGGCGATTCAGGAATGACCATACAGAGCGAACTGCGACGGATTGGCTTGGCACGAGCGCTTTCGAAGATGGGATACTGCTCGCGTTCCGCCGGCTTCGCGCTGGCGCGGGAAGGGCGTGTGCGGGTGAACGGGATTGTGCGCCGTGATCCCGAATTTCCAATTCATCTGGAGAGAGATTGCATCGCGGTCGACGGGCAGCCCGTGGAGGCAGGAAGTCGCATTTATCTGATGATGAACAAGCCGCGCGGGGTGGTGACTACAGCGTCTGACGAAAAGGGACGAGAAACCGTTTACAGCTTCCTCGAGAAAGGCATGCCATGGGTCGCTCCGGTGGGACGACTCGATAAAGCGAGTGAGGGGCTGCTCCTATTGACCAATGATTCGGAGTGGGGCAGCAAGCTTGCGGCACCGGAGAGTCATCTGGAAAAAACTTACCATGTGCAGATCGCAGCAACGGCAAGTGATGCCTTGCTTCAATCGATGACGAGCGGAGTTGCTACAACCATGGGCGTCATGCGAGTAAAACGAGCGGCGGTGCTACGTGAGGGAGACAAGAATGCGTGGCTCGAAATCTTGCTCGATGAGGGTAAGAACCGGCAGATCCGAAGAATTCTGCAAACGTCAGGAATTGAGGTGCTACGGCTCGTGCGGGTTGCCATCGGATCATTGCCGCTCGGAGGGTTGGGGAAAGGCAAGGTACGACCGTTGAGCGCCGCGGAAAAGAGAGCGTTGGATGACGCGATCAACCCGCGCGTATAGCCGGGCTAGTCACGAGTCAGCGGATAGCCTTTTTCGCGCCAGCCGCGAATGCCGCCGTCCATGGAGAGTACGTTGGTATATCCCATTTTCTGTAAGTTGTCGGCCGCGAGAGCGGAGCGGAACCCGCCGCCACAATAGAGAACGATTTCTGCGTTCAGATCGGGGACCTTCGCCTCGACATCGCGCTCAATCACTCCCTTTCCCATGTGAATCGCGCCCGGAAGATGATCCTTGGCATATTCGCTTTCCTCGCGAACGTCGAGTAAGAGGAAGCGGTCGCCGCGGTCGAGCCGCGACTTAATTTCGTTGACGTTGGTTTCACGGATGCGCGAGCGAGCGTCATCGACAATCTTCAGAAAGCGAGGCGGGTGCTGGGGGGCCATTTGTTTCCTTCGTTCCGCAAACGTTTTCCAACTGGCAGATGATAGCGGAAGCCGCAGCGGTTTGGAGGCCGATGTTAAAAAATCCCACCTTATGGCAACCGCGGGAGATAGCGAATCCAAATTGCCCCCAAGCGCGTCTAAGACATGCGAGTGACTGTTCCGAGGAGTGAGGCCGGAGGTCACGATTCGCTCTCCGACGAATTCGGAATCATCGCTTTTCAATTCATACAAGTGCGCTTCCGTGGGAACCCGTACCGCGGAGCCGGTTGCGGTAGTACCCTAATGGAAACTCCAAGGAGTGGGGATGCCATCACCAGCCATTATCAGCGTTGACGACGAACCCGAGGTACTGCGGGCGGTCGAGCGAGATCTTCGGCGGAAGTATGGGAAAGACTATCGCGTGCTGGGAACGGACTCTGGTAGTGCTGCGGTCGATTTGCTGCACCAGCTGAAAACTCGTGGCGAGAGTGTTGCGCTGCTGTTGTGCGATCAGCGGATGCCGCAAATGTCGGGGTTGGAGGTTCTCGGACAATCGATGCAGATTTTCCCGCAAGCGAAGCGGGCATTGTTAACGGCGTACGCCGATACGAATGCGGCGATAGCGGCGATCAACACGGCGAAGGTGCATTACTACCTCTTGAAACCGTGGGATCCTCCGGAGGAGAAACTTTACCCAGTATTGGACGATCTGCTGGAGGACTGGCAGGCGGAGTACCGGCCGGCATATTCGGGATTGCGAGTGCTGGGAACGCGGTGGTCGCCTTCCAGTCACCAGTTGAAGGATTTTCTCGGGCGGAATCAGGTTCCCTATCAGTGGACGGATGTGGAAGCAGCGGCGCCCGATCAGGAGGTGCAGGATCTTATTCCTGGCGTGGATCTGAAGACCGCGTCGTTGCCGGTCGTGG
>Ga0210408_10000471_pt1 | contig 51604 bp, 28 predicted proteins | sample IncBWH4MmetaG_FD_155471 | JGI IMG/M metagenome (GOLD analysis project Ga0210408, IMG submission 155471) | Forest soil microbial communities from Barre Woods Harvard Forest LTER site, Petersham, Massachusetts, United States - Inc-BW-H-4-M | ecosystem: Environmental > Terrestrial > Soil >...
AGCCCGGATGTCGGCTTTGAAGCGAGCGTTAATCCCTATCGCGGCTGCGAGCACGGCTGCATCTACTGCTACGCGCGGCCATTTCATGAGTACTTCGGCTTTTCGTCCGGCCTCGATTTCGAGACCAGAATCATGGTCAAGGAAGACGCATCGAAACTGCTGCGCGAGGAGCTTTCTTCTCCGAAGTGGAAACCGCAGGTCATCGCGATGAGCGGCGTAACCGATTGCTACCAGCCCGTCGAACGACGGCTCAAACTTACGCGCGGCTGCCTCGAAGTGCTGTCGGAATTCCGTAATCCGGTGGCCACGATCAAGGTTGGTTGTCAGCGCGGTCGATCAGCACGTTTCCCGCTCGCGCCTGCGGGTCCCTTAGCGGAATCTTCGCCATGACGGTGGTGCCTTTGCCCGGCGCGGAGGTGACGGTGAAACTGCCGCCCACCATGTCCAGTCGTTCTCTCATGCCGAGCAGTCCCAAGCGGCCTTTGTTTTTGCCCTGCAATACGCGTTCCGACTGAAACCCTTTACCGTTGTCGCTGATGCTCAGGCAAATGGCGCCGTTCAGGTTCAGGATCTTCACCTCTGCCTGGCTGGCCTGCGAATGGCGCGCAACATTGGTGAGGGCCTCCTTGGCGACGCGGTAGAAGACGGTGCGTTTGTCTCCATTTACTTGCTCCATCCCGTCAAAGGCGCACAAACTGACCCGGATGCCCGTCTCCCGGGTGAAGCCGGTCATAAAACTGCGCAGGGCGGGAATCAGCCCCAGGTCGTCCAGCACCATTGGGCGCAAGTCACGGGCAAACCGATGCACGATTTCGACGGACCGCTGCACCAGCGTTTGGGTGCGACCGATGCTGCGTTCCAGGCCCCTGGTGTTGAGCGCGGCATCCTTCTTCAAGGCCGCGAGCCGAAAATCGATGCTCGTCAAAGTCTGCGCGATGACATCATGCAGCTCGCGACTGATCTTCTTTCGTTCTTCCTCCTGCGCCGACAGAAGCTGGCGGGAGAGGAGCCGCAATTGTTCCTGCATGTGCCGCGACTGCCCCAACAACTGGCTGTAGTGCTGTTGACTCTTCCTCAAGGATGCCTCCACCGACTGGCGCCGGGCGATTTCCTCTTTCAATTCCCGATTGGACGCGGCCAAATCCTGGCCGCGCTGGAGCAGGGTCTGGTTCATTCGATCCATGGAGAGGTTGGTCTCCCGCGCGAGGCGATGCGTTTGCTCGATGGGGGTGATGGCCTCGGCAAAAAAGGCCCCCGCGCGCCTGACCATCCCGTCCCGGGTGACGGGGGAATCGGCGGGCACAACCAGTGAAATCAGAGCGCGTTCGTGAAGCCGGGCCAGGTGCAGCGTCTCCAGCCCCAAGGTCATGGCCTGGCGTCCCAGCCCCCGGGCCGCCGTTAAGCTCGCCCGCGGACCTTGCTCAAGGTGCCTTCGCAACGCAGCGTGATATTGCTGCGATAGTCCGGTCAACTTACGGTTCATGGTGGCGTTGGCCTAACTCACGAGCGAACCGTTTTATGGCTTTCGCCGAGATATCCACCGATCGTTGCGTGTTGGCTATCTCTTTCTGGAGGTACTCGGCGTTGCGCCCGGCCCCTGTTTTCACCGTCAATAATCGGACATTGATCCCCAAAAGCGTCTGAGCGATTTCATCCTGCAGCTCGTGGCTGAGTTGCGTTCGCTTGCCCTCCTGCGCTGACATAATCCGGTGGGTCAGGAGTTGCAATCGTTTTTGCAGAGCAAGTGATTCCTCCACGAGTGTTTTGTAGTGTTCCGCGCTTTCCTTCAGGGCCGCCTCCGCGGTCCTGCGCCGGGCGATTCCCTTTTTCAAGGATCGATTGGATGCAGCCAGATGCGCTTTGCGCCGGCGGAGCAGGTCGTTCAGCCGATTCAAACTGGCGCCGGCCTTAAGCGCGGCGCGATGGGTCGCCTCGATTGGAGAGATGGCCTCCGCAAAGAAATCGCCTGCTCGCTGGATGAGGCCGTCTTTGCTGGTGGATGCTTCCAGCGTGGCGAGCGCTCCTTCGTGAATCCTGGCCAGGTCCAATGTCTCCAACCCGAGGCACACCGCCCGGCGACCCAATCCGTGCGCGGGCTCCAGGTTGGCGCGGGCACCCTGGTTGAGGTGTTGTTTCAACGCCGATAGATAACGCCCTGACAATGCCCTTAGCCTGTGTTTCATGATGTCTGCCAAATTCGTCCGCCGCCATCAGGACGGTACGGCTGGTTGTCCCGGCACCAGCGAGTTGAAGTTCTCGGCCGCCGGACCGTACTGCCCAAACATCCAACTATTGCTTGAAGGTGCCTATCAGGGAAGTACCCGACATCGGCCCGTGGATATCCTCCCTGCGGAAACAGTCCGAACTGCGCGGGGGTAATTTCGAGGTCAAATCGCCTCAACTTTAAGGTAGATACCTCATATCCTGACGTTCCGGGCAACGGTACCGGTCTCATGCGCCTACGACCGGCGAGACAAGAGAAACGTCAGCCTCCTCGGTCACTGGTTCGAAGCGCGGAGCCGCTCCGCTCTTTTCAGAAATGATCTGCCCGTAATCCAGTTTTATGATCCGGTCGGCGCACGAGAAATAATTGTCATCGTGAGTAATGACCAGAGCGGTCTTGCCCCGGGCTTTGAGGTCGGGGAGCAATTGGTGATAGAAAATGCTCTTGAACTGCGGGTCCTGATCGCAAGCCCATTCATCGAAGAGATAGAATGAACGATTCTCCAGGTAGGCCGTCAGCAGTGCCAGGCGTTTCCGCTGGCCTTGGGAGAGAAAAATGGTCGAGAGTTTTTGGTTCTGAATTGTGACCTTGCGATCAAGGTGCAACTGCCGCAGATAACCCTGTGCCTGCTCGTCGAGATTCGCGCTGTTCAGGCCGATGAAACTGTCGAAGAGGTAAAAATCCGAGAACACGGCCGAGAAAAGCTGGCGGTAGTCGTCGCGATTCGAATCGGTCACCCGCCTGCCATCCACCCGGATTTCTCCGCCTTCGGGCGGGTAAAGCCCGGCGATGATTTTCGCGAGGGTGGATTTGCCGCAGCCGTTGCCGCCGACGAGAAACACGATTTCGCCGGGACGGAACGCCAGATTCACGGGGCCAACCATAAAATGGCTGTCGTCTTTTTCGTGATGATACGAGTGTGTGACCCCGGTGAGTTCCAACTCTTGAAAACACGATTTCCTTTCCTGGGTGGAAGCGCCGTTTGTTTCCGGAGTGGTCGTTGCCAGGGAAATACCAAGAAGCTCAACTTTCTGCAGCGCTACGTTGGCGCGGCCAAACAGCGAGAAGCTGCCGAGGACGCCGGAAAGGGGACCCATTAAATAGAGCGCCGTGATCACATACCCCGTCAGCGCTTGAGGCTGCACCGTGATAAGGCCCGGCAGGAGAAACAGGACTGAGCCAATCAACACATAGAACAGCAAATGGCTCCAATGTTGGGCAAGCGCAAAACGATTTTCCGCCATGATGTTGTGCTGCTGATACGCTTCGGTGGTTTCCTGGATGTCGGCCGAAAAGAAAACACCGCGACGCTGCCGGTGCAATTTCAGTTCCTTGATGCCTTCGGTGAGCGCGCGAAAAGCGCCGAAGAGCTTGTCCTCGTCTTCGCGCGCGGCATTCAAGGAGCGAAACGCGCCGCGCACCAGCAGGCGATGCCCCACCGCGCCCACAAGAATGAACCCCAGAAGCGCGCACAACATCGGCCAGGACAGCCACGCCAGGTACACGGCGCCGCCCAGGAGCAGGGCAACATTCACGGCTAGAATCGGGATCCCCAACAACGCCTGCGTCACGTTGTACACATCGTCGGTCAACGCAACGAGAAGCCGCGGCGCGCCCAATTTCTCAAGCTGGCGCAAAGGAGCGCGCAAAATCGCCTGCACGAGATCGCGGCGCAGGTGGGCAATCGTACCTTGGCTGAAGCGCACCGAAATCATTTGCGAAGAGTAACTGGTCGCCAGCCTGCCCAACCCCAGTCCAACGAATGCGGCAATGGTCCAGCCTCCCATCCGGCCGGAACGGTGCAGCGTTGCGTTGACGACCGCAAGCAACCCGGCGTTGCACGCTCCGCTGAGAACGGCCGCTGCCACAATCAAAACGCTCATGCCTCGACATGATCGCAGAATGAATTTGAGCAGTTTCATACCAAGCCCGGGGCGAGAGTTTCGTGCTGAGACTTCTGGTGTGAGGCACAGAGTGATTGTTCCAGTTGCCGGGCGAGACAGCGGACGTGCGGCTCCATAAAAATGCCTTCATGCGAGCCGGGAATGCTTTTGACCGTGACGGTTGCCGCCAGTTTTCCCCACCCGAAGTCATTCTCAAAAGAACAAACCAACGGATGACTGCGAGTTCGGAACAGCGTGATGTGGCCGCCGTAACGTTTGGAAACGTGGTGCACCAAAAGGCCGAGATGATTTTTCCACAGCCGAGTTTCGCGCTCCGAGACGTGGGTGACATCAATAAATTCTTCCAGGTCAAAATTCTCGCGCGACCGGCGGCCTGAAATCCGGCGCCACAGCTTGCGCGGCAACGTCCGGAGCTTGCGCCGCACCAGGCTGCGGCGTTGCTCGGGCTTCAGATGAACAAAATCCTGCATCCAACGAATTAGATTCCGCGTGAAGTTAAAGACCAACACGGGCCGCCGCCAGTCAAGGGTTTCATAGCCGCAGTTGGACGGAGCGCAATCAAGCAACGCCAGCAATGTAACGTTTTCGCTTTTCGCTTCCAGTTGACGGGCCATTTCCTGTGCGACGTTTCCACCAAAGCAATAGCCGCCGAGATGATACGGTCCGGCCGGCTGAAACACGCGCACCTTTTCCACATAATGCGCGGCCATTTCTTCGAGGGTCGAGAACGCCTCTTCTCCACAGGCCTGAATCCCATAGATCGGTTGATGCGGATCGGTGTGTTGCGCCAGGTTCGCATACCCCCAAAGCACATCGCCGCCCGCGCCATGAACCAGAAACAGCGGAGGCCGGCCGCCCTCCGAGTGGATCGGCAGCAGACTCGAGTCCGGCGATGGCGATGCTTGTTGATCAACGGCCCTGGCCAACTGTCCGACCGTCGGCGATTGAAAAATTGCAACGAGGGGAAGCGAGACGCGCAGCCGGTTTTCGATTTGAGCAAACAGTCTCACTGCGAGCAGCGAATGGCCGCCGAGTTCGAAGAAATTGTCCCGAACGCCAACGCGCTCGAGGCGCAACAACTCCTCCCAGATACGGCAAAGTTCCCGTTCCGTCTTCGTTTGGGGCGCCGCACTTTCGAAACACGAAGTTTTCCGCACGCTGGCTTTGGCTTCAATCAGGGCTTGGATTTTGTTGACCTGATTGGCCTCCAGGGCGATCCATCGCCAGCGGGCAAATGGCGAACGTGTATGCGCCTGCGCCGCCGGCTTGGCTGGAGAGGTCGGGGGGGGCGAATCAGCGGCGAGCTTCTGCGCATTGGACGCAACCCCTGCCGCGGCTTGTGCCGGAAACCGGAACACGGAGCCGCCGTTCAACGGTTGCCGGAATGGGCGGCCGACACTTTCCAGGAAATCCAGCGCCGGTTTATTTTTCGCCGACGGCACAAAATGGACGTCCACGCAAGCGGCGCCACGAGCTTTCGCCAGGTTACCGAGATGCGCAAGAATCCTGTGCTCGACGCCGCGGCCTAACGCGCGGCAGCTCAGCAAAAATGTTTCGACTCCGAGAGTGTCATTCTCGAATCGGCAGAGGACAAATCCCACCAGACCGTAATCGCCAAAACGGTCGCTCACGGACACCACCAACGTTTTGAATTGGCTCAGCAATTCTTGAATTTCCGCCTCGGTCCGGGGATGGGGGGCGCAATTGAATTGATTTGTGCGCTGTGTGAGTTGGGCGGCGCGCGGCAGCTCCTTCGGCGTTAGTTCTGCGATGCGCACCTTCAAATCGAGTTTCTCAAGAAACTCCGGCAGGCTCAACGAAGCGGTGCGCACTTGCGCTCGCTGGCGTTCCTGTCCGTAAAAGTCCGTCCGTTGTTTGTCTTCGGCTGTGACAGCTTGCTGATCAAAGAGCCAACAATGCTTCAGAAACGGCGGGATGAGCTTTGGCGATTCCGGCAATTGCAACGCCAGGGCACCAGGGCAGTTCGCCAGCACTTCGGCACACTCGATGGGATTGTCGTCCACCAAAACAAAGCTCTCTACGCCAAGATTCAACTCCTTGGCCAGCGCTTTCAGGTTTTCGGATTTTGGCAACCAGTTGGTTCGGGTCGCCGCGAAGTGCTCCAGCTTCAAAGGCATTTCCTTGCGTCGCTCAAAAACGGCCTGCACGTCCGCCGGATTGTTTTTGCTGCAAAGACAGAGCAGCCGCCCGGCGTCCAATTGCGCGCGCATGAATTGCTGCAACGCCCGACGCGGCGGGTCCAATGCAATTCCGTCCGGGCCGTCCTCGCCACATACGCCAGCCCAGAGCGTTTGGTCGCAATCCAAAACAATCGCTTTAGGTGCGGGTCGTTTCTGCGAATTGAATTTGCGCGCGATCAGCGTCGCGAGCGCGGTGAAGAACGCCTGCGTATAAGGCACGTGGCCGAGTTGATCGCCGCGCGAATCGTAAACTTCGTCCACCGGATACAGGGCGGCCAACTGTTCGGGAAAAATCAAATGGAGGTTGGTGGCGGAGCCCAGTTCATCGGCGATTCTCTCTTGCATACGTCCGAAGAAAACCGGCTGTCGCGCATCGCGAACAAGTGCCCCTGAAGCGGGACAAATGCAAAGCAGGAATTGAGCCGTGTTGCGCCCGGCGGCAGAGCGCAAGGCGGAAATCAGGTCGCCGAGAGCGCGCTCGATTCTCTGAGCGAAATCTGAAACCGTTTCACCGTCGTTCCCAAGAGCCGGCGCCCAATCTTCCATCCGCACCAACACGACGTTCAGGCCACGCGTATTGCGAGACAGCAGACTTGCGGGCTCGAGCAATTGCTGAAAGACCTGATTGTAAGGCGCGAATTGGATTTGGGCCGGCAACTCCAGTTCCCGCAGCCAGAATTCCAGCGGTTCGGCCAGCGGTTCCGCCGTGAATGTGGCGGTGACGGCGATTTGATCCGGTAGCGTGCGGTTTTTCCGCGATTGCTGATCGAGTTCAGGTGTAAGCTTGAATTGAGCGAGGGGCGTCTCCGGGTTTTGAGCCAGCGTTTTCAGGATCCCGCAGAAGGAGGCGAGCAGGTGTTCGATAGTTTGAGCTTCGAAAAGATCGATCCGGTACTCGCAGGTCATCGCAATGGCCGGCTCGCCATCGTTCGCGACGAATCTCAGATCGAGCAGCGCCGCGTTCGTCTCCACGGCAAGAAGCTTTCCGGTGAGCTGCGGTGTCGTCAGAATGGTTTTGGGAAAGTTCTCCAATTGGAAACCAACGTTGTAGATCGGGTTCCGCGCAAACCCCCGTTCAGGGTTGACCGCGGCAACGATCTTTTCAAACGGACATTCCATATGCGCGTGAGCGTCGAGAACGGCCGCTTTGACTCGCGAAAGTATTTCAAGACCGGTATCGCTTTCGCTCAGCGCCGCGCGGATGGGCAGAAAATTCATAAAGCAACCGATCAAAGTTTCGGTTTCGCGCCGGGTTCGTCCCGCCGACACGGTGCCCGCGACGATGTCCGTCTGGCGTGTCCACCGGTTGAGAGTCACCATCAAGGCCGTCAGTAAGGTCATGAAGGACGTGCTGCCGCGCCGGCGATTCAAATTCCGCAGTGACTCCGCAGTTTCTTTCGAGAGGACAACGGCGCAGCGCGCGGCGGCTGGAACGATTTCCGGCGAGCCTTCCCGGTCGGTTGGCAACTTCAGCGAAGGCGGCGCGCCCGCAAGGGCCTGCTTCCAGTAATGCGCGTGTTCTTGCAGTTTCTGGTCGTGCAACGACTGGCGCTGCCAGATCGCGTAGTCGGCGTATTGAATCTGCAACTCGACCATTGGCGCGCCACCGGTCGTTTTCGCCTCCCACAGGCTTGCGAGTTCCGCTAGCAAAACGCCCAGCGACCAGCCATCTGAAACGATGTGATGCGTGACGACGACCAGCACGTGCTGGCGCGCGGCCAGGCGCAGCAGGGTGCAACGAATGAGGGGGCCGCGCGCCAAGTCAAACGGCCGTTGGGCCTCCGTCCCCGTGATGCGCCGGGCTTCCGACTCACGCTCGGCAGCGGGACGGCCGGACAGATCAAGCAAGGGCAACTGGAGCGAAGAGTTCGGCGAGATCGTTTGCCCGGGTTCTCCGGCTGCGGCCGCGAACGTCGTGCGCAGAATCTCATGCCGGCGGACGATCTGGTTCAGGCACTCCCGCAACACGCCCGCATCGAGGGCTCCCTCGAGGCGGACGGCGACGGGCATGTTGTAGGCGAAGGTTCCCGGAGTAAGTTGGTCGATGAACCACAACCGTTGCTGCGAAAACGAAAGCGGGATGTTTCCATCGCGTGGCGCCCGCGTGATCGGAGCCTCCGGAGGAGTCTCCTTGCCCCACCGCTGGGCTGCCAACCCTTCGGCCAGAATCGTGATCGTGGGCGCCTCAAACAACGCTGCCACCGGCACTTCGACTTGGAAGGCCTGCCGCAGCCGGGAAACGACCCGAACGGCCAGGAGTGAATCACCGCCCAGTTCGAAAAAATTGTCGCGAATGCCAATCTGGTCCAGTCCAAGAACTTCGAGCCAGACTTCCGCAATCATCTTCTCAGCTGGGGTGCTGGGAGCCACGAAGTTTTCCGTCAGTTCAGGCCGGGATTGATCGGGCACGGGAAGCTGCTTGCGGTCCACCTTGCCATTTGCGGTCAAAGGCAGCGTTTCCAACAGAACGAAAGCTGACGGCACCATGTAATCCGGCAGCTTGGTTTGAAGGAAGCGACGGAGGCCGGCAGAACCGGCAGAAGCGGCGGCATGGTCGGAGCCTGGCACCACGTACGCCACCAGTCGTTTCTCGCCGGGCGTGTCTTCGCGCGCGATGACGACGCACTCGCGCACCGCTGGATGTTGCGCCAGCGCGGTTTCGACTTCGCCTGGTTCGACGCGATAGCCGCGAATCTTGATTTGGTGATCAATGCGGCCGAGGAACTCCAGGTTACCGTCAGGCCGCCATTGCGCCAGGTCGCCGGTCTGGTAGAGCCGTGATTCCGTGTCGGCGCTGAACGGATTGGGAACAAACCTCTCCGCAGTCAGATCCGGGCGATGCAGATAACCGCGCGCGACACCGGCTCCGCCGATGTAGATTTCACCGATTTCACCGCTCGGCACCGGCTGCCGGTTCGCGTCCAGAAGGTGTATCTGCGTGTTGGCGATGGGTCGTCCGACCGTGGCCGGCGCGCCGGCCTCTCGCAAAGCGTAGGTCGAATAGGTCGTGGTCTCGGAAGGTCCGTAAAGGTCGTGAACTTTTTTTATGGTGCCGAGGGCGTAGAGTCTGTCCACCAGCGCAGTTTTCAATGGCTCGCCCGCCAGGTTGATCACCTGCACTGAAGGCGGAATGGCATTGAGGCGCAACAATTCGGTCGCTGCCGACGGCACCGTGTTGATGAGCGTTACGTCGTTCCGGGCTGGCAGCTTCGGCAATTCGAGGGCATTGCGCGCAATGATGACTCTGCCGCCGGCGCTCAAAGTTACGAACAGCTCGAACACAGAGAGGTCGAAGCAAAGCGAGGTGGAGAACAAAACGCCCGCCAGTTCTTGGCGCGTGAATGCTCGCAGCGCCCAGCAGATGAAATTCACCGCATTCCGATGTTCGATGGCCACGCCTTTGGGGGCGCCCGTCGAGCCGGAGGTGTGAATGATGTAGGCGAGATTGGCAGATGTTCGATCGAGGATTGCGGTTTGTGGATTGAGGTCGCGCGTCGGGCTGGGTGATGCCAGAGCGCCCGCGCCCGGCTCCTCGTCCTTCGTTCTCGTCCGCAATCCGTTGTGCGGGTGCCGTGTTGGGTACAGCAGATCCTCGACCAGCTCCAACCTGACCGGTGGAATTCCGGATTCGAACCGCTCCGCAAGCTCGCGCTGCGTCAGCACCAGCGGCGACCTGGAATTCTGGATCATGAGCTTGAGCCGTTCATTCGGATACGCCGGGTCGAGCGGCACGTAGGCGCCGCCAGCCTTCAAAACGGCAAGCACTCCGATTACCATTTCGAGGGAACGTTCGAGACAGATTCCGACGGGCACGTCGGGGCCAATCCCGAATGCTTGCAGATGTTCGGCAAGTTCGTCCGCGCGCCGATTTAGTTGGGCATAAGTCATCTGTTCGGTCTCGAAAACAAGCGCCGCAGCAGTGGGCGTTCGCGCAGCTTGGTCTTCAAACAAGTGATGGACGCATTTGAATTGGTCGCCGTTCTGATTGGCTTGAGTCATTGTTTGTTGGTCCGGCGGCGAACACGTTTCTCCATTTTTTTTGAAGGCCGGGTTACCTTTCCAGACTGTTTGTCTGACGGCCGCTTCGGGACTTGTCGTCTCCCGCTGTTCGTCTGGAGGGAAGAGAGAGCCGGGGAGAGGATGGCAATAGTCCTGGAGGGCCGTTCTCTCCCGATCTCCGCCGCTTAGGTCGTGCTGTTTGATGGCCAATGCGGGCGCGAGAAGAACGTCGGCGGCCTCAGCCGCAGTGTTCGACTCGTCCAAGCAGGTTCGAAGCTCCTCCGCCAGCAAACGCACCTGGGGTTCATCCATGATGGTTTCGTGCGCGCCGGAAACGATTCGCACCGTGACGCCGCCGGCCGCGAGGTCGCACCAGCCGAATGATTCGTCAAAAGAGCAGAGCAGAGAATGGCCCCGCGTGCGAAGCAGCGTGATGTGTCCCGCGTAGGGTTTGGGCTGGTGCGCGAAGAGCGCGTGAACGTGCGCCTCCCACAAACTGCGCCTGCCTTCGGGCTGCGAGGTGAGGTCCACGAAGTCCTCGATATCGAAATCCAATGGCGTCCCGCCTGACAGACGCCTCAGGTGAAGGAGCTTCGTCCTGATCGCCCGGAACTTCCAGCGAAGGAATTCCCGCCGGCGACCGCGTTTGAGATGCAGGACGTAATTGCCCCAGTAAACCAAGTTCTTGAGAAACTTCGCGCAAAACGCCACATTGAAATGAATGCGATCATAGCTGGAGTTCGGCGGCATGCAGTTGATCAACGCGAGCAGCGCGACCTTTTCGCCTTGCGCGCGAAGTTCCCGCGCCATTTCGTAGGCGACGTTGCCGCCGAAACAGTAACCACCGAGGCAATACGGCCCGCGTGGTTGGAACGCTTGCAATTCCGCAACGTAATCCCGGGCTATTTCCTCAATAGTCGCAAGCTCCTGGCCTCCATCCATGCCGCGCGATTTGAAGGCATAGACAGGCTGGTCGGTGCCGAGATGATGCGCCAACGCCGTGTAACCCCAAAACATCCCACCGCCCGCGCCATGCACGAGCATGAGTGGCACCCGGCGGCCCAGGGGTTGGATTTGTACGACGCTCTTTGTGCGCGGCGGCTGGTCTTTTTCGCGAAGCAGATTTGCCATCTGCGCGACAGTTCGGGCGTGAAACACGGAGGCGACGGGGATTCTTTTTCCAAAAACGATTTCCACACCGGCAATCAGCCGCAAGGCAAGCAGCGAATGCCCCCCGAGCTCAAAGAAATCATCGCTCGCTCCGATGCGGCTGAGGCCCAAAACGTCCTGCCAGATTTCGGCCAACCGCTTTTCGAAATTATCGTTGGCCGGGATAAACGGCTGGTGGGGTTCGATTTCTGTTTCGCCCGGCCTGGGCAGCGCTTTGCGGTCCACCTTGCCGCTGACTGTAAGCGGCAGCGATTGAAGGCTTACAAAGCCGGAAGGAATCATGTAATCCGGAAGCGCGCGCCGCAGGTGTTCGCGCAATTCCTCGGAGGTCGGCTGCGCGGAGTCGGGGCTCACAAAATAGGCCGTGAGCAGCTTGTCCCCCGAAGTGTCTTTACGGGCGACCACCACACACTCGCGCACGGACGGATGCCTGCTTAACACGGTCTCGATCTCGCCCAATTCGACGCGATGGCCGCGAATCTTTACTTGCTCGTCCCTGCGGCCAAGGAACTCGATGGTTCCATCGGGGAGCCAGCGGGCGAGGTCACCGGTTTTGTACAGCCGCGCGCTCGGATCTTTGCTGAATGGGTTCGGAATAAACGTTTCGGCGGTCAGTTCAGGCTGATTTAGATAACCGCGCGCCAAGCCATCGCCGCCCGCATAAAGTTCGCCCGGTATGCCGATGGGGACGGGTTGCAGGTCCTCGTTGAGCACATAGACTTGCGTGTTGGCAATCGGGCGCCCAATCGGAATCGAACGCCCTTCAACACTCGCGTTGGTGATTTGGTGACAGCAGGTGAAGGTTGTGTTCTCTGTGGGACCATAACCATTAATCAACCGGCAAGCAGGCAATTCTTTAAGCGCGCGCTTGACGTGCGGCACGGACAACACATCGCCTCCGGCCAGAAGTTGGCGCAAGCCGCGCAAAGAGTTGCTCTGCTCCTCGATCATCTGGTGAAAGAGGGCCGCTGTGAGCCAAAGTGTGGTGACGCCGTGGCCTTGAATGAACTCCCCAAGCTCTGCCAGCGATGGCGCGTGCGGTGGGAAAATCACGAGTCGCGCCCCGTTCAACAGCGGTCCCCAGATTTCCAGCGTCGAGGCATCGAACGCCAGGGGTGCGAGTTGCAGGAAGACTTCGTTTGCCGTAAACGACGCATAGTTCGTGCTTTTCACCAACCGCATGACCGCGCGATGCGGGACGCACACACCCTTGGGCTTTCCGGTCGAGCCGGAGGTGAAGCTGACGTAGGCCAGGCTGGTCGCGGTGGCTTTGCCGGCTGGATTTGTTGGCGACTCACGCTCGATTTCCTGTTTTTCCGAATCCAGGCAGATGATCGTTAGATTTGAGATTTGCGGCTTGAGGTTTCCAATCACCCCGTCACTGGCCCCCGGTAGAAGCGGGCACAATAGTTTCTGCGTCACCACAATCAGTACGCGCGCTTCTGCCAGGATGAGCGCGAGGCGTTCCTGCGGAAGCGATGGCGCGAGCGGCAGGTAAGCGGCGCCAGCCTTCAAAATGGCGAGTAGGGCGATGACCATTTCCGAAGAGCGTTCCAAGCACACCGCGACAATTGATTCCGGGCCAACCCCCAGCGTGAGCAGGCGATGCGCAAGACGATTCGCCCGCTGGTTCAGCTCGCGATACGTCAACCGCATCTCCGCAAACTCAATCGCCACGGCGTCGGGCGTGCCGGCGGCTTCTTCCTCGAAAATGTGATGGAGACATTTGTCCTTTGGGTAATCGGTGTGTGTCTGGTTCCACTCCAGGAGAATTCTGCCCCGTCCACTTTCGGTCAACAAAGGCAGATCACAGACGTGTCGTTGGGGATCGGCGACGATTCCTTCCAGCAAGGTTTGGAAATGTGCCAGCCAACGCTGAATGGTCTGCGCAGAAAACAGACTCGCACTGTATCGGCAGTTGAGCTGGAAGCCCTCCCGCGCGTCCGTCACATCAAAGTTGATGTCAAAGCTCGCGGCGCTATGAGGGTTGCCTGCCAGTTCAGTTTCGAGGCCGAGAAATGTCGGTTCCGCTGGCACGCGCTCCAGATTAAAGGTCGCGGAAAGCAGCGGCATCCGGCCTGGATCGCGAGATGGATTGAGTTTCTGAAGCAGGCTGCCAAAGGCGTAACGGCCGTGTTCGTCCGCATCCAGGAAGACCTTTCGCATCGCGGCGAGATGCGTGACAAACGGGCGGTCGGCCTCGATGCTTGCGCGCAGCGGAAGGAAGTTCACGCAGTGGCCAACGAGGGTATCGCCGCCTGCAAACGCGCGGTCCGCCAGCGGCACGCCGACGACAATTTCTTTCTGCCGGGACAATCGCCAAAGCAATAGCGTGTAAGCGGCGAAGAGTGTCGTGAACAAGGTGCAGCCGTGTTCCGCGCTCAGGCGTTTCAAATCATCACCGAGTTTCTGGGGAATTGCGTGCCACGCGCGCGCGCCGTCGAAGCGGCAGATGGACGCGCGCGGTTGATCGGTGGGCAGTTCCAGCACGGGCGCGCCGCCGATGAACTGATCAACCCAATATTTTTCATCCGCAACGAGCGCCGCGCTCTGCTCGCGCCCGGTCTGAAGGTTGACGTAATGGCTGAATTGCCGTGGAAATAGCAACGAGCTTTGACGACCGCGACATTCGGCGGAATACAGTTCGCCCAAGTCATGCAGCAGAATGCCAAACGAATAACCGTCGCAAACAAGGTGATGAACGGTTACGACAAAAACGTAATGCTCCTCGGCCAAACGGATCAGCCGGGCGCGAATCAACGGGCCGCCGATAAGATCGAACGGTTGCCGAGCCTCTTCGAGTTGCGCAGCGTCCAGACGCAGCGTGCGTTCGGTCGCTTCAAAATGCGACCAGTCGGCCAGCGCCATGTCCAGGTTGACCGAGCGATGAATTTCCTGAACATCGCCGCCGGGCGCGAAAGTGGCTCGCAATGCTTCGTGTCGGGCCACGAGCTTTTGCAAAGCGCCGCCCAAAGCGCCGACTTGCAAAGGCCCGCGCAAATGCAGCAGGCGGGACTCGTTGTAAACGCACGACGCGGCTTCGCTCATCTGCGAGGCGAACCAGATTTCCCGCTGCGATTCTGTGAGCGGTGCGCGCAGGATTAGATCGAGTTGGGGCGGGTCGAATCGGGTGTGGCCGTTGCCGTTGCGCGCCGCCGGTGCAGGCGTTGCCAGTGAAAGGTTGCGCTCAATGTGTTCTGCCAGCGAATCCAGCGTCGTAAATTCCTCAAGCAATTGCCGAAACGCGACGCGGACTCCGAAGTCCTGCTCCACGGCGACGCTTGCTTGCGTGAGGAAGAGAGAATCGAAACCCAGTTGCGTAAAGGTGGTTTTGGCGCCGAGTGCCGCCTCGTTCAGCCCGGATAAATTTCCAAGCAACGAGCGCAACCGCGAGCGGGTCTGGCTTGCCCCTGGCGGAGCAGCGAGGTCGGCGATGCCCTGAATCGATTCGGCTGAACGTTCCGTCCCTGCCCCGTTGTTGTTGGCGGGAACCGCGCTCGAGATGCGTTCCGCGGGGCTCGGCAATTTCGCCTGCGGCGGTTCGACCCAACAACGCATTCTTTCGAACGGATAGGCCGGCAGAGCGACGCGACGAGGCTTTTCTCCTGAATAAAGCTTTTCCCAAGCCGGGCATACTCCGCTGATCCAAAGCTGGCCGAGCGCGTTTAGCATGGCCTCGAGTTCCGACGATTCGTCTGTTGCGCGAGCGAGTGAAGCGATCATCGGTGTCGTCGCTTTGCGCGCGGAATGTTGGCGCACAAGTCCGCTAAGAGTTTGTCCCGGTCCAACCTCGAGAAAGACTCTCTCGGTTTTGAACAGCTCGGTCAACCCATCGGCGAAACGAACTGGCTGGCGCAAATGAGCGGCCCAATACGCGGGATCGGCGGCTTGAGCGTCGGAGATCCATGTGCCGGTGACATTTGAGATGAAGGGAATTTGGGGTGGCTGAGGTTTGATCCTCTGAACCAGCTCGATAAACGGCGCGAGCATAGGTTTCATCATCGCCGAATGAAAGGCGTGAGAAGTCTGAAGCGCGACGCAACCTACGCTGCCTTGGGCGAGGATGCGTTGAAAGGTGTGGATCGCTTCGGTTGGGCCGGAAACCACGCACGCCGCCGCAGCGTTCACCGCAGCAAGAGAAATGTTTTGGTTCAAAAGGGGTTTCAATTTCGCCTCTGGCAGGCGCACGGCGAGCATCATTCCCGCCGGCAGCGCTTGCATCATGCGCCCGCGCGCCGCGACGAGGGCGAGGGCGTCGTCCAAAGAAAATACTCCCGCCAGACAGGCCGCCACATATTCGCCAAGGCTATGGCCGATCATCGCTTTCGGCTGAACGCCCCAACTCATCCACAATTGCGCCAGGGCATATTCGACGAGGAACATCGCTGGTTGGGTGATGGCCGTCTGGCTTAATTCCGCAAGGGCTGGCTCAGGAAGGGTCGGGGCAGGATAAAGCACGGTTCGCAAATCCAATCCGAGATGCGCCTGAAGCAGTTTGCAGCAATCATCCACCGTTTTTCGGAACACAGGCTCGGCTTCATAGAGTTGCCGCCCCATGTTGGCCTGCTGCGCGCCCTGGCCGGGAAACAGAAAGACAATGGGTGGATTCTCTCTTTGTGGAGCGCCGGTGAAGACGCGTTTTGCGTCGAAGGATACCAGAGCTTCCGCCGCGCCGGCCGCGTCGTGGCACGAGAGGATCGCGCGATGTTCGAAAGCACGCCGCCCGGTTTGCAAGGTATAGGCCACGTCGGCGAGGTTTGTTTGCGAAGAGGCCGTGAGATGGTCCGCGAGATTTTTTGCCGTGACTTCCAACGCAGTCTTCGTCCGAGCTGAGAGCACCAACAAATGCACGGGCCGGGAAACGCTCGAGGTCTCGGCCAAGGGCGCTTCTTCGAGAACGACATGCGCGTTGGTACCGCCCACGCCGAACGAACTGACGCCCGCTCGTCGCGGCGTGCTGCCGTCCTTCCATTCCTGGAGTTTTGAAACAACGTAAAAGGGGCTGGACTCCAGCTCGCAGTCGGGATTCGGTTTTTGAAAATGAAGCGTTGGCGGGATCAAGCGGTGCTTCAAAGCAAGCGCGGTTTTAATCAACCCAGTCACGCCCGCCGCTGCCTCCAAATGCCCGATATTGGCTTTGACGGACCCCAGTGCGCAGAATCGCTGCCGGTCGGTAGAAGCGCGGAAGGCCTGCGTAAGGCCGGCGACCTCGATGGGGTCGCCCAGCGGGGTGCCGGTGCCGTGGGCCTCGACATAGCTGATGTTGTCGGCGGTCACGCCGGCCAGGGCATGCGCCAGGCTGATGACTTCGGCCTGGCCATTGGCGCTGGGGGCCATGTAACTCGCCTTGCCGGAACCATCGTTGTTCAGCGCGGTCCCCTTAATCACCGCGATGATATGATCGCGGGCTTCGAGCGCGTCGGCCAATCGCCTCAGCACGACCACTCCAACCCCCGCTCCGAACACCGTCCCTTGCGCGGCCGCATCGAACGGACGGCAGCATCCATCGCTCGAAGCCATCGCTCCTTCCTGGTAAAGATATCCGCGCTTTTGCGGAAAGGAGATTGAAACGCCTCCCGCCAGCGCCATGTCGCACCTGCAGGCGAGCAGACTTTGGCAGGCTTCCACCACCGCGACCAGCGAAGTCGAGCAGGCGCTTTGAATGGCGAGGCATGGTCCCCGAAGATTGAGTTTGTACGCCACGCGTGTAGCGAGGAAATCCTTGTCGTTGCCGAGCAGCGCGGGGTGTGAGCTCATTTGATGGCCGGCCAGCATCTCTTCGATGACGCGGCGATCCGCGCAGAGATTATTGAGCAGGTAGGTGTTCAAGCTGCACCCGGCGTAAACGCCAATGGCCCCCGCGTAACGGTCCGGATCGTAGCCGGCGTTCTCCAGGGCTTCCCAGGCGCACTCGAGGAGAACCCGGTGTTGCGGATCGGTGAGCTCAGCCTCCCGGGGCGTCATGTTGAAGAAGCCGGCATCGAACATCTCCACCCCGTCCAGGACCCCGCGGGCCATGATGTAGTTGTGCTGGCCTGCCTGAGGACTTCGCAGTTCCAATTCCGCCGCGTCGAAATGGCTGATGGATTCAACCCCATCAACCAGGTTCTGCCAGAACTCGTGGATGCTATTTGCGCCGGGAAAGCGGCCAGCCATGCCGATGATGGCGACACCGGCGGAACCGTCATGGCTGGTCTGCGACATACGACACTGTTTTCTGGTAAATTAGTCAGCTCTGGGCGCTGAGACGGGTGCCCGCCGCCGGGACTGGGCTTCGTGCTGGCGCATCGCCCGCTGCTGAGCTGCTTGCGCAAGGTTTTTCTCCATGCCCGCCGTCTCGCAGAGGTGCTGGGCCAGGCCGGCGACGGTTGGGTATTGGAAAAGTGCGGTCACCCGCACCTTCTGCGGGAGAACCGACGCCAGCCGCTGGTGCAGTTGCACCATCATCAAGGAGGTGCCTCCCAGCGCGAAAAAGTTATCGGCCGTGCCAACCTGTGGCACGCCGAGAAGCGCTTGCCACACCTCGGCAATGATCCGCTCGAGGTCGCTTCGAGGGCCCAAATGCGCCTCGGAAGTCTGCACCTGGGCAAAGTCGGGCGCGGGCAACGCCCGCCGATCGATCTTACCGTGGGGTGTCAGCGGCATCTGGCTCAGCCATACGTAATGGGCCGGAACCATGTAGTCGGGAAGCTTCGGCTTGAGGAAGCTCCGCAGTTCGCCGCGCGACGGCTTTGGTCCTGGACGCGAGATTACGTAAGCCACCAAGTGCTGGTCCTCTCCCTGGGGGTGGGCGAGCACCAGCGCCTCCCGCACCGCCGGGTGCTGGCAAAGCACCGCTTCGATTTCCCCCGGCTCAATTCGAAAGCCCCGGATTTTAACCTGGTTATCGCAGCGGCCGAGGTATTCGATTTCACCGTTGGGCAGAAACCGTGCAAGGTCGCCCGAGCGGTACAAGCGCGCCCTCGGCTCATTGGCGAAGGGATCAGGCAGAAACCTCTCTCGGGTAAGTTCCGGCCGATTGAGATAGCCGCGCGCGACTCCGGGCCCGCCAACGTAGAGCTCGCCGATGGCGCCCGCGAGAACCGGTTGCTGACTCGCATCGAGGATATGCACCTGCAAATCGGGGATTGGCACGCCCACCACGCTGCCGGAATCAAGATCGGCGACCGAAAGCGCACGATACGTGACATGCACAGTTGTTTCGGTGATGCCGTACATGTTCACGAGCTGGGGCCGATGGTCGCCATGCCGCTCAAACCACGGTTTCAAGCTGCGCATCGCCAGGGCTTCGCCCGCAAAGATGACATACCGGAGCGCCAGTTTCCGGCTCGCCCCGAGGCGCTCCTCCGCGCCCATGAGTTGCTTGAACGCGGCGGGAGTCTGGGTCAGCACCGTCACTCCTTCCCGAACCAACAACCCGTAGAAATCCTCCGGAGAGCGGCTGGTAAGATATGGCACCACCACGATCTTGGCCCCGTAGAAAAGCGCGCCGCAGAGTTCCCAGACCGACAAGTCGAATGCGTGAGAGTGGAACAGAGTCCAGACGTCAACAGCCTCGAAATGAAACAAACCCTCAGTCGCCTGCATGAGCCGAACGACATTATGATGCGTGACCGACACGCCCTTGGGCTTGCCCGTCGAGCCGGACGTGAACATCACATAGGCCAAATCGGCCGGGTCCGCAGAGGGCGGCGGGTTCGTGTCGCGCTCGAACTCAAACGCGCGCGTCTCCGCGTGAAGCAGAAGGACTTTTGCCGGATGGTGGGGCAACAGGGGTTCCAGTTTCGGTTCAGTGAGGAGGACATTCACGTTCGCATCTTCGAGCATGAATGCAATCCGATCCTTTGGATACACCGGGTCAATTGGCACGTAGGCGCCGCCCGCCTTAAGAATTGCAATCAGACCGATTACTAACTCCGCACTACGCTCCATAAACAGCCCCACCAGAACATCGGGCCCCACGCCAAGCTTTTTCAACCGGTGCGCGACCTGGTTCGCGCGCCTATTCAGTTCTTGATAGTCCAGCCGTTCATGCTCAAAAATGACAGCCGTCGCGTTCGGAGTGCGCCGGGCCTGTTCCTCGATGAGTTGGTGGATGCATTTGTTCCCGGGAAAATCACCCCGCGTGTTATGCGGCGCAACGAGCAGTTGCGCGGAATCGCTGTTTGCCGCGCGCGCTCCGCCACTGGCGCCGGTCTCGGGCGCGAGCATCGCGTTTTCGATCGTGGTCATTAAATTCGTGCGGAGTCTTTCATGCTTGCCCGCATCCAAGACACCCGCCTTGCGGCAGCTTCCTTTCGCAGGGCGGCGAACCGAAGGTGAATCCACCGGCGATCCGCGCGAATGTGCTTTCGACTCTGTTTTGGTCAGGTTTTGAACCTCCTAAGACTATGCGGCCAAGCAGCTTGGGAGTAGTGGGCAAACACCTTGTTCGGTGGCGGCAAAACCCTTAGCCAAATGAGCAAATGCGCTTTTGGGGCGTGCTGCGTAAGGAACAAACCTAGTTTCACCGTCGCACAAACTAGCCTTAAATGAATGGATGCATGTGGATGTGCTCAGAGGAACTTCAACCGCGCACCTGACCGGTTGGGCCAACGCCGCCGCGGATCAAGGTGTTTCTACCAAATGTTCGGGCTTGGGGCGCCCTCCCATTGCTCTGCTGGGCATCGCGTTCGATAATCTGACGCTGGGGGAGGCTTTGGGGCGCATCGAAGAGATGATTGTTTCCCGGCGGGCGCAATATGTCGTCACGGCAAACGTTGATTTTCTCGTGCAAGCCCGCGGCGATGCGGAATTGCAGCGTATCCTGCTCAACGCGCCGCTGGTTTTGTGCGATGGCACGCCGCTGGTCTGGGCATCCCGCCTGATGGGAAATGCTTTGTCGGAGCGGGTCGCAGGCTCAGACCTGGTGCCGGAGCTGATTCGTGTTGCGGCAAAGAAACATTACCGGCTGTTCTTTCTCGGAACGACCGAGGAGGTCAACGCGCGAGCCATCACCCGGCTGCGGGCAGAGTTTCCCGCTTTGGAAATCAGCCATTACTCGCCACCGTTCTGCCCATTGCTTCAAATGGATGACGCCGAGATCATCCGCCGGATTCGCGCGGCAAAACCGGATTTGTTGTTCGTGGCGTTTGGCTGTCCGAAGGCGGAGAAGTGGGTGGCGATGCACTACCGTGAACTCGGTGTGCCCGTGGCCATCGGCGTTGGTGGGACAATTGATTTTCTGGCGGGCCGCGTAAAACGCGCGCCTCGCTGGATGCAGCGCAGCGGGATGGAATGGCTTCATCGGCTCTGCCAGGAACCGCGCCGGCTGTTCAAACGCTATGCGGAGGATCTCTGGCGTTTCGCAGGAGCGGTTGTTCGTCAGTGGTGGACAATGAAATTACGAGCCGGCGGGAGCCGGAGCCAGAATCAGACCTCGGTTATCCAGGCTGGACTCAATTGGCAGCGTGTTCAGGCGTCAAGCTTTCTGAATAAGGATTCCGTCGTACGTGACGCGGCTCGGTGGAAAGAGCTGGCCGACGCGGATCGTCATTGCTTGCTCGAGCTGGAGGGGGCGAAGCTAATGGATAGCACCGGCCTGGCTATGTTGCTTCATTTGAAGAAACAACTGCGCCAATCAGGGCGGCATTTGGTTTTGTTGTCGCCCTCGTCAGCAATACGGCGCGGCCTGAAGGCAATGCGGTTGGTGGAATTCTTCGACATCGCGACCGATGCACTCGAAGCGCGGGCCCTGATTGAAGCACGTGTGCGCGAACGATGCACGTTCATCGAGGGTGATTTCAACGGCCCAATAGCGTGGTTGGGCGAGATTACTACGACCAATGCCGAACAAATCTGGCAAAGCACCTGGGCTGGGATCAATCGTGCCCATTCAAAGGCTGAATCATGGATCATCGACCTGGCGGCTGTTCGTTTCATGGACAGCGGTGGAGTCAAAGTATTGTTGCGTGCGGTGGAAATCGCGCGTTCCTGCGGCATTTGTTTGCGTTTCAGCGATCCGTCCGAGCCGGTGCGTAACGTTTTGCGCGTCGCGCAGCTCGAACATCTTTTGGAGCAATTCGCATGACCGCCAGCCTGTGCACATCCCTGATTCAACGCGGCCATAGCGGCGTTGGGCAGCATGTTTTCGCGCTCGTGGAAGCCCTTTCGCGGCAAAATGGACGAACTGCTCACGCGAGCGACCCAGTTTTGCGCACGAGGCTGCGCGTCTCTGGCGTGGCCCCAGGGCGCCATTTCGATTGGCCGGGAACGGCGGCGAAGACTCCGGGGATTTACGCGGCTGCGCTCGAGGCGGAGACTGCGCCTGCAAGCGTGACCGTGGATCAGGAGGCGCTTGAAAATTAAAAACCGGAACCGAGACAAAGCCTCGGAGGGTCTGCGACGCGTCGAGAAATGCGCCAAACTAAAGCCGCAGGAGACGACTAGGGATAAAATACAGCGGCCGAACTTTCTGTTGGAATCCCGGCTCATCGAACGCACGGCGCAGTTGGAAGCGGCAAACAAGGAACTGAAGGTCCTCAGCTATTCGCTCTCTCACGATTTGCGCACGCCGTTGCGGCACATCCTCGGCTATGTTGATATTTTGCGGGCCGCGGCCGACCAGACTCTCGATGAAGGAAACCGACGGCATCTCCAAACCATCGCACAGTCTGCTGCACAGATGGAGCAAATGATTGACGCGATGTTGGAGTTTTCCCGGTTGAGCCGCGCGGAAATGCACTTCCGGCCAGTGAGTCTCACCGCGCTGGTGGAGGCGGCGCGACAGGAATTGGGCAGCGAAATCAAGGGTCGCAGGATTGCCTGGCAGATCGACGACTTGCCCGAAGTGCAGGGTGATTCTTTGATGCTGCGCCAAGCCATTGTCAATCTGCTTTCCAACGCCGTCAAATACACTCGCAGGCACCCCAAGGCAAAGATCGAAATTGGGGCGAAGCGCGCCGGACGCGAGACGATCTTCTTTATTCGCGACAATGGCGTTGGCTTCGACATGAATTGTGCCGACAAACTTTTCGGGGCTTTTCAACGATTCCATCCGTCGAGCAAGTTTGAAGGGACCGGCATGGGCCTGGCCAATGTCCGGCGGATCATCCATCGGCACGGCGGACGCACGTGGGCTGAGAGCAAAGCCAATGGCGGCGCGACGTTTTATTGTGCGATTCCCGAGCCGCCGCGGGGGGCAACATGATCGCAGACAATTGGGTTCTGCTGTGCGTGTGAAAGACAAGATTGATATTCTGTTGCTTGAAGACGATCCTGCGGACGCCGAGCTGATTGAGCGCGCGTTGCGGCATTGGGGTGCAGGCTTTACGGTCGAGCACGTCGACAGTAAGCGCGATTTCGTTCACCGCATCGAGCAACGCGTTCCCGATTTGATCCTCGCGGACTTTTCTCTGCCGACCATTAATGGTTACACGGCCCTGTCCATCGCTCAGAAGAAATGCCCTGAGGTTCCCTTCATTTTTGTGTCCGGATCGCTCGGCGAGGAAACGGCGATTGAAACGTTGAAGAAAGGCGCCACCGATTACGTGCTCAAACATCGCCTCGCCCGGCTTGTGCCCTCCGTGCAACGGGCATTGCGTGAAGCCAAGGAACGGACCGGGCGGCGGCGCGCGCAGCAACAACTCCGACGGTCGCACAAACAGTTGCGCACGCTTTCGGTTCACTTGCAGAACGTCCGCGAAGAGGAGCAGATTCGCATCGCGCGGGAGGTTCACGATGAACTGGGCCAGATGTTAACTGGCTTGAAGCTGCAACTGACCTGGCTCGCGAGCCGGTTGCCGAAGGATTCAAGATTGCTTCACGATAAATCGCGGTCAATGGCCGAGAACATTGACAAAACAATTCAGACCATTCGACGCATCGCCACGGAACTTCGCCCGGGCGTGCTCGACACCGCCGGCCTGCCGGCCGCGCTGGAATGGCAGGCGAGCCAATTCCAAACGCAGACGGGAATTGTCTGCGAGGTGAAGGCTAAGACGAAAGAAGCACTTTGGGACCAGGATCTCAACACCGCGTTCTTTCGCATTTTTCAGGAAGCCCTCACCAACGTCATCCGCCACGCAATGGCGACGAAAGTGGAAGTGCGGCTGGCTGAAGCAGGCCGCCAGGTCGTGCTCGAAGTGAAGGACAATGGGCGCGGTATTTCTAAAGCGGAAATCCATAACACGAAATCCATAGGCCTGCTCGGCATTCGCGAGCGCGCGGTATTGCTGGGCGGGACCTTGCGCATCGAAGGCAAGTGTGGCAAAGGCACAACCCTGACTGCCCGCATTCCCCGGACGTCCGCGGCACGGGTCAGATTACATTCAAATGAGAATTCTCATCACCGAAGACCACGCCGTCGTGCGAGAAGGCTTGAAGCTCATTCTCGCTGATCACTTCGAGAAAGCCGTGTTCGGCGAAGCGCGCAACGCCACCGAGGCGCTGGCGCTCGTCTGGAAGGAGAAGTGGGACGTGGTCGTGCTGGACATCACGATGCCTGGCCGCAACGGGCTTGAGGTGTTGAAGGAAATCAAACGCGCACGCCCGCGATTGCCGGTGCTCATCTTGAGCATGCATCCTGAGGATCAATTCGCCGTGCGTCTGTTCAAGGCGGGCGCGGCGGGTTATCTGACCAAAGAAAGCGCTGGCGAAGAATTGGTCGGCGCCATCAAGAAAGTCGTTGGAGGCGGGCGCTACATCAGTCCCTCGCTGGCGGAGCGAATGGCATCTTATCTGGCCATTGACGTACAGAAAGCTCCGCACGAACGATTGTCGGACCGTGAATTTTTGATTCTGCGAATGATCGCCTCCGGCAAGCCAGTCAGCCAGATCGCCCGGGAGTGTTCGCTCAGCGTCTCCACCGTGAGCACCTACCGAGCGCGCATTCTTGAAAAGATGGATATGAAGAACAACGCCGAGTTAACGCATTACACGCTGCAGAAGGAGTTAGTGCAGTGAAGTACTGGTAAGGGCTTTCCCATTTGCCTTTCAGGTCTTCCACCACTAACCCTTTCCGCGTTCTGAGTCCAGAATGCGTGTGCTCGAACCATGACCAATGCATGAAAAACCAATCCGATGGAAATCCCGCATTCCGGTCTCACCTCGCCAACGGCGGGTCGCGTTCACCGTCCCGCGCGACAGACCGGGCCAGCGGTAACGGCTCCGTGCCGTCAGAACAGAAAGGAGCGCCGCAATTCGGCGCGGCGGATCTGCTGCCGTTCGTGAATGCGCTGGGACGGCATTGGATTTGGCTGTTGCTCGGCGGAGTGGCGATGGCGATAGCCGGGTTGTTGTGCGGTTTGTTCTTTTGGAAGAACAATTACACGGCGTCGGCGCAATTGCTGCGTCAGACCTCGACGCGCGTGATGGAAGTTCTCGGTGATCGCGAGCTTGAGCCGAACACCTACGCCAGTTTGTTGCGCGCACCGGAATTATTGCAACGAGTGGCAGCGCAAGCCAGGCCGCCGCTTCCCGCTGAGTCGTTGGCCAAGAAACTCAACATCACTCCAGAGCGAAACAGTGATGTCCTCCTCATCACCATCTCCACCGCCGATCAGCAGAGCGCGGTAGATCTTGCGAATCTTTACGCGCGGGAAGCCGTAAGGTTCACCCAAGAATTGCAAACCAACGCCGCCGCGCGAGTCAACCTATTCGTCAGCCAACAATTGGCCCCGGTTGAAGATGAAATCACCGTGCTGAACAAGGCGCCTCAACGCGCGGCCGTGCGGCGGGCGGGTGCGGTTGCGGCGCCTTCGCAATTGCTCGAAAGGCTCCAAGCCGCCCGGCTTGAACTTATCGATCTTCAAGCGCGTTTAATGGATCGTCATCCGTTGGTGCGGGAACAGCAGGCGAAAATTGCGGCCATCGAAAGCCAATTGTCGCAAATGCACGCTGCGCCGGCAAGTTCGGCGGAAGTTTCGGACGCTGCGAGCGCCGAGCCGCTCACGCAGGAACGCGATTCCGCTTTCATTCACACGAAACTTCAATCGCTGGAAAACGCGCGGCTGACCTTGCTCGGGCAGAAGCAGGCAGCGCTGTCGTTGGAAACCCATCCGCCCGGAACGTGCCAGATCCTGGCACCGGCGACCTCTAAAGAAGTGATTCCGCACAAGCGTACCGTCAAGGTCGCGGTGCTCACGGGATTCGGCGGCCTGCTCGGTTTTCTGGTTGCCGGCGCGTTGATTCTCCTGGGCGAGGCGTTAGACCCCCGGCTCAAGACGGCGGCTGACGTGCAGCGCGTTACGCGTCTGCCGGTCGTCGCGTCGGCTGCCGACCTGGCGCGCATGACCGAAGCGGAGCGGAACAACTGGGCGTTTCGCGCGTGGACGAGTTTGCAACGCTTGCTCAGTCCATCGTCGAACCAGGGGTTTGTTTGCGGTATCACGTCCTCGGAAAATGGCGAAGGCCGATCGACCTGGATCCGATTGCTGGCCGACGCGGCGAGCCAACGCGGGTTTCGGGTGCTGACCATTGTTGCGCGTCCACCGGAGCACAACGGCAAAGCGATTGCTGAGACGGGATCGGTTGAGGACGGAACACTTGATTTGGAAACGGTGGCGCCATCGAATGCCAGCGAAGCGATGGTCGTGTGCAATGTTTTGAACACACCCGAAGAGGTTACCCAGAAATTGATTGGCCCGAATCCGGAGCCAGTGGTTCAGATTCCGTTGCCTGGCTGGGTGTGGAATCTCGAACGTCGCAAGCAATGGCACGCCGCGCTGCGGCACTGGAGCCAGATTGACAACATCGCGCTGCTGGTCGAGTTGCCGCCCGCGTCTATGCCCGAAACGGTGCTGCTGGCGGAGAATCTTCCTAACTTGATCTGGCTTGCGGACGGCGAAAAGGCGACTGCAGCCAGAACCTGTGAACAGTTGGAAACGCTGCGCAATGCGCGCTGTAATTTGGCCGGGGCGGTGTTGAATCGCGCAAAAGTTTCGTTCTTTAAAAATCGTTTTGCCCGCTGGCTTGGCTGCGCGCTGTTGATCTTCGGAATGCACGGGCTGCCCGCGTATTCCCAGGAGAGCACCGTTCAACTCACGAACGAAACGGCTGGTGTACCGAACACGAATCTTTCGTTCTCGGTCGTCAGTCCGGCGCAACGCGCCGCCTGGCAGCAGCGATTGACCCTTGGCCCCGGGGATGTCGTAACGATGGCGCTGTGGGGCGAACCGGCATTGACTCACACGGAAGTCGCGATCGGTCCCGACGGCCGAATCAGCTTTGCGGAAGCGCAGGACGTTCCGGCCAGTGGACTGACGCTGGACGAATTGCGCATCAGGATGAACGAGGAACTCAGCAAGTACCGCCGCGCGCCGCAAACGATGATCACGCCCGTCGCGTTCAGGAGCAAAAAATATTACATGCTCGGCCGCGTCATGACGAAAGGCGTTTACATACTTGACCGGCCTATTACCGTTCTGGAAGCCGTCGCGCGCGCGCATGGGTTTGAAACCGGCCTGGTGGAACGAAACATCATTACCGTGGCAGACTTCTCGCGAAGTTTTCTCATGCGCCAGGGCAAGCGCATTCCGCTCAATTTCGAAGGCCTGTTCCAGAATGGCGATCTCTCGCAAAACCTCAGCATCGAGCCCGGTGATTATCTCTATTTCCCGGGCGCGAACGTGAAGGAGGTTTACGTCGTCGGCGAAGTGCGGTTGCCCGGACCAACTCCCTACACGCCGGATATGACGCTGATGGCTGCGATTTCCGCAAGGGCTGGTTATACGGACCGCGCTTACAAAGGAAGGGTGCTCGTGGTCCGCGGGTCGTTGAACAAGCCGGAGGCATTTGCCATTGAGACGAAAGCCATCCTCGCCGGGACGACGCCTGATTTTCGCTTGCAACCCAAGGACATCATCTTTGTCAATTCACGTCCGTTCATCTATGCAGAAGAATTGGCGGACCGCGCCATCACTACGTTTCTGCAATCCATTGTGACAGCGACGGTCGGCGTTAATGTGATCGCACCGGTCCCGACAAAGTGAACACGATGAAAACCACCAATACCTCAGACCAGGCGCCCCGGAGAAATTCTGGAAACGGATCCCCGCGGAATCGCAGAATTGAAAGCTGGCGCTGCACGTTTCACGCGATCATTCCTGCGGTGTTGGCACTCGGCCTTCTCTTTGCGTTCATGCTCGTCGCCGGTTGCAGCCACGGGAGGCCGCAGTACCACGACTACAACTTCGAGCCACCCGCAAGCGCCGCTGTGCGCCAGACCGAGACAGTGACGCTGACCAATGAACTCGACCGGCATTTGCTTGACGTCCCGACACGGTTGTTCACGCTTGGGCCAGGAGATCGGCTCGAATTGGAATTGATCGGCGACCTGGCGTCGCGAACCACGACGGTGGTTGCGCCGGACGGGAAGCTCTATTTCAACCTGCTGGCAGGCTTGGACGTGTGGGGACTCACTTTAACGGAAGCCAAGGAACGGTTGGAAAATACGTTCACGAATTATGTCCGCGAGCAGCCGCGCATCGCGATGACCTTGCGCAGCGTGGAGAGCAAACGCGTTTGGGTCCTGGGCTGCGTGCAGGCACCGGGCGTCTACACTATGGCGACACCCAAGACGCTGCTGGAATCGATTTCGATGGCCGGCGGCACGTTGAGTATGACCTCGTTTCGTGACCAGGCCGAGGCGGGTATTGGCGAGGAACTGGCCGATTTGAAGCGCAGTTTCGTTCTGCGGCAGGGCAAGCTGGTGCCCGTTGATTTCAAGCGGTTGCTCTATGAAGGCGATCCCAGCCAAAACATCTATCTGGAGCCGGACGATTTCGTTTACCTGCCGGCGGCCACGGCGCGGGCGGTTTACGTTCTCGGCGCGGTGATCCAGCCGCGGCCAGTGCCGTATGTGGAAGGCATGACCGTTGCTGGTGCTATTGCGAGTGCCTACGGCACTTTGCCTGACGCTTATCTGCCGCACGTCGCGGTCGTGCGCGGCTCGCTCGCGGAACCCCAGCTCACGATTGTGAATTATCGGCAAGTCATCCGGGGAGGGGAATCTGACATCTTATTGCAGCCTCATGATATCGTGTATGTGCCGTTCTCGCCCTACCGCTATTTGCGGCGCTATGCTGATGTCATCCTGAATACTTTCGTCACCGCAACGGCGATCAATGCCGGTTCGTACGCGGTCACACCAGCGGAAAAGGGGCCCGGTTTGGGCGTGTTCATTCCGGCAAGCAGCGGTGTCCAGGTCATTCCTAACGTTTCGCCGCCTCCGCCGTGAGCGCAGGCCAGCCAAAGTAAAAGGGAAGTTGCAGGTGTCGACATTTCTCACACAAAACAACCGTGTCTTGATCGAATTGGATTTAATCAGAACACTGGGCCGTTTGCTTCCGCTTCGAAGGCTGATCATTCTCGCTCTGAGCGGCTTGGTCGAGGTCATCGCCGCGCCGATTTCAAAAGCCGATACCACCTGGGATTACACCGTCCAGATCAGCGCCACCGTTCAGGTCTCGCCGCCGCAAATCGCCCTCATCTGGCCGCAGGACGATTATGGCGCCAATAGCTACACCGTGTATCGCAAAACGAAGCAGGCGACGGCTTGGGGCACAGGCACACTTTTGTCCGGCACAACGACCAACTACACCGATGCGAATGTGGTGGTAGGCGCAACCTACGAGTATCAAATCGTCAAGAATGCCACGCTGGGTTACCAGGGTTTCGGCTATCTGTTCAGCGGCATTCAAGCCCCGTTGGTCGAAGCTCGCGGCAAGGTGGTGTTGATTGTGGATAACAGATACACCACGGCACTCTCCAACGAACTCGCTCGTTTGCAGAGCGATTTAACGGGAGATGGCTGGACGGTCCTTCGCCATGAGGTGGCCACCAATGACACTCCCGCGAGTGTTCGAAACCTCATCATTACTGACTACAACGAAGACCCGCTGAACGTGAACACCGTTTTTCTGTTTGGTTACGTGCCGATTCTGCATTCCGGAAATCTGAACTACGACGGCCACCTCGCTCGTCCCATGCCGGCGGACGCCTATTACGGCGACGTTAACGGTGATTGGAGCGCCAATCCCAATTACTTGCCGTCCGACGTCGAGTTGATGGTTGGGCGCGTGGACATGTTCGGCATGGTGGGCAATTACGCGCTGACTCCCTGGCCGAGCGAAGTGGAGTTGCTGCGGAATTATTTGAACAAGGACCATAACTTTCGCCAGAAACTCGTCACCGTGCCGCACCTCGCGCTCATGGGCGACCGGCGCGGCGCTGAAGGTGGCCTCGCCTCGGCGGCCAGCGGTTACCGGAATTTCCAACCGCTGCTCGGACCGGGCGCAACCATTCAAGCCGACGTTGGCGACGGTTCCGCGTTTGATTTGCGATGGGGGCCGATGCTCGCTGCGGACAGTTACCTCTGGGCGTACGGCTGCGGTGCCGGAAGTCCGTCGGGCATCGCTTCCTTGGGCACCAACGGGCCCTACGGCAACCTCTACAGCATCGATGTGGTCGGCCAGGATGCTAAAGCCGTGTTCGTGATGGTGTTTGGAAGCTGGTTCGGCAACTGGGACGACGCGGACAATTTCATGCGCGCCTTTCTGGCGACGCCGTCGCTCGGCCTGACGTGCTGCCTGGCCGGGCAGCCGCATTGGTTTGTTCACCACATGGGCCTCGGCGAAACCATCGGGTATGGCACGCGTTTGAGCATGAACAACAGCACGCTTTACCAGAACCAAAGCAACCTCTTTACCCGCGCCATTTACATTTCCTTGATGGGCGACCCGACTCTGCGAATGGATCCCGTTTCGCCGCCTGGCGAGGTGAGCGCATCGGCTGGCAGCGGAGGCGTTACTCTGAACTGGTCGGCCTCGGCGGACCCGGTTTTGGGTTATCATGTTTATCGAAGCGGCTCGTCGGCGGGGCCGTTTGCGCGCTTAACCGGGTCCCTCCTGGCCGGAACGACGTTCACCGATGTAACTGCTTCAGCCAACACTTATACTTACCTGGTACGCGCGGTGGCGTTGCAAACAACACCAAGCGGAAGTTACTACAACGCCAGCCAGGGCGCCTTTGCGACAGTTAACGCCGCCAACCTCACTTCGCCCATTCAACTGGCCGTGTCCCGAGTGGCGAACGGTCTGAGGCTCAGTTGGAATTCCCAGATTGGCGCCGGCTACCGGGTGCTGGCTAAAACAAATTTAAATCAGGCCGTCTGGGTTCAGGTGAGCGGTAGCATCACGGCTACGGGATCGAATGCTTCCTGGTCCAACACGAATTTCAAATCCCTGCCGCAACAGTTTTATCGGATCGCAAGCCCATAGGCGCCTTGCCCGATGAGAGTAGCCGGGGGCATAGTACTCTCCGGGCCTCCTGACCCGGCGCGCGGAACTCCCGCATCCGACTTTTCGGACGCCAGCCGTCGGTTGGCTACCTCAAGCCAAGGTCCCGAGAACTGGACGCAAAGGGCGCCCTGGTCGAGGACTCCGGCGCTCCTGCTCCAGTGCGCTCTCAGGCGCACGAGCACGGCCAGTGACGCTCAGCAGCTTCAGCTGCGCCCGGATTTTGAGACAGTCTAGCCGGCTTCTAGGACAGCAAAGGACGCTATCTGTCGCTTGCGGGCTGCGGCTTCCAGAAGGGCGCTCCTTTCTCAAAGTTTTATCCTCCCACTTTGCTGAACCGCTGCTGTCGCGCAAACACTGACAGAGCAATCATACCGACTCGGATTATGTAGCTTCCGGCCTTTTCCTATCGTGGCCGCACTATGTGGAAAAGACATTGTGCGGGTGTTCAGGCTGGCGGGCACGCGATTGGCTACCGCGACGGCACCATGTGGAAAAGGCACTGGGTCGTGGTCGCTATGACTTTGTGTGCAATTCAATGTGGATCAATGCTTTACGCAACAGTGCCAACTGTGTCCGTGGTCGCCAGTGATCCGACGGCGACGATCGGGACAACTGATCCTGGCGTGTTCACGTTCACACTCAGTGGAAGCACCGCCGCCAGCCTTGCGGTCAATTTCTCGCTGGGCGGTTCGGCCGTGAAATGGAACGACTATCGCCGTCTGCCTGAAGGCGACATGCCGGTTTCAATCACAATTCCGGCGGGCGCTGCGTCCGCAGCTCTTACGATTTATGCGACCGACAACTCGACGCTCGCGAATCCAGAAACCGTCAGCCTGACACTTTCACCTGACGCAGCTTACACGATCGGAGCGCAGAACAATGCCGTTGTGAACATTCAGTCCAGTTCCAGTTCAGCCACGACGAACCCTCCGGCCGGCACCAACAATCCTCCTGCCACAACCAACAGCACGGCCAGCCTGATTGACGATACAGGGCTCGCGCTGCCAAAGGTCGGCGCCAACAGCCTGCGCGTTCTCACGCCGACCTTGCTGGAGGTGCGCGTCATCAATACCAAACAACTCGATCCCGCGACGGTCACGAATTGGAACCTCGTCAACACCTCGAGCCTGTTGGTCGCTCCCGCACTCCCGGCGTTTTCCGTGACCGTGAACGGCCAGGTCGCGGCCGTCCAATCCGTTGGTTTCAAACGCCGCCCCCGTTACGCGCCGCTCGTCGGTTATGATTTGCGCATTGAAAACTGTCTTTACCTGCAACTGGTGACGCCGGTTGCGGACAATCAAACCGTCACCGTCGTCAATCCCGACGGCACGTTGTGGGGCAGCGGTACGGTTTACAGCACGACCGCTGATCCACTGCGTTACAGTCCAGCAATTCACGTGAACCAGGAAGGTTATATGTCGTCCTACCCGAAGAAGGGCATCGTTGGTTATTACACGGGCAGCATGGGCGAAATGGCAATTCCGTCCACGAGTTTTTCCCTCGTGGACTCGATCAGTGGCGTGACGGTCTTCTCCGGCACGACGACGCAGCGCAAAGACGTCGGCTACAATTACACGCCGAAGCCGTATCAAAATGTCTATGAGGCCGACTTCAGCAGCTTCACGACGCCAGGCCAATACCGTCTTGTGGTGCGCGGCATGGGCGCATCGCTGCCGTTTTTGATTAACGACGGCATCGCGATGGACTTCGCCCGGACTTATGAGCTGGGCTTGTTTGAACAGCGCAGCGGCTACAATGTGGCCATGCCGTTCACGCGCTTCACGCACGCCGCCGACCACACGGCGCCGGCGAGTGTGCCCATCAACACATCCTCGGCATTCGCATTTACCTGGACGACGATTTCCAGCTACGCAAACGCCGCCAATGCGGACAATCCGACGCAAACCCCGCCGCTGCTCACCAGTCCTTCAGCGCAGCTTTATCCGTTCGTGAACCAGGGACCGATTGATGTGTCCGGCGGCCATTTCGACGCGGGCGATTACAGCAAATATACTTGGGACTGCGCGCAATTGGTCCACACCCTGATGTTCGCGGTGGATTCATTGCCCGGCGTGGCCTCGCTCGACAACCTTGGCATTCCCGAAAGCGGCGACGGCATCAGCGACGTCATGCAGGAGGCCAAGTGGGAAGCCGACTTCCTCGCCAAACTACAGGACGCCGATGGCGGATTTTATTACGTCGTTTATCCCCAAAACCGAGAATACGAAGGCAACGTTCTGCCTGAAAACGGCGATCCGCAGGTCGTTTGGCCCAAAAACACCGCCTCCACCGCCGCGGCCGTCGCCGCGCTGGCGGAATGTGCCTCCTCGCCGCTGTTCAAACAGACGTATCCGACTGTCGCCAGTAATTATCTGGCAAAGGCGACACTCGGCTGGGGTTTTCTGACCAACGCGATTGCCAAACACGGAAAGAACGGCGCGTATCAAAAGCTTATGCACTTCGGTGACGATTTCACCGACCAGGACGAGCTGGCGTGGGCTGCGTGCGAAATGTTCCTCGCCACTGGCAACCCGTCCTATCGAACCACGCTCGAATCGTGGTTTCCTGATCCGACCGATTCGGCGACGTTTCGCTGGGGTTGGTGGCGCATGTTCGCCTGTTACGGCAATGCGGTGCGCGATTATGCCTTTGCCGTGAAAAGCGGACGTTTGCAGGCAAACCAGGTCAACGCAAATTATCTTGCGAAATGCATCAACACGATCACCAACTGCGGCGATGACAACCTGAAGTGGTCGCTGGACAACGCCTACGGCAGCAGTTTCCCCGACGCGACGAAAAATGTGCGCGGCGCAGGCTGGTATTACTCCCCCGAGCAGGCGTTTGACATCGTCGTCGCGTATCAATTCAATCCAAATCAGCCGTATCTGGACGCCATCCTGCGCAATCTGAACTACGAAGGCGGATGTAATCCCGTCAACGCGTCCTACGTCACCGGCTTGGGCTGGAAACGCCAGCGCCAAGTGGTGGACCAATACTCGCAAAACGACGGGCTTGCGCTCCCCAAGGACGGCATTCCGATCAGCAACATCCAGCAGGGCTTCGTCTTTGTGAACACCTATGGTAGCGAGCTCACCGAGCTTTGCTTTCCGTCCGACAACGCCAGCACCGCGCCGTATCCGTATTACGACCGTTGGGGCGACGCCTTCAACGTGACGACCGAAGCTTCCACGGACGACACGGTGCGCAGCTTCGCCGGTATCGCGTGGCTTGCCGCACAAACTTCGCTGAGAACGCAATCCTGGACTTTCGCGACCTCGCAAATCGCCGCGCCGTCAACCGTCGTGCCCGTTGGTCGGCCGGTGACCATTTCGTTGCAATCCACCCTCGACTTGACCGGCGCTAGTCGCATTGTGTGGGAAGGCCGGGACCAAGAACCGGCCTACGGCGCGACGTTCTCTTTCACGCCCCAGAACAACGGCACGCAGTGGGTCCAAGCCGAGGCTCAATGGCCGGACGGACGTCGCGTCTTCGCGAAGGCGAGTTTTACTGCAAACAGTCCGAACGTGGTCTGGGTTGAAGACGCCATCCCGGTCGGCGGCGTGCCAGGCTCCGATGGGGGGGATTCCTGGAATTGGATCAGCAGCAATCCCTCGCCCTACTCGGGCAGCCTGGCGCACCAATCCGCATCTGCTGCCGGGCTGCACGAGCATTGGTTCGGTAACGCCACCGCGACGCTTGCCATCAGCACGGGTGACACATTGTATTCCTATGTTTACCTCGACCCGTCGAACGTGCCGAGCGAAATCATGCTGGGGTGGAACGACGGCAGCAGTTGGGAGCATCGCGCGTATTGGGGAGCGAACAACGTTACCTATGGCATCAGCGGAACGGCCAGCCGCTCTTACATGGGACCGTTGCCGGCTGCCGGGCAGTGGGTGCGGCTCGCGGTTCCGGCCAGCCAGGTCGGGCTTGAAGGCAGCATCCTCAATGGCATGGACTTTACGGCTTATGGCGGACTCGTCACCTGGGATTACGCGGGCAGGACCAGCCTCGTCACGACCAACGGAACGAACCTTGCCGTCATCACTAACTCGGTTCACAGTTCCATCAGCAGAGTTTCCGGCGGAGCCATGCAGTTCGCCTGGCCAAGCGTCGCCGGCAAAGCCTATCGTGTCGCCTACAAGAACACTCTCACGGACGCAAGCTGGACAGATCTCGGCGTCGTCATTACTGCCGCCGGTCCTAGCACTTCATGGACTGACGCGAGTGCTACCACCGCGAGCAAACGCTTCTACGTGGTGTACGGGCCAAACTGACTTCAGGCATTCTACCCAGATTAGTTTGGTGGTAATCCGCCTCCATAGCAGGTAAAGACCCGTTTGCCGGCACTACGGCGATGGCCTATTGATAATACGATGCTTTTAAGGCGAATCCAGCCCGCCCGGCTGCTCTGCGGAGCGATCCTTCTTGTGCGTTCAATAACGGCCGCACAACCAACCGCTGATGAAAATCCCCTCGCGCTTCCATCGCCTGGGGCTTGTCAACTGCGCATTCTCTCTTCCAATCTGCTGGAACTGACGCGTATCACAACCAAAGCGCCGCCGCCAGCGGGCCTCCGTGGATGGGATTTCGTGGACGCCGATGGCCAGGTACATCTTCCGGACGCATCGGAATTCGTGGTACTCGCCGGTGATACGAAGATCGGCGTGCAAAACGTCGGCTTCAAACGCCGCGTGCTCTACGCTCCCCTGGCCCAGCGTGATTTGCGCATCGGCAACTATCTTTACCTGCAACTGAACGGAGCAATTCCGGGCGGACAAACGGTGGAAGTAAAGAATCCTTCCGCGAAACTTTGGCCTGCCAAAATGTGCTTTACCACGACGATGGGACCGCTTCGTTACAGCCCGGCGATTCATGTGAACGAGGCGGGCTACGTGCCGGGTTTTCCCAAGAAGGCAATGATCGGGTTCTTTCTCGGCAGCCTGGGCGAGTGGGCTGTGCCGGTGCAAAGCGGTTTTCAACTCATCGACGCGCGAACTGGCGCGACCGTTCATCAAGGAAAACTGACGCCGCGGCGCGACGTTGGTTTCGACTATGCGCCCTATCAAAACGTTCTCGAGGCGGACTTCAGCGATTTCAAAACCCCCGGCGAATATCGCCTCACTGTCCCTGGACTCGGCGCGTCATTTCCATTTTTCATTGATGAAGGTGTTGCCGCGGCTTTCGCGCGGGCTTATGCGCTCGGCCTCTATCACCAGCGTTGTGGCACCAGCAACACGCTGCCGTTCACGCGTTTCGTTCATGGCGCCTGCCACGTCGCTCCCGCCGAGGTGCCGACGGCGCAGTTCACCAACGCGGTCGAGTTCCTCGCGCAGGTCACGGCCGATTATACCAACAACCCGCGCCACACCGCGCCGCAGCTCAAGGATTTTGATTCGAGCCTTTACCCGTTCGTGAAGCATGGGAAGGTGGATGTCTCGGGAGGCCATCACGACGCGGGCGACTACAGCAAATATACAGTCAACAGCGCGGCCCTCGTTAACACGCTCGTTTTCGCCGCGGATGCCCTGCCCGGCGTTGGCCAGCTCGACAATCTCGGCCTCCCGGAAAGCGGCGATGGCAAAAGCGATTTGCTGCAAGAAGCGAAGTGGGAGGCCGATTTTCTCGCGAAACTGCAGGACGACGACGGCGGATTCTATTTTCTGGTCTATCCGCAAAACCGGGAATACGAGAATAATGTGCTGCCCGATCATGGCGACCCCCAAATCGTTTGGCCTAAAAACACTGCCGCCACCGCGGCAGCCGTTGCGGCTCTCGCGCAAGCGTCGTCGTCGCCGCTGTTCAAAAAACAATTTCCCGAGGCGGCGGCAGTCTATCTGGACAAAGCGAAAAAAGGTTGGGCGTTCCTGGACCGCGCCATCGCCAAGTTTGGCAACGATGGCGCTTATCAAAAAATCACGCATTACGGCGATGATTTTATGCACGACGACGAGTTGGCCTGGGCTGCGTGCGAATTGTTTCTGGCGACGGGTGACGAATCGTTTCACAAAAAGCTGCTCCGCTCGTTCCAACCGGGCGATGATCGCACACGTCGCTGGGGTTGGTGGCGTATGTATGAGGGATACGGCCGCGCCATCCGCAGTTACGCGTTGGCGGTCAAGAGCGGCAGGGTGAGGAAGGAACAGCTCCATCCGTTCTTCTTGCGGGCCTGCGAAGCTGAGATTGTGGCCGCCGCCGATGATCAACTTCGTTGGTCTCAACAGAGTGCTTACGGCACCAGTTTCCCAACGGAAACGAAACATTATCGCGGCGGCGGCTGGTATTTTTCGTTGGACCAGGCGTTCGACCTTGCGGTTGCCTGCGTGCTGGATCAGCCCGTGATGAACGATCCTCGCCCCAGATACCTCGAAGCGATTCTGGAAAATCTGAACTACGAAGGCGGCTGCAATCCCGTCAACGTCTCTTACATCACCGGCCTCGGATGGAAACGCCAGCGCGAGATCGTTCATCAGTACGCCCAAAACGATCGCCGCATTCTCCCACCCAGCGGCATACCCTTGGGTAACCTCCAGAGCGGATTTGGTTGGTTGGAGTTTTATGGAGCAGAACTCGGCGCGTTGAGTTTCCCGTGGGACGGCGCGAAAGAAAATCCTTATCCCCTCTACGACCGATGGGGTGACAGTTTCAACCTGCAAACCGAATTCGTGGTCGTCAACCAGGCACGCGCGCTGGCGACTGCCGCGTGGTTGATGGCGCAGACTCGGCTCAAGACCCAAGCCTGGAGGTCCGCCCCGGCGACGATTGAATTCACCACGTCCGGACCATCGCAGATTGCAACTCTGAAGACCTCCCTTGATCTGAGCCGGGCGCGAATCGTCTGGGAAGCGCAGAACAGCGAACCGCTTTTCGGCGACCGAATGGTTCTGACGAACGCGGTCTCATGGATTGAAGCCGAAGCGCAATTGACCGATGGCCGCCGGGTTTTCGCCGCGACGGAATTCCCGACCCATCCGCGCACGACGCGTTGAAACGTCGAGGATTCCTCTGGAATCCGCCGACAAGTCACCCCTTTCCGGCTGGGAGACACGTCTCCCAGCTTCAAAAGGCCGTCGGTCCTCGCACTGCGAGGCGCTCTGGTGGTTCAGGTGTCCCAGCGATAAATGAATCGCTGGGGCCTTTTCCCCTCCCGTTAAAGGCCTTCCCTCCTTCCGCCTGAGGTCTTCCCCCCTTCCGGTCGCGGACTTCCAGTCCCTTGGTCAAGGTCTTTCACCAAGTGTGCAAATGTCACTCACGCTTTAATGTAAATCCTGTTCGTTGGAAGCGAACTCAAGTTATGAGAATACTATTTGTCCACGATCGTTTCGGTGCGTTCGGCGGCGCGGAGGTGAACGTCCTCACCACCGCTACCGGACTCCAGGAGCGTGGCCATACGGTTGGCATTCTCCACGGCCCTCACACCGGCAAAGGCGAGGCCCCTTGGACAAACACGTTTGAGTTTTGTTTTCCTTTCGGACGCGGAAGCGAGCCGGCGGCCGAGGTTGCAGCCTTCCAAGGTTTTCAACCTGACGTGATCTACGTCCACAAGGTGTCCGATTTGGAAGTGCTCGAGCGTTTGCTTGACACCGACACCCCCATCGTCCGCATGGTCCATGACCACGACCTCTATTGCATGAGGAGCTACAAGTACAATTACTTCACCCGCCACATTTGCGAGAGGGCATTGTCGCCCTTCTGCATTTTCCCCTGCGGCGCATTTATCGCGCGCGATCACGACGGCGCCTTACCGCTGAAATGGGTTAGTTACACCGCGAAGATTCGAGAACTCGAGCTGAACCGGAAATTTCATCGCCTGATCGTAGCGACGCAATTCATGAAGGACGAACTGCTGCGCAATCGCTTCGATTCGAACAAGATCGAGGTGCATTCGCCGGTGCCGCGGGGCGGCGACGCTTCGTGGGGAAGTTCGTTCAGCGATCGGAATTACATCGTCTATGCCGGCCAGCTCATTCGCGGCAAAGGCGTGGACGTGCTGCTGGAGTCGCTGGCCCAGGTTCGGGTTCCGTTCACCTGCTTCATATTCGGCGATGGGGATCATCGCCAGTTCTGCGAAAAGCTGAGCCGCAAGCTCGGCCTGGCGGACCAGGTGTTCTTCAAGGGCTATGTGTCGCCCGACGAGATCGCGGTTTTCTACCGCGAATGCAGTGCCGTCGCCGTCAGTTCGGTATGGCCAGAGCCGTTTGGCGCGGTGGGCCTCGAGGCCATGCGGTTTGGGTTGCCGGTCGTTGCTTTCGACGCTGGCGGCATCAAGGAGTGGCTTATCAATGGTCACAACGGATTCCTGGTGCCCTGGATGGACCGCGCGGCGTTTGCTGCGCGGGTGGAGGAATTGCTCGGCGACAAGTCTCTGGCCCGACAAATGGGCGAACGCGGACGCCAGTTGGTCGTCGAACAATACGAGTTTTCTAAATACATCAGCGGCTTGGAAAACCTGTTTGCGCAAGTGGCCGAAAAACCGGCTCTTGCGGCCGTCGCATGAACTCTGAAACGTCATCCAAACTGATCGCGCTGGTGGGCGGGAGCGCCGCTGGCAAAACCTGGCTGGCCGATCGTCTGTGCCAGGAATTTGGCGACGAGGCAACGTGTCTGTCGCTCGACGACTTCTACTGCGATCTCTCGCATCTGATGCTTTCAGAGCGGGAGAAGATCAACTTCGATCATCCCGACACGATTGACTGGCCGCTTTTCGAAAGCGTGCTTCGCGAACTGCAAAGAGGCAAGACGGTGTTGGCGCCGCGGTACGACTTTGTTTCCCACACTCGATTGACCGAGCGGAAGCTGCGCAGTCCGCGGCCGTTCATCTTCGTGGAAGGTTTGTGGCTCTTGTGGCCCCCGCGCGTGAGAGAACTTTTCGACCTTCGGGTGTTCCTGGATTGCAGTCAATCGTTGCGGTGGCAAAGACGGGCAGCACGCGACCTCAACGAGCGGGCTCGCACAATGGATTCAATCCACAAACAATTTTGGAACGTCGTTGCGCCCATGCACGAACGCTTTGTTGAGGCGCAGAAGGCCTGGGCTGACCTCGTGATCGAACAGTCATTCACCCAAATCGCGCTTGGCCGATTGGTCACGACGATTCGCGCTTTGCGACCCAAGCCAGACTCGACGCCTCTGGAGATCAGCGGTGCACGGGCAACAACGCCGCTGGTTGCGGCACTTCAGTCTTTATGAACAATCACATCCTGCATCCCCATTCGGAACGGTTCGGTCACATCGCCGTCGCGCGGACAGCTATGGAACGCCGATGGCTCAATTGGGGCGTTCTCTGGCGGCGCTGGTTTTTGCGCTGGCTCGCCGGAAGTGGCCATACCATGAAGCGCGCGTTCGACATCATCGGCAGCGTCGCATTTCTGATCGCCTTCAGTCCGCTTTATCTGGTGCTGGCGCTGCTGGTGAAACTCGGAGATCGCGGGCCTGTCCTCTTTGGCCAAACCCGCGTCGGCCGTTTCGGTCAGGAATTTCAGATGTACAAATTCCGCTCGATGCGATTGAATGCCGAGGCTGAATTGGAAAAGTTGCTCGCGCAGAATCAACACGTCCAAGGAGTCACGTTCAAGATGAGCGACGACCCGCGCATTACGCGCGTCGGTAAGTGGTTGCGCCGATTTTCTCTTGACGAGTTGCCCCAATTCTTCGATGTGCTCAAGGGCGCCATGTCCCTCGTCGGCCCGCGACCGCCGACGCGGCGCGAGGTTTCTCTTTACTCGCTCGCGGATCGGCGTCGTCTCGCAGTAAAACCCGGGCTCACTTGTTTCTGGCAGGTGGGAGGGCGCAGCAACATTGATTTCTCCGGCCAGGTCAAGCTTGACGTCCAATACATCGAAACGGCGGGGTTTTGGATGGATATCAAAATCCTGCTTCAAACCCTGCCGGCGGTTCTGACGGGAAGAGGGGCCGCTTAATGAAAGCCCTGTTGATTTGTCCCGACCCGGGCCTCGCTGTCGCTGCCCTGACGGAGTCTGCGCCGCTCTCGAACGTTCCGATGCTTGGCCAAAGTCTCCTGGAGTATTGGCTCGCACATCTGGCGACCTTGGGCGCGAAGGAAGTTGTGGTTTTGGCTGCGGATCGTCCGGAACAGGTGCTCGCTGGGGTCGGCGACGGCACCCGCTGGGGTTTGCGCGTGCGCGTGCAGCCAGAGAATCGCGAACTGACACTTGATGAAGCGCGCGCCAAGCATCAGGCAAATGATCGCGCAGCATGGCTTCCCGCGCCGAACGACGTCGTCCTGCTGGATCATTTGTCGAGCCTGCCGCAGTTACCGCTCATTACGAGCTACGCTGATTGGTTCGCTGCGGCCCAGGCGTTCATGCCGCGTGCCATAACGTCGGATCGCATCGGCGTGCGCGAGCTGGAACCTGGAGTGTGGATTGGTTTGCACGCGCACATTGCCTCGGGCGCGAAACTAATCGCGCCATGCTGGATCGAAGAGCGCGCCTGGATCGAAACGGGCGCCGTCATCGGGCCGAACGCGGTGCTGGAAAAGGAAGTGTTCATTGCCCGTGGCGCGGAAGTTTCGCAGAGCCTGATCGGCCCGAAAACATTCGTCGGTCAGTTTACCGAGGTCCGCAATTCCATCGCGTGGGGCAGCTCGCTGGTCAATTGGGAACGCGATTCGTGCGTGCAAGTGCCCGACGCGTTCCTGCTTTGCTCGCGCGAAACCCGGCGCGCCCGCCCGGCTCTGGCGAAAGCGCCCGCGAAGCTGCGGCTTCGTGATTATGTCAGCGGAATGCCGGCATCGGCATTTGCTGAATTCGATCCCCCGCGTTGATCATGGACATCAACCGACAGAACGGGACCTTGAGCGTGACCGGCCTTCGCGAATTGAACTCGGCCAACGCGCATTCATTTCGTTCTGCCGTCGCCACGGCCTTATCGCACGACCTTCAAGCGATTGAAATTGATTTGTCCCAGACCCAAACCGTGGACGGCGCCGGGTTGGGCGCGCTGGTGTCGCTCTATGAAACGGCGACGGCACATCGAGACCCTGACGGCCTCAGGCTCCGCCTGACCAATCCCTCGCCGCCGGTCCAGCAGATGATCGAATTGGCACGGTTGCATCATCTGTTCGAGATAGCGCCCCAGGCTGGCAGCCTTGAAGGAACGCGCCCGCAGTGATCCGTTTCCGCACATGAAAGCGATTCTTCCTCTGTTCATCTTCATTGACGCCTGCGGCTGGGAAATCATCAAAGACGATGCTTTCTGCAACACCATGGCGCCCAATCGGCGGCGGCTCGATTCGGTCTTCGGCTACAGTTCTGCCTGCGTGCCGTCCATTCTCTCCGGCCGCTGGCCGGAGGCGCATCGCAACTGGTGCTATTTCGTTTACGACCCAAAGCATTCGCCCTTCCGCTTCCTGAAACCATACGCCTGGCTGCCCAAGGCGATCACCAGCCGGCGTATCGTCCGGCGCTGGCTCTCCAAGCTGGTGAAGGTCCAATTGAAGTTTCGCGGCTATTTCGACCTGTACAATATTCCCTTTAAACACATTTCCTTGTTCGATTTTACAGAAAAGAAAAGTCCGCTTCGTCCGCGAGGCATGAATTGCGGCGCCAACATTTTCGATTTTCTGGAAGAGTCGGAAATTGCCTACCACGTCAGCAATCCGGCGCGCAGCGAAACGGAAAACCTCGATGCTATGCTCCAAGAGCTGAAAGCCGGACGCATTGATTTCGGTTTTGTTTATTGGCCGGACCTCGATGGCCTGCTGCATCGCGAGGGCAATCAATCGCCGGACATTTCGCCGAAGCTTCGCGGTTATGAAGCGCGCCTGCGCCAGTTGCTGGACGCTGCACAGGAACAGTACGCGGAGGTGCGACTCTACGTTTTCAGCGACCACGGCATGGCCAATTGCGACACGCTGCTCGATCTCAAGCGCAGCATCGACCAACTGCCGTTACGAATGGGCCAGGACTACGTCGTGGTGTACGATTCAACCATGGCGCGCTTCTGGTTCTTCAACGAGCGCGCCCGCCGCCTGTTAACGGAGAGGCTGCGAGAAACTCCAGACGGGGCCATCGTGCCCGACGCGGAACTGGAGCGATTGCATTGCCTGTTTCCTGATCGCTATTTCGGCGAGCTGATTTTCCTGCTGCGTGAAGGCGTGCTGCTCGTGCCCAGCCACATGGGCGAACGGCCGATCCGCGCGATGCATGGGTATCACCCGGAAGAAAAGCACAGCTACGCCGCCCTGCTGACCAATCAGCCGAATCTTCCGGATGATGTCACAGCGATTCCTGACATCTATCGCCTCATGGTGCGAGACGCCTTGCTCGCCCGGGATCGGAATGGATCGCAGGGTGAGTCCGAATGGCGCTGCGGAAGACGTGTTTCGCCAAACCGTGGAACGCCCGAGCTAGCCGGTGCCTCATCGGCCCGTCTCGGTGTTCCCGGCATTGAATGCGAAAGACTATGAGCCTGATGATTCGAAAACCCTCGCGACTTTTGAAAAACCTTCGCGAGATTCGCGCGCTCGGCGCTGATGTGCCGTCGCGGCGCCAGCTCGCCCGGAACATGTTTCAGGCAAACCTCAAGCGCGTGCATCACGGCTGGTCCAGCCTGGCTAATCGCGTGCTCGGGACCGCGCCGGTCAGCGTGCAACTTGGTTTTCCTCCGATCATGCCCTTTTGCTATCGCCCAGGCTCAACCGATTTGTTGGTGCTGGAGCAAGTGTTTTTGGATCGCGAATACCACGTCGAACCCATCGTGGCCGACAGCATCGAATACATCGTGGACCTTGGCAGCAACATTGGGGTGACCGCGATGCTCTGGGCGCAACGATATCCCCACGCCCGAATGGTGTTGGTCGAGCCCGATCCGGACAATTTCAAGTTACTGCGCCGCAACACCGCCGCCTTTCAGCAGCGTTGCGTTCTGCTAAATGCCGCCGTTTCGGATCGGCGCGGCACCGCCAGTTTCTTCCGCAGCGAGCGTGAATACGGCCATTCGATTCTTAAGCCGGACGATTGCGCTTCCGAAATCAATGTCAAAACGCTGGCGATGTCCGACGTTCTGAGGGAGGCGGGATTTCCGCGCGTGGATTTGTTAAAGATGGACATCGAAGGGGGTGAAACCATCGTGATGCCGACCATGGGAACCTGGAAGCACGCGCCCCGCTATATGATTGCCGAACTCCACCTGCCCTATAATTTCGCTGCCTTCACTGAACACTGCCATTCCGCCGGGCTGCGGGCGACGCAATCGCCGAGCGAAGGTTTCCGCTCCAATCTGCCTTTTGCCGCCCTTGCGTCCGCCTTTAGTTAAGCGTGGCGCCAACCGAAAAAGAAACGCGAGCTTTAGCCGCTCCAGCGCTCCGAAGTGTTCGGGCCAAACTCGCCCCCGGGTCCGCACGGCAGAGCGCCGTGAGGACGCGCTCAGACACCGCTGCTGAGAGGTTATGAAATCAACGCGACGTGTCCGCGCGTCAACTCGTCGAACGAAATCACCTGAACGCGCGGATTGCCCGCGAGCCATGCCGCGGTCGCGTGCAGAATTCCCAGCATGGCTGTGTCCGGTCTATCGTCCCTGAAATATTCCCACCAATGTGTAACGAGCACCGTGAGACGCTGGCTCTCGACGCATTTCTTTACGGATTCCAGCATCGCTGCGTAAGGCCGCTTATACGAAAGCAGGCAGCCCGGATGCGTCAGTAAGATGGTGCGGCCAACCCTCCAATGCGAGGGTTGGAGCATTCTCTTCAAGGCGTATTGTGGCCACCCCGAGAATGGGAGCCGGCGCAGTTCAAACCAGCCCGCGGAGATGACGCGAAAGCGCTTTGCGGCTTCGCTCAAACTGATGCGGGAGAATCGGTCATACGGAGCGACAAATGTCCGGGGCTCGCGGAATCCCGCTGCAGTCAGGGCATCGGCGCCCCGCTCAAGACGATTTTGGATTTCGATGCGTCGATCGGAATCAAACTCGAAAAGCGAATGCTCGTAGCCGTGCTGCGCCAGATGGAACCCCGGATTCCCATGCAGATAGCTGACCAGTCTCCTGTTGCTCGCCATTGAAAGCGCGGGCGGAGTGTCGGCCTGCCTCGCGAATAGATACTTTTCCAGTGTGCCGTCGGTAATCGTCGTATCGGTCCGCACTTTTGGAATGGCCGCGAGGTTCACCGGCAGGCCGCGGTCGAGAAATGGACGATAGAGCTGTTCCAGGCACTCGACTGGCGTCAGCGCATTCGTGTCATCGTCACGCAGAATGACGTAGTGCATGTTTCGACTCGATGAGTTCCTGGTAGCGTTGCCTGACCCTGCCCGCGACGGACATTCCGTCGTATTCGCGGTTAACAAGCTGACGGCCTGATTCCGCAAGACGCGTGCGCAAGCCAGGATTCAACAAGGTCTGATTGACCGCTCGATGAAATGCGCGCGGCTCTGACAAGTCGAAGAGCCAGCCGTTTTCGCCGTCCCGGATCAAAGCTGATGCGCCTGATGTCCGGCTGGAAATGACTGTGGTACCGGCAGCCCAAGCTTCAAGCAGAACCAGCCCAAACGTTTCGGAGATGGAAGGCAATAATACCGCGCGGGCCTCCTGGAACAACCCTATCAACCGCGGATCCCCCGGTGGCAGTCCGCCCGTGCTCAGAACGCGCTGGCTGAGACCGAGAGCACGAATCTGGTGCTCGAGGCTTTGGCCATAGGCTTCATTTGTGCAGGGGCCGGCGAGAACGAGCAGCGCTTCAGGATGATTCCGAAATAGCTCCGGCGCTTGCGTGATCAGCCAGGCTTGGTTCTTCACCGGGTCGATACGGCCGGCGCATAGCAAAACGGCGCGTTGGCGAATTTGCGGAAACGCTTCCCGCGCCGCGGTCTGGTGATGTTGCTGATAAAGGCCCATGGCAATTCCGTGCGGCTGGACTTCAATTCGTTTGCCGGGATAATGTTTTCGCAGGAGTTCAACCTCGCTAAGATTGCACGCAAATACCGCGTCTGCGTGCTGAATGAGCCGCCGGGATTGCAGCAGCAGCCCAAAGATTTTCCCCCACTCAAAACCGCGGTGGGACGGCGCGTTGAACGCCGTTTTCAGGGTCGGCGGGAGATCCAACAATCCGCCGTGAATCGAAACAACAAACGGCAGGCCTCGGCTGCGGGCAACTGCGCAGGCGATGCCGCCCAACCGGCCAAGCGTGTGGGTGTGCACCAGGGCGACGTCCGGTTCTCGCCACAGCGCGGGAAGCAAATCGAATGACATCAGATTGCCACCCAATGCAACGAGCTGCCGCTTTTCCTGCCGCGAAATTCCCCACACCGGCACGAAGGCCTTGAAACGCTTAAGCTCGCCCGTGATTCCGTTGCATGATTCGGACGCTGCCTGGCAAGCGTTGACCTCGGGAGCGTTTGGACCTTCGCTCGCGGATAGGGCGGTCTGCGCCCGATGGCCGTTCACATGCGGGCAATACATCACCGGCGTAACCCCGTGCTGGCGCAGGCCATCGCAGAGCCGCTGCACGGCGATTTCCGTTCCGCCCCATTCTGCGGAATCGTATTTTCGCAGCAGATGAATCACGCGCACGGCTGTGCTTTCGCGGAAACGGCTTCCGAAAATTCGTAGGCGGGCAATTCTCGCAAGGCCGGCGCCTCAACCGGGTGCCTGCGGGCGTGGCGTTTTGCGTAATTGAGGCTGGCGAGTGTTCCCACCAGGACATTGAACGTCAGAAAGATGTGGGTTTGCCGGAACGTCCACTCAGTGAGGCTCTGTAAAAAGATTCCGCAAAGGCAGAAAAAAACCCCGACGCCCAGCCGATGCATCGCTTCCGGCGTACGTTTGAAGAGAAAGCGCAGACCCATTTGAAACCAGCGCCCCCAGAGCAGCGCGAAAAGTATCAAACCCGGCACGCCCAGTTCGCCGACGGTCAGGGCCGCGAGATTGTGAGCGGGCGCCGCCCAGACTAGATCTTCCATGGCGTGCTCGTCCGGTTGTGCGCCGTGAAGGTCATCGTAATCGTCGTACGGCCGACCAATCATCGCGCCGTACTTTTTGCTGACCCAGTACGACCAATTGTTCAGCCCGATGCCGAGGAACTTGTCTTCAATGATCACCCTTGCCAGACGAAGGTAATAGCCGCGTCCCTCTTCTTGCTCGTTGAGGTATTCGTCCTTGAGCGAGGCTTCGGCATAACGCTCCTTGAGGCTGTCCCACGTTTTGAAGAACAGCCCGGCGACGCAGAGCACGACCAGCGCCGTCGCGAAAATCTTCCTGGGCGTGATCCGCCAGGACACGCAAAACGCCGTCGCGCCCAGCATAACCAGCGCGAAAATCGGAACGCCGGCGCGCGAAATAGTCATCATGATTGTGAGCGCCGCCGCGCCGATGGCGACGGCCGAGAAAGCACGAAGAAGACGCGGCAGGTCCGAAGTGACCGCGGCGAGGAAAATGGGTGAGACGAGGCACAAATACATGGACAGGCTATTCTCGTGATCCAAAGTGCCCGGAACGCGATCAATGCCTCCGATCAATCGCTGTTTGAGCGCCAGCGCGCCCTCAAAGCAAACGACGCAGCATAAGGCGAGAACGAGGATTCCCAACTCCCGCCGGCCGCGGACATACAATACTGCCGCCAGAAACAGGATGATTCCCCGAACCATTTTGGAAAGCTCAAAGACTCCATAGACCTTAGGCTCAGAGAACATTACCGAGACGCACGCGTACAAAAAGAACAGCAGCATCAATCCCAAGCTGGCCGGCCAGTAGAAACGCGATTCCCCCTGGCGAGGCATGAGAAAAGAGCCGGCCAGGACGCTAATCGCGAGCAAATCCACGAAGGAGAATTCCAGTCCGCGCGTTGTGCCGCGATACCAGTAATAACTGAAAAAGGTCACGTCCAGCCGGTCCGTGATTACGGTCGCCGCGACCAATGTAAAGAAGGCCGCGTCGCGCGCGCGCTGGGAAAAGGACGCCAACAGGACACCTACCGGAATTGTCAGCAGCAGTAACGCCAGTGCGATAAGGTGCTTTGCGTCCATCGATGCGGCCTTCCTTCCCCTTGGCGGATTATCGCTTCCGCGCCTTCAGCAGGATGTTGGTGGCGACGAGCAAATCGCGCAGCGGCTTGTTCATGCCGCAGGTGGCCGTTTCGATTTCTACCAGCCCCGTGGACGCGGCGAGTTGCGATAAGGTTTTGCGCGTGAAAAAACGAATGTGCGGGTTGGTCGGCGAAAAATGCTCGTCCCACTTGAACAGCGCGATCAGCACGTCCTTGAAGAGGCCATGGTAGGGGACCGTCACGAGCAGCCGTCCGCCGCGCGCCAGCACGCGCTGCATTTCGCGCAAGGCGAACCCGGGATCAAAAAGATGTTCGAGCACCTCGGAACACCAGATCGCGTCGAAGGCCTCGTTCGCAAAAGGGAAAGACTGAGCTATGTCGTGTTGAATGAACCTGATCTCCGGGTGAGCGCGGGCGTTCCGTTCAACTTGTGAAGCCGAGATATCCACCGCGGTCACGCGCGTTGAACACTCGGCCAGGCTCCGGGTGAATGACCCATCGCCGCAGCCCACCTCGAGAATGGCCGCGTCGCTGGCAAGGTCCCGCAGTTGGGAGCGCATCCAGGTTCGAAAATTTGCGGCGTAGCCCTGGTTATCGCCGGAATACTGAGCGCGACCGGCCGCCCAATATTTCTCGTAGTAGTCCTTTTGCTGCTCAACGGCATTCATGATGTTTCGAGAGTTCGAGCGACGGCGGTCTGGTCGGCGGCAAGGTTGCGAGTATTTTCCCGGGCGGCCTTGGGCCAGAAGTGCATCTTGCCGCGTTTGAAATGGCGATAGGCCTGGGCGCAGGCGATCATGGTCACCCCGAAGCCGACGAGCGTCGCCGGCAAATGGGTCACCCGTTTCATCCTGCGCATCCGCCACCAGCGTTTGAAACGGAAGCTCGCCGCGTCGGGAAATAATCGCCAAAAAAAGCGAACCCGGTGAAGGTGTTCAACGACCAGCCGCTCGACCCAATCGGGATTTGCCTCCTCTTTGTGTTGCATCGTCTCGGCGAGCTTGGCTCTTTGCGGTTGCGGCAGCGCTTTCAAATGTTCCACCAGGACATGCACGATCGTCTGCCCGATCATCTGGCGCTTTTGGTTTTTCAAAAGCTCGGCCGCAGAGGTGTACGCTTCGTAAACATGCGAGGCGTGGTCGGCGACAACGATCCGACCGGGCTGGAGTGCGCTGGAAAAGAAGTTGGTGCACACAATCGCCTTGATGAACCCGTCGTCAATGCCGAGTTCCTTTGGAAGATAAAGCCGGCGCGCGACCTCAGCCCGAATACAATAAAGCTGGCCGGTCATTTGCCCCTGGCTTGCGCCGTTCATCTCGGAGGTGGCCAGAGATAGGCGATCACGCCAGGATTTCCGCGGCTTGAGCGACACGTTTTTGACGGGTTGGTCACTGGCGATGCTGGCATCGGAATTGTCCAGCAGGGCGCGATACATGCTGAACAACGTCTCCCGGCGGTTGAAACGAATATCCGAGTCCATCAGGAACAGAAACTCCGCTTCCGGACAGGACAGACTATGAACAAAGGCATTCCAGGTGTGATTCCGCCCGGCCTCGGGAATATTCCGCACGTTGCAGTCAAAAGCGTCAGCGAACGGATGGGCTTCCGCCTGCTCTGAGAAAACAGCGCCGGCGATTTCGGCTGTATCATCCGTGCAGCCGTTGGGAATGCACAGCACCTCGCAACCTTCTCCGCGCGCGCTGAGTTCTTCGAACAGCGACTGCTCGAAAAGCGATTCTAACGTGCGCCGAATGACCGCTTCCTCGTTCCATGCTCGCACGGCGATGGAAATTCGCGGCGGTTTGAGCTGGGTGTTGTTAGTCATGGCATTGGCAGCGCGGCGTTTGCGAAACAGATTCGCCATCCCAGTGTGCGCTTGAGGCAGCCCATTGCCAGTAGGGAAAGACCTCTCGCACGGCGATGAAAGTGCTTATGTCGCCGGGCGCGCCGACGGCTTAATTTTAGAGGACATGACCGATCCGCCCGTTAGTATTATCATGCGTTCCTTCAACGAAGCGTGGGCACTGCGCGAAACCCTGCCGGCACTCGCGGCCCAGAACCTCAAAAAGTGGGAGCTCATTGTGGTTGATTCGGGTTCAACGGACGGTTCGGTAGAACTGTTGCGCCGATTTGTGCCGCGGCACCTGGTTCAAATCCTGCCCCCCGAATACAACCCGGCGCGCGTGTTGAACCATGGAATGGAACTGGCGTCTTCGAACTTTGCAATCTTCCTGAACGCCGACGCCACACCGCAGGGAGCGGATTGGCTTGGCCCACTCGTGAGCGCGTTGCTTGATCCACAAGCCGCCGCTGTCTTCGGACGGCAAATCCCGCGTCCGGATTGCAAAGCGGTATTCGCCCGCGACTATGAACGCTGCTTCGGCTCGAATCGGGAATCGGTCAGGTGGGAACATTTCTTCAGCCTGGCAAGCAGCGGCATTCGCAAAGACATCTGGGCGAAGCGCGGTTTCAACGAGCGGATGCAATACTCAGAAGACGACGAGTTCACGCGCTGGTGCCGCGCGCAGGGCTATCGCGTCGTTTACGTGCCAGAATCGGTGGTGATGCACTCGCATAATTACACCGCCGCGCAGGCCTGGAAACGAAGCTTCGGCGAAGGGCGCGCGCTGGCCGCCGTGTGGAACCGTCCGGGCGGAAATCCGACTTGGTGGCGAAATGTTCTGCTTGGCTGGATGAACGAGGCGGGGGGAGACTTGATGTTTTGCACAGGCACGCGGCGGTTGAATGAGTGGCCCCATGCGTTGGGAATCCGGTGGCAACAGCGGTCCGGCAAGCTGGCGGGTTTTCGCAACGGCTGGGCGGCCTATCGGCAGCAGAACCGTTCTCCGATCAGTCCACCCACCTGGGCCGTCGGCCTTTGACCGTAAACATGTCCGCCGCCCTTGCTTCCAGCCTTCGAAGCGGTATCGTCCCCGCGGCGCGGCCTTTCGCGAAGCCCGAGGCCCGCTTCACGTTGAACGGCAGCGACGCGCTCGAGCATCATCTCGCAAACGTCTGCCAAACGGTTCTGGCTGGCCTAAGCCGCATCATCCCGGCGCGCAAGCTGCAAGGAATCGCTCTCGGCGGCGGTTATGGGCGTGGCGAAGGGGGCGTTTTGGAAGCGCCCACAGGGGATCTGCCTTACAACGATTTGGAGTTCTACGTTTTCGTTCGTGGCCATTCGTGGGTGAACGAGCGGCGTTACTCACGGTCTCTGCATAAATTGGGCGCAGAGCTTGCGCTGAGAGCGGAGGTTGAGTTGGAATTCAAAATCACTTCCCCGGCAAAGTTTCGCCGCAGTCCGCAGAGTCTGTTTTATCACGATCTTGTCATGCCCCATCAGTGGCTGCTGGGGGATGACACTCTCTTTGCCGGTGGTGAACATCATCGTGCGGCTGAAAACATTCCCCTGTCGGAAGCGACTCGGTTGCTGATGAACCGTTGCTCGGGCCTGCTCTTCGCGCGCGAAAAACTGGGGCACGATGAGTTCTCGGCGGCGGACGCCGATTTCGTTTGCCGGAACATCGCGAAGACCGAATTGGCGCTGGGAGATGCGGTGCTGCTTGCGTTCGGCAAGTATAATTGGAGCTGCCTGGAACGTGGCCGGCGGTTGGCCGAGCTTGCGGCAACAGAAGACTTGCCGTGGTTCGAGGCTGTGCGCGAGTGCCACGCTGCGGGAATTGAATTCAAACTCCGGCCGCATCGGTCGGGGCTTTCGCGCGAGCCGCTCCAGCAACATTTTGACGAAGTCAGTTCGCTGGCGCTGGGATCGTGGCTTTGGCTGGAAAATCGCCGGCTCGGTTGCGACTTCCGATCGGCTGCTGATTACG